>ERZ791927.458-NODE-458-length-41822-cov-3.778725_pt1 | contig 41822 bp, 64 predicted proteins | sample MGYA00510130_ERZ791927 | MGnify/ENA primary metagenome ERZ791927 (study PRJEB30046, sample SAMN00792055) | human gut metagenome | study: EMG produced TPA metagenomics assembly of the A metagenome-wide association study of gut microbiota in type 2...
ATTAGAAGGGAAAGGTACGAAGCTTTAACAGTTTCCCAAAGCCAATTTAATAACAAGTCAATCATTACATCATATCCTTTCAACATTTGGTGTATTGAGCTCATTATAGCACGAAGAAAGGAAGCGAGAAAAAATGAACAAGAAAGAAAAAGAAATTCTGGAAAAGCGGGTATTAGAGAGTGAATTGGAATGTCTGGAAGCGGAAGAAGATATGAAGAGCGATAAGAGCAAACAAGCTCGGATGCTGGCGATGGAAAAGAAGATGGCGGCCAAGGAAGCGGCCCATATCTGCCAACTGTTATTGCCAGGCACGAACATTTTTCAAATCAAAATGGATGCTATGGAAAAATTCAAACTGACAAAGGGGATGTAGCTATGCTGAACGCAAAGGAAAGGGAAAAAAGAAAGAAAATGCTCGTATTTTTAGAAAGCGCGCTAAATTTAGCCGATGTTCCAACTGCTATCATCTACACTGATGACGATGTAGTAGAGATTACCAATTTAAACGTCTATACGCCGTTCGGATTTCACACTGAAGATATGTGTAATCAAGAAGTGTTCGATAGGGTAGTTATGATGGCAGAAATGATAAACAAAGATTGTAAGCCGTAAATAGACGGTTTTCTTTAGCGGTCAATTTCATTATAGCGGAAAGGAGATGGATGACCATGAGTAAAAGGTTCGGGATTGAAATCAAAAAAGCCCGTAAAGATGCGGGAATGACGCAGGAGCAGGCAGCGGAAGCGCTGAGCGTGTCCGTCAGGACATACGCAAAGTATGAAGGCGGGGAAATACTTCCAGGCGACGATATGGTCGCCGCCATGATGCAGGTTTTTAACAATCCGTGCCTAGGCTATTCCTACTTGTCCCAGGAATCGGCAGTTGGCAGGATGATCCTGCCGAAAATCGGAAAGATTCCCGGCGTAGCGGCCGGGGCCATGCAGTATCATGTAGCATTGGCGGAAGCCAGCAACGATTCAATGAAGCTGGAAAAAATCTGTTGTGATGACAAGATTGATGCCTACGAAGAGCTGGCCATCCAGCCCATCATCGACAAAATATTTGCCCTGGCAGGCCGTGGCCTGACCTTATGGCTAAAGTGTCCGAAACGGACACAAAAAAAGAACCGCCCGGCGGCAACCGAACGGCTCTAAAAGAAAAAATCTGATGGCTATATTATAGCACGACAGGCTATAGGACAACAAGAGAAAGGAGAAAAGAAAATGGAACGGAACCCGTTGGAAAAAATGAAGCTGTGTGACCAGCTTACATGGAACCGAAAGGAACTGGCCTTGGTCACGGGACGGAGTCAGGAAATCGTAGATAAATGGATCTATGAAGGCGCACCGTGCATTAAAGAAGGGAACACCTACGTATTTGAAAGGACAAGCATTATAGCCTGGCTTCGTGAACGGGCAATCAACCGGATTGGAATGACCAGGAAGAACGTCGTATATGACGACATCTTTCCAGGCATTGAATTAGCGTGAAAGGGATGAAAGCAATGAGAAGGAAACGACACGTAGGAAGGTTTTTAGTGGCTCTGGCCGTGGCTTGCAGTGTGGGGTTGTATGTAGGTCATTCACTCTGCGAAACCGTAAGAGCTCAGGAAGATGCTCAAGTCCACATCGTGGACCAGGGAGAAACATTGTGGGAAATCGCCGGACCTATTGCGGATGAACGTGGAATGGATATCCGCGAAGTCATTTACATCATCAGCGTGAATAACAACATTGCTGGCAATGATGACATTCATCCAGGGCAGCGGTTAGTCATTAATTTTTAAGGAGTGTGATACAGATGACAGTCATGAATGCAGCCTCTACGGGCAACATTTACAAAACTATCGACCAGCTGATTGACTTCTGCCGGCACCGTAAAAAGGATTGTCAAGGATGCCCGATAGCCATTGAATGCAGTAAAATTCGCAACGGCACTAGGCCAGGAGATCTGCTGAAACTAGGAGGAATTGAAAATGCCTGATGGAAAAATAGCCAAGAATAGGCACTTTATCCCTAAGCTGGGAGATAAATATTATTATGTAGGCATCGACGGAAACCCCATTCACAAGGAATTCAGTGAAGAGCTGTTGGATGAAATGAATTGCTACCTGGGGAACTGCTTTAGAAGCCGCGGCGCTGCTGTTGCGGGCTCCGTTGAGATGCTAAAGCGCATCAATGAGGTGGGTAAAACTATTCGCAGGAATGAACTGAGGTGATGCCGGATGAAATGGGTAGATGTAAACGAAGAATTGCCGGTCCCGCAGCGTCGCGTGTTGGTAGCGATGCACGCGGGAACAGAATGGGAATTTAAAGCAGTCGGGGCATTTTGTCAAGACCATTGGATCGTAGACGGGGAAACCCGTCTCGTCCCGATGAAAGAAGTACAGTACTGGGCGCCGATTGCATCAACGCCACGGAGAAAAGCGGGGGACTGAAAAAATTGCTGAAAATATTGGAGCTATTCGGTGGAATCGGAAGCCCAAGAGTGGCACTACGAAATCTGGGAATACCTGTAAAAGCTATCGACTACGTCGAGATAGATGAAAAAGCCGTCCGCAGCTACAATGCCATGTTTGCCGATGAATTGCCATATAAAACGCAGGACGTCCGCGGCTGGAATTTAAAGCCAGATATCCTTATTCATGGCAGCCCTTGCCAGGATTTCTCAATTGCCGGTCACCAAAAAGGTGCAGATCCCGGCAGCGGAACCCGGTCATCCCTTATGTGGGAAACATTGAATATCATCAAAAACATGGGACTGTGGCGCCCGAGAGTCATCATATGGGAGAACGTAAAGAACGTCCGCAGCCGGTACATGGTACACAACCACGAACGGTACATGGGCGAATTGAAAAAACTTGGATATACGAGCAATTTCAGTGTGTTGGATGCCAGAGATTTCGGCATACCGCAGGCCAGACAGCGGATATTCACGATATCACTGTTAGGCGGACAACGTTTTGACTTTGATGTTCTCCAACGGAAGCCTATGCAACCCATTTCCAACTATTTAGAAAACGGCCCGGTAGACGACTTTTATACCGTCAAAGCACCCAGTATGTTACGGGCAATCGGGAAAACGGGAACTGTGCGCCGCCTGCCGATTATCAAAGATTACTGCTACACAATCACGGAGCGACCAGACAGAGCGCCGGGGAGTGGCTGCCTTCCCATAGGTAATGGCTACAGATACTTGACGGAAAGAGAATGTTGGCGGCTACAAGGATACAACGACGAAGATTTTGAAGCGGCCGCCGGTGTTAATTCTCGACGAGCGCTGTATAAGCAAGCCGGGAACTCCATCCCTGTACCGATTTTTGAAAGCATATTCAGCGAAATGCTATAGAAAGGAGTGATGCAAATGAATGATGTACAGCACCCGAACCATTACACCTGGCGCGGTACAGAATGCACCAAGGCCATTGAAATCATGACCAACGGGGCGACGGGAGCTGATGCAATGTACATTGGCAATATCGTCAAATACCTGTACCGCTATCCAGCTAAAGGTACGCCGCTGAAGGATTTGATGAAAGCCCGGCAGTACCTTGATTTTTTGATTACGAACCAGGGAATCAAAACAGGCACGAAAGAACACGGAGAAAGGCAAGACGTTAACGATGAATGAAGCAGATATTTATTTTGATGCCTCGGGCAGGCGCATCCTGCCCAGTGACTTCAATTTAAAAAAAGCGGAACGCCTCATGGATAATTTCATGAGTTTTAACAGTAAGGGTTGTACGACCTTCGCAGAAATTGTATCCTGGCTGATCCTGAGAGGCACCGGATACGATGGCGGAACATCATCGAATCACTTATGCTGGCTGTTCGGGGTGGATGGCAGTGATCGTGCAACGCTCAAGAACTGGAAAGCGAGGATAAAATGATGAAAACAATTGATATGTACCAGGCTGAGCGCATGATGTACCGCAAAGCCTACGTTGCCGGTGATTTTGACCCGGCAGTAAAGCTGATGCGGAAAATCACCGGCGATGATGAGTATTATAAGCATTCATACCTGGGCATAAAAGCAAAAAAAGGGAAAGGTAAGAAAAATCATGCATTTTGGTAAATTTACGCCATGGACAGCATGGCATGACGTCTTGGATGGAACGGAACATTACGAATTCCGGTTCCCTAATGGCTACGGGGCTTCCGTCATCCGCGGCCCTTACAGCTACGGCGGGCCACAAGGACTGTTCGAGCTGGCCGTCTTGAAGAAGCACCGAAAATACTGGGAAATTACGTATCGTACGCCCCTCACGGCTGACGTACTAGGTTCCCTGTGGCCGGACGAAGTCACAGCGGCATTACAGAAAATCAGCAGTTGGAAGAAATAGGAAAGAATAGGAAAAATAGGAAAAATAGGAGGAAATGGTATGACGATTATTATTGCAGGCGTGATTATTATTTTAGGGATTTCGTTCGGGATAGGAATCTTATTTAAAAATAACGGAACGATCACACTGGCGACATGTGCAGCAGCACTGGTAACATTCGGCATTTTTGTTGCCATGGCAGCCGGCATCGTCTTTGGATATCCGGTATATAAAGTATGGGAACAGAGCAAGGCCGGAGAAGCAGCATTGGCTAAAGCAACCCAGGACCGTCAAATCAAAGTCCAGGAAGCCGAAGCAGAAATGGAAGCGGCCAGCAAACAGGCCGAAGCAAACCGTATCCTTGGCGAAAGCATCCGGCAGTATCCTGAATCGATGGAACAGAAATGGGTCGAAGCCATCGAAAAGACATCGAACCAGGTCATCTACCTGCCGACCGAAGCTTCCGTCCCCATCACAGAAAGCGCCAGAATGGCACAGAAAGCACAGAAATAAGGAGTGAAAAAATTGAACATCATTGGTGTTGACGACAAATATGAAAAGATCCTCTGGTGTGCTATGCGGTATGCGCTGGGACGGAGGACATACCTTACGATGGAAGTCATTGATTACATCAAGAAAGTATTACCAGCGCTGAGTTTGGACACATTAATGATGATGCAGCAGGACATTGAAAACCAACACGACTTTGGTGATGAACTGTATGAAATGCGTTGGATGATGTTGTACGGCAATATCGTCACTGAAATCCAAAAGAAATACGCTGGCAAAAGAAAGGAACAGCCATGAAAAAGCAAGATGCAGACAAATGGTTCCGGCGGATGCAAAACCGCAATGTCCATCACGACATTGTCCAGGAAGCCATTAAGCTGGCAACGAAAGAAATTAACGCGGGACACTGGCACGGATACGCAGAAGAAATCTATTACAAAGACGGATTTCCCTGCATCCGCTGGCAGGACGGCCATTGCGCTCATTATAACGTCGTAAAAGGGACTGTATATTGAGGTGTCCGTTATGCGGCCAGCCGGCTCACAGTTGGATCTATTGCCGCAAATACAAAATGGATATCTGCCAGGACCATTGCGAAGCTTGTCCGTGGTTCATGGGTAAGATGTTATGGAATTGTCGCTATTCAGAGAGGAAGGAAAAGAATGAAAATCGCTATTTACAATTTAAAAGGGGGCGTCGGTAAGACCGTAACAACGGCAAATCTGGCCCACCTTTACGCTACACAACGAACGTATCACGTTCCGGGAAGTCATCGCGGCCAGGCACCGCAAGTGCTGATGATTGACTGCGACCCACAAGGGAATCTGACACAGTTTTATAAACGCTACAATCAGACATCTCCATGCGGGATGCGGGAAAAAGAAATCATCGGAACGGACTGGCCGTTCCTGTCGCTCATGCCTGGAAACATGGATTTGTATGAACTGGAACGCAGCTATTACGAAAGCAAGACCGTAGACGCCTTGGACAATCTGGATAAGGGCTATGATGTCGTCCTTATCGACTGCCCGCCAGCGCTGAATATGTTAACCATCAATGCCTTGAGTATCGCTGATTATATCGTTATCCCAGTACGGTTGGATGCTTTTTCCAGCCAGGGACTGGTAGAACTCGACACCCAGCTACAAGACGTCCTGCAAATCAATCCGGGGCTTCAACTGCTGGGCGTGCTCATCACGCACGATGAAAGGACTACGCTGAGTGATGAAGCGGAAGGGCTGCTAAGAGCCAGCTTCCCTGTCTTCGATACGAAAATCAGCCGGAGCCGCTGGATCATCGACAGTACATTGATGTGCAAGCCGCTGGCCGAGCTGAGCATGACCCTCAAGCCAGCATGGCAATATCGAAAATTAGCCAATGAAATCATAAAGAAGGTGAAACAATGAGCTTAATAGAAAACATGGGACTCGTCAACAAAGACAAAGACAGGACCATCAAGCAGATTCCGGTCAATTTGTTGGTAGAAAACCCGGACAACTTCTACTGTGTAGGCGATGTGGAAGAATTAAAATACTCTATTATTGCCGCCGGCGGGGTACGGCAGAATCTGGTTGTCGAACCGATGGATGACGGCCGGTATATGATTGTATCCGGCCATCGTCGGTGCAAGGCCGTCAAACAGTTGCTGAAAGAGCAGACAGTAGGGATTTCCGATACCGTGCCTTGCGAAATATCTACGGATCATTACGGAAATCAACTGCTGCTCATCGAAACCAACAGTACGGCCAGGGAGCTGACGGCTTGGGAACGGGTCGAGCAGTACATACGACTCAACAGCTTGTTCAAATATGGCATCATGACCAAGAAAATCAACGGACGCAAGCGCGATGCCATCGCCGAGGTGCTGCATGAAAGCAAGACCAATATTGCCAGGTACTCGGCCATCTCCAACAACTTGCGGAAATATTACACTGACTGGATGAAGTCGGGAAAACTCGGTATTTCCGCAGCCTATGAAGTATCTAAGATGACACCGGACCAGCAAAAAGAATTCTATGAACAGCACCTGGACGATGCTGAAATCACTTTGAAAGCTATCGACGATTTCCTAAATCCCGTCGCAACGCCAGAAGAAATGCCGGCAGCGGAAATAGAAGAACCTATGCCGGAACAGGAAGAAGTGCAGGAAGCGGGCGAAGTAGATCCGGAAGACATCTTCGCAGATGACGAAGAAGATGCAGAAGCGGACCAGGAAGCGGAATCCAGTAAGCCGGAAGAACTGGAAGAATTGCAGACGGAACACGATTTCACGATGAATGATATATATGGATACTATCAGATGATGGGAAACATATTGAAAAAATTAGATGATGGCACATGCAGCGAGGAAGAGATGATTACCAAGTTGCAAGTCCAGGCCAATAACATGATTCCGAAACTCGACCGCTTGAGATTGCTGGCCAACCAGATAAAGGAGATGAAACAATGAAGAACAGCAAACGGGAAAATCTGGAAATTGGATGCAATGCCGGAGAAACGACGACGGCAACATTAGTTTTCATGGCACTTCACGATAATTACGGATTCAGTAAGAAGCGGATGGAGCGAATAAAAAAGAAATGCAATGAATATAACCACCAATCCCTGGCTAAGGATCCGGATTTTACAGGCAGTGAATTCATCACCATGCGGACCAAGATAGAACGGCTTGGTGTCGATGAACAGCTGGAACGGGATTTCATTAACTGGATTGTTTCCGGATTAGGCATGAAAGGGAAACAACAGCGGACGGCAGCCATGTCAAGTATTGAAGCCAGTTACATTTATTTGTTCCTGGCACTGAACGAACTGTTTGGGTTTGGGGGGGCACGTTTGCGGACCATACAGAAGAAAATAAAGTTTTACGCAGCGTGCATACGGGAAGGAGAACCAGGCATCGAGGAATACATGAAATGCATGGCTGTTGAATGTGGCCAGGTATATCCGGGACTGATTGCCTGCGAAAAAAAGTACGGAGAAGTAAAGATTTATGGATAAGGGGTGGAACTATGATTTGTCCTTGCTGTGGACGGGAATTCCGGGCCAAGGGAAATGAAAAGTATTGCGAATCATGCCGGCATCGCATCTTAGATGAATATATCAAGTGGCGGCGTATGAAGACGAGAAAGAAACTAAAGAAGTGTATCGTATGTGGACGACCGATGGAACACTACACATCGCCATATGTGTGCAGCCGTGAATGTGGGAATATTGCCAAGAATATCTTGAATACAGAAAAGAAGCGGCTGTCACGGCAGGCGAATAAGCAGTGGAAGGAAAAAATGTGCTATGGGAATGGGGATGAAAAGCCCGTACCCCGGCGCAAACTCAAGAAGCCGTTATCGCCATTGGGACTCGATATTGAACAGGCGAAGCTTCACCATATGGACTATCCGACATGGATGAACAGCAAAGAACGGAAGGAATGGAAAGCACAATGCACGTAACAGATCATGAACTCAGGGCCATGGTATGGTGGGGCATGATTCTCATCAGTATTTTATTTTGGGGCGGATTTATTTATATTATGGCCCACATCTTAAATTAAAAAGGGACAATGGAAACGTTCATTATGAGCGTCTCCATTTTTCCATATATATGTATATAAAGGAAGTGATGGGCCTGTGGCCCATTGGGGCTTGTAGTAGGCGTTATATTTAGTGCCACCGGGAAAGGAAGTGAGACTATGGGGTTTGTTCGTAATGTGAAATATTTCTGCGGGAAAAGATATTTTGAAACGGATTTGTTTGAAGTTCCTGATATGGGGAAACGTGGAAAGAAGATGAGAGAAAAGAAAGTCAACCTGTCCTCACCGGATCAAATACGCCGAAATAAGAAGAAGTCATTGCGAACATTCTGCCAGAAAGTAAAAACGAATTTCACGGGCGACGATGTTTATTTGACATTAACCTATGACACGCTTCACCGCCGGGACAACGTGAAGGATGCCAAGAAAGACTTCCATAATTTCATCAAGCGCGTGAACCGTCGGCGTAAAAAAGCGGGGCTTCCCTCGGCAAAGTATATGGGAGCCATCGAACGAAAGGGAACGAATATTCATTTTCATCTGATTATTAGCGGGGGCCTGGACCGCAATGAGCTGGAAGATGTTTGGGGCAATGGCCTGAGCAATGCCAGCCGGTTGCGGATAGACGATGCAGAATTGATGCAGCGGCTCTGCCAATACATCATGAAGGAAGCCCGAAATAAGGAGAGGTTCGAGAACACATATATTTGTTCACGGAATCTGGAAAACCCGAAGGTCACGAAAACGGACTGGGCTTTTACGCATCGCAAGCTGGAAGAACTGGCTGGGCAGACCGACTGCCGGGACGTATGGGAGAAATTATATCCTGGCTATGAATTCATCGAAGCCAGCAGTACGTTCAATGAATTGACGGGCTGGCATATCACGGTAAAAATGACGAGGAGGGATAGCGACGTATATTGCAAAGACGAAAAGGGTACGCCTCCGGGGAGTCAAACTAAAACGGCTCAACGACAGCGTACACGAAAGAGACGGGTATAAGTGCATCGTCTGCGGGAGATACATCGACGACGGGGAAAAGATGCACCATGAGCCGTGCGGGATTTATAAATCAGACGAAATCAACAAAACCGTCACGCTTTGTGAGCGATGCCATTACGAACGACATCATGGGGCCAGGGCGGCAGAAATACGAACGAAGTGCGTTGCCTACTTACGAACCCTTTACGGGGATGCAGGCGCGCGCAAGGAATAGGAGGTGAGACGATGGAAGTGCATATCAGCATTACCGGGGACGACGAATCCGTGAAAAAAGTTCTGGACATTTTGACGGGCGGCCGCATCGTGGACAATCTGGAAACGACAGTGAAGCCCAAGAAGCATGCAGGACGACCGAAGAAGCATATAGAGAAAGATATTGACATGAACGAAGTGTCGGAAAAGATTTTCGGAAAGTAGGCGAGGAGAATGAACAGTGAACACTACCAAGACCCGACAGCGGAAAAAGCAATCAGCCGGGTTGAGAAGAAGCGGCAGGAGAAGCGGAAGAACCGCAGGTATCGTATACGCCGGATGCTGTTGAAGCGGGCACTGGAAGAGATTGCGACTATCTGCGGATTCAAGGTGCACATTACGTTCATCGAAAGCAAGGTGAAGTTATGATTATCAACAAGATTCACGTGAGCAGTAATGTTGTCCGAATCGGATACATCGAAAACGAAAAAGAAGTGCCGCGGGAATATACGCTGAAAAGCAAAGAACTGGCCCGGCCAGAATTATACAAGGCCATGGAAAATATTTTTCACGTCATGGCCAATGTGGATACCTGCTTTGCCGCGGTATGCGACGGGGAGATTGAAGACATCGTAATTAAATACAATCGGGACAACAGCGTAGATAATTACGTATTAACTGGAGCGATGCACGGTGATGACGGATTAGTCGCTACATTCAAGACGGAAAAGATTTATGCTAGAGCTTGGATGGAGCTGGACAATGCCGTGCGAAGCGCCATGAAGGAAGCGGAATTATTCATCCAGGGAAAACGGGCGCAGATGACGCTGGACATTGAAGCGGAAACGCCGGCACAGAAATTAAAGGGAGGGGTAGCGTGACAAGCACAGAGTATCTCAAACTGGTCTATGAGTCGGAAGAAAAAGCCAACATGCTGCTGAAAGAAATCAGTCAGATCCAACACGACTTGCTGGCATTGAATGCCATTGATTATGAAAAGCCGCGAGTCAGCGGCGGGAACGGGCGGAATGCGATGGAAGACCGGATTATCGGGTTTCTGGATAAGCGCGACAAAATGTTACGTGAATACCTTCAGACCGTAAACCGCCCGTGGGAATTCAAGAAGCTCGTCGAATGTATGGACGATGAGCGGATGCAGGCGATAATGAAGCGGCATTATTTGTGGCACGAAACCTGGGAAAAAGCCTGCGAAGGAATCTGCTCAGACAGCTGGCTTCGGCGCAAGGAAAACGGACTGCGTGCCCAGGCGCTGGAAGAATTCGACAAAATCTTCAAAAAAAAATAAAATTAGTTCATGCTAGTTCATGGTAGTTCAGGTTGGACCTGTGGTATAGTGTATATGTGAAGCAATGGGAATGGCATAGAGCACATGATTGTTTTCACCCCTCAAGAATAGATAGACACGCAAGGAGCAGCACCCCGTCCACATAGACGGGGTGTTGTACTACCCGGACAGCAGTCATGCGCCACGGGTCAATGCACAGGATGTACCTTGCCTGTATGCTGTGCGCATTGGAGACGCTGGATACAAAACAGAAAGGTTTTGCGAAGGTTTCTGGTCAACTTGAGGAAAATAAGATTTTTGATTCGATGAGTCCGGAAATTTTTATTTCTGGATTTTTTTTGACTAGGTTCTTCTGGGTTAACAAAAGCCTTGCGCGACCGCGGCGCCCGAAAGAAAACTAGATTTTAGTAAAATTTTGCCCTTAATTTATATTTTCATATATTTTCAAATGGTTTTATGTGAAGCGGGGGTATGATTTATTTATATAGCTCATGCGTTCGCAGAAACAAACCAAAATGTTAAGTCAGAGAGGAGGGAGGGCGTCATGAAAGTACGCGGGAAAGCCCGTGAAATCACGGTTACTCAGCGTTCGCTGGCCGACGCAATCGGCTTAACCCCTCCTAGAATCTCTCAGTTAATCCAGGAAGGCGTCGTCATTCGCGATGAAAAAGACAAGAGCGGCGGCGTCTTTTTGGTACAATCCATCCTCAATTACAAAGACGCCACCAAAGGAAGCGGCGGCGATGAAGACATAGACTACATGACTGAAAAGGCCCGGCATGAAAAAACGAAGCGGGAAATCGCTGAATTGCGCCTGGCCAAAATGGAACACCGCGTATACAGTGCCAAAACGGTCGAATTAGTCATGACGGAAATGTTGTCTAACTTGAGGACGCAGCTGTTAGGACTGCCGACAAAGTTGGCGCCACAGATGGAAGGGAAAACCAAAGAAGAAATTTATGTCAGATTGACGAAAGAATTGGAAGAAAAGCTATCTGAGCTGAGTGAATATAGCCCGGATCTCTTCACCGATGAGGAAGTAGAAGAGGAGGACGAGCCATGAAGTCAGCGAAAGAATTGTGGCAATATATTTCCCGACACGGCTTGAAACCGCTGCCGAAGACGTCTGTCAGCGAATGGGCTGATACGTATCGCTATTTGTCGGCCGGTGTTTCGTCAGAGCCGGGCAAATGGCGGACAGAACGGGCCGAGTATCAACGGGCCATCATGGATGCCTTCACAGAACCCGGCGTACATCGCGTCGTCGTCAAGTCGGCGGCACAGATTGGCAAATCAGACATCATGAACAACGTCATCGGCCGCTTTGCCCACCTGGACCCGGCTTCCATCATGATGATACAGCCGACAGTAGACATGGCCCAGGATTATTCCAAATCACGTATCGCTCCCATGATCCGTGATACGCCCGTATTGAGTTCGTTGTTCTACGATGTGAAGCGGGCCGGGGATAAGACGGCTAAAACCAGGGATGGAAACAACACGATTCTGTCAAAATTCTTCCCAGGCGGCCGACTGGTCATGTGTGGAGCTAACAGTCCGGCCGGACTGGCCAGCCGTCCAATACGGATTCTGCTGGCCGACGAGGTGGACCGGTTTCCCGATTCGGCTGGCACCGAAGGCGACCCGGTAGACCTGGCAGCCAAACGAATGACGACATTCTGGAACCGGGTCATGGGGCTGTTTTCGACGCCGACAACCGAGGGAAGCAGCCGGATTGATGCGGAATACATCGCCGGCACACAAGAGGAATGGCAGCATCAATGCCCTAATTGCGGGGAATGGCATCTGCTCCGGTATCTCGACATGGAAACCGATGCAGAGACCTACAAAGATGACCGGGGCGAACGTCATGCTATCGTACATCACGTGAAATGGAGATGCCCGGCATGTGGTTATGAATTCACGGAACGGCAAATGAAGAACGCTGTTCAAGGCTATCGAGCACAGAATCCAAAGGCCAGGTCGAATGGTATCCGTTCCTTTTTCATCAATGCCTTCACCTCTCCCTGGACCAGCTGGAATGAAATTATGCGGGAATGGCTGGAAGCCAAAGGGGACCCGACACGCGAACAGGTTGTTGTAAACACGCGGTTCGGCGAAAGCTATCGACAACCAGGGGCATTCGATGATGAAACAATCTTCGTCAGGCGCCGCGAATCGTATGGAGCAGAGTTGCCAGATGGCGTGCTGTTATTGACAGCAGCCGTAGACACGCAGGACAACCGACTGGAATATGAAGTATGCGGCTGGGGTGCCGGTGAAGAGTCGTGGGGTATCCGCAAGGGCGTTATTTTAGGCTGTCCAGACCAGAAATCAACCTGGGAAGAATTGGATACCATCCTTGAACACGTGTACCGCTTCAAAAACGGAACCGGGCTGAAAATCGTCCGTACCTTCATCGACTCTGGCGGCCATTATACCGGTCATGTATATCGCTATTGCGAAGCGAATTTTACCAAACAGCGTTTCGCTATCAAAGGTTACAGCAACATGCCGGGTATTCCATTGAACTACAAAATCGGGAAGGCTTCGGGGACGCCGATACCGCTGGTCATCCTCGGCGTCGACGACGGCAAGCAGCAGGTCATGAACCGCCTGGCCATCAAAGCCCCAGGGCCTCAATACATGCATTTCCCGTTGAATGAAAACAGCGACGGCTTGGATAACCGGGGATACGACGAACTCTATTTCAAGGGACTTATTTCCGAACATAAGACGAAAGTCAAGAAAAATGGAGTTATCCGTGAGGTATGGCAGACGACAACAGGTGTCCGAAACGAACCTCTGGATCTTCGTGTCTACAACCTGGGATGCATGTTGTCGGTCAATCCGCAATGGGATGAACTGCAAACTATCATGAAACAGCCGGCGCAGGAAGCTGCTGTCAGAAAAGAACCACCTAAGCCCGCAAGGAAAAGACGGGTCAGCAAACAGACGAACATTTGGTAGGAGGCACCATGAGTAAACTGCAAAATGAACGACTGGCCCGGTATGTAGAAGCCGAGAAGGCCGTTTTGATGGGACAGTCGTATACCATCGGGAACCGGACCATGACAAGAGCGGACTTGTCCAGCATCCGCGTCGCCATCGACAACCTGATTGCCAGCGGGGCGACGCTGGACGACAGCGAAACGCCAGGGAAAGGGCGCGGGAAGCGCATTGTATTTTTCGATTAAGGAGGGCCGACAATGGCAAAACGAAATAAACGGTCACGACAAAAGGCGCGGACGCCGACAATACAGAACAGCGGTTATTCAAACGGCGGGGCTTCGCACGAAAGCAATATTCTAAAAGCCTACAATCCGCGAAAATATTCCGCAAAATCAGACGTAAACGCCAATCTGTATACGTTGCGCAATCGCAGCGCTGACCAGTCCATCAATACGCCCATCGGGGCAGCGGCTATCATGACCAGTTCACTGCACACCATCGGGGCGGGGTTGCATCTGTTTCCGCGCCCCAAGTACAAGCTGTTAGGGATGACGGCCGATGAGTCCCGGGAATGGTCACGCCATGTAGCCCAGGAATTCGACCTGTGGGCCAGCTCGACACAGTGCGATTTGACGAGGCGCAATAATTTTTATGACATGCAGGACATCAACTACACGGGCTATCTCGTGGATGGCGATGCCTTTTGCCTGTTCAAGCGCCGGCCGCCGACAGCGGATATGCCGTACAGCTTGCGCCTGCAACTCCTGGAAGGCAACCGGGTAAGTAATCCCTATGGCCGGGACTACTATGGTATTACCGGGCCGTATGCCGTCGAAATGACGGCGCCCACACCGGGGAACAAAATCATATCCGGCGTAGAAATCGACCCGGATGGAGCCGTCGCCGCCTATTGGGTATCGAACAAAGTACCTGGCGACCCGGTAGATATAGGGACGATTGCCTCCTGGACCCGCGTCAAAGCATGGGGCGACATTTGCGGCATGCCAAACATCATACAGACCAGCAATGACCAGCGGCCGGAACAATATCGGGGAGCGCCGTATTTATCCCCTGTCATTGAGACGTTGAAACAAGTCAGCCGTTACACGACAGCCGAGCTGACAGCTGCCATTGTAAAGTCTTTTTTCTCGCTGTTTTTCACAGAGTCCCAGACATCTGGCGGCACGCTGAATGACTTCATCGGCAAAACCATTGACCCCCAGGGCGGGCCCGTCATCGACCCGGACGAATACGCATTAGGGCCTGGAACCATCAATGCCCTGCCCCGTGGGGTCGATGTCAAAAGCGTCGATGCGTCGCGCAGCATGTCAACGTTTGACGCCTTCACGACGAAGCTGTTGGAAATGGTCGGCAGCGCCATCGGCCAGCCTTACGAAGTCCTGATGAAGCATTTCACGTCATCCTATTCGGCCTCCCGTGCCGCCATGCTACAGGCGTGGGAAGAATATAAGCGCCGGCGCATCTGGTTCGCCCGCGATTTCTGCCAGCCTGTCTATGAAATGTGGCTGGCCGAAGCCATTGCCATCGGCCGCGTCAAAGCACCGGGATTCTTCACGGATCCATTAATTCGGAAATGTTGGTGCAATGCCGATTGGTATGGACCAACCATGACGATACTTGACCCGGTAAAAGACGTCAATGGCAGTGCCTTGCGGACGACATACGGTTTGAGCACACGCGAACGAGAAGCGGCCGAACTGACAGGCACGGACCTGGAAGAAAACCTGGAACAGCTGGCATACGAACAGAAGATGATTGAAAAATACGGCCTGACTATCGGAAGCCCGGAAGTGCTGGCCGACAAAGGAGAGACAACCCATGAAGAGTAAAAGATTTTGGCGTTTCGTCAATGAAGCGGGCGATGACAATGCAGAACTGCTGCTGTATGGCGCCATCGCTTCGCAGTCATGGTACGACGATGACGTTACGCCGCGCCAGTTCAACGACGATTTGAAAGAATGTGGCGGCAAGAATCTGACAGTACGTATCAACAGTCCCGGTGGCGACGTATTCGCGGCCCAGGCCATTTATACGATGCTCAAAGGCTACAGCGGCAAGAAGACCATGCACATCGACGGGATGTGTGCCAGTGCGGCCACTATCATCGCTTGTGCTGGCGACAGCGTCGAAATGCCGCGGAATGCACTGTATATGATTCACAACCCGGCATCTTTTCTCATCGGCGGCTACGATGAACAGGGCCTGGCCAAATTGCAGAAAGCATTGGCATCGACGAAAGAAACGATTTTGAACGTCTATGCGGAACGATGTCATAAGACAACGGATGAATTGGCACAGATGATGGACGATGAAACGTGGATGACGGCCGACCAGGCCCTGGAAAATGGTTTTATCGACGCCATCGACGAAGACTATCAGGTCACGGCCAGCCTGAATGACAATATGCTGATTGTCAATAATATTTCCTGCCCGTGTCACATGAAGAACCGGGCACAGCTTGAAAAGATCATCAACAAAGGAGAAAAAAACATGGATGATAAAACCTTAGCCAGCAAACTGGAAGCCTTATTGGGTTTGAACCCGCAGAACGCGAACAAGGATGCGGATGAATCGAAGCGAATCGCTGAATTGAAGGCATTGAAAAACGGGAACGTATACACCGATGCCATGATTGACCGGGCTATCAGCGACGGTCGGACAGCGGATGATGTAGCTCCCTATATCGAAGCCGTCGCCGGCGTACAGTCGCCGAGTGACCAGGCATTGGCAAGCGTGCGAACCATGATTATGGAACAGATGCAGTCCGGATCTGAACAGGTAACGCCTGTGCCCAAAACAGGGATGCCGCAGAACCAGGCAGCCGTAAAGAAAGCTCAGGACATTGAAGACGTAGTCAATGCAGCGAATAGATTGAGAGGTGCAAAATAATGGCAATCAGAGAAGTCATCGACATTAAACACGACCAGCTTATCGGCGGGCCGGAAATTCCGATTTTGCTCAAGAACGTCACATTAACGGCTGGGACAGCCATGAAACGCGGCACGCTGATGACCGTTACCGGGACAGCCGCTGTGGCTACGGCTAAAGCCGCTGTTGCCAATGCTATTTTGAGTTGCGACGTGGATGATAAAGCCACCGTTGCGACGGTCTATGTTTCCGGCCGATTCCATCGCGAATACCTCATTGCCGCCAGCGAAGATACGGTTGACGCCCATGAAGACGAATTGCGAAATGCCGGTATTTTCTTGACATCTGTACACTAGGAGGAACTGAATATGGCTATTGAATTGAGAGATACTGTATCTTTGATGCAGGCAATGGAACGGATTACGCCGCCGGCATCTTTTTTGCTTGATACCTTTTTCCCGCTTGTACCGGCGACAGCCGTTACGACCAAGATTGCCGTAGAATACCGCAAGCGTGGCCGTCAGCTGGCCCCCTTTGTCGTTCGTGGCGCAAAAGGAGCGAGCCTGAAAGACACGGGCTCTAAAATCGCTATCTACCAGCCGCCGATGATGGGGCCGAGTAAGGTAGTAGATCCGGAAGAATTATCGGAACGCGGCTTCGGCGAAAACATCTACAGCACGACGACACCGGCCCAGCGCGCAGCCATCAAGCAGGCTGAAGATATGGTGGATTTGCAGAACGCAATCATAAACCGCAAAGCGAAGATGGCGGCGGATATCTTGCAGACTGGTAAATGCGACATCGAAGGTTATGCCGATGACGGTAAGACGGTGTTGATTGACACCATTGCGTTTGACTTTGACCATAAAGTCACGCCGACGACAACTTGGGATAAAGCCGGCGCGACGATTTACAGCGACATCAAGAACGCTTCGGAACTCATCCAGGAAGACGCCGGTATCGTCCCGACCATGATGATTTGTGGGAAAAACATCGCAGATTATTTGCTGAGCAATGACCAGATCATGAAATGGATGATGGTTCCGACGGCGGACAATCTGTCCCTCATGGGCTTCCAGCCGCAGATCATCAGTCCGCAGATTACTCACGTCGGGCGCATCAAATCGCTGAACCTCGACGTCTATACCTATGCAGAAACGTACACCGACGATGCCGGGAAATCGCAGTATTTCATCGACCCCGATACGGCCATCATCGCCATTCCGGGCCGCGGCAGTCAGCTCCACGGCGCCTGCACCCTGCTCAATGATGCCGGCACGGCCTACGAAACCTTCGTTGCACCGTATGTGCCGTACTATAACGGCAACAAGGATACGCAGGTATTGAGCTTCTACATGTACTGCCGTTGTGTCCTGGCTCCGCAGTTTGTCGACGATTGGGTCGTCATCAAAGCGAAATAGGAGGGATGACCATGAAGTTAGTCGTTACATACGGCTGCGTTTCCATGGGCAAGCACTTATATCGGACTGGTGAATCGTTCGAGTTGCCGGACGATGAAGCGGAAAAACTCATGGAACGGGCCGATGAACAAGTTGTTGCCTTGGTTGGGGACAAAGTGGCCCTGGCTAATGAGCCAGAGACGGAAGAATCGCCGGCAGACGAACCGGGGATGGAACTGCCCCAGGCCGATGCCGCCGCAGCCGTCCAAAAATGAGCACGTTCAAAGAAATGGTAGCTTCGGACATTCCGGCTTTTCTCAATGCTGATGAATTTGCCGAAACACATGAGCTGAATGGCAAGAAGTATACATGCATCGTGCAGAGTCCCAAAGAAGAAGCTATGTTCCAGACACAGGAAATCTATTCCGGCTTCGAGGGAACCCATGGCCAGGTCATCATCATCCATATCGCTAAAGACGATTACCGAGAAGTCCCAGCGGAAGGAGAAAGCTTTACTGTCGATGGCGATTACTGCCTGGTAGATAACGTCATCGACGACATGGGTATCCTGACGATGACCCTGCACAAGAATCACTAGGAGGGCCTATGAGCGTAGAAATCGACATCCAGGGAGATAAAAAAATAATGGATGCCCTGTCCACTCTGAGCGACAAAGAAATCGCCAGGGCAGCCGTAGCGGCCGGGAAGCGGGCAGCCACAGCGGCACGACAGGCCGGAACGAAGGGAATCCGAAGCATTTATACCATGAAGGCCGGGGATTTGAAAGCCAAGGCGCAGATCCGGGCTGATGAGGACGGGGCTACCATCCTTGTCAAAGGGGCGCCCGAGGCAATCCATAAATACCAGGCCAAGAAGCGGCGGGACGGCGTCTTCGTATCTGTAAAGCGAGGGAAAATGACGCATGTCCCCCGCGGCTTTAGCCTGGGCGGGGCATTCGTCGCCCGTAAGGGCAAGGAAAGATACCCGCTGAAAGGCATCTATGGGCCAGCCGTGCCGCAGTTATTCGGCAATCCCGATGTACTGAGCGTCATGATGGACCGTGGCAGTGATGTCTTTGAAGAACGATTGGAACATGAAATCGAATACAGATTAGGGAAGTGATGCGATGACCCCATTGGAATGTGCGGAAGGTATCGCGGAATTCTTGAAAGAAAAATTCACGGCTTACCAGGAATATTGTGAAGGCCGGCCAGAAAATATCTTTTCGAGTATCGATACGGATGTAAATGTATATGCCGGATTCCTGCCCCGGGCGAATAACCGGGCAGACCAAAAGAAACTTTGTCCGGCCGTCGTGATACGGCCAGAAGCTACGACAGACGACCGGGATAAATCAGTTACATCTATCGTCATCTACGCGACCATTTACGATGAAGATATGACCTATGGAGCTCATATGTTGTTCCATTTCCTCGAATTCATCCGCTATCACCTGCTGGCCAACAATCCCATTGCCAAGAAATGGTTCATTGATATAGATGACGGGAATATCAAGACGACGATTCCCGATGACCAGCCGTTCCCACAATGGGTAGGTGTCATTGAGTTCGACGTATTCATTCCGCAGCCACGTCAAACTCATTGGGAGGTTTTAGGAGGCAGATACGATGAGTGAAAACAGCGGGCCGGTCATCTACGTCGGCCCAGCCTATAAAGACACGGAAATCCACACGAATCAGATTTTCGCAGACGGGATTCCTGCAAAATATAAGGACGACCCGGTATATAAGCATCTGTTCGTCACAGCGGGCGAATTGGATGCGGCACAAAAAGAAGTTAAATCTACAGGCTCGTTGAGAAACATCATGTATAAACGGGCCATGGCATTACACGGAGGTAAGTAAAATGGCATTTTTCCACGGCGTAAAAGCAAGCGAAGTCCCGACCTCGATTGTGGCGACTGTCGCCACTGATTCCGGCTTGCCGGTTGTCTTCGGGACGGCGCCTGTCCATCTGACAGAAGACCCGACGGCCTATGTCAATAAACCCGTCATCTGCTACAGCTGGAAGGAAGCGACGCAGAATTTGGGGTATCATCCCGACTGGGATAAGTACACGCTCTGCGAAGCGATGTATACCGAATTCAAACTGTACAATGTAAAGCCCATTGTATTTGTCAATGTATTGGACCCGACCAAACATAAAGTGTCCGTTTCGGACACGGCCAAGACAGTTACGAAGAAACAGGTCATCCTTACAGACCCGGTCTTATTGCATACGCTGACCGTCAAGGGCAGTGCAGACGGGTCCGCAGCCACCTTGGATACGGACTATACGGCGGCATATGACGATGATGGTCAGCTCATCATTACACTCTTGGATGATGGTGCACTGGCCTCCGTATCGAGCATCCATGTTGCTTATGACAAATTAGATCCGACGGCTGTCAAAGATGACGACATCATCGGCGGCATGTCCACGGATGGCAAAAACAAAGGGCTGGAACTCATCGACGATATTTATTTCCAGATTGGCAAAGTTCCGGGCCTGCTGGCAGCACCGGGCTGGTCTGAAAAGCCGGCCATTGCCGCTGTCATGAAAGCCAAAGCGGCTAAAATCGACGGCTTGTTCCCTTGCATGGCACTGGTAGACATCAATACGGAACAGGTCAAAAAATACGCCGACGTCAATATGTGGAAAAACGGCAACAACTACACGGGGAACAACCAGATTGTCTGCTGGCCGTGTGCTAAAAATGGCGATATGGTTTTCCACTTATCGACTCATATCATGGGCATCATCGGCGTTACCGACGGCAATAACGATGACGTCCCGTATCAGTCGCCGTCCAACCAGACATTACAGGCGACAGGGCTGTGCCTGAAAGATGGCAGTGAAGTAAATCTCAATCTGACACAGGCCAATCTGCTTAATGAACAGGGCATCGTTACGGGCTTGAATTTCTCCGGCGGCTGGAAGTCCTGGGGGAACTTTACCGGTGCTTATCCAGGCACGACAGATGTCAAAGATATGTTCATCTGTGTCCGGCGCATGTTCAACTGGCAGTATGTCACCTTCATTTTAACGAACTGGCAGAAGACAGACCAGCCAATCACTCCGAGACTGGTAAAAACGCTAGTAGACAGCGAACAGGTGCGGTTGAATGGGCTGACGTCACGAGGATACCTCTTAGGGGCCAGTGTCCAGTTCCTGGCTGATGAAAACCCGACGACTGATTTACTGGCCGGCATCTTCCGGATTCACACGAAGCTGACGCCGCCAGTTCCGGCACAGGATATTGAAGATACCTTTGAGTATGACGTATCGAATTTTGAAGTATTATTCTCGTAAGGAGGGAAACCCATGGCAGTAAATAAAATCCCGGAAGTCATCAATGATATGCGGGCTTATATCGACGGCGCCGACGATTTAATCGGCGTCAACGAAGTCGAATTGCCGGATTTGAAATCGCTGACAGAAGATATTGAAGGCATCGGCGTCGCTGGTAAAATCGAAGCGCCCATTGCTGGCCATTTTGATTCCTTGGAATTGAAGATGACCTGGCAGGTGCCGACGAAAACGAGTTCCCGACTGGTTGGCGGCAGCACATTGGCCCTGGAACTCTACTCGGACATCCAGAACTGGGACAGCGGCGCCAATGATTATGAACACGAGCAGTACCGCGTCGCCGTCCGCGGCCGCGTCAAGAGCCACAACCCTGGCAAATTCAAAGCCGGGTCCAAGACGGACAGTGAAACCGTCATCGAATGTACGTACTTCAAAATTGAAATGGGCGGCGCTACGCTCTGTGAAATCGACAAATACGGCTACAAAGCCATCGTAAACGGTATTGACCTGTTACAGCAGGTTCGCGCCAATATTGGTATGAACTAGGAGGATTCCCATGAAAGAAAAAGAAAACGAACTCGTCAACGCTGAAATCGTAGATCAGGAAAATATCCTGCATCTGACAACTCCGCTGCCGAACGGGCAGACGGAAATCTATTTTGACTTTGCAAAGCTGAACGGCTATGCTCTGCTGGCTTGCATGAGCCAGGCTAAAAAGAAAGACAAACTTATGACAGTACCGGCATTATCCATGGAATACCAGGCTATGGTTGCTGCTGCGGCCGCTAAAATGAAGTATGACGACATCCTCAACTTGAGTGGCCCTGACTTCATGGCAGCCTGCTTGAAGGCGCAGAATTTTTTACTGCCCAAGGAGCCGTAGAAAACATAAGATTGTCGGCTATGAGGCTTGCCAAGTACACAAAAACGCCGATTGGATGGTTCCTGGAACAACCAATCGGCGATTTTCATGCCTGGATTCAAGTCATGAATGAAGAAGTAGACCGGGAAAAAGAAGAAATAGAGAAGGCCAAGAAGGGAGGGCAATAAGATGAGTCGTGTCATGGAATTAGCTATTGCCATCAAGGGCCGTCTGGATGGGTCTGTAGCTTCGTCGATGCAGCGGGCTATTGCAGAATCCAAAGAACTGAAAACGCAAATCAAAGCGGCCAATGATGCCATGCGAAATGCACAGCGGGCGGCATCGGCAGAGCAACGGGCAACCGGACAGGTCAGCGTAGCGTCATATCGTCAGATTGCCGCCCTACAGGCTCGTATCAATGATTTGACACAGCGACGGTCAGATATTTTAGATGCCCAGGCCAGGAAACAAAAAGCGCAAGCAGCGTTTGACAACGCCCAAAGCAAACTGAGTAGTACAGCCACAAAAGTTGCAATCAGTGCAGCTCCGTTAATTGCAGCAACTAAAGCTGCCGTGGATTTTGAAAGCGCCATGGCTGATGTACGTAAAGTTGTTGATTTTGACACGCCGCAACAATTTGCGCAAATGAATGAAGACGTATTGAAGTTATCGACTAATTTGCCGATGGCGGCGGATGATATTGCCAAAATCGTAGCCGCTGGCGGACAGGCAGGGATAGCACGTCAGGATTTGATGCAGTTTGCTGAGGATGCGGTAAAAATGGGCGTCGCATTTGACGTCACGGCCGAACAAGCCGGGGATATGATGGCTAAATGGCGCAGCGCCTTTAAATTGAACCAGCAGGACGTTGTAGCCTTAGCCGATAAAATCAACTATCTGGGCAATACGACAGCAGCCTCAGCCCCATTGATTTCGGATGTTGTGACCCGAATCGGGCCACTGGGCGAAATCGGCGGGGTTGCATCCGGCGAAATTGCCGCCTTAGGGGCTTCGATGATAGCGACTGGCGTACAGTCCGACGTAGCGGCAACAGGTATCAAAAATCTGATTCTGGGGATGACAGCCGGTGAAGGTGCTACCAAGAGCCAGGCCGCTGCCTTCCAACAGTTGGGTTTTGATGCGGCAGATATGGCCAAGCGGATGCAGACTGATGCCAAGGGAGCCATTATGGACGTCTTCCGGGCACTGCAATCTTTGCCGAAAGACCAGCAGGCCAGCGTTCTGGCCGATTTGTTCGGCAAAGAATCTATTGGTGCTATTGCGCCTTTGTTGACCAATTTGGACGCATTGGAAAGTAATTTCAAAAAAGTCGGGGATGCATCGCAATACGCGGGGTCCATGGAAGCGGAATATCAAGCACGAAGCAGAACAACAGCGAATCAGTTACAATTGGCCAAAAACGCCATTGTTGCCGTAGGGATAGGCATTGGCTCAGCATTATTGCCCGCTATCAACGGAGTTTTAAACGCAATAATTCCAGTGGTATCTGCCTTTGCAAACTGGGCACAGCAAAACCAAGGAATAGTACAAACCATGGTTGCCTTGGCGGCCAGTTTTGCCGGTGTTTTGTTAGCCGCAAGATCGTTATTAGCAATAAGAGCTGGATTCAATATGCTTAAAGAAACGGCTCGTTTATTTTATACGGTAAACCAAAACGGACAAATTGTCTTACGTGGGGCCGCGATGGCTTCCAATATTTTCAAAGCCGGGTTAAGCGGGCTTGGCACAGCGTTTCGCCTTGCGGCGACGGGAGCCCGAGCCTTAGCCATGGCCCTCATGGCCAATCCCATCATCGCCATTATTGCCGTCATCATTGCTGTTGTAGCCGCCATCATTTATTTTTGGAATACCAATGAACAGTTCCGGGCCGCAGTTATTGCGATTTGGAACAATATCGTATCTTTCGGCATGAGTCTGTTTTCAGCCCTGGCCGCTTTCTTCACCGGCGTATGGAATGGCCTGGTCGCGATTGCCACAGCCGTCTGGAGCGGTATCATGACCGTGGCGACGATGGCCGTATCGGTCATCATGGACATCATATCCGCCTTTGGGGCCTTCTTCACCGGGGTCTGGGATGGATGTCTGGCCATCGCATCGGCCGTGTGGGATGCTATTTCCAGTTTTGTATCGGCCGCAGCCAGTGTCATAGACGGTATTATTTCTGCCCTGGTAGATTATATATCCTCTGCCTGGGACAGCGCGGTAGCGGCAGTACAAAGTTTTGCCAGTAGTGTCATGGATGCCATTGGCCAGGCCGTAGACTGGGCTATGGACAAGTGGAATAGACTGGTCAATGCCTTATCCCATCCAATTGATACGGCTATCAATATTGCACAAAACATAACACGTACAATCAGTAAAGCAACCAGCAGCGGTGATGACGTCAGCGAAAACGCCAGAGGTGGCATTTATCAGCGTGGGGCCTTCCTGACAACATTCGCCGAAGACTCGGCAGAAGCCGCTATCCCTTTAGACGGGTCGGCACGAGCTATCTCATTGTGGCAGCAGGCCGGAGCCGCGTTAGGTGTCATGCCCAAAACGCCACAGCGGATGAGCACAGGAACAGCCAAAGCCCCGACGTACAGTAACAGCAGTATCACACTGGATTTCCGGCCGACTATCAACGTCCAGGGCGGTGGCGACGTCGCTGATGCCGTCCGTCAAGCCTTGGAAGAACAGGCGCGGCAATTTCAACGGGAACTGCCTAAGATGCTGGACAAGGTATCGGCAGGACGGAGGCGGTTGAGCTATGAATAAGTACACGACGGTCCAGGGCGACATGTGGGATGCCATCGCATACAAGATTTTCGGCAACGAACTATATATGAATGAACTGCTGGAAGCGAATAACGACTACAGAAATGTAGCCGTTTTTCCGGCAGGCATTGTTCTAACGGTGCCGGAAATCAATACCATCCAGTCATCCAAGATTTTGCCACCATGGAAGCGGTGATGCCATGTCCCTAGAAACGATTAAAGCCAAATTAAATGAATGGAAAAAAGAACTGACGCCGGGGACATTCCTCGGACGCCGGGCCTATGCTCAAATACTGTATACGCCGGCAGGAGAAACAGAGAGCAAAGACATATCCGAGGATATGATGAAGTATCTGCTATCCATTGAAGTGACGGACAACCTGTCCGGCCAGGTTGATGATATGACAGTCACCCTGGAAGACAGGGCGCAGCTGTGGCAGGACACATGGTATCCGGAACCGGGGTCCAAATTGGACATTACCCTTTATACGCTGAACAAAAACGGCGTCAACGAGGGCATCAAAGAACTGCCAGTCGGAGAATTTGAAGTCGATGAAATCGAAATCAACGGGATGCCGACGACGGTACAAATCAAAGCCGTCAATGCCATTGCTGATACGTCATTGCGAGGCATTAAGCAGAATCAATCCTGGGATAATATCAGCCTCTATAAAATCGCCAATGACATCGCCTGGAGAAATGGCATGTCACTGGACTATGAGCCGGGGGCCCAGAACAATCCATCGTATGAGCATGTCGAGCAGTCAGACGCATCAGACCTTGAATTTTTAAAAAAGCTATGTGATGATGCCGGCCTGGATCTGAAAATATCGACCAAGACCATTATCATCCTCGATGAATACCAGTTGGAAAACCAGGAGCCGTTGATTGTATTCTGGCGGCCAGGGACAGCCTCGTTTTCAGAGCAGACGAGCGATGATGACGTATCGCCTGAAAACCCGCTGAACTTCACGGATTTCCTGTCCTACTCAATGAAAGCCAAGACCCGTGATATTTATCGGGCCTGCCACGTTAAATACAAGCAGGGCAAGAACAAAGAAGTCATCGAGGGCTATTTTGAAGCCCCGAATAAGCAAACGGGGCTGACGCTGGAAGTGAATGAACAATGCGACACAGTGGACGCCGCAAATAAGCTGGCCAAGAAAAAATTGCGAGAGCAGAACCGGGATGAAATCACGGCATCTTTTAGCCTGTACGGCGACTTCCACTTCATGGCCGGTATTGTCGTCGGTTTCATGAACTTCGGCGCCTTTGACGGGAAATATATCATTACCAAGGCGACGCACAGTCTGGGCAATGGGTATGTACTCAGCCTGGAAATGAGGAGGTGCCTCGATGGATACTAACATCAAAAAGCTGTTGGAGAACCTGATATTTTACGGAACCGTATGCGCACTGACTCCAAAAGACGGAACCGTGCGCGTATGCCGTGAAGATAAGGGAAACAAGGTAACGAACGATTTGTTCGTCCTTCAACGCGGCTCATCGGAATCGAAAGATTTCTGGATGCCGGCTGTCGGGGACCAAGTGCTCTGCATACAGATGCCGAACTTTTCGGGTGCCGGCGTAGGCGACGGATTCGTGCTGGGGACCTTCTTCAGCAGCACTGATGCGCCGCCTGGCGGAGCCGATGCCAATACAAGGGTCATCGACACGCCGGGAAATCTGAAAATCAATGTTGGCGGGGCTTTGCAGATTAATGCTTCCAGTGGGGATGTGGTAGTCAACGGCATATCACTCGTGTCACATGTACACGGCGGCGTCACGCCGGGTGGCAGTAAAACGAGTACGCCAGAATAGGAGGTGCTATGTATATCGGATATATGGGCAGTCTGCCATTCATCGTATCGTCGCATTATCTAAGGACGCCGGCCAACTACCAGACCGAGGCAGGAAGCCGCTGGCAGGACCATGACATTATTTATCATAAGCCGGTCAGCGAATTCATCGGGCCGAAATTACGAACAATCACTTTTGACCTCATCCTTACAGCATCGCACAATATTGCGATAAAGAAGGACCTGGCAACGATGAAGGAGATGTGCGAAAACGGTACCGTATTTCCACTGATCATCGGGATGCGGCCAGTCAGCCAGAATTATTGGCGCCTGGACTCCATGTCCGTTTCGGACACTTTTTTCAGTTCCGTCGGGGCATTGATTTGGGCCAAAGTAAACGTCAAGCTGGTCGAATATGATGATAGCAACTACCAGGAAGAAAAATCAAAATTAAACCTTTATGGAAGCATTGCTAACGGGATATTAACCGTATTTAGATAGGAGGTATCCATGGAATATGTTGTAATGCCAGAAGCAAAAACCATTGATCTTGCGCCAGCAACAAAAATCGAAGAAATATTGCAGAACGTCCGGACTATCTTGGGGACTGTAAAATTCTCAGTGCCGCTCGATAGGGAGTTTGGAATTTCCGGGGATGCTGTAGATAAGCCCATGCTACAAGCAGAAGCGATTTTGTCGAGTGAAATCTTTGCTCAAATCAAGCGCTACGAGCCAAGGGTAAGCATTACGGAAATAACATTCACTGGCGATATAAACGGACGACTCACGCCGAAAGTGACGGTGAAAATTAATAATGAAACTAGCTGATTTACCGGACATCGAATTCGTAGACGGGGACGCGGAGAAAATCAAAGCCGCCGTCTTTAACGACTATACCAGTATAACCGGACGGACCTTAGCCCAGGGCGACCCAGTGAGATTATTTTTGCTGGTCGTAGCCGAAGCGATTGTCCGGCTTGTAAATAATCAAAATTACATCGGAAAACAGAATTTGCTGAAATATGCGTCCGGCGGAAACCTGGACAACCTCGGCGCTTTTTCCGACACGACGCGAATACCGGCATCGGCCGCAACGACAACGCTGCTGATTACGTTGGCAGCTAAACGCGAACAGGAAACTATCGTAAAATCCGGAACGCGTGTAGCGACGGACAGCGGCATTTATTTCGCAACCAACGAAGATGCGGCCGTCCTGGCCGGGAACCTGACAACGACGGTAAAAGCAACATGCCAAACAGTTGGCACAGTCGGAAATGGGTTTCTCCCAGGCGAAATAAAATCCATAGTTGATCCGGTGGCTTATGTGGCTTCTATCGTCAATACGACGACCAGCGCAGGCGGCGCCGATGAAGAGTCAGATGACGACTATCGAGAACGCATCCACGAAGCGCCGGAAAGGTTTTCTACAGCAGGGCCGACAGGGGCTTACGAGTATTGGACGAAGTCGGCTAACAGCGGCATCATCGACGTTGCCGTAACCAGTCCCAGCGCCGGTGCCGTTGAAATACGGCCGCTCATGACAGGCGGGACACTGCCGGAGCAGGAACTACTGGACGCGGTAAAAACGGTAGTATCTGCGGATAAAGTACGGCCGTTGACCGATAACATATCGGTCGTCGCACCGGATGCGGTATCCTATGACATTACCCTGACCTATTATACCGACGTCGGCACGGCGGAATCTACTGTCAAAGACGCCGTAACGACAGCCGTAAATAACTATCGGCTGTGGCAGAAATCTAAAATTGGCCGGGACATCAACCCGTCGCGACTGATTGCCAATATTATGGCTGTCGCCGGCGTAAAACGCGTCATCGTCACGGCGCCGAACTATACCGTGCTGACAGGCGTACAAGTTGCCCAGGATAAAACGGTATCCGTCGTCTTAGGAGGGAGTGAAGACGAGTGATAGATGCGGATTACAAAATCGCAGAACATTTGCCGGAATCCATCAACAAAGACCCCGTACCGGATTTGGCCCGCGTCGTCGATATGGCGCTGTCCGACATCAATCCTGATTTACTACTGATTTACCCGGCCATTGATGACCTGCCGGAAGCGCTCATTGACCATCTGGCGGAGCAGATGCATGTCGACGAATACGATGACAATTCAGAATTATCTGTAAAAAGGCAGCAGGTCAAAGAATCGTTTTTACTACATAAATTCAAGGGTACGAAGTATGCGGTACAGCGGGCCGTAGCTACGGTGTATCAATCAGCTGTGGTGCAGGAATGGCCTGAATACAACGGTCAGCCCTATCACTTCCGAGTAACGCTGATAACGGCTCCATTAGATGGAGCAACACTAATCAATAAAATGGTAAGGTTGATCAATGCGTATAAAAACACGCGATCATGGCTGGATTATGTGCAATTCATCAGGCGAAGCACAGGAGAAGCTAAGTTCGGCGCGAATATGAGTATTGTTCGCCAGACATGCATTACATTTGATTTAAAACAAATGCTGATAGCACAGAAAGATATTTATTTTGCCGGTGCTGTTGGCACATTCAGGAGGGATGTCATTCATGGCAAATTGGAATAAAATCACCATGACCGATGTCGGGGCGACATTGCAAGCCAAAATCAATGCGGGCCTGACTACACTCACGTTTACTCGTGTTGCTATCGGGTCCGGTACGCGGACCGGGTCGTTGAACAGTGCAACAGCATTAATCAATGAACAGATGACACTGGGAATCAATAAAATTACGCAAAGCGGGAATACCGTAACGCTAGAGCTGACTATCAGTAACAGTGGGGTTAAAACGGGGTTCAAGATATCAGAGCTGGGACTATTTGCGACGGACCCGGATGTCGGTGAAATCATGTATGTGGCGATGACGGACGACAATCCAGATTATATGCCAGCCGAAGGCGGAAGCACGGTTGTACAGCAAGAATTTCAGTTACAGTTTACCATGAGCAATACGGGTAACGTGTCAGCGACCATCAACCCTAACGGGTTCCTGACGGTAGCGCACAACACCGATGAAACGGCGCATTTAAACCGCCTGTGTGTTTCTGATACATCGGGGAAACCGGCATCCATGGCTGATAACGGCATTTGGGTCGAGCTTTTAGAGTAGGTGGTATCATGCTGAGGGTCAAGAACAATGAAATTTATTTGACACGCGGGGACACTGCGAGCTTTACCCTGGATATAGTTGATGATACCAGGGCTAAATATGAGATTACTGATGATGACCAAATTCTATTTACTGTCAAAAGAAGCACAAGCGACACGGCCGTAATACTGCAAAAAGCTGTAGTTGACAAGACAATCACCATTAAACCGGCAGAGACAGCAGACCTGCCCTATGGCACGTATTACTATGATGTACAGCTAAGCCGTCCGGATGGATTTGTCGCAACTGTAATTACCCCGACCCCTTTTACAATTTGTGAGGAAGTGACGTTCTAATGGAAAGACTTACTGGTGTTATTAAAGCAAAATCAAATCTGGTGGGGAATTTAAAATCCCGCGTGAATCTAACAGGAAGAATCATTCCTGAGCGAACTGTAGAAATTGAATATGCTACGGATCAAGATATTTTGAATTTGTTTAGAGTTGGAGATGATGGAGATGGCAATAACTATTGATAAAATTTGCCGTGTAAGCAATTTAGACTTCTTTTTAACACAGATTAAAGAATTATTTGTATCAAAAGAATCTGGCAAAGGTCTATCGACGAACGACTACACTACCGATGAGAAAAATAAGCTGGCTGGGATTCAGACAGGCGCCAACAATTACACATTACCTAAGGCCTCGGCAACGGTGCTGGGGGGTATAAAAGTCGGTGCTAACCTCGCGATTGCAACAGATGGAACACTTAGCGCAAACGGCACGGATTTAACTCCGTATGCTAAAACAGCTGACCTCGCCGCGGTTGCAAAATCCGGTAAGTATAGCGATTTGAGTGGCACACCGGCCGCGCTAAAGAATCCAGCAGCCATTACATTTACGGGCGCGGTAACGGGAACATATGACGGATCTGCGGCTGCATCTGTTACAATCCCCACGATTCCGACTAAATTATCTGCCTTCCAAAACGATGCTGGGTATGTAACGTCGGGAAACGCGGAAGCGACATACGCTAAGAAATCAGATATTACGACAGTATTCCGGTATCGAGGCAGCGTAGATACGTATGCGGACCTGCCTGTTAATGGTGTGCAAGTCGGGGATACGTACAACATCACTGCGGCGGATGCATCACACAGCATCAACGCCGGGGATAATGTGTCCTGGAATGGCAATAGTTGGGATAATTTGGCGGGCATCGTGGACTTATCCGCGTATGCAAAGTCGTCAGATGTCGCTAATACATACATGAAGAAATCTGACTATCCGATGGCAACTGACGCCGATATCCTCGCGCTTTTTAACTGATGATTATGGAGAGTGAGCATATGAGTCTTATACAGCTAAATCAGCTAGGAACATTTCTGTCTAAATTAAGTAGCACCTTTGCAAAAAAGACGGACGTAGAATCTGCAGTGTCAGCGAAGGAAAATAAGCTGACATTTGATACAGTACCTAAATCAGGCAGTACTAATCCAGTAACGAGCGACGGCGTTTATAACGCCGTTACCCATCTGTCTGGCATGCTCGTGGAAGAAAAGGGGTCGGGCACAATGGAGCCCGTCGATATTCAGGATGTCGTGATGAGCGATACCCAGCCGACAGAAGCATGCGCAGTGTGGATTGAACCTAAAGAATAAAGGAGGAAACTGTTATGGATATCATTAAATCTATTCTGCACGTATTCAAAAAAAGCGATAACGCATTTAAAGTCATGCACCCTGAAACGGAATCTGCATGCATTACAGACTGGAACCAGGGCATCGTCAATACCCTGGCTAGCACGGGGCTGAGCAGCCTCGTCAACGTATTGTCGTCGGACAGCTTGCTCGCACTGCTGATTAAAAAGGTGTTTGACGCAACGGGTGTAAAATACTCGCTGGGACAAAACGGATATGTGTGCTTTGGCTCGCTGTTCGGCGGCCTAATTATACAGTGGGGAATCACAGGCAATGATCCAGGAGGAGATGGTGGTGCTGTTATGCAGTTGCCGATTGCTTTTTCAGAATCTCCGTTTTTGGTAATAGCTAATGCGGAGCAACTTATTGCTAATAATGGATACGGAATAAGCGCAGGCGGGGATAGAACCAGCGTTTGGGCAGATGCATCAATTGCTGATTACGTGTATCCATATAGAATTTTAGCAATGGGAGTTTAAGCCCCAAGCATCAGCCATGATAATCCAAAATCGCTCTTATTGCTTGAATATACTGTAAAACCGTTATTCTTATTTTGTGTATTACACCCTAAATATTGCAACGAACCATTTTCAGCACCGTTATCGATGCATATAACACTAAAAACAACGTTAACCACGATTGGATAGTAAATCTCCCAGTTATTTCCAGCTTGTTGATTTCCCCACTGTTCAGAAAATTTAATATACCATAGCCATTGAAAGGGGATAATGGTTATGGAAAATTGGAAAATCACGTGTAAAGAAATTAGTAGCATAATCGACGACATCACGAGGGTCGCTGAAGAAATCATAAAAGGAGGTGAGGCCATGCGGTTGCCTAATGGGTTTGGATGCATACGCAAGATGAGCGGCAACCGCCGCAAGCCATATGCGATATGCAAAAGCATTGACGGCAAACAGAAGTATATGGGTAGCTTTGAAACACGGAAGGAGGCGTTCCGATATTTACTAAAACTCAACGGCGGTAAGTTCGTCCGCTCGAAAGCCGATGGCCCGACTTTTGAAGAGCTGTACCATGAATGGAAACAGGAAAAATGGCCTATGATTGGTAGTAGCTCAAAGACGAGTTATGAATCGGCGTATGCGTATTGTTCTGACCTCTGGCGAATGTCTTTCATTGACGTGCGGTATAAGCAGATTCAGGCCGTCATGGATAAAGTACGAGAAAAAGGATTGTCGTATTCAAGCCAGAAGAAGGTTAAAACATTGCTATACCAACTATATGAGTACGCCTGCAAAACGGATATCGTAGATAAAAACTATGCTCAATACCTTGAGTTAGGGAAAAACGTCCCAGTATACAAAAAGCGGCCATACAGCCGTGAGGAAATCGACCTGCTCTGGAAGCATACTAACGATGAGGCCGTTCAGGAAATCCTTATGTTGATTTACTGCGGTGTCCGTATTGGCGAGTTACTGGCCTTGAAAACTGCTGACGTGCATCTTTCTGAACGCTGGTTTTTAGTACGGGATAGTAAAACAGCGGCAGGCCGGAACCGTCACGTTCCGATTGCGGAAAAAGTCGTCCCATTCTGGGAAGCACGTTGCCAGGATAACAGCGTATTTGTGCTTAACCGAACCGGGAAAAGGTACAGTTATACAAGTTATCATGAACGATATGAAAAGGCGTTAAAACGGCTGAATTTGGTGCATACATTACATGAGACCCGGCATACGTGCGCCAGCCTATTAAATTCTGCCGGAGCCAATGACGTATGTGTGAAGATGATTCTCGGCCATCAGCAGGACGGCATTACAAAGCAAGTCTATACGCATAAAACGCTGGCTGAGCTTATCCACGCCATTAATTTAATCTAGAAAGGGTGATAAAAATGAAAGATACAAACGTAGATTATTATGCCGCAGGATTTGATAAAGACGGCAAACGAGTATGCAGTATGATCTGCGACTTTAATCCGGACAGGGAGAAGAACGCAGACAAAAAAGCCGCATTGCTCGATATGATAAAGGCTACATCCTCAGACATGGCCATTGCGGAAATCATCACCGCGGAAGATTTCGTTAAATACTTGAACGGCAAAGTTCATGGATCTGACGGAAAACCGACCGACTATATCCCTCCCGAACCGACGGCAGAAGAGAAGAAAGCCGCAGAAAGAGCCGCAATGGAAACTGAATATAACAGCAATAAGCAGGATATGCTTACCGCGTTGCAGGCAGCACTGCTGGCCGGCAATGATGATGCAGTATCAAGTATTAAGCAAGACTATAAGGATATGACTGAGGCGTATAAAGCGGCGGTAGAGGAGGTTGGCTGATATGGCATTTTGGAAGAAGAAAAAGTACTGCCAGTATTGCGGTAGCGAGCTAAAAGCTGATGGCAGTTGCAGTAATCAAAATTGCATTGCATATAAGGCTGGTGAAACTACGGATACAGCTACGGATACTGTTAAGAAAGAAGCGTGATGCCCGTGGACGTATGGCAGATTATTTTTACCGCGGTTCCGTCGGTGCTTGCCAGCTTTTTGTCCGGTGTCCTGCTGTATGAGTGGAAGCAGCGAGTAAGCGCCGACCAACTGGCACAGGAAAAGCAGGAAAAGAAGCATGAAGCCTTGGTAAACGGGGTAGTTGCAATGCTACGCGACCGACTAATCCAAGTGATGGACGAGCACATAACGGATGGCTTCGCGCCAGTGCATCGTGCAGAAGTCATCACGAAAATGTATACTGCGTATCACGACCTGGGCGGAAACGACATCGTGTCGGCTACGTACACTCAATTTATGAAGCTTCCGCATCAAAAGGATGATGATGCCGGTGATTGATAAAATCAATGTCCCAGATTGCCTCGTCATTATCGGGCTGGTAACAGCCTTGATTTTGGCGATTTTTTATACACTGAACGAGTTGGCTATGTCCATCGCGTCGGGGCTTCTCGGTTATATCGGCGGTAATATCAAGACTTCCGCCACGACGAATAGGAGGAATGATAAAAATGAAAGTGTACATTAATCCAGGACACGATTTAGAGTATGACAGCGGGGCAGTCAACCCGAATAGCGGCTTGCGTGAGTGTGACGTGGCCGCAAAAATCGGCGCGGCAGTAAAAAAATATCTCGAAGTGGCCGGCTGCGAATGCCGACTTTTACAGTCAGATAACCTATACTACGACAGTAGCTATGACGACCGCCCGGTAGCCGTCTGCGCGGATGCGAACGAATGGCCCGCAGATGTCTTTGTCAGCATCCATTGCAATGCCGCCAACGGGAAGGCCCGCGGTACAGAGGTAGAGTGCTACAGCTACACGAGCGATGGCGGGAACCTCGCGCAGTGCATCCGAAACCAGATTGTCGGCGCGCTTGGTACCGTAGACCGCGGCGTCAAAGAGATGCCGGGACTCATCGTACTGCGTCATACCGATATGCCGGCCGTACTCGTAGAGACGGCATTTATCGATAATGACGATGACGCCGACTTGCTCGTCAACAGATGGGATGACTTCGCCCGCGCTATTGCCAGGGGCGTAACCGATTACGAACAATCTAACAATTAAAACTATTATATTGTATTTTTATGGAGGTAAAAAATATGAGTAAATGGACAGAAGTACGTGACGGTATGCTGGCAGCACTGGATGCGAGCGATGTAGTAGAATCCGCGAAACAGCAAATTATTGAAAGCTTGAGCACTGAAGGGCTGGACGCGCTTGAATCCGTAGCTGATAAGTTTGTGACCCAGGTACAGGCACAGGCCGCGTCTGAAACTGGCTGGAATGCGATTCGCGATAAATTTGTATTGCCTTTACTTATCAATGGGACTATTTGGGGAATTAAATTTGTGCTGAGCAAGAGCACGAGTAACGAACAGAAAACCGCATAGAGTCTAAATGAAAAAGCCAGCAACACTAGGAAAATACTAGAGTTGCTGGCATATTTTTTTGTTACAATCAATCGAAAACGATTGACAAAACAGCGAAAAAGAGATGATATGATGAGCACGTTAGATGATATTATGACCGCGAAAGAAGCGGCGTCCATTGTGAATGGACGCCGCTTTGCTGTATCACATTAGTATTACAGTCAAAAAGATATGACCCCATTTTTGACCCCGCGAGTATCACTTTAATACGATTTAATGCGACTTATTCATATTATGATGTTGTCCAGAAATTAGCCAAACCGCATAACTAAGCCATTTTTAGCAAAGGTAGTTGAGACTTAGGATCTGGCGCCTCACGGCGTGAGGGTTCAAGTCCCTCCACTCGCACCAAAAGGGACTGTCGCATGAAGCTTTGTGCTATCGCGTACAGTCCCTTTCTTTTTCAGGGTTGAAGTTTGATTCATGATAGAGGGCGAGCCTGCTGGAGAAAAATCCACAGCCCGTTCTTGCTGGACCGTGTTTCTTTGTCAACTGCGGCCGAAGGCCTTTATCCTCCATTATGCTTGTGTAAAGATTCACAATATTCCCAATTGCTATTGGCAAGACCCCTTCAAGTATGATATACTACGCGTGACACATAAGGCAGGTTCTTTTAAAGCGCCGGGTTGGTACCGGAAACGGGCGGATACTGGCGCGGACCGGCCGTGTTTTTGCGTCTTTAATCGTATTGCGACTTGTATCTTGCGAAAGAGCGAGAACGGAGGAAAAACATGGAAAAACAGAATGTTGCTGGCGTCATGCCGGCAAGACGCACTTTTTTGTCGATTCGTCAGTTAACGGTTGCCGGTTTCTTATCGGCGATTACGATTTTTTTAGGCCTCACGGGCTATGGTTTCATCCCGCTGGTCATCATGAACGCGACGATCCTTCACATCCCGACTATCATCGGCAGCCTGACGGCAGGCCGCAAGGTCGGCATGATCGTCGGCTTCATGTTCGGTATCTTTTCCTTTATCCGGTCCTTGCAGGCACCGAGCGCGTTGCTGTTGTTTGCTGTACAGTATAACGTCGTTGCCGACGCCTTCATCTGTATCGTACCGCGTATCCTGATCGGCGTCATCGCCTTTGAATTGTACCGTCATCTGAAAATCCGCGAAGTATGGCGCATCGCCGTCACGGCGGTCTTGACGACGGTCTGTCACACGATTCTCTTCCTCGGTTCCTTTACGGCCATCGTCGGCGTCCCTTATGCCGAAGCACAGGGCATCCCCTTCATGAACGTCATCAACATCATGCTGGGCATCACGGCCGTCAATGGCATCCCGGAAGCCATCGTATCGGGCCTGATCATCACGCCGATCGTCATGGCCTTGCACCGCGCCGGATTGAAAGTCGCGTAAGAAGCGTGTGGTCGTTTCGGTTGTCATGCACATGTGGGTGTATCCCTGCTTGAAGTTTGATGTTTGAAGCGAGGGTTTTTAAATTAAAGACCATCCGCTAGCCACTAGCCACTAGCTGCTAACTACTTAAAAGGGTCTGTCGCACGTGCGACAGGCCTTTTTTTCATTCCATGAAATTAGTTAATGCGAAAAGGGGCGCAATGTGATAGAATATGGAATGATGACTGTTTTGTATAACAGAATATGCGAAAGAAATAGAAAGGATTTGTTATGGCTTCGATTTTTTCTCCATTAACTAAAAATATAGGGATTGATTTAGGGACGTCTACGACCCAGGTCTATGTGGAGGGCCGGGGCATCGTCCTGTCTGAACCGTCGGTCATGGCGACAGATGAACGGAACAGCAAGATGATTGCTGTCGGCCGGGCGGCAGAGGACTTATTGTCCCGGGCGCCGGAAACGGTGAAGCTCCATCGGCCTCTGGTCCACGGCGTCATCGCCGATTACAGTGTAACCCGGACGATGCTGGGCTATATCCTCAGCAAGTGCGTCCGCAGCGTCCAGCGCCTGCGCATCATGATCGGCGTGCCTTCGGCGGCGTCGAATGTCGAAAAACGGGCCGTCATGGAAGCCGTCTATCAGGCCGGCGCCAAGGAAGCCTTCCTCATCGAAACGGCGGCTGCTGCGGCTCTCGGCGTGAATCTGCCCGTCTATGATCCGGTCGGCAATATGGTCGTCGACATCGGCGGCGGTACGACCAATGTAGCCATGCTGTCCCTGGGCGGCATCGTCGTATCCAAGTCGCTCCATCTGGGCAGCCTCGATTTCAATGCGGCCATCAAAGATTACCTGCGCTATCAGTACGATATCGTCACTGACGACACGACGGTGGAAGAGATGAAAGTGACCAACGGCTCAGCTGTCCTGCCCCTGGAAGACCGGGGCTATTACTTCATGGGCCGCGGCCTCGATGACGGCCTCCAGCGGGAAATGGCCATCAAATCGAGTGAGCTCTACCACGTCATCGGCAAGCCTCTCATCAAGATCCTCGACCTGGTCAAGGATGTCCTGCGGGAAACGCCGCCGGAACTGGCCGCAGACATTATGGAACATGGCATCGTCCTCACTGGCGGCGGGGCCAAGCTAAAGGGCATGGACCAGCTCTTCACCCAGGAACTGGGCGTGCCGGTCATGCTGGCTTCCGAGCCGGAACTGGCTGTCGCCAAGGGCACGGGCATTGCCGTCGCTGATCGTGATAAATTATCGGCCCTCATCGAAGGGGCACAGCGTATATATAGGAGGAGATTTTAAAATTGTTTTCGTTCGGTAAAAGAAGCGTCGTCTTCGTACTCATCTTATTCATCGTCATTGCGCTTGTCGGCTGGGCCTGGCGCCAGCGCGATTCCCTGCCGTTCATTACCAAGCCGCTGATGACGATCATGTCGCCTTTTGAATACGGTGCCAGCCGCGTCATGGATTCGCTGACCTCGAGCATCCACATCGTCGACGTCAGCTTGAAGAACCGCATTGAATGGGAATCGCTGGAAAAAGAAAATGCCGACCTCAAGAGCCGGACTGTCGACTACGATGAAGTCGTAGCCGAAAACGACCGCCTGCGGGCGCTCCTCAATTTCAAATCGACCCATAATCAGTACCAGCTTCTGGCTGGTTCGGTCATTTCCCGTGACTACGGCACGTGGACCAACACCATGATCATCGATGTCGGCAGCGGCGAAGGCGTCGAAAAAGACATGCCGGTCATCACGCCGAGTGGTGTCGTCGGCTTCATCAGCGACGTCTATCCGCATTCGTCCCGCGTCCAGCTCCTGACGGACCCGCGGACCAGCATCGGTGCCATCGTACAGCGTCCGGAATCGCGCGTTTCCTCTGTCGTCCGCGGCAACGGCAACGTGCCGACGGAACCGCAGTTCGTCAACATCGCCAAGGATGCGGATATCCTGGAAGGGGATACACTGGTCACATCGGGCTTCGGCTCCATCTATCCGAAGGGCCTGCCTATCGGCACCATCGTATCGATCCATCAGAATGAAAATGATTTCGTAAAATATGCCGTCATTCGTCCCAGCGTCGATTTCTCCAAACTGGAAGAAGTCTTCGTCATCTTGAAGTCGGCCGATACCGGGTCCTATGAAAAACCGGAAGTCACGCCGAAACTCGTACCTCAGACGAATCGCGACAAAGTAGAAGGAATTAAAGGAGCCGCGGCATTATGAAGAAACTGAACTGTGTCATGACAGCCTTCATCGTCTTTATTTTGCAGGCTGCCATCCTGCCTTTTATGTTTAACAGCGTGAGCCAGCCTAACCTCATCTTCGTCTTCGTCGTCCTCATGGCCCTCCATCACGGCCAGCGCATCGGCATCATCACGGCCCTCTTGGGCGGATTTTGTCAGGATGTCATTATCGGCAATTTCTTTGGCCTGCACCTGCTGGTCTATCTCATCGTAGCCCTCATCTGCAGCTACCTCGGCCGCGACATCGACAAGGACCAGTGGGTATTGACATTGCTCATCGTCCTCGGGGCGACCGAAGTCGGCCTGGTCCTGACCTGCGGGTTCCTCTTCCTGGCCGGCCAGTACATCAACATCGCCGCCTACTTGTTGGAATTCAGCATCCCTATGCTTGTTTATCACGGAATCCTGGCCCTGCCGGTGGATCACATCGTCTGGCATCTGCGCCGCGACGATGCCTTTTACGGGTTCCCGGGCTATCGCTGGTAAATAAAGGAGATTTAGTTACATGCTTGAAGCGTTATTGAAAAAGAAGAATCAAGATGGCCGTTTCCGCTACCTCTACTGGATCGTCATCGCGATTTTCGTCATCCTCATCAGCCGGCTGGTCTACTTGCAGCTCTTTGCCGGTGAATATTATTATACCCTGGCCGAAGGGAACCGCCTGCGGGCCATCCCCATTGCAGCCATGCGCGGTATCATGTACGACCGCAACGGCCAGATCCTCGTCGGCTCGCGGCCGAGCTTCATGGTGACCTACGTGCCGCCTAAGGACGGCATGAGCGACGAAGAACTGCAGAAACTGGCCGGCATCCTCAACATGCCGGAAGATAAGCTGCGGGAAAAGGTCCAGAAGGTCAAGAGCTCTTACGTGCCGACGGTCCTGGCCAATGACTTGACCCAGGATATCGTCACGAAAATCGAAGAACAGCGCAACGACCTGCCTGGCGTCTCCGTCGACGTCCAGCCGATCCGCTATTATCCGTACAAGATGATGGCCGCCCAGGTCTTTGGCTACGTCGGCCAGATCGATGAAGAAGACGCCAAGCGCCTGGAAGGCGTCGAAGGCGTATCCAACATCACCCAGATTGGCCGGGCCGGCCTGGAAGCCTATTACGATGACCTCCTGCGCGGCAAGGATGGCGGCCGTCAGGTCGAAGTCGACGCCGCCGGCAGTCCGGTCAAGGAAATGGAACGCAAGGACCCCGTAGCCGGTCACAATATGCACCTGACCATCGACCTCTACCTGCAGCAGGCTACGGAACGGGCCATGGACCGCCAGATCGCCAACGGCATCGGCACCCACGGCATCGCTGCCGTCGCCATCGACCCCAATACGGGCGCCGTCCTGGCCATGGCCAGCCGTCCGGCTTACGACCCGAACTGGTTTACCCGGGGCATTACGGAAAAAGAATGGTCCCTCATCAACGACAATCCCAATCACCCCATGGAAAACCGCGTCATTGCCGGCGAATATCCGCCGGGCTCTACGTTCAAGCTGATCACCGGTTCGGCAGCCCTGGAACTCAAGAAAGTCACGCCTGATGAAATGATCTTCGACAGTGGCCGCCACTGGCTGGTCGACATGCGCAACGCCGGCGGCGAAGCCCTGGGCTGGATCAATTTCGTCGAAGCCCTGGCTAAGTCCGATAACGTATACTTCTACGAAATGGGCCGCCGCGTCGGCATTGACGAACTGGCGAAATACGCCCGCATGTTCGGCATGGGCAAGAAGACGGGCATCGCCCTGCGCGGCGAAGCACCGGGCCTGGTCGCCAGTGCGGAATATAAGAAGAAGAATTTCCACGATGAATGGTACCTCGGTGATACGTTCAACTCGGCTATCGGCCAGGGGTTCCAGCTGGTTACGCCGCTCCAGGCAGCCATGATCGTCAGCGAAGTCGCTAACGGCGGCATCCAGTACCGGCCGTTCATCGTCAGCCGTATCGACAACCTCGACGGCACGCCGTATAAGATTTTTGCACCGGAACAGGTCGGCACCCTGTCCGTATCCAAATCGACGCTGGACCTGGTCCGCGAAGGGATGCGTAACGTTGCTGAAGAATCCGGTACAGCTGGTTCCCTGTTCGCCGGCTTCCCCATCCAGGTCGCTGGTAAGACAGGGACGGCGGAAAACTTCGGCGGTACGGACCATGGCTGGTTCGTCGCCTATGCGCCGTATGAACATCCGCGCATCGTCATCGCCGTCCTGACGGAACAGGGCGGTTTCGGGTCTCTGTCGTCCGGCCCGATTGTCCGTTCCATGCTGGAAGCCTACTTCCACGTCGGTGAATACGCCGAAGGCGCACCGAAGGATAAAGACAAGGACGGCAAAGAAAAGGACAACAAGGCCAATAAGAATGCGCAGGACGGGAAGGACAGCAGCCATCGCGATGGGGCTGAGTCTGACCGATAAGTCCTGATGACGGCCTTATCTCATCAGAAAGGAAAGTGATTTCATGTCCCAGCTCATCGCCATCGCCTCCGGTAAGGGAGGCGTCGGCAAGACCCTGATTACGGCGGCCTTGTCTGTCCTCCTGCAGCGCCGGGGCCACCGCGTCCTGGCGGCCGACGCCGACATGGGCCTGCGCAACCTCGACCTGCTCTTCGGTCTGGACGGGTCCATCCATTACGATGCCGCCCAGGCTGCGCGGGGGAAATGCCTGCCCGGCCAG
>ERZ791927.470-NODE-470-length-41481-cov-6.495558_pt1 | contig 41481 bp, 26 predicted proteins | sample MGYA00510130_ERZ791927 | MGnify/ENA primary metagenome ERZ791927 (study PRJEB30046, sample SAMN00792055) | human gut metagenome | study: EMG produced TPA metagenomics assembly of the A metagenome-wide association study of gut microbiota in type 2...
TCGCAGAGCGAACCGTGCGGACTGGCGCAGATGGTCGCCTGCCGCTACGGCACGGTGCCGATCGTGCGCCGCACCGGCGGTCTTGCGGACAGCATCCGCGACTGCGGCGACGGCGAGGGCTTCGGCTTTGTGTTCGATACCTACAACGGCGAGGACATGCAAAAGGCGGTGTTCCGCGCGCTGGGGGCATATCACAACGAAACGGATTGGCCGGTGCTGGTGTCCCGCTGCATGGAAACGGATTTCAGCTGGGGAAGATCGGCAAACGCCTATATCCGCCTGTATCGGTCACTGGGGAAGAAGTAAGGTTGTTGTGAGTTTGTGATGAAATTTTGCATCGTGCGGAGCAGAACCGGGGATAAACGCATATATTATGCATATAGTAGTACCAATCCCATGTGTCATGAATGTACAGACCGTCTGCCTTTTCAGACAAGTGAACGGCAGACGGTGTACGATTTGTGAATGTTTCAAAAAAATAAAGTTGACAGAAGTGACACAATGTGGTACAATGGTCTTGGAGGCAAAGTTTACCGGCAATCTGAGGAGGCTTATGTATGAAGAAAGCTCTATGTATCTGTTTGGCAACTTTGATGACGCTGATGTGCACGGCGTGTGCGACCCGGACGACGGAAGTCGTTTCCGAAGTCACGCGCGGGCAAGCGGGCGTGACGGCACCGCAGGTAACTTCTCCCGAAACCGCCGAAAGAGAAACCGAAACGACTCCGGCAAGGTCTGCAGCGGTCACAAAGGCTACCAAAGCGCAGACTGCTTCGGATGTTAAAACGACGCAAAAAACGAGCGGGAAAACGACAAAGGCGACGACCTATATTGCTCCGCTGCCCGTGAAGGGCAACCCGCTGTCGCTGCAGCCGGTGGAGAAGATAAAAGTGGGTGGATTAGGCATCACAGCAACGCCTTCGGCGCGCATCTGCCGCAATGTCGGTGATTTTGATGCATACAAGGACCTGTCCAGATGTGATATTCCCATCGCGATCGTGGATGGAAAGTACCGGGATGAAAAAGGGACAGCTCCGTATATTCTGAAAGAAAAATATAACGACGCATTTTCTGCCGGCAAAGTGCTTTTGGTTCTCTATATCCATGAATCTGACAGCGGTGTCACGGGATCGGTCGAGTCATTGTCGCTGGACGGCTCCACGCTCAGAGTCAATGTCGCACTGGAGCGAACGGACTCTCTGACGAAAAATCTGCGGTATCAACAAGCGATCTCTGAATGGCTGTGGATTTATGAATTGCCTGCAGACACGGCAGCTGCCGCAAAAGACGTGGCGTTTCAGTCGCACAAGACCGTTCGCTATGTCGGCTGATGCAACGGTTTATGCTTTCCGACCGGTGGGGAGCATTTGCGAACGTATTTCAGCGCTTACTCTATAGTATGGCTGTATGACAACCGTACATCGGTTGCCCGATGAATGCAACGTGAAAACAGAAAAGATTTTGCTGCCCTTTCTACAGAAAGGGCAGCATTTCTTTTTTGTTTTTTACACATAGAACATTTTTCAAACATTTCATAAAAATTGTTGACAATTTGACAAACCGTGCGTTATACTGTTCTTGCGGTGAAAAATTCACAATATTTGTGAATTTGAAAAAGCCGTGAAATGAAAAGGGGGTCATACACATGAAGAAAATGATGTTGGCGCTGGTGCTGTGCATCGCGCTGTCCTGCGGCGCTTTTGCCGAACCGGTGCTGTCTGTCGGCGCGGGCGGGACGATGCCGTCTGTCGATTTGGGCGGCATGGCGGAAGATGTCGGTTTTGGCGAGACAGAGGAGAGCACCGGTGCGGAGGTTCTCGTTTCCTGTGAGGCGACGGCGGCGGACAATTTTGATGCGTCCATGCTGTTTGTTACCTTGAAACGCGATTTTTCCTCTCCTTTGCGGGTCTATGGAGAGGAATACTTCGATCTGCAGGTGGAGGGCTTGGAATTCTCCTCTGTGGAACAGGTGTATTACTATGAAACGGAAGAGGAAGCCGCGCGCTGCATACGGGATCTTGACGATTTCCACGCGCTTTTCAAGCTGCATCTTCGAAATCCGGGAAAGCAGACGGTGCTTGCCGCTATACGGGAGTTGGAAAAGCGCGACGATGTTTTGGCGGCTTCGCCGAACCATATTTATATGATCGATGATAAGGATGAAACGACAGCGTCGGAAGCACAGAATACGAAAAATATGGCGAATGCTAATGTTAGTGCTGCCAATTTGTCCGAGGATATGCTTACGGACGATCCATTGTCCAACAGAATGTTAAAGTATGAGATTCCGCTGACTTCCATCGACAAGGCATGGGAAATGTCGAAGGGCTCTGCTTCCGTGCGGGTGGGCATCATCGATGACGGAATTGACTTCACACATCCTGATCTGGCCGCAAACTGCGATCAGACGCTGAGCGCCGATTTCACCGGTGACGGGAGAGGTGCCTCGTTTTGCGCCGGCTCCCACGGAACGCCGATTGCGGGTATTATCGGGGCTGTGGGAAATAATCAAATCGGAATTGCAGGTGTGTGCTGGAAAGTAAAATTGGTGTCCCTGCGTGTGTCCACAGTGGTCGATGGGGTGGAACAGGTGAGCACAGAGGCAATGGTTGATGCTATCAATTACGCAGCGCAAAATTCAATACCGATACTGAATGTTAGTGTCGGTGGCGGGGAGTATCTCGCCAGTGAAAGAACAGCGATAAGAAACTATGCGGGATTGGTCGTCGTTGCAGCCGGAAATGACGCCTTAGATCTTAATAGATATCCCTCGTATCCGGAATGCTACTCAGAGAGGAACATATTGGTGGTGGGGAACAGTTCTCCAAATGATGCTGTGGATGACGACAGTAATTATGGCAGTGATCATGTGGATTTATTTGCGCCTGGAGATCATATATACAGTACGGATACAGATCACGATATCACTCCTGTTAATGGTTCCTCTTTTTCAGCGCCGCTTGTTGCCGGCGTTGCGGCGCTGATAAAAAGCTATAATCCCGCACTGACGACAGATCAGATCAAGTATTGCATCACAAATAACGTAGATAAATCGTCTGCTTTTGCGGGCAAGTGTGTCTCGGACGGTAGATTGAATGCCTATAACGCCCTGCGGCAGGCAAGAGACATGAGCATTTGCGACTATACAACGGTTGCCGGCGATTTCGACGGCGATGGGAAGGATGATTATGCCGCGTTTTGCGGAACGGGCGAACACATGGATCTTGTGAAGTGGGATGCGGACACGCGCTTCGACTTGGGCGAGACGGTGGTGTTCGGTGATTATTTCTCGACAAACGGCATCAAGGGTAGGGTCGTGGCATGTGATTTTGACGCAGACGGCAGGGATGAGATCGGTGCCTTGTTTAACTACGGGACCTTCGCCAAGCTGTGGATTTTTGATATCGGTGAAGACGGGAAGGTCTTGTGCTATGTTGCGTTGCAAACAGAGACCTGCGATCCGTCGCGGATGACTAACCTTGTGTTTGCGGGCGACATTGACGGCGACGGCAGGGAGGAAATGGGTGCCTTCTATAACCACGGCGACTCTGTGGAACTGCGCGTGTTCGGCGTGAATGCGGACGGTTCGGGAAAATACTACTCCGCAGGCATGGTAAACTACTTCCCGGGCGACAATGTGCGTGGCAGAGTGGTTGCCGGCGATTTCGATGCTGACGGGCAGGATGAGATTTCCGCCTTCTTCAGCTACGGCGAAAACGAGTTCATGCGCATGTGGGTGTTCAAGATAACGGCAGAACGCACCATCACCTTCCGCTGCTATGGACAGACCGGCACCTATGATGCCACAAAAATCAACGGCAGGGTCGTGGCAGGCGACTTTGATCACGACGGCGCCGACGAAGTGGCTGCCCTGTATGACTACGGAACGTGTGTGAAGCTGTGGCTGTTCAAGCGAAATCCGGACGCGACGATGGCGCACCATGTGATCTATGAGTCTACCTACATCAAGGGATATGAAGCCACCGGAAGAATGATTGCCGGGACATATTCGAATTACAGCGCGGAAGAAGTGGCAATACTCTTCTCCTATACGCGGTACAATCTATTGGGCGTCATAGGGCTGTATGAAGACGGAACGGCATACTATTCACGCTATTTTTAACGGTATTCTGCTTTCAATGCGCAGAGATGTCTGCAGCGTTGATTGAAAAACCGCCGCCCTTTTGAAAAAGGGCGGCAGTTTTTTTACCTTTCTGCCTGCAAAAAAGATTTGACAGCGGCATTGCGGTATAGTAAAATAAAACTTACTTGCATATAGTTGCAAGAGGTGTAACCCTGCGGGGGATACCCGCAATACGAAAGGAATGGTTTTGAATGGCAAGAGTGTACAATTTTTCCGCCGGCCCGTCCATGCTGCCGGAAAGCGTGCTCAAAAGAGCAGCGGCTGAGATGTTGGATTATGAGGGATCGGGACAGTCCGTCATGGAGATGTCGCATCGATCTAAGACCTATGATGCCATCATCAAGTCGTGTGAGTCACTCTTGCGCGAGGTCATGCAGATCCCCGATAACTATAAGGTGCTGTTCCTGCAGGGCGGCGCTTCGTCCCAGTTTGCCATGGTGCCGATGAACCTCATGACCGGCAGCGGCAAAGCGGACTATGTGCTGACCGGACAGTGGGCGACCAAGGCATACAAAGAGGCGGCGCGCTACGGCGATGCACATGTGGTGGCAAGCTCGAAGGATAAGACGTTCTCCTATATTCCGAAGCTCGATCCCGCGACCTTCACGAAGGATGCGGATTATTTCCACATCTGCATGAACAACACCATCTACGGCACGGTGTATCATGAGCTGCCCGAAACCGGCGACGTGCCGCTGGTGGCGGACATTTCGTCCTGCATCCTGTCCCGTCCGATCGACGTGTCCCGCTTCGGCCTTTTGTATGCCGGTGCGCAGAAGAACATGGCGCCTGCGGGTCTCACGGTGGTCATCGTGCGCGAGGATCTCATCGGTCATGCCATGGACATCACCCCGACCATGTTCAACTATCAGATCCACGCCGACAACGATTCAATGTTCAACACTCCGCCCTGCTATACCATCTATATCTGCAAGCTGGTGCTGGAGTGGCTGAAAAACGAGATTGGCGGACTGGAGAATATGCAGAAGATCAACGAGAAAAAAGCAGGACTTCTGTATGACTTCCTCGATCGCTCCGCCATGTTCAAGGGCACGGTCGTGAAAGAGGATCGCTCGCTCATGAACGCGCCGTTTGTCACGGGCAATGAGGAGCTGGATGCCAAATTCGTCAAAGAAGCGGCTGCCGCCGGGTTTGTCAACCTGAAGGGTCACCGCACGGTGGGCGGCATGCGCGCGTCCATGTATAACGCCATGCCGATCGAGGGCGTGGAAAAGCTGGTCGCCTTCATGGAAGATTTTGAGAAAAATAACGCATAAGAGGGATAGAGCATGAATATTTGCACTTTGAATAAAATTGCCGCCTGCGGCACGGATCGTCTCGGCGCGGGCTATACCGTGACCGACGTGCCGGATACCGCCGACGGCGTGATGGTGCGCTCTGCCGCCATGCACGACATGGTGCTGCCGCAGTCGCTTCTCGCGATCGCGCGCGCGGGCGCAGGTGTCAACAACATCCCGGTCGACAAATGCAGCGACGCGGGCATCGTGGTGTTCAACACGCCCGGTGCGAATGCCAACGCGGTCAAGGAGCTTGTGATCGCGGGACTGCTGTTGTCCTCCCGCAAGGTTGTGCCCGCCATCGCATGGGCAAAAACGCTCAAGGGCGAGGGCGATATGGTCGGCAAGCTGGTGGAAAAAGGCAAGTCGGCGTTTGCCGGTCCCGAAATCGCCGGCAAGAAGCTCGGCGTCATCGGACTCGGCGCGATCGGCGTGCTGGTGGCAAACGCCGCCAGAGCGCTCGGCATGGAGGTCTATGGCTATGATCCGTTTTTGTCGGTAGACACCGCGTGGAAGCTGTCCCGCGATGTGCACCATGCCGTCGATCTTGAGACGATCTATAAGGAATGTGACTATATCACCGTGCACGTGCCGCTGCTGCCGGACACCAAGGGCATGCTGAATGCGGACGCGTTTGCCGTGATGAAGGACGGCGTGCGGGTGCTCAACTTTGCGCGCGACGGACTGGTGAACAGTGCGGATATGCTGGCGGCGCTGGAAAGCGGCAAGGTCGCTGCCTATGTCGTGGATTTCCCGACCGAGGAAATGCTCGATGTGGAAAACGTGATCGCCATCCCGCATCTCGGCGCGTCCACGCCCGAGAGCGAGGACAACTGCGCTGTGATGGCGGCGGATGAACTCAAGGACTATCTGGAGAACGGCAACATTCTCCATTCCGTCAACTTCCCCGACGTGCAGGCGCCGCGCGCGGCGGCAAACCGCATCTGTGTGCTGCACAAGAATGTGCCGAACATGTTGGCACAGATCAGTGCGGTTGTTTCCGCAGCGGGCATCAACATTGCGTCGATGGTGAACAAGTCCAAAAAGGACTATGCCTATACGCTGCTGGATGTGGAGGGCGCTCCCGCCGCTGCGACTTTGGACGGCATCACGGGTATCGACGGCGTGATCCGCGTGCGCAGCATCTGAATGTAAAAACAGAGGAAAAGGGCGCTTTCGGCGCCCTTTTCTTAACTGCGAAAGAAAGGATGTAGGCGATGAAATGGCGCATTCCCCTGGCGGCGGTGTCCGCTGTGGTTTTCATCTGGGGATCCCTTCCGTATTACCTTTTGCGTACACACGGTATCGGTGTCATCGTGCCGGTCACGGTGGGGGCTTTGGGATTTTTGGCGGCGGTTTTTGCACCGCAGACGGTGCGGCTGTTTGCCGCTGTCCGCGATGCAGGTCGCGGCGTGCGCTGCAGCGTGTATGCCGTGGGCGCGGTTATAGCGCTGATCTTGCTGCTGTTTCTCGTCGTGTCGGTGCTGATGCTCGGATATTCCGTCCGAAAAGCACCGGAGGATACGCCGGTGACGGTGGTGGTGCTCGGCGCACAGGTGCGGAAAAATGCGCCGTCGCTCATGCTGCGGCAGCGCCTGGATGCTGCGTTGGACTTTCTTGTCGCGCATCCCGACGCGCCATGTGTTGTCAGCGGCGGACAGGGCGCGGACGAAGTGTTTTCCGAGGCGTCGGTCATGCGGGACTATCTCATAAACAAAGGCATTGACGCTGCACGAATCTATATGGAGGATGCATCCACCAACACGATGGAGAACCTGCGCCTGTCGCGCGCGGTCATCGAGGAAAACGGGCTGCCGCAGAACGTCGTGATCGCAACGCAGGAATTTCACCAATACCGCGCCGCCTGCTATGCCCGCAGCGCGGGGCTGACGCCGGTGGGGACGGCAACCTGCGGCTCGCCGTGGTATCTGTTTCCCAACTATTGGATACGGGAATTTGCCGCCATCTGCCGCTTGTGGCTGCTGCACTATTGACAGAACAAACCAACGCCGCCGTGTGTTTCATTCGGAAGCACACGGCGGCGTTTCCCTTTGCAAAAGCGGGGAAAAACGGGTAAAACCCGCCGAAAACAGGCAAAAAGGCAAAAAAATATTGCCAACCCGCAAAAAACGGTTGACAACCGGTAAAAAAAGGTATAGAATAATAAACTGCTTAATCATGGGAACATGTGCCATTTACTCCAAAAACAGTATAGCACAGGATGCGGAAAAATGCAAGAAATTTTCCGAAAAAGGCTTTTCGCAAAACGCTTTTTCGCCCTGCCGTGATGAAAGTAAAATCGTATTCTCCCGCGGGACGGTAATGCGCGGATGAAATACAAAAGGAGTGGTCAAGCCAATGGTGAATATCAAACCGGTCAAGCTGGGGACCACCACCCGTATGAGCTTTGCCAAGATCAACGAGGTTCTGGACATGCCGAACCTCATTGAGGTGCAGAAAAACTCATACAAGTGGTTTCTGGAGGAAGGTCTCAAAGAGGTCTTCCACGACATGTCTGCGATCGCGGACTACACCGGCAATTTGGTGCTGGAGTTCATTGACTATCGCTTGGACGATACGCCGAAGTATACGGTGGCGGAGTGCAAGGAACGCGATGTGACCTATGCCGCGCCGCTGCATGTGCGCGTGCGCCTGCTCAACAAGGAGACCGGCGAGGTCAAGGAGTCCGAGGTGTTCATGGGCGATTTCCCGCTCATGACCGAAAGCGGCACTTTTGTCATCAACGGTGCCGAACGCGTCATTGTGTCGCAGCTCGTGCGTTCCCCCGGTGTGTACTACGGCATGAGCTATGACACGACCGGCAAAAAGCTGTTCACCTCGACCGTGATTCCCAATCGCGGTGCCTGGCTGGAATATGAAACGGATTCTTCCGATGTGTTCTATGTCCGTATCGACAAGAACCGCAAGCTGCCGGTGACCTGTCTCGCCCGTGCGATGGGACTGTCCACCGATGCGCAGCTGATCGAATTTTTCGGCGATGACGAGCGCCTGCACGCCACCATCGAAAAGGATCCGACCAAGAACACCGAGGAAGCACTGCTGGAGATCTACCGCAAGCTGCGCCCCGGCGAGCCGCTGACGGTGGAAAATTCGCAGCAGCACCTTGAGGGGCTGTTCTTCGATCCCCGCCGTTATGATCTGTCCCGCGTCGGCAGATATAAATACAACAAAAAGCTCGGCCTTTCCAACCGCCTTGCCGGACACACGCTCAGCCGCCCGATCGCCAATCCCAACACCGGTGAGCTGATGGCGGAAGCGGGTGAGACCATCGACCGCGCCCGCGCGCTGGAGATGGAAGATGCCGGTGTGCGCGAAGCGTTTGTCACCGTGGAAGAGCACGGTGAGGAGCGCGAGGTCAAGATCATCACCAACGGCATGGTCGACATTCACAAGTATGTCGATTTCGACGTGACCGAATGCGGCATCCGCGAGCGCGTGTGCCACAGCGTGCTGTGCGAAATTCTCGAAGCCTGCGGCGACGACAAGGACGCACTGAAAGAAATGATCACCGCCCGCGCTGCGGAGCTGGTGCCCAATCATATCACCGTGGACGACATTCTGGCGTCCATCAACTATCTCAACTGCCTCGGTCACGACGTCGGCACGACCGACGACATCGACCACCTCGGCAACCGCCGTATCCGCTCGGTGGGCGAGCTTCTGCAGAACCAGTTCCGCATCGGCTTCTCCCGCATGGAACGCGTGATCCGCGAGCGCATGACGCTGCAGGGTCAGGACATGGATGTGGTCACGCCGCAGGCGCTCATCAACATCCGTCCTGTTGTGGCGGCGATCAAGGAGTTCTTCGGTTCTTCTCCGCTGTCCCAGTTCATGGATCAGAATAACCCGCTGGCGGAGCTGACGCACAAGCGTCGTCTGTCCGCCCTCGGCCCCGGCGGTCTGTCCCGTGACCGCGCCGGATTTGAAGTGCGTGACGTGCATTACAGCCACTATGGCCGTATGTGCCCGATCGAGACGCCCGAAGGTCCGAACATCGGCCTTATCTCCTATCTTGCTACTTTCGCCCGCATCAATGAATACGGCTTTGTGGAAGCGCCGTTCCGCCACGTCGACAAGGAGACCGGCAAGGTCACCGACGAAGTGGTGTATATGCCTGCGGACATGGAAGACGACTTCATCGTGGCGCAGGCGAACGAGCCGCTCGACGAGAACGGCTGCTTTGTCCGCCCGAAGGTCAACGCGCGCTATCGCGACGAGTTCCTTGAGGTTGCCCGCGAAAAGATCGACTACATGGACGTTTCGCCGAAGATGGTCGTGTCTGTGGCAACCTCCATGATTCCGTTCCTTGAAAACGACGACGCCAACCGCGCCCTGATGGGCGCGAACATGCAGCGTCAGGCTGTGCCGCTGCTCAAGACCGAGTCCCCGATCGTCGGCACGGGCATGGAATACAAAGCGGGCGTCGACTCCGGCGTTTGCGTGCTTGCCAAGGCGGCGGGCACCGTCGTTTCCGCCTCGGCGGACACCGTCGTGGTGCGCCGCGACGACAACGGCGAGACCGATGTCTATAAAATGATCAAGTTTGCCCGTTCCAACCAGGGCACCTGCATCAATCAGCGCCCGGTCGTCAGCGCCGGTCAGCATGTCGAGGAGCACGACGTCATCGCCGACGGCCCCGCGACCTGTAACGGCGAGATCGCCCTCGGCAAGAACGCCCTCATCGGCTTCATGACCTGGGAAGGCTATAACTACGAGGACGCCGTGCTGCTCAACGAAAAGATGGTGCGTGACGATGTGTTCACGTCTATCCACATCGAGGAATATGAGATCGAATCCCGCGACACCAAGCTCGGACCGGAGGAGATCACGAGAGACATTCCGAACGTCAGCGAGGATGCGCGCAAGGATCTGGACGAACGCGGTATCATTCACATCGGCGCCGAGGTGCGTTCCGGCGACATTCTGGTCGGTAAGGTCACCCCGAAGGGCGAGACCGAGCTGACTGCCGAGGAGCGCCTGCTGCGCGCCATCTTCGGCGAAAAGGCGCGTGAGGTGCGCGACACCTCGCTGCGCGTGCCGCACGGTGAATACGGCATCATTGTCGATGTCAAGGTGTTCACCCGCGAAAACTGCGACGAACTCAGCCCTGGCGTGAACATGGTCGTGCGCTGCTATATTGCACAGAAGCGCAAGATCAGCGTCGGCGATAAGATGGCGGGTCGTCACGGTAACAAGGGCGTTGTTTCCCGCATCCTGCCGAGCGAGGATATGCCGTTCCTGCCGGACGGCACGCCGCTCGACATCGTGTTGAACCCCTTGGGCGTTCCGTCCCGTATGAACATCGGTCAGGTGCTGGAAGTGCATCTCGGCTATGCCGCTGCCGCTCTCGGCTTCAAGGTCATGACGCCCGTTTTCGACGGTGCGCATGAGGCGGACATCCGCGAGCTGCTGCAGCAGGCGGGCAAGCGCGAGGACGGCAAGACCGTTCTGTATGACGGCCGTACCGGCGAACAATTCGATAACCCGGTCACCGTCGGCTATATGTATTATCTCAAGCTGCATCACCTGGTCGACGATAAGATCCATGCCCGTTCCACCGGTCCTTACTCGCTGGTTACGCAGCAGCCGCTCGGCGGTAAAGCGCAGTTCGGCGGTCAGCGCTTCGGTGAAATGGAAGTGTGGGCGCTGGAAGCCTACGGTGCCGCCTACACGCTGCAGGAGATCCTGACCGTCAAGTCCGACGATGTGGTGGGACGTGTCAAGACCTATGAGTCCATTGTCAAGGGTGAGAATGTGCCGCAGTCCGGCGTGCCGGAATCCTTCAAGGTGCTTGTGAAGGAGCTGCAGTCGCTCGGTCTGGACATCAAGGTGCTCAATAAGGATAAAGAAGAGATCGATCTGAAGCAGACCTTCAACGACGATGACGATGTGCCGATCATCATGTCGGACGACGAGGCGTTCTATAATGTCGCCAACGAGTCGGATATGGACGGCTACGGCGTCGCGGATGTCGAGGACGAGGATTTCCTCGAGGACGACAACGAGGATGCGGCAGTCGACAGCTTCGACGATGAACTGTAAGGGGAGGAGAGACAAGTATGGCAGATTTTGAAGTATTTGATTCCATTAAAATCGGTTTGGCTTCCCCCGACCAGATCCGCAGTTGGTCTCACGGCGAGGTTCTGAAGCCCGAGACTATCAACTACCGTACCTTAAAGCCCGAGCGTGACGGTCTTTTCTGTGAAAAGATCTTCGGGCCGACGAAGGACTGGGAATGCCACTGCGGCCGCTATAAGCGCATCCGCTATAAAGGCAAGGTCTGCGAACGCTGCGGCGTGGAAGTCACGCGCGCAAAGGTGCGCCGTGAGCGCATGGGACACATCGAGCTTGCCGCTCCCGTGTCGCACATTTGGTATTTCAAGGGTATCCCCTCCCGCATCGGTCTGATGCTGGACATTTCCCCGCGCCTTTTGGAGCAGGTTCTGTACTTTGCTTCCTATATCGTGGTGGATCCGGGCGATACGCCGCTCATGAAAAAGCAGATCCTGAGCGATAAGGATTATCGCGATATGCGCGAGAAATATGAGGACGATTTCGATGCCGGCATGGGCGCGGAGTATATCCAAAAACTGCTTGCCGAGATCGACCTTGAGGCGCTGTCGGCGGAGCTGCGCGAGGAGCTGGACACCGCGACCGGTCAAAAGCGTGCACGTCTTCTGAAACGGCTGGAGGTTGTCGATTCCTTCCGCCTTTCCGGCAACCGTCCCGAGTGGATGATTCTCAACGTCATTCCGGTCATCCCTCCGGATATTCGCCCGATGGTGCAGCTGGACGGCGGCCGCTTTGCGACATCCGACCTCAACGATCTGTACCGCCGTGTGATCAACCGTAACAACCGTCTGCGCCGCCTGCTGGAGCTGGGCGTGCCGGACATCATCGTGCGCAACGAGAAGCGCATGCTGCAGGAAGCGGTGGACGCCCTCATCGACAACGGCAGACGTGGCAGACCGGTCACCGGTCCGAACAACCGCCCGCTGAAGTCCCTGTCCGATATGCTCAAGGGCAAACAGGGGCGTTTCCGTCAGAACCTGCTCGGCAAGCGTGTTGACTATTCCGGCCGTTCCGTTATCGTTGTCGGCCCGGAACTGAAAATGTATCAGTGCGGTCTGCCGAAGGAAATGGCGATCGAGCTTTTCAAGCCGTTTGTCATGAAACGGCTGGTGGAGACCGGCGCTGCCGGCAACATCAAGACCGCACGCAAGATGGTCGAGCGCCTGCGTCCCGAGGTGTGGGACGCGCTGGAGATCGTTATCAAGGATCACCCGGTCATGCTCAACCGCGCGCCGACGCTGCACCGCCTGGGCATTCAGGCGTTTGAGCCGGTGCTGGTGGAGGGTCGTGCCATCAAGCTGCACCCGCTGGCATGTACCGCTTTCAACGCCGACTTCGACGGCGACCAGATGGCTGTGCACGTGCCGTTGTCTGCGGAGGCACAGGCGGAAGCCCGCTTCCTCATGCTGGCAGCCGGAAACCTGCTGAAGCCGTCCGACGGCAAGCCGGTGACCGTGCCGACGCAGGACATGGTGCTCGGTTCGTATTACCTCACCATTGCCAAGCCGGATGAGCCCGGTGTCGGCAAGGTGTTCCGCGACGAGAACGAAGCCCTCATGGCATACGACGAGAAGGTCGTCGGTCTGCATTCCGCGATCAAGGTGCGCCGCACCATGGAGATAAACGGTGAGATGCAGAGCCGTCTTGTGGATACCACCGTCGGCAGAATTATCTTCAACACCCCGATCCCGCAGGATCTCGGCTTTGTGGATCGCTCCACCGACGATGCGAAGTTCCTCTATGAGATCGACTTCAAGGTCGGCAAGAAGCAGCTTTCCAAGATCATTGAAAAGTGCATCAAGGTGCACGGCGCCGCCCGCACCTCCGAGGTGCTGGATGCCGTGAAGGCGCAGGGCTATAAGTATTCCACCCGCGGTGCGCTGACCGTCGCCGTGTGCGACGCGGCGATCCCGCCGGAGAAGCCCGCCCTCATCGCCGAAGCGGAGAAAAAGGTCGACCAGATCACCGAGTTGTATAACGAAGGTCTCATGAGCAACGACGACCGCTATCGTGATGTCATTCAAACCTGGAACGACACCACCGATAAGGTCACCAAGGCGCTGAATGCGAACATGGATGAGTTCAACCCCATCTACATGATGTCCGATTCCGGCGCGCGTGGTTCCATCAACCAGATCCGTCAGCTTGCCGGTATGCGCGGTCTGATCGCCAACACCTCCGGTCGTACTATCGAGGTACCGATCCGTGCCAGCTACCGTGAAGGTCTGAACATTCTCGAATACTTCATTTCTTCCCGCGGCGCGCGTAAAGGTCTTGCCGATACCGCTCTGCGTACCGCCGACTCGGGTTACCTGACCCGCCGTCTGGTGGATGTTTCGCAGGATGTCATCATCCGCGAGGAGGATTGCGGCACAACCGACAGCATCGTTGTCAGCGACATCAAGGACGGCAACGAAATGATCGAGCCGCTGTCCGAGCGTCTGGTCGGCAGATACCTCAGCGAGGACTTTGTCGATCCCAAGACCGGCGAGGTGGTCGTCAGCCGTCATAAGATGATGAACGACGCCGATGCCAAGCTGCTCACCGAGACCTACGGTGTGGATACCATCCGCATCCGCTCGGTGCTCACCTGCCACGCCAAGAAGGGCGTGTGCGCCCGCTGCTACGGTGCAAACCTTGCCACGGTCGATCCGGTTTCGGTCGGCGAGGCGGTCGGCATCATCGCGGCACAGTCCATCGGCGAACCCGGTACGCAGCTGACGATGCGTACCTTCCACACCGGCGGTATCGCTTCCGCAGAAGACATCACGCAGGGTCTTCCCCGCGTTGAGGAGCTGTTCGAGGGCAGAAAGCCGAAGCATCTTGCAATCATCAGTGAGATCGACGGCGTGGTGCGCATGGGCGAGGAGAAGAAAAAGCGCCTTGTCATTGTCACCAGTGAAGACACCGAGAACCCCGACGAGCGCTCCTACGTGATCACCTACGGCTCGCGCGTGCGCGTCAAGGAAGGCGACCGCATCAAGAAGGGCGACCGCATCACCGAAGGCTCCATCAACCCGCACGACATTTTGGCGGTGCAGGGCGAGGAAGCCGTGCAGAACTACCTCATCATGGAAGTGCAGCGCACCTACCGTATGCAGGGCGTTGACATCAACGATAAGCACGTCGAAGTCATTGTGCGTCAGATGATGCGCAAGGTGCGGGTGGACGATGTCGGCAGCACCGATCTGCTTGCCGGTTCGGTCATCGACCGTTCGGAGCTGGCTGCCGCCAACGAGGCGGTGCAGGCGCGTATCGCCGCCGGCGAGGAGGGTCTCACCGAAGCGACCGTCACCCCGATCCTGCTCGGTATCACAAAGGCGTCTTTGGCGACCGACAGCTTCCTGTCCGCTGCTTCCTTCCAGGAGACGACGCGCGTTCTGACCGATGCCGCCATCAAGGGCAAGGTCGATCCGCTGCTCGGCCTCAAGGAAAACGTTATCATCGGCAAGCTCATTCCGGCTGGTACGGGCATGCAGCTGTATAACAATGTTGAGGTTGCCCACAAGGTCGACCCGAACAACCCCTTTGCCATCGCGTTGGAGCAGATGCAGGCGGAGGACGGAGAAGTTGAGCTCATTTCCGAAGAAGAGACTTGACAAACCCCGCACGTCTGTGCTATCATGAATAACTGTGTGAATAGCAGGCTGCGATTTCCGGAAAAACCGGAGATCGCCGCCCGCTTTCGCCTGTTTCGGTTTATCGGAGCGCCGCCTCGGCGTTGCTCCTTTAGACATATATTCTATATATAGGAGGTGTTCAGATTTGCCTACTTTTAACCAGTTAGTCCGTAAAGGAAGAGAAGAGATCGAGAAGAAAGCGAAGGCGCCTGCCCTGCTCAGAGGCTGGAACTCCAAGAAGCGTTTGCCGATCGATCAGCATTCTCCGCAGAAGCGTGGCGTGTGCACCGCGGTTAAGACCTCTACCCCGAAGAAGCCGAACTCTGCTCTTCGTAAGGTTGCCCGTGTGCGTTTGTCCAACGGTGTCGAGGTTACCTCGTACATCCCCGGCGAAGGCCACAACCTGCAGGAACACAGCGTGGTTCTGATCCGCGGAGGTCGTGTTAAGGACCTTCCCGGTGTGCGTTACCACATTGTGCGCGGCACTTTGGATACACAGGGTGTTGCCAAGAGAATGCAGGCTCGCTCCAAGTACGGCGCGAAGCGTCCCAAGGCCGGTGCGGCCAAAAAGTAATTGACGATATTTCAAGCGGCTACACTGTAGCGGCAGTTTATATAGGACAGGCAGTTTTCTGTCGGTCTTTGCGATCTGCCCTCTGTTGGCCAACGGGAGTATGTCACTTTCGAGTACCTATGATATCATTATTATGAAGGAGGGAAGTAAAGTGCCTAGAAGAGGTTCTATCGCAAAGCGCGATGTTTTGCCCGATCCGCTTTACAATTCCAAGTTGGTGACGAGACTCATCAACAACATCATGCTGGACGGTAAGAAGGGCGTTGCCCAGAAGATCGTCTATGACGCGTTCGATATCCTGCGCGAGAAGACCGACAAAGAGCCTTTGGAGGTTTTTGAGCAGGCGATGGAGAACATTATGCCTTTGCTGGAAGTGAAGGCGCGCCGTGTCGGCGGTGCTACGTATCAGGTGCCGATGGAGGTCCGTCCGGACCGCCGTCAGACCCTGGGTCTGCGCTGGCTGACCGCGTATTCCCGCAGCCGTTCCGAGCGTACCATGAAGGAACGTCTGGCAGCTGAGATCCTCGATGCCATCAACGGCAACGGCGGTGCTGCCAAGAAGCGTGAAGATACCCACAAGATGGCAGAAGCCAACAGAGCTTTTGCACATTACAGATGGTAATCATGCAGAAGGGAGTATAAAATGGCAAGACAAGTTTCACTTGAAAAAACCAGAAACATCGGCATCATGGCACACATCGATGCCGGTAAGACGACCACCACCGAGCGTATTCTGTACTACACCGGTATCAACCACAAGATCGGTGAAACGCATGACGGCGCTGCGACCATGGACTGGATGGAGCAGGAGCAGGAGCGTGGTATTACCATCACCTCCGCTGCGACCACCTGTTTCTGGAAACAGCACCGCATCAACATCATTGACACTCCCGGTCACGTGGACTTCACCGTTGAAGTGCAGCGTTCGCTGCGCGTGCTGGACGGCTCTGTGACGGTGTTCTGCGCCAAGGGCGGCGTGGAGCCCCAGTCCGAGACGGTTTGGCGTCAGGCGGACGAATACAAGGTTCCGCGTATGGCGTATGTCAACAAAATGGACATCATGGGCGCAAACTTCTATAATGTTGTGAGCATGATGAAGGACCGTCTGAAGTGCAATGCCGTTCCGATCCAGCTGCCGATCGGCTCTGAGGATACCTTCAAGGGTATCATCGACCTGGTCGAGATGAAAGCCTATATCTATTATGACGATCTGGGCAAGGATATCCGCGAGGAGCCGATCCCTGAGGATATGAAGGAACTGGCACAGAAGTACCATGAGGAACTCATTGAGCATGTCGCCGAGCAGGATGACGCGCTCATGGAGAAGTACTTCGCCGGTGAAGAGCTGACCGTCGACGAGATCAAGAGCTGCATCCGCAAGTCCACGATCGCCAACACGATGGTGCCTGTCACCTGCGGTACGTCTTACAGAAACAAGGGCGTGCAGAAGCTTTTGGACGCCATTGTGGACTATATGCCCGCCCCGACCGATGTTCCCGCTATCAAGGGCATCAACCCGGAGACCGAGGAAGAGGAAGTGCGTCATTCTTCCGATGACGAGCCGTTCGCGGCGCTGGCGTTCAAGATCGCAACCGATCCGTTCGTCGGCAAGCTCTGCTTCTGCCGTGTGTATTCCGGTACGGTCGAAGCCGGCACGACGGTGTACAACGCCAACAAGGACGCCAACGAGCGTCTCGGCCGTATTCTGCAGATGCATTCCAACCATCGGAAGGACATCGAGAAGATCTATGCCGGTGACATCGTTGCCGTTGTGGGCGTGAAGAACACCACGACCGGTGATACGCTCTGCGACGAGCGTCATCCGATCATCCTCGAATCCATGAAGTTCCCGGAGCCGGTTATCCGTGTCGCCATTGAGCCGAAGACCAAGGCGGGACAGGAAAAGATGGGTCTTGCGCTGGCGAAGCTGGCGGAAGAGGATCCGACCTTCCGTACCTATACGGACGAGGAGACCGGACAGACCATCATCGCCGGTATGGGCGAGCTGCATTTGGAGATCATTGTTGACCGTCTGCTGCGCGAGTTCAAGGTGGAAGCCAACGTCGGCGCTCCGCAGGTGGCATACAAAGAGACCGTGCGCGGCACGGCGGATGTCGACTGCAAGTATGCACGTCAGTCCGGCGGTAAAGGTCAGTACGGTCATGTCAAGATCAAGCTGGAGCCCAACGAGTCCGGCAAGGGCTATGAGTTCATCAACGCGATCGTCGGCGGCGCCATCCCGAAGGAATATATTCCTGCCGTTGACGCCGGTATCCAGGGTGCGATGCAGGCGGGCGTTCTCGCTGCCTACAACGTCGTGGACGTGAAGGTCACGCTGTATGACGGCTCCTATCATGAAGTCGACTCCTCTGAAATGGCATTTAAGATTGCCGGTTCCATGGCGTTCAAGGACGCGATGCGCAAGGCAGATCCGGTGCTCATGGAGCCGATCATGAAGGTCGTTGTGACCGTTCCGGACGAATATATGGGCTATGTCATCGGCGACATCAGCTCCCGCCGCGGCCAGATGCAGGGCTCCGAGAATCTGAACGGTGCTGTGCAGATCCGTGCGTTCGTCCCGCTGTCCGAGATGTTCGGCTATGCGACCGATCTGCGTTCGGGTACGCAGGGTCGCGGTCAGTACGTCATGGAGCCGAGCCACTATGCCGAGGTTCCGAAGAGCGTTGCTGAGGAGATCATCTCCAAGCGTACGAAGAAGGAAGGCTGACGGTTTTGCGGAATGCAGCCGAAAGAAAGTCCTTTTGAACGCAGTTTCCCTCATTTTGCTGAAAAAGCGCGGAAAATTGTGCTTTTTTCCGCTGAAAATGCTTGCATTTCCCGCGCAGACTTGGTAAAATGAACCTATGACATTCGTCAAAGCTTTTTTTGATAAAAAGGAGGAAAAACCAATGGCAAAGGAAAAGTTTGAAAGAAATAAACCCCATGTAAACATTGGCACCATCGGTCACGTTGACCACGGTAAGACCACCCTGACCGCCGCGATCACGAAGGTTCTCGCGATGAAGGGCGACGCCGAGTTCATGGATTACTCCAACATCGACAAGGCTCCCGAGGAGCGCGCACGCGGTATCACAATCAACACCGCGCATGTCGAGTATGAGACTGACAAGCGTCACTATGCGCACGTTGACTGCCCCGGCCACGCCGACTACGTCAAGAACATGATCACCGGTGCTGCTCAGATGGACGGCGCTATCCTGGTTGTTTCCGCGGCTGACGGCCCGATGCCGCAGACCCGTGAGCACATCCTGCTGTCCCGTCAGGTCGGCGTTCCGAGCATTGTTGTGTTCATGAACAAAGTCGACCAGGTCGACGACGAAGAGCTGCTCGAGCTGGTCGAGATGGAAATCCGCGACCTGCTGACCGAGTATGACTTCCCGGGCGATGACACCCCGATCATTCGTGGTTCCGCTCTGGCTGCTCTGGAGTGCACCTCCACCGACGTGAACGCGCCGGAATATCAGCCGATTCTCGCCCTCATGGACGCTGTGGACGATTATATCCCCAGCCCGGTCCGTGACGACGCGAAGCCGTTCCTGATGCCTGTTGAGGACGTTTTCACCATCACCGGCCGCGGCACTGTTGCCACCGGTCGTGTGGAGCGTGGCCGTCTGAACATGTCCGAAGAAGTCGAGATCATCGGTCTGACCGAGGAGCGCAAGAAGACGGTTGTTACCGGCATCGAGATGTTCCGCAAGCTGCTTGACTTCGCTGAGGCCGGCGACAACGTCGGTGTTCTGCTCCGTGGCGTGCAGAGAGACGAGATCGAGCGTGGTCAGGTTCTCTGCAAACCCGGCTCCATCCATCCGCACACGAAGTTCCATGCGCAGGTGTATGTCCTGTCCAAGGACGAAGGCGGCCGTCATACGCCGTTCTTCAACAACTATCGCCCGCAGTTCTATTTCCGCACCACCGACGTTACCGGCGTGATCCATCTGCCGGAAGGCGTTGAGATGTGCATGCCCGGCGATAACGTCGAGATGGACGTCGAACTGATCACCCCCATCGCCATCGAGGAAGGCCTCCGCTTCGCTATCCGTGAAGGCGGCCGTACCGTTGGTTCCGGTGTTGTCAGCAAGATCAACTCCTGATTTTCCTTTGGAAAACGCCGTGCCCGCTGCTTTTTGCAGCGGGCACGGTTTTTTTGTATCATTTGTGATATTGTGAGAATACGTCCAATTTTTGATACAATGGGTGCATTGCAATTTTTCGTGTGCGGCGGTAAACTGAATAGTATCATCGGATACCTGTAAGACGGAGGAGCTTATGAAAAACGCATTCGATATACAGTTTAACATGGCGGACGGCACGGTTGCCGCTCTGCGGCACCCCGACGATCCCGATGGCATGAACTGGGTGGAGGGCACTGCCGCGTTCGGCATGATCAAGGACGCACAGGTCGTGTCGGTGGAAAAGACGGAAAACGGCGTGCGGGCTGTGTATGAAACGCCGCACCTGCGCATCACAGCGGACAGAGAGATCTGCGGCGATCGCTATCGCGAACGGTATCAGTTTGAGGATCGTTTGGATGTGGACGTGTTTTTCAATCGCGGCAAGGTCGGCATCTATGCCACGTTCAACGATAACTATGACCGCGCCGGCACCTGCATGACGCAAAAATGTCACACCCACATCTGGTGCGGCAGAAATGCTTCCTATATCCGTGCGGTGAAGATGGGGCCGTTTCCCGTGGGGCTCGGTCTGGTGCTGACCGAGGGCAGCCTTGACACCTACAGCATCGCCAACCGCAAGCAAAACAGCAACGATCGCGGCGATTTTGTCCTGCATCCGTCCGTTTTTAATCTGCGCCCCGGCGAGAGCATGACGATCGCGTGGGAGCTGTTTTGGTTCGAGGACGGACACTTTACCGACGTCATCGAACGCTATGACAGTGTGCTGACGGTGGATGCACCGCAGTATACCGTGTTTGAGGGCGAGGAGATCACCTTTTCCGTCAACCGTCCGGGCGTCACCGTGAAATCGGACGATGTCGCCGTGCCTGCGGAGACGCGGGAGGGGAGAACCTTCGTCCGCTATGCCCCGAAGCGGCTCGGGGATCACACCTTCGTGCTGCAATACGGCGAGCGGGAAACGATTGCGCAGTTCTTTGTGCAAATTCCGTTCAAGACGCTTGCCCGCCGCCGTGCGGAATTCATCATGCGGCACCAGCAGTTCCACCGTGCGGGCGACGCGCTCGACGGCGCATATCTGATCTATGACAACGAGGATAAATGCCCCGTCTATGATGAGATCTTCTCGGACTATAACGCCTGCCGCGAGCGCATCGGCATGGGGCTTTTCATGGCGAAATATCTGCAATATGACCGCGACGAGCAGCTGTATGAGAGCCTCAAGCAGTATTATGCATTTGTGGCGCGGGAGTTCTTCGACGAGGAGACGGGTGCTGTCTATAACGCCGTCGGCAAAAATCCCGCCTGCAAGCGGCTGTATAACGCGCCGTGGATGTCGGTGTTCATGCTGGAAATGTATAATTTAACCGGTGACACGGTGTTTCTCGACCGCATGTTCATGCTGCTGGAAATCTATTATTCCATCGGCGGCGAGCGGTTCTATCCGAACGGACTTTCCATGTATGAAACGGTGACGGCACTGCAAAAGGCGGGGATGTCCGACAAGGCGGAGCGACTGACGGCGATGTACCGCAAGCATGTGGACAATATCGTCGCCATCGGGCTGCATTATCCGGAGCACGAGGTCAAATATGAACAGACCATCGTGACGCCCGCCGTGACGCTCATTGCGCAGATGTATCAGCTGACGCACGACGAAAAGCTGCTTCATGCCTGCCGCGAGCAGTTGATGATCCTCGAAAAATTCAACGGCAGACAGCCCACCCACCTCATGCACGACCTGGCGATCCGCCACTGGGACGGCTATTGGTTCGGCAAGCGAATGCTCTACGGCGACACGTTCCCGCATTCCGCGTCGGTGCACACGTCCAACGCATTTTTGCACTATGCATGGATCACCGGAGACGAGGAGTGGAAAAAGCGCGCCGTCTGCGGCGCGCGCAACAACCTGTCGGTCTATCGTCCCGACGGCAGCGCCTCCTGCACCCGCCTGCACCCGCTGACGATGAACGGCGTGCGCGGGGAATACTATGACGAATTTGCCAACGAGCAGGACGGACTGCTGTATTTCCTCATCAAATTCTATGGGTTTATGGACTGAATAAGCATCCACCCGCTTTGTGATATGCACCCCAAAAGCGTCTGACTTTTGGGGTGCATATCTCACTTTTATGAACCCGGCGTTCTTGACATGGATCTGATCCCACTCGTTGTTGTCCGGATCTCCGACATTACCGTTCTTTTCATTTGGAGAACCGCCTATAGCGGATGCGCGGAGAGTGTAGCTTATGCCGCCCGCAGTGTAGGCTTTGCCGAAAATGAAACCGGCATTGTTCAGGTCGACCCGGCTGATATCGGTAGTGACCTTGCTGTCGGCAATGAACAGACTGTGATCGTAAGCATATCCGTACTGTGCGTCTTTGTCCGTAGCCACAGAAGCCTGCCGGGAGGAATCTGCTACATGGTTTTATGCCGACTTCAGCACATAGGCATCCACCGTGCCTGCATAGGTGAAAGGCACATGATGCAGGGTGCTGTCCGGCAAATTGCTGTTTACCGTTCCGGGAATACCCATTGCCGAAAGGTCAAAATAGTATCTGCCGCCGGGGGTGAGGGGAAACTGCTCGTCGGCCTGTTTTTTATCGTCAGTGTGACATCCGCAAAACCGCTTGCAAGGTCTGTCTTGCAGTCGCCGTTGTACTGCTCGTTGAAGACATTCATGGTATAGGTGCCCACTGCAAAGCCGGCAGGAATGGTAAGCTGTGTCGTGCCGTCTTTCTCTGTGAGGGGAGCGTTGCTGCGGCCGTAGTAGATGACATTGCCGGCATCATCAAAGATCAGAGCGGAAATATATTCGTTCTCGGTGGTGGCGTAAACTGCCCGGGTAGTTCTGATGAAATCGTTGCGCATGCTGTCATAAAGGGTCAGCTTCCATTCGTTCCCGGTATAATTTGGGGAAACGGGCTGCATTCCTCAGGCGAGCTTTCCGCCCACGGCGGCGGATGTAAAGAGAATGTAGTTGTTGTCGTCGGTGGAAAGGTTCATTGCCGGGCGGACAGCTGCCGAAGTTGCGATCTGATCGCCGGTCATGTTCGCATATTCGCCGACACAGTGCGGAAGATAACTGAAATACGAACGGATCCAATACCGCGAGCCTGGCTCCCCGGTCATAAACGGTTCCGCTCTGCGCGAGTACCCGGTTGCAAAGCCGTAATTTGCATGGTTGATCTCCTGAACGGAAGGCGCAAACACATATTCCGCTTCAAGACCGCCTGTTTGGCATTTGAAGCCCGGATAATATGACGGCGTTCCCGCCTCTTTGTGTAAATACTCGCTGTTTGCCTGCGTTACCGCAGGAATCAGCGCGCTTCGCCGTAAAAACGGTGTTATGGAAGTTTGTGCACCGGGTTTGTGCATTGCTGCCCTTTCAGAGATATCTGGCTGCTTTGTCCGCCGGGTTGAACTGTATATAACCGTTATTTAAGCGCCCCATGCACGCATCCGTCAGCAGAAACAGCGCGCCTGCTTTGCCCGTGTCGGTCTTGGTGTCCGGCACGCGCATTTAACCGGATCGCCGTTATGCACGCCGTAATAGATATAGCTGTAGCCGTCAGTCGCATCATAGCCGTGGATGGCGTCAGTGCCGTACCGTAAGGCGGCGCTCCCCGCCGTTTTGCTCTCGGCGAACACGCCTGTCGGCACAAGGCAGAGCTCCATGCATAACGTGAGCGTTTCTTCCTGTCAAACTCTCCGCTTCGTGATCTTACGCAAGGCCCTTTTTCTTTTTCAGTACAATGTATACGATCAAGCCGAGGTTGCCGAGCAGCGCCAGTCCTGCAACGATGCCGACGATGATCAAAGCAGGCGAAGCGGCGGATGTATTTCCGGGACCCGCGGGAGCGGCTGTAGCGATAGCTGCTTTCACACCGATGTCTTTCTCGCCGATCCACCAGTTGCCGTTTTCGCCGACGATGGGGGACAGACCGTCCTTGCCGTTTGCGCCGACGATCTTGCCGAGATTGACCGTTTTTCCGTCGGTATAGGTGAGGACAAGCTCACCGTTTTCATTGATCTCCGCTTTGGCAATGCCGACGCCGTCCTTGCCATCCTTGCCGTCTTTTCCGTTTTTCCCGCTTTTGCCGTCAGTGCCGCTTGCACCGTTCGCACCGCCGGTTCCGTCCTTGCCGTCCTGTCCGGGATCGCCCTTGTCGCCTTTTTCACCCTGTTGCCCGGCTTCTCCGGTATCGCCCTTTTCTCCGGTGGCTTTCACACCGAGGGAGCTCCAGGTCTGACCGTCGTCATAGGAGATATACCAGAAGTTGTCATCGCCTATTTTCAGCTTCGGCGTGACACCGTCTTTTCCGTCCTGTCCGGGTGTGCCGGCTTCTCCCGTGTCCCCCTTGTCGCCTTTATCACCCTTATCTCCTTTGTCGCCTTTGTCACCTTTCAGATCCGACAAGGCGATCAAGTTGTTCCAGACGGTATCATCGTTGTATTTCCACTGCACAAATCCGTTATATACCCGCAGTTCGATCTGCTTTCCGTTTGCACCGTCATTTCCCGTCAGCTCGGCAAGTGAGACAAGATCGCGGTAAGCGTCGTCGCTCTCGCCTGCATATCGCCACTGGATACTGCTGCCGTTGTTGCAAAATTCGATCTCTCTGCCGTCCGCTCCCGCAAAGGTTGAGAAGGTTTTGGTGTTAGACAGCGCCGATACCGTTCCGTTATTTGACACTGCAGAGACCGCAAAGGTATAGGTGGTATCCGCCTGAAGCGAGGGGTAGGTGTAGGAAAGAGTTTCCAAAGATAGCGGCGTTTCGGTCACGCGCTCAAACTCTCCGTCATCCATACGCATCCAGATATGATACCCGGCATAGGGGCGTCTGAGATCTGCCGTCGGCGCCTTCCAGGTGATTTTTGCGCTTTGATTGTCCGTTACTGACACACCTGTCAATGTCGGTATAGGCGGTGCGGCGCGAAGATTGGTCAATACATAACCGAACACGGGAATCTTCTGATCGCCTGCCGTCCATGTACGCATGCCGAAATCCCATGTAAAGCCGTACTGACTGGAAACATCGTAGCCGATTCCGTAGGAGGCAAGGAGCGAACGACGGTCGATATTATTGACCGTGCCGCTGGCTCCGCTGCTTTCCGTTGTGGTGTAGATCGTGCCTGTTGCTTTACTGTAACTCAAGTCAATCACAAACCCCATATTGAATGCGTCTACGCCCCACGTGTTTTTCATCGAAGCGGAGAAGCCGTGCGCCATCTCAACCCCCTCGGCATGTTCGGACGTGGTCGTCCAGTCGTTTGTGATGCTGCTCGCGCCGAAGCCGAGTTCATATTTCTGCTTACTGAGCGACTCAAATTTCGAAACATAGTCGGCGGTAGTAGCGGTATTCGACCAATAGGCGAACGGGTCGCCCTCGGCGTCCTCCGGCAAAACATGGCTGTTCAGTATCGGCAGAGCCTTTGCCTTTCCCGCTGCAATATCCGCCTTATAGGTTTCGTTATACAGCACCGCAAACTCATCGTAATACTCACGGTCAAGCATGGTATAGACCGGCTGACCGGGGATCATCAGCGCGATGGTGTTTTTCTCGCTGAGGTCAAAATCTCCCTTTTCGGGGTCATAGAGTGAATAATAATAGGTCGTTGCCGGCACACGGTACAGCACCACGGAATCATTGCCGCCGGCATTAAAGGATACGCTGTATTCCTTTGAAAGGGTATCCTCGGTGCTCTTGGTAAAGTCCATGGTATATCCGAGCGTCGCCTCGTATCTCCACACTTTCAGATCGCCCTGCGCGACAATGGACGCGCCGAAGGAGGTGTTGTGTGACGACGATTTCGTGTCCGCATAGCCGGAGGAGAAGGTATAGGTGGTGGAACCGTCGGAGAAATCGAGGTCATAGTCGCCGAGCTCCGCAAAATAGGGGGCCGCCTGAAGCACCGCCTGCACCTGCGCGTCGGAATAGCCGTAGCCTTTGCCCTCATACCGGGCAAACAGACCGTCTTTGTTCACATCGCCCGCAAGCAGGATGCAGTTATACGGCATATCCCATGCAAGGTCGGCGTCGTGGCACAGCTTGGAAAACTCATCCTTCTCGGCTGTTACCGTATACTTACCGGCGACCGACAGCGTGCCGCTGCCGAAATTCTCGCCGTAGAAAACATCGGTGAACAGGTCGAATTTGCGCGCCGAACCGCTTCCCTTTTGCCTTTCGGCGGCAAGCGCGATCACCTGCTCGCGGCCTTCCGTGTTGTGGTCAAAATTGCCGGCGATGGCATCCTGATACCACCACCATCTCGCGCTTGAATTCTTTTTGCGCGCGGTGTCGCGCAGAAGATTAAGCGCGCCGTTCTGCTGAACCTCATACAGTCCGCCTGCGATCCATACCTGTTTGGGCGTACCTCTGCCGTTGATCGCAACGCTTGTCATAGCGGGCTTCGGCTTCACGCCAAGATCATTTGTTCCGTTTGCGGTATAACCGCTCATGGTGGTTTTCTGCACGTTCGTTATTGACTTGTTCTGCCCGTAATAAACGGCAAAGCCCATGTTTTCGTCGTCGGTTTTCTTGTCCCAGATAAAGCCCTTCTGCTTTTCTTCCCTGACTTCACGGAAATATCCGGCAACTATGATTTCCTGCCAGCCATCGCCGTTGATGTCTCCCGCGGCAAGGTTTCCGTAGCGGATATGATCGTAGTAACGGCTGCCGTCCGCTTTTTCATCCTCGCGGTTCAGGGTTATCAGAGACTTCTGATCCACTCTTTTGAGGTTTCCGTTTTCGGCTTTGTATACCGAGAGCTTTGAAACAGCCTTCCGGAAGGAATCGCCGGAAATCTCCTTGTCCCTGCCGTCGATCTTATCCGGGTCGGCAATGCCTGCGTACACGATAAGCTCATCGCAGCCGTCTCGGTCGATATCCGCCGAGACAAGCGACTTCGTGATCTGGTCGCGCTCGTACAGAGTCGTGTTCCAGCCGTCGAAATAGGCATTGCCGCTGCCCTTGGATTTGACAAACGATTTTCTCGAAAGACTCTGCTCTCCGGAAATGCCGGTTCCGGCGATTCCCCACAGATCATCATTGCCGGCGTAGGTGATAACGGCGGTCATCTTTCCGTCACCGTCATAGTCGCCCGCTGTGACATTGAAATAGTGGCGGAATTCCTGATATTCAAGCTCGCCGTAATCGGTCTTGCACGCCCACATCGGAGCGTCGGCAATTTTTTGGAGATCGGAGCGCTTGTTGTTTACAAGGTTTTGTACCCAGTAGCAGATCTTCGCAGTGTTCTTGGAATTATCCATATCGCAAAGGCCGACAAAGATAGCGTGATCGTTTCTGCCTGTGCCGAGCGGATCGTAAGCTGTTCCGACGGCAAAGGCAACATTGTCGACCGCAGAAACCTTGTGGGCACTCGGTGTACATTCGGCAATGTTGATCCCGAAGGTCCACTTGCTGTATACCTTGGTGTGATCCTGTGCCGCCTGTCTCTCCGCATTGCGGTAGCTGTAAATGATCGGCTCATGCCACGGGGTGATAGCAAAGGGCTGACCTTTTTTCGTTCCGTACGGGTTGCTTTCATCCTTTTCCCATCCGGCGGGGGGATTTGTGTCGGGCGTGAGCAGTGCGCCGTACGCCCCCGAGGCGGATGCGCCCGGGTCGGCGTGACTCATCAGAGGTGAAATGGCACACATCACCATGCATAGTGTGAGCAGGATACCGAGTAGACGTTTTTTCATTTTGCGTTACCTCCGCGTCGATAGGATTTTTTATGTTTGACGGTGAGCATTGTGCAGACACCTCCGCTGACAAAAAGCAGGGCGATCCACAAAACGGGTGTGAACGGGTCGCCCGTTTCGGCGGATGTCGGCAGCTTTGCCGTCACCGTGTTTTCCTTTGCGATCTCTTCGGTTGCTGCCGCATCGGCAAAATATTTGCCGCAGGCATTGCAGTACCAATAGGCGATCGTCCCCGTAGCCTCTTCGGTTGCCGCCTTTGCGGGGAAGTGCACGAGATTTTTGTGGCTGTTTTCGTCGACCGTGCCATAGACTGCGCCGCAGAGTGCACAGACGGCTTTTTCGACACAGTTTGCCTCGCCGCCTGCACAGGCTTCTGTTTCCGCCCCGTCGCAGCCGTCCACGCTGCAGGGGCGCGTGTGCGTCCCGTCGCCGTTTGACGTCCATGCGCCGAACGTGTGCCCGTCATTGACCGTTACGGTCATTTCGGTGACGTTGCCCGCCTTGTCGGTGATAACGATTTTCTGCGCGTCGGCAGACGGCGTGAGGACAAAGCTGTTGTTATTGTCAAGCTCGACCTCCGCGTCGTTCACGATGACGGTGCCGATATACGCTTCGTCAACGGTAACGGTCTGTGCCGCGCAGTAGGTCTTTCCGTTCTCGATGCCGCCGATCACGGGACTTTTGGCGTCCAGCACAATGCCGTTAGAGCAGATATACGCCGTGTTGCCCGCCGCATCCGTCAGCCGGACATAGATAACATAGGCATTGTCGGGATCGATATTGAACGACGGCGCGGTGTATGCGGTGAAAGCCGCATCGGCAAGCTCCGCTTCGGTCAACGCTTTTGCTGACAGCAGATATTCGATCTTCACGGCGTCGCCGCTGTTGTCGGTCGCGGTGATCGTGACCGTCTGCGTGTCCTTGAAGAACAGACCGAAGGTGATCGTGTTAAGAAGCGTTTTCCATTCGTTTGTGTCCAGGCTGATCTTGCCCGTCGGCTTTTCGATGTCCTTCCACCGCGCCTTGATCGTCATATCCCTTGCAGGCATCTTCTTGGGAACGGTCGTGTCCCAGTCGATGAAGGCATAGCCCTCTTTCGTCGGGGCGTCGGGGGCGGTGATCGCCGTGTCATAGTCCTGCTCGATGGGGGCGATCTCACTGCCGCCGTCGGTGTCGAATGTTATCTTGTAGCGATTGATCTGCCACAGCGCCGTGATCTCCGTGATCTTCGCAGGCATCTTCTTGGGAAAGGGGGTATCCCAGTCGATGAAGGTATAGCCCTCGCGTGTCGGATCGTCAGGGACGGTGATCTCTGTGCCGTAATCCTGGTCGATGATCCTATCCGGCTCACCGTTTGCAAACCTGACTCTGATCACATACGACAGGATATCCCACCCGGCGTACAGCGTCATATTCCCGGGGATCGGGTCGTCAAAGTCCCACTTCTGCTCCGGCTTGCAGGCGGCATCCGTATACCAGCCGCGGAAGTTGTGCCCCTCCCTTATCGGCTCTTCATAAGGCCTTTGGATACACTCGTTTTGTTTTTCCTCACACGTTGCCGCACCGGTCAATGTGCCGCCGTTCGGATCGAACGTGACCGTGCAAAGGGGCGCTTCCTCCCACATGGCATACAGGGTGCAGTCCCCCGCTTTATCATACCGGGTCGTGCCTTGACCGTATTTGTTGCTGTATTGTTTGCCGCCCCACTGCCGGTCATACCAGCCGAGGAAAAAATACCCCTTGTATCGTGGTATCGGCATCTGATCGAGCGTCTCGCCATAGGTGGCGGTCATGGTGCTCTGCGCCGGCGTGCCGCCGTTGCCGTCTAAGGTGACGGTGTACCGATTGGGAGTCCACACGGGATAGAGCGTCAGCGGCGCGTCTGCGGTATACACATTTTCGAAGTTATACACCTTTTCGCCGCCGTCGACGGTTGCCCAGCCTGTCTGTGTGTAGCCGCTGCGGGTGAACAAAGCGCCGCGCAGCGTCAGGATAGAATCATAGGGCTTAATGTCTGTCACGGCGTTTCCGGCACCGTATGCACCGGGGAGATAGGTGACCGCATAGCCGTCGGCGACGAAAAGTCTTGAAACATCTGCCGGTACAGTATCGCCCGGCTCATAGAGGTTGCCGCTTTCGTCTGCCCACCGCAGCGACGCACCGACGGGCACGCTGCTTGAACGGGGCAGACCCTCGGCGGCGGGGGCGGTGAAGCTCTTGCCGCTTTTGACAACGATCTGGATGCTGTCCTCGCCGTCCAGCGTGTTGCCTCTAAGGTCGAGGGTGACGGCTTTGACGCCGTTTTTGCCGAGCGTCGCGGCGTTTTGGACTTCGAGAACGGGACGGTAGGCAATGCGGTTGTCGCCCTTGGGATAGCTGCTCCATGTGCGCGCTGTCACAAACCCGCGGTAGGCGCGGTAAAGGGCTTGCACGCCTGCATTCGCATCGGAGGAGTCCTGTCCCCAGGAATCCGTTTTTGCCCAGTTTTTGATAAAGCTGCCGTTTTTGTCAAGGATCGTGTCCCATTCGTTTCTGAGCGGTGTTCCGCGTTCGTTTTCAGAGTCGATCGTGCCGCTGCGGTTGCTCCCCACCGTCGGGGCGCGCAGGGTATAGGAAATGTCGCCGCTTTGATATGCCTTGCCGAAGATGAGACCTGCCTCATGCAGTCTGTCCCAGCCGATACGCTGTGTCACCGTGTAATCCGCAACAAACAGACTGTGGAGATAGGTATAGCCAAATTCCCGGGCAGGGTCGGTCGTTCTCGACGCCGAACCGGAAGAGCCGGGCACGCCGTCGGATGCCGCTTTCAGGACATAGGCATTCACCGTTCCCGCATAGGTAAACGGGACATAGTGCAGCGTGCTGTCGGGCAAAGCGCTGTTCACCGTGCCGGGGATGCTCTCGCCCGAAAGGTCAAAGTAATATTTTTCGCCCGGGGTGAGACTAAGCTGCTCTGCAGGCGTTTCCTCCACCGTGAAACGGATGCCGAAGAAATTGCTGACATAGTCGGTCTTATAGTCGCCGTTATACTGCTCGGAAAACACCGAAAGGGTATATTCGCCCTGCGCAAGTCCTGCGGGGACGGCAAATTCCGCCGTGCCGTTTTCCGCCTTGACCGTCTGCATGCTGCGTCCGTAGCAGAGCGGGTTTTGGTTTTCGTCAAAAAGAATGGCGGAGACATATTCGTTGTCGCCCGTTTTGGCGCCCGTGTAGTCGATCCTGACCGTTCCGCCGTCGGTCGACGCGGTGACGTCAGAGGTCAAAACACGAAAATCCTTGCGGGCGGAGTCAAAGAGCGTCAGTTTCCATTCGTTGCCGCTGTATGCGGGGATCGCCGTCAGCCCTTTTTCCGTGCCGTTTGCGGACTTGCCGCCTGCGGCGGCGGAGAACATCCGCACGGCGCTCGTGCTCAGGTTGAAGGCGGGACGCGCCGCGTGCACATAGCTTACGGTTTCGATATCAATGACGCCCGAGGAATGCACAAGTCCCGCCATTTTCGGGGCGTCGCCGACAGGAGAACGAAGCCACCAGCTGCCCGCATTCCCTTCAATGTCCGTCGCGGTAAGACCGGGGGCATTGTCATAATTGCCGATATAGTCGGTCACTTCCCGCACCGACAGGAAAAACAGGTTGTCGACGTCGGAAAGACCGCCTTGTCCCCAAGTCTGACCGTATAATTTTTCGGCGGTATCGGTTTTGGAAACGATGCGCATGGCGTCCCGCTCCGAATCGGTGAAGATGCCGCCGTTTTTGTTTGCGGCGAAATCTCTGCACCAAAATTGCGCATCGCTGCCCTTGTATGTGTTTGTTCCAAGGGCATAGTTATACCGCACATTGTTACTGAGCAGATATTCCGACAAAAGGAACATATAGTTTGCGTTGCCGGTGGCATCGAGCACCCGCCATTTGATGGGCGCTGTGCCGTTTATGCCGAAATAGATATAGCTGTTTGGCACAAAATGAACATTTTTGCCGTTTGTGACCTTTGTCGGGTTGAGAATCCGACGGGTGTTAACGCTGATGGCGGCGGTTCCCGTCGCCGCTCTTTCTGCGGCGAACGCGCCCGTCGGCACAAGGCACATCATCACACACAGGGTGAGAAGTATGCCCAGCATTCGTTTTCTCATATCAGCACCTCCGCAAAAGCTCAGTTCAGCGCAGTGATCGTGACACTGTACCGACTGTCGCCGAAATTGGTGTCCTGGAGCAGCATGTTGTTGTATGCCAGCTTCAGGGTGATGTCGTCGGTGGCGGTATAAACGGTGTTATATGCCACGGTCAGTCTGGCGGTCAGATCCTTTTTCGCAAGGACCGTGTAGGTCTGTGTTGCGAAAAACATGGCGCCACTCGTGTCATATCCGTCGGTCAGCGAGACGCCGCATTTTTTGTCGTCCCCTTTGGCGGACACGGTGACCGTGCCGCTGAACACCAAGCTGTAGGCGTGCCCCTTTTTCAGGGTGATGGTATTTTCAGATGTATTATAGGCAATCAGATCGCCCTCGGACTTGATGTTGGTGAAGGAAAGCGGCGTCCCCCAGTTGACGTTCAGAAGCTCGCCCGTTCCGCTGAAAAAGCCCGCGCACACGCCGTCCTTGCCGTTTGCGCCGGCAGCACCGGTCGCTCCGGCAGGACCCTGCGCACCGGTTGCACCGGTGTCGCCCTTGTCGCCTTTGTCACCTTTTTCGCCGGGATCGCCTTTGTCGCCCTTTTCGCCGTTTGTGCCGTCAATGCCCCTGGCTTTCACGCCGGTGTCGGTCTCGCCGATCCACCAGTTGCCGTTGTCGCCGATAAAGGGTGTTTTGCCGTCCTCGCCGTCGGCACCTTTTTCTCCGTCGGTGCCGTTTGTGCCGTCGGCACCCTTTTCGCCCTTCAGCGCCGCAAGGTCATAAAGGTTCAGCCAGATCTTGTCGCCCGCATAGCGCCATTGCAGCATGTTTTCACTCGCGCGAAATTCGGGCGATCTTCCGTTCTCGCCGTCCTGGCCGGACGGCCCCTTGATGTCGGCGAGGGCTACCAGAGTCTGCCAGTCCTCTCCCGCATAGCGCCACAGGATATGGGTCGCGTCTTTTTGCACCTCGATGCTCTTGCCGTCGACTCCGTCTTTACCGTCAGCACCGTCTTTGCCGTCGGCGCCGTCTTTGCCGTCGACACCGTCCTTGCCGTCAGCGCCGTCTTTACCGTCGGCGCCGTCCTTGCCGTCGATGCCGTTCTTACCGTCGACGCCGTCCTTGCCGTTGGCACCGTCTTTGCCGTCAGCGCCGTTCTTGCCGTCGACGCCGTCCTTACCGTCGGCACCGTCCTTGCCGTCGACGCCGTCTTTGCCGTCGACGCCGTCTTTGCCGTCGGCATTGCGCAGCTCGGCAAGCGTCACGAGGTCGTGCCATTCCTTGCCGTCGGCGGCTTTCCACTGGATTGCCGTGCCGTTGTTGCGCACCTCAAGCGATGCGGCAGTGCTCGCAACGGGCTTGCTCGCAGCCGTTTTGGTGCAGACGATCGTCAGCACGGCACAAAGTGCCGCCAGTGCAGCGCACAACGCCGCCAGCGTGCCGACAAACAGCCTTTTGTAGTTTTTCATTTCTTTTCCCCTTTGTCCAGATATTGTGAGCGATATGTATTTGCAAACAGGGCAACCCCCTGCTTCAAAACATCCATCTGCGCCTTCAGATAATATTCGTCCTCGAACATCGCATAATGCACGCAGGCGCGGACAAAAATAAAAATGAGCGATGTGATGACCGTATACGGAATGCCGATCTTCGGCTCTAACGATTTAGCATATTCCGTATAGCGCTCATTTACGCCTTCAAAAAACCGCTTGCCGTGTTCAATATATTTGGGATGGGTATAGATCTGATACATCAGCCGATATTTCTTGCCGTGCTTTTTCGCCGTCCAATAGGGGATCTCCTCGATAAAGCGCATGGCATCCTTCGGGTCCTTCGGTGCCTTTTCCATGAAGTCGTCCTCGACCTTGGACATGCAATAGGCGGTGGACTCGATGATGAGCTCGTCAAGATTTTTGAAATAGGCATACAGGTTGCCCTGCGTGCAGCCGCAGGCGTCGGCAAGCATCTTGACGCCCGTGCCGTTAAGCCCGTGCTCGGCATAGCAGTCAAAGCACTTTTCCATGATGGCGATCTTCTTTTCCATGTGCTGCTGTTCGGTTTGCATCGGGGTATATATCCTCCTAAATTTGAATAATCGTTCATTCAAATTTAGGATACCACAAACCAGACGGGAAAGCAATAGTTTTCTGCAATTTCGGGTGACAATTTCCTCTGCCCGCTCTTGACAGAAACGGGCAAGTTGACTATACTGTAATGGCAGAAAATGCCGTTGTCGGGTCCCACCGACCGACAGCAAAAGAGGTAAATCGGGTGGGTTAGGGAACAGGAGGATTTCCATGAAAAAACGCATGCTCACGATTTTTGCCGTGCTCTGCCTGGTGCTTTGCCTTGCGCCGATGGCGGCACTTGCGGACACCGCGCGGGTCGTCGCGGTCAATGTCGGCGGCGCCAACACGGCAAACGACGACTATAAGATCGAGGACGCAAGCATCAAGCTGTTAAAGCGCGATGTGACCTATGAGCTGACGGGCGAAACGGACAAGAAAATTTCGATCTGGGGCAGCAACAACGCCGCAGACATCGACCAGGCGCACTATATCCGCCTGAACAACGCGAAGCTGAACGGCGGCATTGTCGTGGAAAACAGCCCGGTGAAAATGGTGCTGGATGTCCCCGAGGGCACGGATAACTATGTCAAGAGACTGAGCGCCGTCGATCTCACCATCAAAGGCAAGGGCACGCTGCGCGCCGCGTCTCTGGTTGTGATACAGCGGTCCGTCTATATGTCCAGCGCCCTGCAGATCACGGACACCACCGTCATCGTCACGACGCCTGCGTCGGAGGGCGACTCGGCGCAGTGGAACGGCATCTGTGTGCTGTCCGGCGATGCGGTTGTAAAATATATCGGCAACGGCAAATATCCGGCACTGAAGGTCGGTGTGAAATACGGCGACACCCATTCGCTGACGCTGAAGGATAACGCAAAGCTCTATTGCCTGCAGGACGACATGAATGTCATCAGCCACAGTGCGGTGGACGGCATCACGCTTTCCTCGACGCTGACGCTCGAGGGCAACAGCTATCTTGAGGCGGAGGGCAAGCCCACCGACGGCAATTATGTGGGAAGCGCTGTTCTTTGCGAGGGCGATATCACCGTGCGGGACAATGCGACGATCAAAGCGACTGCGCAGGGCTCTGCCATCTGCGGCTATGTCAACGTTTTTGTTGAGGGCGGCAATATCATCGCCGAAAGCACGGGCGGCAACGGCGTGTATGCAGGCGACACCCTGAAGATCACCGACGGTGCGCATGTCGATGCGACCGGTCTTTATCCGGGGCTGTATGCATACAATGCGGTCACCATTGAAAACAGCGTGGTAAAATCCCTGCCGAACGGCAATTACTATGGTATTTATTCGGACGGCACCTGTGCGGTCTCCGGCTCCTATATCGAGACGGTTGCCCCCCGGAACTTTGAAGACGACACCGCAAACAGTGTGGTGTTTGACAGCAACGAGGGCACGGTCGTCGGCAACGCGGTTCTGCCCGACGACGTGACGATCGCTGCGGACAAGACGCTGCTCATCCCCGAAAACACCTCTCTCACCGTGGGCGAGGGCAAGACCCTCACGAACAACGGCACGGTGACGATCAAAGGCAGCTTTGTCAAAGCGGGCGGCATGGTCGTTTGCAACAGCCACTCCGGCGGCACTGCCACCTGCACCGAAAAGGCGACCTGCGCGCTCTGCGCTGCGGAATACGGTGACCTTGATGCGGAAAATCACACCGGCGAAGCCGCGTGGACGCAGACGGCGACCACGCATGTGAAGAAATACACCTGCTGCGGCGCGGTCGCGGTGGAAGAAGCGGCGCACACCTTTGAAAACGGCGTGTGCACTGTGTGCGCCTATGCCTGCCAGCACGAGGGCGGCAGCGCCACCTGCAAGGACAAGGCGACCTGCACGCTCTGCGGCGAAAGCTACGGCGAGCTGCAGTCGGGCACGCACGCCGATCTGACGGCGGTTGCGGCAAAAGCGGCGACGACGGAGACCGAGGGCAACATCGCCTATTGGTATTGCAGCGGCTGCGGTAAGTACTACAGCGATGCCGCAGCAACCAAAGAGATCGAAAAGGCGCAGACCGTGATCGCCAAGCTGACTGCCGCTCCCGACAACGGCGGTAACACCGGCGGCAACAACACGGGTAACGGGAACGCCGCCACGGGCGATACGGTCAACTATGCCCTGCTGCTCGTTGTGCTGCTCATCAGCGGCGGCGCGGTCGTCAGTGCGCTGATCCTCGGCAGAAAGAAGAAAGCGCGCGGCTGAAAGCAACACTGCTTGTAACAAATAACACCCCCGCAAAGGCGTTTCGAAGGCTAAGCCGATCGGACCCCCTTTGGCGGGGGTGTTTCTTTTTTGCGCTCCGAGAACGGTGAGATGCCGTGAGGGAGATCGAAAATCGCCGGATCCCGCGTGCAGCGGAGGGTTTTGTTCCAAATGCAAGGAGATGTTTTTAATCTCCTTGCACAGTCTTAAAACGGAATACAGACAAAAGCCGGACGCAAATTGGGCGGCGGGAAAGGTATGCTGACGGCGGAAACGTCAAGCGGCGCTTTGGAGATCCGATGAATGCGGGCAGCCTATGTTTTCACTGCAGCCAAAAGGACGGTCACGGAGTGTCCATATCCCTCATCTTTCAAAATGCTTGCGTCATGACAGCGGTGTCGCGCTTCTTTTTTGTCTCATAAATTGCTGCCGCAGCGCGCCGGATCACGATGGCGGTGTTTGTGCTGCTTTGGCTCATAACGGACATCCATGTGACCGGATGAGAAAGGAGCATGCGGCGGGGATAACGGGTCTTGCCGATAAGCAGCATCACAAAATGGATCCCGAAAGCCGGTACCCCCGGGATATACATAGGAAGAATGGCGAGGAGCATATCCTCCTGATAGGCAGTGACCGCCGTGACGGCGGTCTCCGCGCCGACACGCGGACCCGGATATGCGGTGAACCACGCCGGAGTGGCTGACCAAAGGCGGATCGCAGCGCTGCCGTTACGGTGAATATACCGCAAAGCCGCTGAACGCGCTTTGCTTTTTTGTGTTTTGCGTCGATGTCCGCATTCAGTGCGGTCACCATAAAGTAATAGAGAAAGCTCCCGACGGCGCCGCGTCCGACGATCGGCACGGGCCTCCACAGTCCGTAGGCGCCGCGCAGCAAGGCTGCAAAACGCTGATCTTTTTGTTGTCCGCGACAACCGCTTCGTTTGTTTTCGTGTCAGTCATGACGGACGGCATCTCCTTTCATTTTCCCCGTTTGCCTGCCCGCCCGGACGGCATTGACAAGCATCGGAAATGCGCCGAGCGCTCCGGGCAGGGTGTCCCTTTTGTAGATCTTCGGTTCTTTCGGATGTAGGGGTATCACCGCTTTGTGGGTTAGTGCACGTTACCCGCAACGCTGTTGAAAAGCCGCCCCGAGGCAGCTTTTTCATATTTGTTCGGAACAGTCGGATATGGCTGCAGTCGACTGCATAACCATATTGCAGCACGTCGGCTGTTTTTTTGCAATACGAACCGAAAGCGCCATATGCTCCGCGGATAAGGGGAATTATATCATTCTGTACAACGTCAAAAAACAGCCCGTAAATGCGGCGAAAACGCGCAGACCGATTTTGTAAAACTTGCCTTTTGGGTCTTGTCTTTTCAGATCGCCCGTGTTAAAATATTTCCATCAGAATAAAGGAGGTCGATCGCAATGGATCAAAGCCTTTCCCCGCTGTTTACGCCCTGGAAAATCGGAAAGTGTGAGATCAAAAACCGTTTTGTTTTGACCAGTATGGGCGGAACGGATCTGTTCGGCTGGATGGAAAAGAACCATTTTGACAAGGACGGCGCGCGTTTTATTTTGGAAGTCGCCAAAAACGATGCGGGTCTGGTTATGCCCGGCTGCCAGCCGGTCTATAACCCCATGTTCGGCCAGTGGCTGCACAAAAACAAGAAGATGTTTGCTGATTTGAAAAAATGGATGCCGGAATTTCACAAGACCGGCGCAAAGCTCTTTGTGCAGTTGACGGCGGGCTTTGGCCGTTCCTTTACCATCAGCAAGATGATGGAAGACCTCTACACCAACAAATTTCTGCGCGTTGTCAGCAAGCCGTTTATGGATCTCGATATGATCACCGCAACAGCCAGCCCCTCGCCGAACCGCTGGTCGGACAAGGTGCCCTCCCGTGAAATGACGGCGGAGGAAATCCATCGCTTTGTCGATGCCTTTGCACAGAGTGCGAAGCTCCTGAAGGATGCGGGCGTGGACGGCGTTGAGGTGCATGCCGTGCATGAAGGGTATCTTCTTGACCAGTTTACGCTGCTGTATGTCAATAAACGTACGGACGAATACGGCGGTTCGTTTGAAAACCGTTATCGTTTCGCCGTGGAGATTGTGCAGGCAATCAAAAAGGCGTGCGGTAAGGATTTCCCCGTTTCTCTGCGCTACAGTGTGCTTTCCAAGACCAAAGGCTTCCGTCAGGGTGCTTTGCCCGGAGAGGACTATGTTGAGGTCGGCCGTGATATGGCGGAGTCCGAACGCGCCGCAAAATATCTGCAGGATGCGGGCTATGACTGTCTGAACTGTGACAATGGCACCTATGATGCCTGGTACTGGGCGCATCCGCCGGTCTATATGCCGGAAAACTGCAACCTCGCCGATGTGGAACATATCAAAAAGTTCGTGGACATTCCCGTGATTTGCGCCGGACGGTTGGATCCCCGCACGGCGGCGGCGTCCGTCGCGGCGGGAAAGCTGGACGGTGCCGGCTTTGCCCGTCCCTTCCTTGCCGACCGGCAGTGGATCGTCAAGTTGGAGGAGGGCAGGGAAGAGGATATCCGTCCCTGTATTCTCTGCCACAACGGCTGCTTCAATATGTGTCACTACAAAGGCGTTCCGAACGATCAGGATCTTTCGGACAGTCTGCACCTTGCCCGCTGCGCCGTCAATGCGGAAACCATGCAGTGGAACAAGCATTACATCCGCAAAACGACCTCTGAAAAGACGGTGCATATCATCGGCGGCGGCATCGGCGGCATGGAGGCCGCCCGTGTGCTCAAGCTGCGCGGGCATCATCCGGTTATTCATGAAAAAACCGACGAGCTTGGCGGCGCATTCATCGCCGCCAGTGCCGAATCCTACAAGGGCAAGCTGCGTGATCTGCTTGCCTGGTACCGTCGCCAAATGGCGGAACTGGGAATTGAAGTACATCTGAACGAGGAAGTAAAGGATGTTTCGGCATTCCGCGGCTGTCCCGTCATTATCGCCACCGGTGCAACGCCGCGCATCCTGCGCCGTGTTCCCGGTCACGAAAAAATGATCGAGGCGTGTGAATATCTCCGCGGCGCGCCGACCGGGGAAACCGTTGCCGTCATCGGCGGCGGCCTGACCGGCTCGGAGATCGCCTATGAACTTGCCCTGCAGGGCAAGAAGCCCGTGATCGTGGAAATGAAGGATGATCTGGTCAGTCAAAAGGGTGTCTGCCTTGCGAATTCTTCCTATCTGCGTGAGTGGTTTGCGCTGCACAAGGTGCCCGTCTATCTGGAAACGACCTTGAAAGAGGTGCGCGATGGCAGCATTCTCTGCACCGAAAAGGACGGAAAAGAACTGGAAATCCCCTGTGACAGCGTGATCTCCTGTGCAGGCTACATCTCCGCACCGTTGCCGGAGGCGGGAAAGGCGCAGCTTGTCGGCGACTGCCGCCGGGTCGGCAATTTGCGTAGCGTCGTTTGGGATGCCTATGAAGCGGCAATGAAGATCTAAGAAAGGAATGGACGGCAATGGGATATCAAATGAAACTCACATCGGAGCAGCAGGAAATTCTGAACGGCTCCCGGGGTGAAACCATGGCGAAGGTTATGCATACACTCATCCGCTACGGCGAACTGTTCGGTGCGGATGAAATGGTGCCTGTAACCGGCAAGTATAACCATCTGGTGACCTCTTTCGGTCTCAAGGCGCTTGGCCCGGTTTATCACCTGATGGAGCAGCTGCTGGATGCCGGTGCGGTGTCCGCACAGAAGTTTTCTGCCGACCCGCGGCCGCTGGATCCGAAGGTCCCCAGCAGCTTTTTGCAAAACTTTGTGTTCAATCATTTCATGTATACGCGTCAGGACTACTATGAAAAGCAGCTTAACAAACTCGGTCTGATGGATCCGGACGCCTTCACCTGCACCTGCTATATGGATGAGGTCGGCAACACGCCCGGCTTCGGGGAAGTCCTTTCGTGGTCGGAATCGTCGGCGGTGGTTTATGCGAACTCCGTGCTCGGCGCGCGCTGCAACCGCAATTCCGGCATTATTGACCTGATGGGCTCTGTCGTCGGCTATGTCCCGTCCTTCGGACTTTTGAAGGACGAAGGACGGCGAGCCGACTGGATTGTCGAGGTACGCACAACGAAGAAGCCGGAGGCACAGCTGCTTGGCTCTGCCATCGGGATGAAGGTCATGGAGGATGTGCCCTTTATCCGCGGCCTTGATCAGTGGCTCGGCGGAACACTGGACGATGCCGCCAAGACCTATTTGAAGGATTTCGGTGCGGCGACCGCTTCCAACGGAGCCGTTGGGCTGTACCATGTGGAAAACATCACGCCGGAGGCGGTCAAATACGGGGAGACACTCGTGCGGGAAGATGCGCAGGTCTATGTGATCGATGATGCCGAGCTTCAGCGTGTCTATGACAGCTATCCCGTCATTTGGAAAAAGAAGGATGCAAAACCCAAGCTCTGCTTCATGGGTTGCCCGCACATGAGTCTGGAACAGCTGATTTCCTGGACGCAACGCGTCGAGGAAGGTCTGAAAGCCGCCGGGAACAGCCGCGTGGTCATTCCCACCGTCTTCACTGCGGCTCCTGCCGTGCTGAAAAAATTTCAGAGCACGCCCTATGCCGCCCGTTTGGAAAAAACCGGTGTCATTACCAGCTATATCTGCCCGCTGATGTACATGAATAACCCGCTGAGCACCAGCATGCCGGTGATTACCTCCAGCAATAAGCTGCGCACCTACACGAGCGCACGCTACTACACCGACGACGAGATTCTTGAGCAGATCACGAGAGGAGGAAGCAAGGCATGAAAAAGACTTTTCAAGGCAGAGTTGTTGCAGCAGGTCATGTGACCGCAGAGGCGCTGGTCTCCCACGGCGGTTTGAACACGCTTGCCTCTTTCCAGAAGGCGCTGCAATTCGGCGACAAGAAGGCGACCTGCGGCGACCAAAACAACCCCGACCTCTATGGAAAACAGATGCTGGGCAAGGCACTTTGCCTGCCGCGTACCATCGGCTCGACGACGGGCGGGCTGGTGCTGTACTGTGCCTGCTCTATGGGGCGCAACCCGGCGTGTATGCTTTTTTCCGAACCCATCGATTCGCTTGCCGCTGCCGGGGCAATTCTCTCCGATGTGTGGCTGGAAGGCGAAAACATGCCGGTCATTGACAAGCTGGGCGAGGAATTCCTCGCCTATGTCAAGGACGGTATGCAGATTACCGTTTCCGAGGACGGCTTGGTAACGGTTGAGTAAAAAGGAAACGACAGAAAAGAAGCCATCCTGATTTGCAAATCAGGATGGCTTCTTTATGCACAATATTTTAAGGGACGCGGAACGGAAATAAGGGAATGCCTGTATTGGGGTCGGTTTTCGCAGTGTCAAAACCGCAGCCACGCACCTCATTTGAAAGGTGCGTGGCTGCGATGTTCATTTATAACGAATTTTTAATCGTCCTCATCTTCATCTTCCCATGACGAAATAATGCGAAGCTCTCCGCTGTCCATGTCCATAGCCATAT
>ERZ791927.489-NODE-489-length-40299-cov-5.735439_pt1 | contig 40299 bp, 36 predicted proteins | sample MGYA00510130_ERZ791927 | MGnify/ENA primary metagenome ERZ791927 (study PRJEB30046, sample SAMN00792055) | human gut metagenome | study: EMG produced TPA metagenomics assembly of the A metagenome-wide association study of gut microbiota in type 2...
CTGTCCATAGCTAAAGCTTTTTGCCCACTGGCAGAGCCAGTGGTTGTCCTTCGAACACAAAAGCGCCGCAACAAATGCGGCGCTTTTGGGCATATTCAGAAGAAGCTGGTGACATCGTCCACCAAGTCGCCGACCGACCGCAGCGCTTTTCCCATGTTCTTCTTGATGCCTTTACGGTTGTCGTACAGATAATAGCTGCCGACTGCGCCTGCCACACAGCCGATCGCCATGCCGACGCCGACACCCTTTACCATTTTCATCATCGTATTTTTCATTTTGCTTTCCTCCTCTCTGCCTTTTTATCATAACCACGGCAAAAAAAGTTATTCCGCAGGCTTGCAATTTTTTCATCGCGGGATTATACTGTTTCAAAAAGCGAGAGGAAGATATTGTGGCTGTTCTCAACATTGTTTTGGTCGAGCCGGAAATTCCGCAGAACACCGGCAACATCAGCCGCACCTGCGCCGCAACCGGCGCGCGGCTGCACATGGTGGAGCCGTTCGGCTTCAAGCTGGACGACAAGAAAATGAAGCGCGCGGGGCTGGATTATTGGCATCTTTTGGATATTCACTACTATAAAGATCTTGACGATTTTTTCAGCAAAAACGCAGGACCGTTTTTCTATTTTTCCACAAAAGCACAGCACATCCATTCCGAGGTCGCCTATCCCGACGGCGCCTATCTCGTTTTCGGAAAGGAAACGGCGGGACTGCCGGAAGCGCTGCTGCACGCGCACCCCGAAAGCTGTGTGCGGCTGCCGATGATCGACGATGACACGGCACGTTCCCTCAATCTGTCCAACGCAGTCGCCGTCGGAGCCTATGAGGTGCTGCGGCAATGGGGCTATCCTGCAATGCGCACGGCGGGAAGGCTGACAAAATTCAACTGGTGATGCAAAAAAGGAGCAGTGAAAACTGCTCCTTTTTAATATCTTTCGTCCAATATGTCCTGCAAGGTCAAGGAATCAATATAGGCATTCGTGATGGCTTCCATCTTTCGCCACACCGGCAGTGTTTTGCAATGCGCGGCGCGCTCGCAGGGCGCAGCGTCGCACTGCAGACAGGCAACCGGCGCCAACGACTCCTCGGTGAGATGCAAGATCTCCCCCACCGTACATTCCCGCGGCGGGCGCGCAAGGCGGTAGCCGCCGCCTTTGCCGTGGATGCTGTCCACCAGTCCGTTTTTGGACAAAATCGGCATGATCTGCGCGATATAGCCCTTGGAAATACCCTGCCGCTGTGCCATGTCCTTCATGGGGATAAAGTCATCTCCGTAGTGTTCGGCAAGCTCCAGCATGATGCGCAGCGCATACCGCCCTTTTGACGAAATCAGCATGTTTCATTCCTCCGTATATACCGTACAAATTGTGCCGCCGCCGAGAACTACATCCCCGTCATACAGCACCGCCGCCTGCCCCGCCGTCACCGACCGTCGCGGCTCGTCGAAAACCATGTGCACCCTGTCGCCGTTCGTTGTCACGGTCACCGCCGTTTCCTGCTGACGGTAGCGCGTCTTCACCTTCGCACGCAGCATGCGCGGCGGCGTGTCAAAAGCGCTAAAGCAAAAGTCCGTCGCATCCAGTGCCGTCACGCGCAGCTCTTCCGCTTTTCCCAGCACGATGCGGTTTTCCGCAGGCAAAATTTCTGTCACATACAGCGGCACACCGGCGGAAACACCGAGTCCACGCCGCTGCCCTACCGTGTAATGAATGATGCCGTCGTGCTCGCCGAGTACCGTGCCGTTTTTATCTGTGAACGTGCCGTGTGGATAGGTCTTGCCCGTGCGTCTGCCGATAAACGCCGCATAGTCACCGTCCGGCACAAAACAAATGTCCTGGCTGTCCGGCTTGCGCGCATTTTCAAAGCCCGCTTTTTCCGCCAGCTCCCGCACCTGTGGCTTGTGCAGCTCACCCAGCGGGAACAGCGTATGTGCCAGCTGCTCCTGTGAGAGGAAATACAACACATAGCTCTGATCCTTCGACGCGTCCGCTGCTTTTTTCAGCAGATACCGCCCGTTTTCATAGGCAATGCGTGCATAGTGTCCCGTGGCAACAGCGCGACAGCCCAGTTCCTTTGCCCGTCGATACAGACGGTCAAACTTCAAAAAGCGGTTGCAGTCGATGCAGGGATTAGGCGTCTTGCCGCACTCATAGGCGCAGACAAAACGGTCGATCACCTGCGCGCCGAAATCGTCGGCAAAGTTGAAAACATAATACGGCATGCCGAGCCGATATGCCACGCCGCGCGCATCCTCCGAGTCCTCCAGCGAGCAGCAGCTTTTGCGCCGATCAAGACCGATGTCCTCATTGGCAAACAGCTTCATTGTGACGCCGACACAGGCATACTGCTCGTGCAACATATACGCCGCCACGCTGGAGTCCACACCGCCGCTCATGGCGACGAGCACCTTATCCACAGGTGTGACACGCCTCACAGGAGGCACAGTCGGGGAACTGCTTGTGATCATAGGCAATGCCGTTTTTGTCATAGTAGTCCTTCACTGCTGCCTTGATGGCTTCCTCCGCCAAAACGGAGCAATGCATCTTGTGCGGCGGCAGTCCGTCCAGCGCCTCGGCGACCGCCTTGTTGGAAAGCTCCAGTGCTTCGGAAAGCGGCTTTCCCTTGATCATTTCCGTCGCCATCGAGCTGGAAGCGATCGCAGAGCCGCAACCGAACGTTTCGAATTTCACATCGGTGACAACATCGTTGTCAATCTTCAGATAGATCTTCATAATGTCGCCGCACTTGGCGTTACCGACCTCACCGACGCCGTCGGCATTTTCCAAAACACCGACATTGCGCGGATTTTTGAAATGATCCATAACCTTTTCACTGTACAGTGCCATAACTTTACACCTCACAAAACAAACGGTTTTCTGCCCTCGACCTTGTCTCTCCACAGCGGTGACATATGCCGCAGATAGGAAACGACCTCGGGAATGGCTTTTAACATATAGTCGATCTGTTCCTCCGTGTTGTCCGCACAAAGCGACAAACGCAGCGAGCCGTGTGCGATCTCATGCGGTCTGCCGATCGCCAGCAGCACATGGCTGGGATCGAGCGAACCGGACGTGCACGCCGAGCCGGACGAAGCGCAAATGCCCTTTTCGTCCAACAGCAGCAAAAGGCTCTCCCCCTCAATGCCCTCAAAGCAGAAGCTGACATTGCCGGGCAGGCGGTTGACGGGGTCGCCGTTGAGCGCCGCATGCGGAATCTGTGACAGTCCCGCGATCAGCTTGTCGCGCAGTGCGGCAACCTTTTTCGCGTTTTCTTCCATGTGGGTGCAGGCATCCTCCAACGCCGCCGCCATGCCCATGATAGCGGGCAAGTTTTCCGTGCCGCCGCGCTTGCCGCGCTCCTGCGCACCGCCCTCGATCACATTCACAAGCGGTACACCGCGCTTTGCATACAAAACGCCGATGCCTTTCGGACCGTGGAATTTGTGGGCGGAAAGGGACAGCATATCAATGGACTGTTCTCCGACATGAATGGGCAGATGCCCTGCCGCCTGTACGGCATCGGTGTGGAACAGCACGCCCTTTTCCCGACAAACAGCGCCGATCTCCGCGATCGGCAGGATGGAGCCGATCTCGTTGTTGGCATACATAGTCGTCACAAGACAGGTGTCGGGGCGAATGGCGTCCGCCACCTGCTTTGCGGTGATATTGCCGTAGTCATGCACATCCAGAAGCTCCACCTCGAAGCCCTGTTTCTTCAGCTTTTCAAGCGTGTGCAGCACGGCATGGTGCTCAAACGCGGTGGATAGGATGTGCTTTTTTCCTGCGCGTTCGCCGCGCGCCGCGGCGGACAGGATCGCCTGGTTGTCCGCCTCGCTGCCGCCGGAGGTGAAATAGATCTCCTGTGACGTACAGCCGAGACAGGCGGCAATGCGTTTTCTGGCATCAAACAGCGCTTCTGCGGCTTTTTGACCGACGGTATGCAGACTGGAGGGGTTTCCGAAGACCGTCTCCATATACGGCAGCATTGCGTCGATTGCCGTTTTACTCATTTTCGTGGTTGCCGCATTATCCGCATAGACCTGCATAGGTTAGCTCCTTTCTTATTCTGCAAACAAAGGCGTGGACAAATAGCGATCACCGGTGTCCGGCAGCAGCACAACAATGGTCTTTCCCTCGTTTTCGGGGCGCTTTGCCAGCTCGATCGCCGCCCACATGGCGGCCCCGGAGGAAATACCGACGAGCACGCCCTCTTTTCTGCCGATCATGCGGCCGGTGTCAAACGCCGCTTCGTTTTCGACGGTGATGATTTCATCATAGATCGAGGTGTCCAGCGTGTCCGGCACAAAACCGGCACCGATGCCCTGGATCTTATGAGGGCCCGCAACGCCGGTGGACAAAACCGCCGAGGTTGCCGGTTCGACCGCCACCACCTTCACATCGGGCTTCTGCTCCTTGAGATAGCGTCCGACGCCGCTCAGCGTACCGCCCGTTCCGACGCCTGCAACAAAGATGTCCACATCGCCGTCGGTGTCGCGATAGATCTCGGGACCGGTGGTCTCATAATGCGCCAGCGGGTTGGCGGGATTGACAAACTGACCGGGAATGAAGCTGTTCGGCGTTTCCTTTGCCAGCTCGTCCGCTTTTGCAATAGCACCCTTCATGCCCTTTGCGCCTTCGCTGAGCACCAGCTCCGCGCCATAGGCTTTCATCAGCTGACGGCGCTCCACCGACATGGTGTCCGGCATCACGATGATGATGCGATAGCCGCGCGCCGCCGCAACGGACGCCAGTCCGATGCCGGTGTTGCCCGAGGTCGGCTCAATGATGACGGAGTCCGGCTTCAGAAGCCCTTTCTTCTCCGCGTCGTCGATCATCTGACGGGCAATTCTGTCCTTGACCGATCCGGCGGGATTGAAATATTCGAGCTTTGACAGCACCGTTGCTTTCAGCCCCAGTTCCTTTTCGAGATGTGTCATTTCCAAAAGCGGCGTGTTGCCGATCAGCGCATCTGCCGTTTTGTATACCTTTTTCATAACTCTTCACTCCTTTTTAATTACTAACTTACTAAGTTGATTATATAATAACACTCCCTTTCCCGCCTGTCAATAGTTTCCGCAAAAAAAATGAACACCCGTGCGAAAATTTTCGCACGGGTGTTTCCGTTCAAATGACAAAACGGTCAGTCCGCCGTTTTCTCCATCGGCTCGTCGTCATGCTCACAGTCAAACGACATGCAGGCACAACCATCATCGGCAGCAGGCTTCAGCGCACGGCGCTTCTTGCACTTGAAGCGCAGCATCAGCGTTGCAAGCGTTGCCAAGGAAGCAACAACAGCAGCGACGATCACAATGATCCACAGCGTTCTCTTGTTTTTCATATCAAAGCACCTCCGCAAAATGGATGTTTTCTTTCCTCTAGTATACCGCATAATGCGACAAAAGTCAAACGGTTTCTTGCGCCTTGCCGTCCATCATCTCTTTGAAGGTGTCGCCGTCCATCTTCTCATGCTCAATCAGATAGTTTGCAACCGCTTCCAGCTTATCCATATGTGTCGACAGCTTATCCTTCGTCGCGGCATAGGCATTGTTGATGATGTTGGTGATCTCGGTATCGATGCGGGAAGCGACCTCTTCGGAATAGTTGCGGGTGTGTCCGAAATCACGACCGAGGAACACCTCGTTGGAGTCGGACGTACCGAACATGATCGGACCGAGTTCATCGCTCATGCCGTATTTCGTCACCATGTTGCGTGCAAGCTCAGTCGCGCGTTCAATGTCGTTGGAAGCACCCGTGGAGATATCCCCCATCGTCAGCGATTCGGCGACACGACCGCCGAGCAGCACCTGCAGATCCTCCAGCATTTCCTTTTTCTCGCGATAGGAGCGGTCATGCTCCGGCAGGCTCATGGTGAAGCCGCCCGCCATGCCGCGCGGAATAATGGAAATCTGATGGACAGGGTCCTGCGTCGGGCAGAAATAGGTCACAACAGCGTGTCCCGCTTCGTGGAACGCCGTCAGCTTCTTTTCCTGCGGCGTCATCTTGTGGCTCTTTTTCTCCGTGCCGACCACCACCTTGACGGTGGCTTCTTCGATCTCCGCCATGGTGATCGAATGCAGTCCGCGACGGGCGGCAAGCAGCGCCGCTTCGTTGAGCAGGTTTTCGAGATCCGCGCCGGTGAAGCCGGCGGTGGATTTTGCGACGGTGGCAAGCTCCACATCCGCCGCAAGCGGTTTGCCCTTTGCGTGAACGCGCAGGATATCCTCTCTGCCCTTCACGTCGGGGTAGCTGACAACGATCTGACGGTCAAAGCGACCGGGACGCATGAGCGCGTGGTCGAGAATGTCGGGGCGGTTGGTCGCCGCGATCATGATGATGCCCTCGTTTGCGCCGAAGCCGTCCATTTCCACCAGCAGCTGGTTGAGCGTCTGTTCGCGCTCGTCATGACCGCCGCCGAGACCCGCGCCGCGCTGTCTGCCGACAGCGTCGATCTCGTCGATGAAAATGATGCAGGGCGCGTTTTTCTTTGCCTGATCAAAAAGATCGCGCACGCGGGAAGCACCGACACCGACATACATCTCCACGAAGTCCGAGCCGGACATGGAGAAGAACGGCACATTTGCCTCGCCCGCAACCGCGCGGGCAAGCAGCGTCTTGCCTGTTCCCGGAGGGCCGACAAGCAGCACGCCCTTCGGCACGCGTGCGCCCAGCTCGCGGAACCGTTTCGGCTCTTTGAGGAAGTCGACAATCTCACTCAGTTCCTCTTTTTCTTCGTCCGCGCCCGCCACATCTTCAAAGGTGGTCTTGCGCTTATCCTCCGCCGACGCTTTCGCTTTGACCTTTCCGAAGCTCATCATGCGCGAGCCGTCAAGACCGGAAAGGGAGCGCCGCATAGAAATGACAACGGCAACAATGAGCAGAACACCGAGGAGCAGCGACGGCAGCATATTGATGATCCAGGAGCGCTGCGACACCGGTTTCCAGTTATAGGTGATGTTGTTATCGGGATTGTCGTCGCGGTTGTTCGCATTGACAAGCGGCGTCACCAGATCGAGGAAGGTGCCGACATCCGGCACTTTATAGGAAAGGACATCCTTGTCGTCAATCTTGCCGTCCTTGTTGACGTCCGTACGGTATTTTTCGCGCAGCGTGATCTGCAGCGCGCCCGTGCCGAGATCCAGCGTGTAATCCTGCACCTGATCCTGTTCAAAATACGCGATGTATTCCGAATATTTCTCCGTGACGGCTTTCTGCGAGCTGCCGGGGTTCAGCAGCATCCACAGCGCCACAAAAAATGCCAGCGGCACTGCAACAAACAGAAAAATACTCAGGGCGGATCTGCCGCCGTTGTTTTTTGGCTCCACGGTCATGTCTCCTTCTTTGCCGCGCCCGAAAGCGGGGTAATCAAATCAGCCCTGATAGATCTCAGGCTTCAAAACGCCGATATACGGCAGGTTGCGGTATCTCTCCGCATAATCGAGTCCGTAGCCGACGATAAATTTATCTTCCACTCTTGCGCCGACATAATCGGCGGTGATGTCTGCCTTGCGGCGCTCGGGTTTGTCAAGCAGCGTGCAGAGACGAATGCTTGCGGGATTGCGTGCGGAAAGGTTTTTGAGCAGGAAAGACAGCGTGTTGCCGGAGTCCAGAATGTCCTCCACAACCAAAATGTCCTTGCCCGCAAGCGACTGGTCAAGATCCTTCAAAATCCGCACCTCGCCCGAAGAGGTCGTCCCGTTGCCATAGCTGGAAACCGCCAGAAAATCAATGGCACAGTGAATGGTGATCTGCCGCATCAGATCCGCCATGAAGATCAGCGAGCCTTTCAAAACGCTCACCATCAGCAAATTCTTGCCCGCATAGTCGCGGTTGATCTGTGCGCCGATGCGCGCGACGATCTCATGCAGCTGTTCCTCTGTAAACAGGATTTCCTCAACATCGTCGTGTATACTCACAGCTTTTTCCTCTAACATATCAACACTCCTCTAATAGTTGTCCGCGCGATAAAACAGCAGCACCCGTTTTGTATCCGCAGTCATTTTCACACGTTCATCACAGGAATATCCCGTGACAAGCACCACACCGTCGCGGTCGCACAAAAGCGGTATCCGCTCGCGCTCCCACACATCGACACGATTCTCGTTAAAATATTTTTTGAGCGTCTTGCCCACCCCGTTCACGGGATGAAACGCATCGCCCGCTTTGCGCTGCCGTATGAGGATATCGGAACATATCTTATCATAGTCCAGCGCAAATTTTAAGACATTTTTGTGAATTTTGCGTGTTTCTTCAAAATTCTCGCGCGACACGCAGGTCGCGCTGTAGGTCTCACCGGCAATCTCATAGGTGTTGCCTACACAAAGCGGCATTTCAAAATACGCCGTTTTTTGACAAGCGGAAAGCCTGTACACCCGCAGTGTCTCCCCGACAACGGCAGCACGCACATCACCGGGCAGATCAACGCTGCCGCCATCCTTCAGTGCCGCTTCCAAAAGGGCAATGTGGCACGCTTCGGCGTCCGCCCCGCAATCCCGCAAAATGCGGCAAAGCGCACGGCGCTGCAAAACGGGAGGTGCATCGCAAAGCACGGACACAGCAAAGCGGTCAGTCGCCACTCGCGCCCGTTTTTGCCACTCTGCCGCAAGGTCTTCCAAAAAGGCATCCTCTTCCCGCAGCCCGATGGTCAGTCGGTCACAGGCAGCAGTCACCTGCGGATTGATCGCACGCAGCTGCGGCACGACCAACGCGCGCAGGCGGTTGCGGCTGTATGTAATATCGGCATTTGTAGCGTCCGTCACATAGGGAATGTGCTTTTCGGCACAATATGCCTCGATCTGTGCCCGCGTGCAGGAAAGCAGCGGGCGGATGCGTATGCCGTCGATCGGCGGAATGCCGCACAGACCGTGTAAAGAGCTTCCCCTTGTCAGGTGTAGCAGCACCGTTTCCAAATTGTCGTCCGCCGTATGTGCGGTGGCAATGAACGGATAGGCATACTCTTGCGCCAAACGGCGAAAATAGTCATAGCGAATGCGGCGTCCCGCGGCTTCGATCCCCTCGCCGCGCCGCGCTTCTTTGGCAACATCGGCGTGCAGCACCGCAAGCGGCACACAAAGCGCTTCGCACTGTGCATGCACAAACGCTTCATCTGCGTCCGCCTGCTTGCCGCGCAGACCGTGGTGCACATGCGCAGCAACAAGCGACAGACGCATTTCTTCACGCAAGGCGACAAGCGCGTGCAGCAGCGTCATGGAATCCGCGCCGCCGGACACAGCGACCACAATGCCGCGGTCTGTCCCGTCGGGCAAAAACCGCTCCAGCCACTGTCGCAGCGTTTCTTCCACGCACGGTTTTTCCATAGGTTTTCTCCCGCCTTATCCGATCTCGGAACGGTTATCCACCGCCAAGAACTGCGTGAACTCGCCCTGCCAGGCAAGCGGCACATTGCCGAGCTCGCCGTGGCGATTTTTCGCCACGATGATCTCCGACGAATTCTGCGAAACCGCAGTCGGATCCTGCTGCTCATTGCTGTAGTAGGCATCACGGTAGATAAACAGCACCTGATCCGCGTCCTGTTCGATAGAGCCGGATTCTCGCAGATCGGAAAGTCCCGGCTTGCGGCTGCCGCCGCTCTGCTTTTCGGGGCTTCTCGAAAGCTGCGCCGCCACCATGACCGGCACATCCAGTTCTTTCGCCATGATCTTTAAACTGCGAGTGATCTCACTGACCTCCTGCACACGGTTATCGGTCTTTTTCGCACCGTGCATCAGCTGGAGATAGTCCACCACCACAAAGCTGAGATTTTTGAGACGGCGCAGCCGCGCCTTCATTTCGGGCACGGTGATGGTCGCCGTTTCGTCCAGATAGATCGGCGCTTTGCAAAGAATGCTTGACGCCGTTCCCAGCCGCTGCCACTCGTCGGGCGACAGCATGCCGGTGCGCAGATTTTTGCTCGGCACGCGCGCCTCACCGGAAAGCAGACGGTTGACCATCTGTTCCCTGGACATTTCGAGATTGAAGATCGCCACCGTGCGGTTCTGCTGCACGGCGACATTACGGGCAATGTTTAGAATGAAGCTGGTCTTGCCCATGCCGGGACGTGCGCCGACGATGATCAGGTCGGAGCGGTTGAGTCCCGTCGTCACGGCATCCAGCGTCGAAATGCCGCTGGGGATGCCCACATATTTGTCACGTTCGCTCGAATTGAGCTTCGTGTACATTTCATAGTTGCTGGCGATGACATCGCTGATGTGCACCAACCCGCCGAGCTGTTTTCCCTGCCGTATGGCATAGATCTTCTGTTCCGCCGACTCCAGCAACTCCTCGGCGTTTGCCGTGGGATCCATGGCGTCGTTGATAATGGTGCGGGATGCGACGATCAGCTGACGCGCATCGTATTTTTCCCGCACGATCTTGATATAGTTCGGCAGGTTCGGTATGAACGGAACAGTCTGCGCCAGCTTCAGAAGATATGCCTTGCCCTCCTCACCGGCAAAAAAGCCCTCGGATTTGAGCGACTCCAAAACCGTGACAAAGTCAATGGTGCGATTTTCATTCATCTTGTCGCTCATCACGCGAAAGATTGCCTGATGCTCGGGCAGATAAAAATGCTCCGTGCGCAGCGCGTCCGCCACATCGTTCATGCACTGCGGTTCAACCAAGACCGCGCCGAGCACCGCCTGCTCCGCCTCAAGACTGTAGGGCAGTCCCAGACCGTCCCCGGTGAACGCCTGATTGTCAGCCATTCCGACACCCCCCTTTTTTCAAAAAAAGTATGTACCGCTTATTCGGTCACCGTCACCGTGATCTTGGCGACAACGCCGGGGTGCAGCTTGATCTCCACGGGATAAGCGCCGAACGCCTTAATGTCATCCATCACGATCTTGCGCTTGTCGAGCTGCAGCGAAAAACGGCGATTGAGCTCCTCGGCGACTTCCTTGCTCGTGACCGAGCCGAACAGCTTGCCGCTTTGCCCCGCTTTCGCGTGCAGCGTCAGTCCCTGTCCCCTCAGCAGCGCGGCAGCATCCTCCGCTTTTTGCTTTTCGACCGCCGCATGATATTTCACCGACTCCTCTTTGTTGCGAAACTCATTCATCGCCTGCGCATCCGCGACGATGGCGAGATTGCGCGGGAACAGGAAATTACGCGCATACCCGTCGGAGACGGAAACAAGGTCACCCGCTTTACCGTGACCCTTGACGTCCTGCTTCAAAATAACTTTCATATATATTCATCCTTTCCGGTAGAATTACCGCTCCCGCAGATAGGCGTCGATCGCGTCTTTCAGCGTCTGCACCGCTGCGTCCATATCCGTATTTTTGAGCAATGCTCCCGCCATCGTCAAATGACCGCCGCCGCCCAGCTTTTCCGTGATGAGCTGCACGTTGACCTCACCCATCGAGCGCGCGGAGATGTTGACATCCCTGTCCATGGCAATGAGGGTGAAGGACGCTTTGACACCGCGGATGGTCAAAAGCTCATTTGCCGCCTGCGATGCGGCGATGCGGATGTCCGCACCGCTGCCGCTGCCGACAGCGATCGCCATTTCTTTATAGATCGTCGCCCCGGAAACAAGTGCCGACTTCTTGCGATACAGCTCGATGTCATTGGAGAACAGGCTTTGCACCAGCACGGTGTCCGCGCCGAGCCGCCGCAGATATGCCGCTGCCTCAAAGGTGCGTGCCCCTGCTTTCAGAACAAAGTTGCGGGTGTCGAGAATGATGCCGCAAAGCAACGCTTCCGCCTCGACCTTGCCCGGTCCCGGCTCTCCCATATATTGCAAAAGTTCCGCGACCATCTCCGATGCCGAGGACGCAGACGGTTCATGATAAAACAGCACCGCGTTTTCAATGGCATCCACCATGCGGCGGTGATGATCAATGACCGCCACCATCTTGGCGCGGCGATACAGCTTCTCCGATTCCAGCCGCTGCGGATGATGCGTGTCGGTGATAATGAGCAACGTGTTGTCGTCCACCATCAGTTCTGCGTCCGACGGCTCCAAAAACAGCGTCTCATCCTTTTGCCGCAGATAATCGATAAGCTCGCGCGCCAGTGTCTTTTCGCGTTCCACCACCACATAGGCGGATTTGTTGCGCTTTTTGGCGACCATCGCCAACGCCGCGGCAGAACCGATGCTGTCCATGTCCGAAAAGGCATGTCCCATGATGAGCACACGGTTACTGTTTTGCATCAGCTCGGACAGCGCGGACGCCACCATGCGGGTGCGCACCTTCGTGCGGCGTTCCACGCCCTTGGAGATGCCGCCGTAGAAATCAAAACCGTTTTTGGTCTTGACAGCCGCCTGGTCACCGCCGCGCCCCAGCGCCATTTCCAGAGCCTGCGCCGCCATGTTGCCCGACTCAGCGACCGTTTTGCCCTGTCCGACACCGATGGACAGCGTGATCCGTTTATGTACGCCGTCGGACATATTGCGTACCCGATCCAGAATTTCAAAACGGTTGCGGATCATGGCATCGAGATGCCGTTTCTCCGTGATGATGAGGAAACGGTCGCTGTCATACTTTTGCAGAATGCCGGTGTCCTTGCCGATCCAATCCTCCAAAAGCGTTTCCACAGCCCCTGCCAGCTGCGCCCGTTCGCTGTCCCGCACCTCGGAGGAAAGCTCCTCGAGGTTGTCGATGAAAACAGACAGCACGACGGGACGGCTGGCGGTGTATTCCTCCGCAATCTCTTTGAGACGCGTGTTGTCCACATAGTACAGAAGAACAAAATCCGTGTCCTCTTCCTGCAGCGTGCTTGTGTAGACGTTATACCGCTTTTTGCCGTAGGTGACATCCAGCAGTGACTTGCGGCGGATGTCCTGCAGCGTATAGCCGCCGGTGATATCGGACAGCGTGCAGCCGTAGGCCTCGACGCCGTTTAGGATATGATTGCGGAAGTCGTCGTTATACCACAAAAGCACGCCGTCCGCGGAACCGACCGCGACGGGCAGCGGAAAATGCGAAAGGGACATGCGGTTTTCACGGCTGAGTTGTTCCGCAATGTGCGAAAGATAGCGCCGAAAAGCCCGCTGCGAACGCAAATGGAACAGCACAACCGTGATGATGGCAACAAGCGTCAGCAGTGCACTGACGCAGAAAAACCGAAAGCTGAAAAAATATGCCGCGACGGTCTGTGCCGTCATGAGCACCAGCACTGCCAGTGACAGCGGCGTATTCGGATATGCCTGTCTGCGTTTCATGCCGTCCCCTCCTTTTTCACATACCGCGTGGAAAGTTATATGTCGGTGCCGATCTCAACACACACGGGATAATGATCCGACAAATAGATGCCCTCATCGCAATCATCCCATGTGCGCACGGACTGAACATCGGCTTTTATAGATTCCGTCACGAAGATATAATCGATCTTTATGGCTGTTTGTCCCCAGCCGTGGAAGGTGACATCAATCATATCGGTGATGTCATAAACCTTGAACACATCATTATTTTTGCAATACTTTATGGTATCGGATGTCGGCTGCGCATTAAAATCGCCCGCAATGAACGTCGGCATAGCGTCCAACCGATCACGCTCACTCGTGGTTTGCAGCACCTGACGGATGCCCTTCACGCGCGCCTCATCCGACACATGATCGAGATGGACATTCACCGCGCGAAACACCAGACCTGTGAGCACATCACGGAGCTTCAGCGTGAGGCACATGCGCGGGCAATCGCTTTGATTGGCATATCTTGAGCCGACAACATACGGCGTCGGGCTGAGCCAATAGCTTTCAAATCCGAGAACCTGCACACGCTCGTTCAGAACCGCCGTGTACAGTCCCTCGCCGACATAGCCGACCTCGCGGAAATGCCCGATGAAGGTATACTCCGGCAGCATTCTTTTCAGCAATTCCAAATGTGCGCCCTGCACCTCCTGGAACAGGATCACATCCGGCTTTTCCTGCAGGATCTTTTCATAAACCATTCCTGCACGGTGCACAAAACCGTTTATGCCGTCGCCGTGTCCTTTCCACACGCAGCGGATGTTGAAGGTCACCACTTTCAAATTTGCGCTCATATGCTGCTCCTTGTTTGCCGTTTAGACATCGAGAATGATCGGCAGGATCATCGGGCTGCGCTTGGTCTTCTGGAAGATCATGTGCGACAATTCGTCCCGCACGCGGGATTTCATGGTCGTCCAATCCAGTGTCCGCTTGCTGCAGCACTCCTCCAGCACCTTTTTGGCAACGTCGCGCGCTTTATCGAGCAGTTCCTCGGACTCGCGCACATACACAAATCCGCGCGAAACCACATCGGGACCGGAAATGAGCATGCCGTTGTGCGCGCTGACGGCGGCGACAATGATGATGAGACCGTCCTCTGCCAAATGCCGACGGTCGCGCAAAACGATGCTGCCGACGTCACCGACGCCGAGACCGTCCACCAGCACCTGGCCCGCAGGGACGGTGGCTGTGACCTGCATCTTATCCGGGGTCAGCTCGATCACCTTGCCGATCTCGGTTATGAGCACATTCTGCGGCGCCATACCCATATCGCGTGCAAGGCGCGCATGCTTCTGCAAATGTTTTTGCTCACCGTGAACGGGAATGAAATAGCGCGGCTTTGTCAGCCCCTGGATGATCTTCAATTCCTCCTGGCAGGCGTGGCCGGACACATGCACGTCATACATGCGCTCATACACCACGTCACAGCCGCGCTTCATCAGCTCGTCGATGACCTTGCCCACCATTTTCTCGTTGCCGGGGATCGGCGTTGCGGAAATGATGATATAATCTTCCGGTCCCACCTCCACGCGGCGGTGATCGGAAAATGCCATACGGCTGAGCGCCGACATCGGCTCGCCCTGACTGCCGGTGGTGATCAGCGTCATCTGCTCCTTCGGATAGCGGTCAATGACCTCGATATCCACCAAAATGCCCGCGGGCACATGCAGATAGCCCAGTTCGTTAGCAATATTCACAAAGTTGATCATGCTGCGTCCCGACACCGCCACTTTTCTGCCGTCGGCATAGGATGCGTCGATGATCTGCTGAATACGGTTGAGATTTGACGAAAACGTCGCCACAATGATGCGCTTATGCTGTGCCTTTTGGAACAGCTTGGCAAAGCTCTCCCCGACGACGCGCTCGCTCGGCGTATAGCCGGGGCGCTCTGCGTTGGTGGAGTCGGCAAGCAGCGCCAAAACGCCCTTTTTGCCGATCTCGCCGAAGCGTGCAAGGTCGATCATGTCGCCGCTTGCGGGGGTGCAGTCGATCTTGAAGTCGCCCGTGTGCACCACATAGCCGAGCGGGGTCTTGATCGCCAGTGCCACCGCATCGGGAATGGAGTGGTTGACGTGGATCATTTCCACCGTCACATCGCCGAAATTCAAAACCGAACCGGCGTTCACCACGCGGATGTCCGCATGAATGTTCTTTTCCTTGAGTTTAGACTCAATGAGTGCCGCCGTCAGGCGGGTAGCATACACCGGCAGCTTTATCCGGGACAGCAGATACGGCAATCCGCCGATGTGATCCTCGTGACCGTGCGTGATGATAATGCCCTGAATACGGTCACGGTTTTTCTCCACATAGGTGAAATCGGGCAGAACGATGTCCACGCCCAGCATATCCTCGTCCGGGAACGACATGCCGCAGTCGATGAGAAACGCGGTGTTGCCGTATTCAAAAAGCGTGATATTCTTGCCGATCTCATTAAGACCGCCGAGCGGCGTAATCTTCACCGGCGTCACGTTTTTCTGTCGACGCGGGCGCCCGGGTCCCCTCTTTTGCTGCGGCGCATTGGCGGGAGCGTCGGTCTTTTTTTGCGTCTGCTTTTGCGTTTGCCGACGGTTCTGCTGCGGTGCGGCAGCATCGCGGCGCGTCTGCCGACCGGCAGACGTCTTTTGCGCAGGCTTTTTCTCCGTTTTTCCGGCGGCAGCGTTCTGTCGCGGTGCACGGCGCTTCTTCGTCTCCTGCGCTTCCTTTGCCGGAGCATTTCCGGCGGGTTTCTTTTCAGTTTTTGTCACAATGATCCTCCATTTCAAATATAAAAAGGTATGTACAAACGGAAAAGGGCGGTTCCCGTCTGCGATATAAAAAGCGACAAGCGCTTTATGTCCGAAGATAATAACACTCTTTATCATACTGTAATTTACGCCGAAAGTCAAGCCATACCTTCAGTATTGACAAAAAAGCAAAATTCACACTTGTAAGTTGTAAAAAATCTGCTACAATACTACATAGCATATGAAAAGGCAGGCAAAACGATGAAACAAGTGGAACTGTTTACAGACGGCGCGTGCTCCGGCAACCCCGGTCCGGGCGGATGGGGCGCCATTTTGCGCTTTCACGGCAAGGAAAAAGAGCTTTCCGGCGGCGATCCCCAAACGACCAACAACCGCATGGAGCTGACCGCCGTGATCGAGGGGCTGGCGGCACTCAAAGAGCCTTGCGCCGTCACGCTCACGAGCGACTCCAAATATGTGCTGGATGCACTGATGAAGGGCTGGGTCTACAGCTGGAAAAAGAACGGCTGGAAAAAAGCGGACAAAAAGCCCGCCCTGAATGTCGATCTGTGGGAGCGTTTGTTGGCGCTGCTGGAGATACACAAGGTCGACTTCCACTGGGTACACGGGCATCAGGGGCATCCCGAAAACGAACGCTGCGATGCACTTGCCGTCGCCGCCTATCAGCCCTATCTCGCAAAAAACGGTTGACAACCGAAAAAAGTGTGCTATACTGAAAGTGATCTTCGGGGCGGGGTGCAATTCCCCACCGGCGGTGACAGTCCGCGAACACCCAAACGGGTGCCGATCCGGTGAAATTCCGGAACCGACGGTACAGTCCGGATACAAGAAGAACGCATATCGCATTCTTGCGCCCTGCCATTCGGCAGGGCATTTATTTTTCCCGAAGCAGAAAGGATATCTGCTCATGAAAAAATCGCGTCTCTTTTGTCTTGTCGCCGTCGCCGCCATGACGGCACTCGCCACCGTCATCTATATGCTCTTTCCCGAAATTCCGCTTGTGCCGGGTGTGGAGTATCTGAAGGTGGATCTGTCCGACATTCCCGCCGTCGTCACCGGCATGACGTTGGGACCTCTGTCCGGCATTTTGGTGGAGCTGCTCAAAAACGTCATCCATCTCACCCGCACCTCCACGTTCGGCATCGGCGAACTGATGAACACGGCCATCGGCACGGCGATGCTCCTGACGCTGTGGGGGGCGAGGCGTTTTGGAGCGCGCCTTTTGAAAAAGGATGCGGAAAGCGCCGCTTCCTATTACTTTGCAGCGGTTGCCGCACTTGTTACCACCGTGCTTGCCGGTTGGCTGCTCAACGCCGCCCTCACGCCGCTTTTCTACCGTCTGATGAACTGGCCGATGACAACGGCGACGCTTTTGGCGGGCGTGTGGGGGTCTACCCTGCTCAATGTCGTCAAATGCGCCGTTTCCGTGCTGCCTGTCTATCCCCTGGTGCGCATCACGCGGAAAACGGTCAAAAAATATATTTGACATTCGACAGAAAACCTGCTATACTGTCAGGCGAACTGAATATTGCCTTATCAAGAGTGACGGAGGGAACAGGCCCTGTGATGTCCGGCAACCTGCCTTTGGCAAGGTGCTAAATCCTGCGGTGTATGCCGGAAGATGAGGAGTTGTATCATCCGCCGTCCGGCTTCCGGACGGCGTTTTTTTTATGTTTTTGGGAGGTAAGCAAAATGGCAAAACACTTTTTCACATCGGAATCCGTGACAGAGGGACATCCGGACAAGGTCTGCGATCAGATCTCGGACGCGGTTTTGGACGAAATTCTGAAAAACGACCCCACGGCGCACGTCGCCTGTGAGACGATCGCCACCACCGGCATGGTGGTCGCAATGGGCGAAATTTCCACCACCTGTTATGTGGACATCCCCTCCATCGCAAGAGGGGTCATTCTCGACATCGGTTATGACGGCAAGGACGGCAACTTCAACGGCAGGACCTGCGCGGTTATGACCGCCATCGACGAGCAGTCGCCGGACATCGCCATGGGCGTCAACTGCGCCATCGAAAGGCGCGGCACGGAAGATGCCGACCCGTATGATCAGATCGGTGCGGGTGATCAGGGGCTGATGTTCGGTTTCGCCTGTGATGAAACGCCGGAGCTGATGCCGCTGCCGATCTCGCTGGCGCACAAGCTGGCACGGCAGCTCACCGCCGTGCGCAAGGACGGCACACTCCCCTATCTGCAGCCGGACGGTAAAACACAGGTGACCGTCGAATATGACGGCGACAAGCCGATACGCATTGAAGCGGTGGTCGTTTCTACGCAGCACACCGCCGACACGGAGCTTGCGCAGATCCGCCGCGACATCATCGAAAAGGTGATCACCCCGATCATCCCCGCCACACTCATGGACGAAAACACCAAGATCTATGTCAACCCGACCGGCAGATTTGTCGTCGGCGGTCCGCAGGGCGACAGCGGACTGACCGGGCGCAAGATTATCGTCGACACCTACGGCGGCTATGCCCGCCACGGCGGCGGCGCGTTCTCGGGAAAGGACCCGACAAAGGTGGACCGCTGTGCCACCTATATGGCACGCTATGCGGCAAAGAATGTGGTCGCCGCAGGACTTGCCCACCGCTGTGAGGTGCAGGTTGCCTATGCCATCGGCGTTGCCAAGCCCGTCTCCATCCTTGTGGACACCGAGGGAACGGGAAAATACAGCGATGAGGCGCTTGCCACCGCCGTCGCAAAGGTGTTCGATTTCCGTCCCGCCGCCATCATCGAGGCGCTGGAGCTGCGCCGCCCGATCTACCGTCAGCTCGCCGCCTACGGTCATATCGGCAGAGAGGATCTCGGCGTCAACTGGGAAAAGACGGATCGCACCGAGGCACTGAAGGCAGCGCTGCAATAAAAAGTACGATGAAAAATCCGCGCTGCAAGGCGCGGTTTTTTCTCTCTTGTATGAAACCGGCCGTCCGAAAGCAGCGTGTATACGCGGTTATAGACATCCTTGTTGATACAGCGCCATTTTCATCATCGGGCTGATCGGCTGATCTTCATATACAGCACATCCCGCAGTTCAAATGAACTGCGGGATGTGTATTTTTATGCTGTTTTTTTCTTGATCACCCGTGCCTTTATGAGGCAGATTGCAAGGATCAAAAACGCCGGAAAAACGCAGCCTGCCAGCATGCCGACGCGCATATCGTCCGCTGCTCTTTGTGTGATCACACCGATCACGACGGGACCGACGGATGCACCGAGATCGCCGCCCATGGCAAGCAGTGCAAACAATCCCGTGCCGCCGAGCGGCATTTCCCCTGCGGCAATACTGATGGAACCGGGCCACATGATGCCGACCGAAAAGCCGCACAAAATGCAGCCGATAAGCCCGAAAACGGGCGCGGTGGACAGCGCCGCCAAAAGATAGCACAAAAGGCACAGAATGCCCGAGCCGAGCATATAGTTCGAAAGATCAATCTTTTGTCCGTATTTTCCGTAGATCACACGGCTTATCCCCATAGCGACCGCAAACATACACGGCCCCGCAAGGTCACCGATGCTTTTTGAAAAGCCGAGCGCCGACTCGACATAGGCGGACGCCCACTGTGCCATTGACGCTTCGCTGGCGCCCGCCCCCGCCATCAGACACAGAAACAACCAAAAGCAGGGTTTTCCGAACAGCTCCCTGATCGTCATGCTTTTGCCGTCGTCTGTCAGGCGGTTGATCGGGCAGACCGTGAAATTATAGGCGTTATACAGCGGCAGCAACGCCCACAGGCACGCCATGATCCGCCAATGTTGCATGCCGAAAGCAGCAAAAAACAGCGTGGAAAGCGCGACCACACCGACAACGCCCCAGCAATAGAACGAATGCAAAAGACTCATGACGCTGTCCTTGTTTTCAAAGGGGCACGCTTCCACGATCGGACTGACCAGTACCTCGATCAGACCGCTTCCCACCGCATACACGACAACGCTGATGAGAATACCGACAAATGGATCGCCGAAGCACGACGGCAGAAACGCCAATCCGACAAGGCCGACCGACGACAGGATCTGCGAAAACACCACGCTTTTCCTATAGCCGATCACATCCACGAATTTGGCACAGAACACATCAATAAAGATCTGCAGGATGTAAAAGACGGTGGAGATCAGCGCGATCTTCCCAAGGGGAATGTCATATTCCGTGTGAAACCGCAAAAACAGCAGCGGGGTGAAATTTGCCACGATCGCCTGCGTGACAAAGCCGAGATAGCAGGCGGTGAGGGTCTTTCTGTATTTGCTTGTGTTTGTCATACCGTCCCCGTCACTTCTCTGCGCGGATCAGGTTTTCATAAAACCGCACCGCGCCGGGCAGACAGTTGTATTCAATGTTTTCGTTGAGTCCGTGCATGCCCTTCATTTGCTCCGGCGTATAGATCACGGGCGCAAAGCGGATGCAGTTCTTGCAGATCGGCTGATAGAACTGCGCGTCCGTCGCACCGGTCATGACATACGGACTGCTGGCAAGTCCGGGGAAGGTCTTTTCGATCACCGCTTCCACCGTCTTATACCCGCTGCCGTGAATGTCGACAGGCTCGGTATAGTCGTTGGCGTGGAGAATGTCCATTTCAAGACCGTATTTTTCCGCCAGTCGCCGCATGATCGCAAGGCTCTCTTTTTCACCCTGATGCGGGATGAAACGCATGTTGACGGCAAGCGTCGCTTCCTGCGGGATGACATTGCAGGCATCCGAGCCGGACTGCATGGTAAACGCAACGGTGGTTTTGAGCATCGCGCCCGCCTGCGCGCTGACCGCCGGCAGCGCCGCTTTCAAAAGCGGGCGGAAAAGCCAGATGTTCCCGAAAAGCAGCTTCATGCCGAACGGCGCATACGGTGCAAGGGTCTTGAACATTGCCGCGACCTGCGGCGAGATCCGCTTTTTGAACGGGCTGTGCTTTTCCACATGTGTCACAAAGGCGGAAAGGCGCGCGATCGGCGTATTTTTCGGGGGTGCGCTGGCGTGACCGCCGTTGCTGCGCGCCGTAAACCGCACATCGGCCTTTCCTTTTTCAAAAATGCCGACCATGGCAAAATTGCCGTGCACACCGCCGATCGGCTCACTGATGATGCCGCCGCCCTCGTCACAAAGCAGATACAGCTCCACCCCGCGACGTTGCAGTTCTTTCACGATCTTCGGCGCGCCGTCTCCCGCCCATTCCTCGGTGCAGGAGGACGCAAGGTACACGTCCTGCGGCGGAACAAAGCCCTCGGAAAGCAGTCGCTCGACCGCCTCGAAAAACGCCATCACCGAGCATTTCGTGTCCGATGCACCTCTGCCCCACACCTTACCGTCGACGATCTCGCCGGAAAACGGCGGATATTTCCACTCGCCCTCTGCGGGAACGACATCCTGATGGCTCATGAGCAAAAGGGGCTTTTCGCTGCTTTTGCCTTTCCAATAATACAAAAGGTTGCCGTCGATGTCGGTGCGCTCCAGCTTTTCATGCACCAGCGGAAAAAGCGTCTCCAGCACCTTGTGAAAGCCCTCAAATTTTTCGACCTCGGCAACACCCTGATGCGAGGTGGTGTCATATCGGATCATTTCGGAGAGCTTTTTTGCCAACGCCAGCGACTCCGCCTCATCCTCTTTTGCCGTATAGGTCGAGGTCTTTGACGGTGTCAAAAGTGTCTTTATGACAGCAACGAGCAGCAAGAGGACAAAAAGTCCGAGAATGCCCGCCAAAACAAGCAAAAGGATCTTCATTTGCGCTCCTCCCTAACTTTCTTCTTATAGAAATAATATGCCATGCCGATCGCCATTGCGCCGGACGGAATGATCATGAAGCTCGTCGAGCCGACAAGCGACGGCACCAGGATGAAAAGCAGGCTCATGACCGTCAGCGGCACCAACGCCGTTTTCATGTTCTTCCGATAATATTTATACGCCATCGCGCCGAACAGTGCAGGCACAACATTGTCGAAGGCAGGCTGCAGCGCCGGTTCCTGCAGCAGCGGACGCAGCGGCGTCAGTGCCGCCACACCGATGGCGAGCACCAAGATCGTCACCAGCGAGGATGTCGCAATGGACAACGTGGAAATGATCTCATTTTCCCGCGTGCCGGATTTTGCCCCCACCATATCACGGGCGTTGACCGCGCACGGAATTTTCATGTTGATGAGGTTGCCCGTGATGAATGCGAGATAGCCGCCGCCCGAGCCGAGCATGGGGGTATAGATCAGAAATTCCGCAACGCTGCTGATCATCCAGATCAGCCCGACCGAGAAAAAGCCCTTACCTGTCGCAGCGAGATCCGGATAGGCACCGAGATATTTGCCGATCAGAAACGGTGCACCGACCAGCATGATAAGCACGATAAGGCTGGCAATGCGCCCGATGCGATGGGTGGATCTTGCATATTTTTCCCAATTCAGATTTTCGTTCTGTTCCATGACATAACCTCCTTATACCAAGTGCACGAGCACTGCCGCCGCCATGCCGAGCAGCATGCTGACAGCGATTGAAAAGTTTTCCACAAATGCCAGCTTCGGCTTTTTCCCGAGCCACACAAACAGCGCCATCGTCGCTCCCGACACCGCCACAACGATCAGCGGCGTCAAGTCGCCCGCAAATGTGAAAAGTCCGTCGGAAGATATGAACGCGCCGATATAGCTGCCGATATATGCACTGACAAGACCGATGAACATAGCGGTCATCGCCGTGTCACCAAAGCCCAAAGCACCACCCTTTTTCTCGCTTTTGTTCAGGCGGCTCGTGTATTTGCGGTTGAACAGAATGGAGAGGATCATGCCCCACATGATGCAAACGCTCATCAAAAGCGCGATCGTCGCAAAGCCGGACGCCGTCATCTGTTCACCGGACAGCTTCTCCATGCCGACCTGTTCGGCAGCCGCCTGGGCGACCTGCGTTTCATAATGCAGCGCACCAATGACCGAAAGCCGCAGCCACGGCCACGGGATACCGAGACTGCCGGAAAGCGCGATCACGCCGAGCAAAATACCGACACTCGGCAGCACCGAAAAGGTCGCGCTGGAAATGATCACCCGCTTCATTTTTGCCGTGTCCATGCCGATCGCTTTTCCGGCGCGGTATGCCCGCGCCATAAACACCACACACAATAGCGCCACAAACGCGACAATGCCGCCGCAGATGAGGTACATCGGCGCACTGCTGAGCTTTTCCAGAATGTTCATTGACAAAACCCCTTTGGCGGCGTGAAAACGCCGAAATTTGACATTTCTATTATAAAAGCATCCCGCGCGCCGTGCAACCATAATTTTCGCTTTTTTTATAAAAAAGGCAACGCAAATGCGTTGCCTTCTCAATATACTTACTGTGCCTTTAACTTTTTGCGCATTGGCCTGTATGCGTCGGGGGTGATCTTTTCCCTTTTCACAAATATTTTAGAGAAATAGCTTGCGTTGTTCAGCCCGCACAAAAGAGCGATGTCGAGGATCTTCAAATCAGTGTTTGCAAGCAGTTCTTTTGCCCGTTCAATGCGCAGATAGTTTTTCCGGTCGGTCAGCGTCATGTTAGTGGTCTTCTTGAAAACATGGCACAGATAATACTTGCTCATGTTCATAGACGATGAGATTTCATCGAGGGATATATTCCGTTCCATCCCCTCTTTGATGATCTTCTTGACAGCCGACACGATCGGCACATCCTCGGCATTATAGATACGGGCATTGCGGATGAGCTTCACCGGCGCATAGATGGTGTTGTATCGTTCATTGCTATTTTTTCGCACAAGATGGCTGCGGCAGCGCACCGTCGCAAACGCGTTTACAAGCGAACAGGCAAAAGAGGGTGCTCTCTTGTGTTTTCTGTTTTGAGCTGTTTTGCGGGACCTTTTCAAAAACGGTTGACTAAATTAGTGCCGCAAAGATATAATGGCAAGTATAAACCGTTTAAAACAGTTATAACAGTAGATTATCCTATTTTTGGAAGTTTGGAGCGTTATAGAATATGATATTTTCTAAGAAGAAATCATTTGTTATTGTGATTTTTGTATTAAGTATCTTAATTGTAGGATATTTTATTTGCAGATCTATTTCACAGAAAACAGAAAGAACTAGGTTTTTTCTGTTTAAAGATGATTTTGCATTAGTAAACGATTATATTTTAGGCATTAGTGTTAACCATGATGATTCATCATTTAATATAATAAGAGATGATGCAGGTAATATATTGTCATTAGTTGCTTTTTATGACGATCAAATAACGGAAGATGTAAAACTTATTCCGGAAAATACAATAATTGATGCTTTAAATAATATTGACGAGAGTTTTATAGGTTCTTTTGATTACATTGATGTAACAGAGGAAAGAATAGATTACGGAGGGTTAGGAAACTATTTGTATGTATACTCAAGAAATGGCAAAAGGCCAAAATATTTTTACTCTCCTAACCCCAAAAAAGATAGAACTTTTTTTAAAACTTATTATTTAATTGACGATTGGTATTTATTAAAAGGCAGCTCGAGATAATGAACAAGTCCGGTAAAAACGGACAATAGAAAAAAGCAGCCTCCCATGGTAGAATTAAAACAACTACCATAGGTAGTTTGAAGTTATTCTAAAATCAAGAAAGAAACAGCAACGCCGATCGGCGTTGCTGTTTCTTTTGGCTCGTAGCACCGAAAAAGATATCACCGGATTTTTTGAAAAAGCCGTTTGTGATAAGGCTTTTTTATAAATTAACAACATAACACTTGCGATTTTAGATATTATCTATTTTGCAAATTGCGAACCGGAAAAGATATCATTAAAACATAAAGGTAAACAAGCCATATATACAAAGAAAAAATGTCATTATAAACCCGACTATTATATTTTTCTTGTACTTGTATCCCTTTGATTTTAAAACAAAGCCAAAAATAATTGATGTGATTGGAATAGGCGTTAACAAGAAGAATAACCACATATTTTCAACAAATAGCCCATTTGCATTTGATACTGCCCCAACCAAAGCCAACGCACCCATTATCGATAAAAGAGAAGCAACGAATAAAGTGATTGATATCGTTCTCCACTTATTCGAAACTGGGGGTTCAATTATTTTTGATGGGTTTTTATACATATATGAATAAAATGCGGAGTTTTCTTTCAAATCGCTTTTTCGTATAATAAACGATTGCCCACCGAATTGTAAGAAAAGCCATTTGCCAAACTGCTGAATTTGCTCAATGTCCGTAAAGAAACATTTTGATTCACGAATTCTTTCGTTTTCGCGATAGATATTAACACGTATATAATTTTCAAAAACTTTATATTCGTATACTGATTTGCAAATTTGTTCTGTGCTGTTTTTCCATGCTTTACTATATGCTCGAATTCCTTTAATATGCGAAACAGCACCGATTAAAAACATACCGAAAGCAAAACCAATCATAACGTCCGGTGCAGATGATCCAATGAAAAGCAAAATCATCAAAATGCAAAGTATGGTGAAAATTAGAGGGCTTTTATAAACACTTTTTCTTTGTAAGCGGTATATTTCACTTAATTCTTCCTTTGAAAAGGTGAACCGATACAATTCGTTAGGTAAAATCTCATTATTTTGCTCTATAGTCTCAAATCCTAATATTTCGTCAACGGAAACACCGAATATTTCTCTTAATCTTATTAAGTTGTCAAGCGTAGGGACGGTTTGATCTTTTTCCCATAAACTAATTGTCTGTCGGCTTACAAGCAATTTTTGACCAAGTTCCTCTTGTGATAAATCGAGGTCTTTTCTATATTTCTGAATTTTTTCACCAACTGTCATAAAAGTCGCCTCCTTTTGTCTGCTTTGATTATAACAGAAAGTCTTGCAAAAATAAAGAATATGTCACTTGATTTTGTCAAGCGGCACTTGCGATACAACTTTTTAGTTCAAGTCCTCCCCAAAGGTCGTTTTTGGGAAATGATATCTTTTGAATTCCACCTTGGAAAATGACATAAAAAACCCAGAAACCGTTGAGGTTTCTGGGTTTTCAGCCCCGATATCTTTTTCGGTGCTACTTGTTGGTTGCGGAGGATAGATTCGAACTGCTTATTGCAGGAAATCCTTCGGATTTCCTTTGACCTCTTGCGGTGCCCGAAAAAATCTTCGGGCTTCGCTTTTCCTCGATTTTTTCGACCGCTGCGCCAACCCTTGCTCCCTTCCTCCGCCACGGCGGCGGTCGCAAGCGTTGCCTCGGGAACCCTCAGGTCGGTAGTTCGAAGTTATTCTAAAATCAAAAAAGAAACAGCAACGCCGATCGGCGTTGCTGTTTCTTTTGGTTGCGGAGGATAGATTCGAACTACCGACCTTCGGGTTATGAGCCCGACGAGCTACCCCTGCTCCACTCCGCGATATGAGCACTGTGTTTCTCAGTGCTTAGATAGTATACCGCATATTCGAGAAAAAAGCAAGTCTTTTTTTGCTTTTTTATGAAAAAGTCTCAAGCTGCTCCTGCAGATCGCTCCAAAGCTGCATTTTTTCATCCAACTGCGCCGTGACATCGTCTAGACGCTGTGTCACCGCCGTCAGCTGCTCATAGTCCGCCATGATCCCCTCGGACTCCAGCTGCTTATGCAGCGCGGCGCTCTCCGCTTCCAGCGCGGCGATTGCTTCCTCTGCACGGCTGATCTGTGTGCAGAGCTTGCGGTGCGCGGACGCAGCTTCCTTTTTCTGCTTATAGTCATTCGGCTTTTGCTGCTGCACTTTTACGGTCTGTTCCGTCGGGGCGGCATACTGCGCCGTATAGGCGTCGTAATTGCCGTTCACCGCCTCACAGCCCGTCGGCGTCAGCCGCAGCACGCGGTCGGCAAGACGGTTGATGAAATAGCGGTCATGGGAAACAATGAGTGCCGTGCCGCTGTAGCCGAGCAGCGCTTCTTCGAGCGCCTCTCTGGATGCGATATCCAAATGGTTTGTCGGCTCATCCAAAAGCAGCAGATTGTGCTGTGCCAGCATCAGCTTCAAAAGCAGCAAGCGAGCTTTTTCCCCGCCGCTCAGCATGGAGACAGGCTTGAAAACATCCTCGCCACGGAACAAAAACGCCGCCATAGCACAGCGCAACGCCGTTCCCGTCATTTGCGGATAGGCGTCGGACAGCTCTTCAAGCGCCGTCTTGCGGGAGTCGAGCGAGTCCTGCACCTGATCGTAATAGCCGACCGTGACCTTTGCCCCAAGACGGAAATAGCCTGCCGTCGGCGTGAGCTTTTCGTTGAGAATTTTCAGAAGCGTCGTCTTTCCGCATCCGTTCGGGCCGAGCAAAAAGACCTTTTCGCCGCGCTGCAGATGAAAACCGACATTTTTGAAAAGCGGCTTTCCGTCAAAACCCATGGCAAGCTCGCCGACGGTCAGCACCTCGTTGCCGCCCACCTCGGCGGCGGAAAAGGAAAAATGCACCGTATCCCTTTCCTGCTCCGGCACCACCAGCTCGTCGCGCAGGCGGTCGACCGCTTTCTGCTTGCTTTCCGCCGTGCGGATGCTTTTTTCGCGGTTCCACTGTTTCAGCAGTGTAATATTCTTTTCGATGCGCTCAATTTCCCGCATCGCCGTTTCGTAATGCTTCTCCTCAGTCTCTTTCGCCTTTTCCCGTTTTTCCCTGTGCACGGAATAGTTGCCGTCCGAGACATACAAATGTCCGCCGGACAGCTCCATGGTGCGGGTGGTAACGCGATCGAGAAAATAACGATCGTGTGAGATAATGATGGCAGCCCCGCTGTAGCCGCGCAGGAATTCTTCCAACCACTCCACCGATGCTATATCCAAATGGTTTGTCGGCTCGTCAAGGAGCAGCAAATTGACATCGGACAGCAACAGCTTCGCCATTGCCGCCTTGGAGCGCTGACCGCCGCTGAGTGAGGAAACCGTCTGCGAAAACGTCGCTTCGGAAAATCCGAGACCGATGAGTGTTGCGCGCACACGACTTTTATAGTACAACCCGCCCATGCGCTCAAAGGCTTCCCGCAGTGTCTGCTGCTTTGCCAGCAGCGCATCATTGGTCTCACCGCCTGCAAGACGGGCATTGACCGCAGAAAGCTGTGCCTCTGTCTCCATTACCGCCGCAAACACGCTTTCGACTTCATCCCACAGTGTCCGTTCGCCCACGCGGCAGGTGTGCTGCTCCATATAGCCGATGCGCAGCTCCTTTGCGCGGACGATCTCACCGCCGTCGGCGCTCTCCTCGCCCACCAGCATACGAAACAGCGTCGTTTTGCCGCAGCCGTTCTCGCCGATGAAGCCGATCCTGTCCGACTCGCCCACCGAAAAGGTCAGGTCGGAAAAAAGCTGTCGTTCACCGAAATATTTTGAAAGTCCCTTTGCCGATAAAATGGTCATTGCCATACTCCTGTTTTTTGATATCCCCGTCAGTGTAGCACAAAACGGGGAAATATGCAACCGCGAAAAAAAGGCCCCCGAAAGGAGCCTTTTTCTCAAACAGATGCGGCGTCGATGGCGGCAAGCTCATCGGCGGAAAACTGCGTGTTGTTCACAGCGGCGATGTTGTCGAGGATCTGCTCCGGTCGTGAAGCGCCGATCAGCACCGATGTCACGACTCCGTCGCGCAAAATCCAGGAGAGCGCCATCTGCGCCAACGACTGTCCTCTGGCGGCGGCGATGTCGGCAAGCGCACGGATCTGCTCCATCCGCTTCGGCGTCAATGCCGATTCCTGCAAAAATCTGCCGTCGGTGCGGATACGGCTGTCGGCGGGGATACCGTGCAGATAGCGGTCGGTGAGCATGCCCTGTGCCAGCGGGCTGAAGCAGATGATGCCCTTTTGCAGCCGTGCCGCCGTTTCCTTAAGTCCGTTGTTCTCGACGGTGCGGTCAAAAATGGAATAGCGATTTTGGTTGATAACAAACGGGCAGTGCAGCTCACCCAAAATGCGGCACGCCTTTTCGAGCTGTTCGCCGTTATAATTGGAAAGTCCCACATACAGCGCCTTACCGCTTGTCACCGCCTGTGCAAGCGCCCCCATCGTTTCTTCGAGAGGCGTTTCCGGATCGGGACGATGGTGATAGAAGATGTCCACATAGGAAAGTCCCATGCGGCGCAGGCTGGCATCCAGACTTGCCAGCAGATATTTGCGGCTGCCCCAATCCCCATACGGGCCGTCCCACATGGTATAGCCCGCCTTTGTGCTGATGATCAGCTCGTCGCGGTGCGGCAGGAAATCGTCGCGCAACAGCTTGCCGAAGTTTTCCTCGGCACTGCCCGGTGCGGGACCGTAGTTGTTTGCAAGATCAAAGTGCGTGATACCGTTGTCAAACGCAGTGCGGCACAGTGACTGCATGGTCGCATACGGCGTGGTATCGCCGAAATTGTGCCATAGCCCCAGCGACACCGCCGGCAGCTTCAGACCGCTTTTTCCGCAGCGGTGGTACGGCATGGCGGCATATCGATTTTCTGCAGGTGTATACGTATTAACCATCCTTTCTAATTATCAAATCGAAAGAGAATTCTTTGTATGTTATCATCAAACATATTGTCCCGAGTGACCGTTGTCACATCTGTGTTCTGCACCTTTTCCGCAAGCATCTCTCCGCGCAGCAGGCAGGCGGCATTCTGCACACCGAGATAGCCGATTGCAAAGGGATTTTGGACGATGAGCGCATCCATCTCCCCCGTTTCCAACATCTCCACGGACCGGACGTTGGTGTCAAACCCGATGCCGCAGACCGTGTCCGCCGCACCGCGCTTTTGAATGGCATTGCCGACGCCCAGCGTCATCCACTCATTGAAGCCCACCAGCACATTGATCTGCGGATATTGCTCCAACAGAGACAGCGCCGCTATCGTTGCGTTATCGGTGTGGTTCTCCGCTGTCACAGCGGCGACCACGCGGGCACGCGGCACGCTGTCCACATATTCCCGAAAACCTTCCTCACGTTTTTGACCGTTATCGGTGTCCGCCATATAGTTGACAATACCGATGCAAACGGGCGTTTTGTCCGAAAAAAGCGCAATTGCCGCCCGTGCCGCCGCCTCACCGGCAGCACGGTTATCCGTGCCGATAAAGCGGCTGACCATGTCCGAGCCGACATCGCTGTCGATCGTGATGACCTTCACACCGCGACGCACGGCATCCTCGACCGCATCGACACAACGCATGTAATCGATGGCGGACAGCACGATCGCCTGCGCCCCGTCCGCTACCGCACGGTTGATCATGGCGTTTTGCGTGATATAGTCCTCTTCATTTTCGGGACCCTCAAAGGTGACGGAAACATTGTATTCCGTCGCCGCTGCTTCCACACCGTGCTGCACATTCTGCCAAAAATCCGAGTCCACCGCTTTGACGATAACGGCAATGTGCGGCTTTTCCGTCGCTTTCTTTCCGCAACCGCCCGTAAACAGCAACAGTGAAAGGCAGGAAAGCAGCGCTATCACACGCTTATACATTCTGTTCCGCCTCCTTTTCGATCTGCGGAATACGCACCGTCACGGTCGTTCCCTCGTCCGGCACGCTGTGAATGCTCAGCCCGTACCGCTCGCCGAAATAGATCTTCAGGCGGTCGTTGACATTTTTCACGCCGATGCCGCCGGAATCGCTGCGCTCCTTGCTGAGAATTTTGGCGCATTGCTCCTCGGTCATGCCGACACCGTTGTCGGAAACCGTTATTAGGATGTCATTTTCGGCATCACTCGCCCGCCTGACGGTGACAACGATCTCGCCCTCATCCACCATGCGGTCGATGCCGTGATAGATCGCGTTTTCGATGAGCGGCTGGATCGTGATCTTGTTGCACAGGAAGGGCAGCAGTGTTTCATCCACGTCAAAGCGATAGGAAAACTGATTGCGATAGCGATAGCTTTGGATGATGAGATAGCTTTTGGCGTGCTGCAATTCGTCCTTTATGGTAATCAGTTCGTGTCCCCTGCTGATGCTGATGCGGAAAAGCCGCGCCAGCGCCCCCACCATTTTGGATGCGTCCTCGGTCTTTCCCTGCTCACACATCCACTGGATGGAATCGAGTGTGTTATACAGAAAATGCGGATTGATCTGCGCCTGCAATGCGCGCAGCTCGGTTTTGCGCAGCGCTTTTTCTTCCCGCCGCACCTTTTCCATCAATTCGTCGATCCTGCGGGACATGTGGGAAAAGGAGTCGGAAAGCGCCTGCAGCTCCGTCACCGCCTGCGGCTGACCGGTGTACACCGACGGGTCGGCTGCCGCCTCAAACGCCTGCATCGCCTGTACCAGATGCTGCACCGGTGCATTCACGATCTTGGAATACACCACAAGCACCAGCGCAATGAACGCCGCACAGCACAGAAATGCTGCGGCAACACCGGCAACGATCTGCGTGCGCCGCTCTGTTTCCAGTTCCTCGGTGTAGCTCACGCCGACAATGCGCCACTGCGCATCGGCGGTGGTGTGCAGCGCGTACAGGGCATCCTTGCCGATATGCACGCCGTCGGAAAACGCCGCCAGCGTCTCCGTGTCCTCCGACTTTATCCCCGAAAACAGCATCTGCTGCTGCGGATGATACACAACGCTGCCGTCGCGATTCAAAATGAAACAATAGCCGTGGCTGCCGATGCCGATGCCGTCCATATAGCCGGCGATCTCCGAAAACCGAAAATCTATCGCGACATACACGCCGTTTCCCAAAACCGGCTCGTCGGTCTTCATCGCCATGGTGACGACCCACGGGTATACCCCCGCAAAGCCGGTCTGCACATGCGGTTTTGTGATGGCATACGGTGCGGCGACCGCAAACAGATCCTTGTCAAAGGAAAGATCGCGAAAAACGGTTTCCTTTCGCATTTCACCGCTGCCGGTGCGGCTCACCACGCCGCCGTTTCCATCGTATACCGTGACGGCAAAAATGTCGTTTTCCACATCTGTCAGCGCCGCGATCGCACTGCCAAACTGCGCGGCATCGCTGCTTTTTCCCGCCAGCACAGCCACCCGTGACAGGCGGTATTTCATGGCGTTCAGGCTGTTTTCCACCGACACCGCCGTTTGTGCCACGGTCTGTTCGACGTTTACCTGTGCATCGCGCAGCACCGCCTTGCTGTACACGGTGGCAAAAATCATCACGCAGGCGGAAACCGCCGCAACGCAAGCCGCCGTAACAGACAATACGGTCAGCGCGGAAAGGCGTACTGGACGGTGAAACAGAGGCTTCATGCGGTCATACTCCTTCTACACTTCTTCCGAACGGTTACCGGCGCGCACCTTGTTCGGCGACTCGCCGTAGAATTTCTTGAAGCAATAGCTGAAATAGTGCTGGTCGCTGTATCCGCATTTTTCCGCAATTTCCAGCACGCGCAGACTGGAGCAGACCAGCATGTCGTATGCTGCCTGCATCCGCCGTTCGGTCAGCAGTGTGACAAAGTTCTTTTTCTTGTTTTTCTTGATTAGGGTGCTGAGATAGTTGGGACTGACCGCCAGCTCGTTGCTCACGCCCGTGAGCGACAGACCCTCGTCGGCATAGCGCTCATCGATGATCTGCACCACGCGGTCACAGAGCAGTTCGGAATCCCGCTTTTGCGAATGGGTGATGAGTGACTTTGCGCTTTCGCAAAAAGCGATGAGTTCATTTTTCATCACGTTCTCACTGTTATAGGACGTGATGCGGGAGAAAAGCGCGTTGGAAGACAAAAGCTGCATGAGCGCCGTTTTGTCCGACACCGCACTGACGACGCGATAGACCGTCGCCATGATCTGCACCACCAAAAGGTTGGCATTTTCGGGGGTGTTCGTTTCATACAGCTCATTGATAAATGTCTCAAGAGAATCATGACCGCCGACCTTCAGAAGCTGTTCCAGCTTGCCGACGGTCTTTTCCACATGCTCCAGTTCTGTCTGCTCGTCGTGCTCCTGGTCGTTGATAAAACGTACCTCGCCCGCGCCGTCCGAGGTGTACCGTCTTGCGGTCACCGCCTGGAAATATCCTTCCGCGCAGTGCGACAGCTCCGAAAACGCGCGACTGACACCGACCGTACAGCGCTGCCCCAGCATACGCTGAGCTGTCTGCACCAACTCGCGCAGCGGCAGCTCCAAAATGTTGGAAAGCTCCCCTGCTTCGTCCACGACCACGAACGTGACCGCTCGCCCATAGACCACAAAGCTCTCGGAATAAACATAGCGGCTCATGATATTCTGTATGAAGTCGATATGCTGTGTGCCGGTGCAGGCGCCGTTTTCGTCCTTGAATTTGGAAACGAGAATGCAAAAGCGGCGCGTATCCCCGCTGTCGCCCAAAATGCCGAGCGCGGCGGCACGTTTCGTCAGCTCTGCATCGTCCGGCTGCTCCTCGCTGCCGCCGAGCATCAGCGGCAGCAAAAACGCGTTAACGGAAGAACGCCGCAGCTGATTTTGCACATCCGGCGTCGGCTTTTGCGCCACATTGCCCAGCCGCTCGTCCATGCGGCGATGGATCTCAAAAAGCTCCTCCGACATCTCCGACGAGGAGATCGGCTTCAAAAGATAGCGGATGATGTTATAGTTGATCGCGGTTTGGGCATATTCAAAGCTGTCATAGCCGCTGAGGATGACCATTTGCGTCGCAGGGCGCAACTCACGCACCCGCGCGGCAAGCTCCAGTCCCGAGATCATCGGCATGCGGATGTCGGTCAAAATGAGGTCGGGCTGCAGCGTTTCGATCTGATCGAGTGCTTCGACACCGTTTTCCGCTTCGCCGACAACGGCAAATCCCGCCGCTTCCCAGTTCACACGTCCAATGATCGCGCGGCGCTGCTCCTGCTCATCGTCCACGACCAACACTGTATACTTCAAGAAAAGACCTCCCGCCCGCAGTAGTATGGTTACAGTGTACCACATCTGCGGCAAAAAAGCAACGAAAGACCGTGCGAAAATCGCGCGGTCTTCCGACAGAAATCACGAGATCTTTTTCCAACCGGCATACAGCGTCATGCTGCCCTCGACGGGATCTGTCGTTGTGTCCCATACGTTGGTACAGTCGCTGTCGGTAAACCAGCCGGTGAACGTATAGCCTTCTTTTGTCGGCACATCCACCGCGCCGACCGTTTCGGCGTGCATGACCTTGACGCTGTCGAGACGGGAGCCGCCGTCGGTGTCGAATTTCACTGTAAAGCCGCCATGGTTTACAATGAAGATCGTCACGATCACCAGCAGTGCGACGGTGACAGCAACCAGAATATTGGCGTTCTTCACCGACATATTCACTTTTGCATACAGACCGCCGGTCCTTTTGTCCGCCATACTCTTTCCGCCTTTCTGTTATTTACGCGCCAGGTATTTGCGCATGTCGATTGCGCAGGCAACCAGGATGATGAGACCCTTGATGACATACAGCATGTTCGCATCGACGGACAGGAAGTTCAGTCCGACAAAGATGATCTGCAGAAGGAACACGCCGATGACGATGCCGCTGATCTTACCGGTGCCGCCGACAAAAGAGACACCGCCGATGACGCACGCCGCGATGGCGTCGGATTCATAGTTAAGACCGGTGTTTGCCGAGCAGGAAGCGATGCGCGCGCCCTCGATGAAACCGGTGATGCCGTACATGACGCCTGCCAAAACGAACACCATAACGATCGTCCAGAACACATTGACACCGGACACATTCGCCGCTTCTTCGTTGGAGCCGACCGCAAACATGTTCTTGCCGAACTTGGTCTTGTTCCAGATCACCCACATGATCACCGTGAGGATGACCGCATACAGCACATACTTCGGAACGGCAACGCCGCCGATGGTAAAGAGCGTACCGCGCACAAAGTCGGTGTAGGAAGCGTCAAGGCCGGACAGCGTCTGACCGTTGTTGCCGCCGAGCATCAGATACATCAGCACGAGACCGAACACAATGAGCTGCGTGGACAGGGTGACGATGAACGGATGCAGCTTGAACTTTGCAACGAAGAAGCCGTTGACTAAGCCGATCGCCGCGCCGACCGCGATCACCAAAAGAAGCACTACCCACAGCGGCATAACGGGGATGTTCGGGAAGATCTTGTTGATATAGCCGGTCATCTGCAGAAGCGATGCGGCGATACAGGCGGTGAGACCGACGCAGCGGCCGGCAGAAATATCCGTACCGGTCAGGACGATCGCGCCGCCGATGCCGAGAGCGATCGGCAGCTTTGCCGCCGTCAGCGAAACGATATTGACGATCGAGGACACCGACAGAAACGCGGGCACACGAATGGCAATATAGATGATTGCGGCGGCGATGATGATATACATGGCATTGTTGAACAGCAGGTCGCTGACGGCTCTGCGCTTATCAACGCCGGATTTGGCTTTGAAATCGTTCATCCATGCGGAAAAACGGTTTTGCTTTTTTACAGTTGCAGCAGACATGGTGTATATCCCTCCCGTTTATGCGTATTTGGCGGCAAGCGCCATGATTTCTTCCTGCGTGGCGGTGGCTGCATCCACCTCGCCCGCCAGCTGTCCGCCGGACATGACCAAAATGCGGTCACACACACCGAGCAGCTCCGGCATTTCCGAGGAAACCATCAAAACCGTCTTGCCCTTTTCGGCAAGGTCGATGATGAGCTGATAGATCTCATACTTTGCGCCGACATCAATGCCGCGCGTCGGCTCATCCAACAGCAGCACCGTCGGCTCGGTCAGAAGCCAGCGACCGAGAATGACCTTTTGCTGGTTGCCGCCCGAAAGCGAACGGATCTTGGTTTCCTGATTGGGGGTCTTCACATGCATCGACTGAATGCACCAATCGGTGTTTTTCTTCAGCTTTGCCTTGCTCAAAAACGGTCCCGTGCGGCACTTGCTGAGACTGGAGATCGTCGCGTTTTCGCGGATGTTCAGAATACCGAAGATGCCGGTCGCACGGCGTTCCTCCGTCAAAAGGGCAAAGCCGTTTTTGATGGACTCTCTGGCGTTGCGGTTTTTGATCTCCTTGCCGTCGAGCTTTATCGTGCCGTTGTGGCGCGTTGCCGTGCCGAACAGATTTTCAAGCAATTCCGTTCTGCCCGAGCCGTCAAGACCTGCAACACCGATGATCTCGCCGCGCCGCGCCTTGAAGGAAACGTGCTGCAGCTTGGAATACATGGCGGTGAGGTCGTCGACCTCGAGCAGCACATCGCCGATCTTGTTCGACTTCGGCGGATACAGATTGGTAAGCTCTCTGCCCACCATCAGCTTGATGATCTCGTCGGTGGTAAGCCCTTTGGCTTCCTTTGTCGCGATCCACTGCCCGTCGCGCATGATGGTGACTTCATCGGAAATGCGCAAAATTTCTTTCATTTTGTGCGAGATGTAAATGATGCCGCAGCCCTGATCGCGCAGCATATTGATGATGCGGAACAGATGCTCCACCTCATCCTCCGTCAGCGAGGAGGTCGGCTCGTCAAAAACGATGACCTTGGCGTTATAGGAGACCGCCTTTGCGATCTCCACCATCTGCCGCTGGGAAACCGGCATATCCTTCATCAGAGTGCGCGGATCTACATGGATGCCCAGTCGGTCAAAGATCTCCTTTGTGGCAGCGTACATCTTCTTTTCGCTTGTAAAGGGAATGCCCTTTGCAACCGTCGGGAAGCGTCCGAGCCACATATTGTCCATGACGTTGCGTTTGAGTGCCTGATTGAGCTCCTGATGCACCATGGCAACGCCGTTTTCGAGTGCCTCTTTGGAATTGCGGAAATTGATCTCTTTTCCTTCAAGATAGATCTTGCCGCCGTCCTTGCCGTACACGCCGAAAAGGCATTTCATCAGCGTGGACTTTCCCGCGCCGTTCTCGCCCATGAGTGCGTGCACCGTTCCGGCTTTCACCGTCAGATTGACCTTGTCGAGCGCTCTGACGCCCGGAAACGACTTTTCAATATTTTCCATGCGCAGCAGCACAGAGCCCTTTTCGTTCACCGCCGCAGCGCCGTTTTTTTCCAATTCATTCATACAATACACCCTCCCGTCGTATCACCGTACGGGACGGCGCCTGCCGTCCCGTACGGATGGGGAATTATTTGCCGGTGTAGGTCGCGTAGGGAATGTTGACTCTCCAAGTGCCCACGACATCGTCGGCATTCACGCCGTCAAAGGTCGCTTTGCCGTTCGAGAAATTCTGCGTGATGGTGGTGATGACCGTTGCCATACCGTCGGCATCCTGCTTGATGGTGCCGATCATGCTGCCCTTGCTGATGGCGTCCTTCGCAGCGTCGGTCGCGTCAACGCCGAACACCGGAATGACCTTTGCACCGTCCTTGTTATAGCCGGCAGTCTGCAGAGCGGAAACAGCGCCGAGCGCCATCTCATCGTTGTTGGCGATGACCAGCTCTACCATGTTATTGTTCGCTTCGCTGTACTGTGCCAGGATGGTGGACATATAGTCCGTCGCAGCCGCAGAGGACCACTGGCCGTTCTGGTCGACCAGATACTTATTTTTGTTGGATGCGTCATAGAAGGAGAGCTTCTCCTTGCCTGCCGTGACCAGCACCTTGTCGGCATCCTCGACGCCGTACTGGGTGCGCGCGATGGCTTCCATGTTGCCTTCCTGACCCTTGAACATCACATAGCTGATCTTGCCGTCGCCGTTGAGATCCAGCGTTGCAAAGTTCTTCACGAGATATTCGCCGATCATCTGACCCTGCATATGACCCGCCATCTCATAGTCGGTGCCGACAAACACGCATTTGTCATAGCTGCTGACGACCGACTCGTCCACCGAACGGTTGAAGAAAATCACCGGGACGTTTTTCGCTTTCGCCTGATCCACGATGTTCTGTGCCGCGTCGTTAGAACCGGTGTCCACAACGTTCACAATTAAGAGCGAAGTGCCTTTGGTGAGAGCGGTAGAGACCTGCTCGGTCTGGGTGGTCTGGTTGCCGTTGGCATCATAGTTCTGATGCTTGACACCCGCATTGTCCAGCAGCTTGTCCATTGCGGAACGCACGCTGGAAATGTAGGTATCTCCGTAGGTGTAGTAGAAGACGGATACCTCGCCTTTGGAGTCGGTATCGGCGGCGCTGCCGCAAGCGGTCAGACCCAATACCATAACACATGCCAGGATAATTGCCAGTGCCTTTTTCATGATATATACCTCCTTGTTTTTTCACGACCGTTCTCTGTCGTTGTCTATATTATAGGACACATTTTTTGAAAAAGAAATGCAGTTTTTTATGATGTTTGTATAAAAAATTACGAATATGTCATGAGTATATGGAAAATATATACTTTTGTCATAAAACGCGATATTCCCGTTGACATATACCCCCTATGGGTATATAATGAGAGCGAAAGGTTGGGATAACGATGCAGGAAAACGCTTGTCCGCACTGCTGCGAGCGCAAAAAGGAGCGCTCCCCCGAGGAGTATAAAAAGCTCATTCACCGCCTAAACCGCATCGAAGGACAGATCCGCGGCATTCGCGGCATGCTGGAAAACGATGCCTATTGCCCCGACATTCTGATCCAGTCGGCAGCGGTCAATGCGGCGATCCATGCATTTAATAAGGAACTGTTAGCCAATCACATCCGCACCTGTGTGACAAACGACATTCGAAGCGGCAAGGACGAGACCGTTGATGAGCTGGTGAACACACTGCAAAAGCTGATGAAATGATATAATGAGAGGTAATATAATATGACACATTATACGGTCACAGGCATGAGCTGCGCCGCCTGCTCTGCCCGTGTGGAAAAGGCGGTCGGCGAGGTGGACGGCGTCACTTCCTGTTCCGTCAGCCTGCTCACAAACTCCATGTCCGTTGACGGCACTGCCGCGCCGGACGCGGTGATCGCCGCCGTGCAGGCGGCGGGCTACGGCGCATCGCTGAAGGACGCCGCAAAAAGCGACAGCAGCAAAAAGGACGCCCCCATCAAGGATGAGGTCGCTCCCCTGCGCCGCCGTCTCATCTGGTCGGTGATCTTTCTGCTCGTGCTCATGTATTTTTCCATGGGGCACATGATGTGGGGATGGCCGCTGCCGTCCTTTTATGACAACAACCACGTTGCCATGGGGCTGACCCAGCTGCTGCTCACCATCGTTATCATGGTCATCAACGGGCGCTTCTTCGTCAGCGGCTTCGGTGCACTGCGGCACCGCGCGCCGAACATGGATACGTTGGTGGCGCTCGGTGCGACAGCGGCGTTTGTCTACAGCACCTATGCCCTGTTTGCCATGACCGATGCCACCGTGCGCGGCGATGCCGACGGCGTCATGCACTATATGATGGAGCTGTATTTTGAGTCGGCGGCAATGATCCTGACGCTCATCACCGTCGGCAAAACGCTTGAGGCGCGCGCCAAGGGCAAGACCACCGACGCGCTGCGCGGGCTGATGGATCTGACGCCGAAAACCGCCACGATCATCAAAGACGGCGCAGAAGTCACCGTACCGGTGGAGCAGGTGCAAAAGGACACGGTCTTTGTCGTGCGTCCCGGTGAGAGCATCCCTGTGGACGGCGTGGTTCTGGAGGGCGGCAGCGCTGTCAACGAGGCGGCGCTCACGGGTGAAAGCATCCCTGTGGACAAAACGGTGGGCAGCGCCGTTTCCGCCGCCACCATCAACCAATCCGGCTTCCTTAAATGCCGCGCCGTGCGTGTCGGCGAGGACACGACGCTGTCGCAGATCATCCGCATGGTGAGCGATGCGGCGGCAACAAAAGCCCCCATCGCCAAAATTGCCGACAAGGTTTCCGGCGTGTTCGTGCCGATCGTCATGAGCATTGCGCTCGTCACAACGGTCGTGTGGCTGCTTTTGGGACAAAGCGTCGGCTATGCGCTGGCGCGCGGCATCTCGGTGCTTGTCATCAGCTGCCCCTGTGCGTTGGGACTGGCAACGCCCGTCGCCATCATGGTGGGCAGCGGGCTTTCCGCCAAAAACGGTATTCTGTTCAAAACGGCAGCCGCCCTTGAGGAAACGGGCAGGATCGACATTGTCGCGCTGGATAAGACCGGCACGATCACGGCAGGTGCGCCGCAGGTGACCGACGTTCTGCCCGCCGTCGATGAAAAAACGCTGCTCCTTGCCGCTGTTTCGCTGGAACAGAAAAGCGAGCATCCGTTGGCAAAAGCCATTCTGAAAAAAGGTGAAGATGCGGGCGTCGTCGCCGAAGAAGTGGAAAACTTCACGGCGCTGGTCGGCAGCGGGCTTTACGCCGACCGCGACGGAAAACGCCTCTATGGCGGCAATCTGCAGTATATCGAACAGCACGCCGCCGTCCCCGCCTCCCAGCGTGACGCCGCCAAGCGCCTTGCCGACGACGGCAAAACGCCGCTGTATTTCTGCATGGGTGACACCTTTTTGGGTATCATAGCGGTAGCCGATGTCATGAAAGAGGACAGCCCCGCCGCCGTGAAGCAGCTGCAAAACATGGGTATCCGCGTCGTGATGCTGACCGGCGACAACGAACGCACCGCCAAGGCGATCGGCGCTGCGGCAGGCGTGGATGAGGTCATCGCGGGTGTGCTGCCCGACGGCAAGGAGCGCGAGATCCGCCGTCTGCGGGAAAAGCGCACGGT
>ERZ791927.499-NODE-499-length-39714-cov-3.490330_pt1 | contig 39714 bp, 34 predicted proteins | sample MGYA00510130_ERZ791927 | MGnify/ENA primary metagenome ERZ791927 (study PRJEB30046, sample SAMN00792055) | human gut metagenome | study: EMG produced TPA metagenomics assembly of the A metagenome-wide association study of gut microbiota in type 2...
TGTCGACGGCAAGGTACCGGCTGATGTAGAAAAGTTTTCCGGTCGAGTTCTCCACCGGGACGTTTCGGATCTTTTTTCAATAGCCAGATATTCCCGGCATCGACGAATGCCGCACCGTGCAAATCGCCCCAAATGGGAAAACGGTATTCGATATTCGCTTCGAGTTTGAAAGTACCTGTCTGGTCGAAATATCCGTCGACATCGTCTTTTGCCGGAACATAACTTCCGGGACCGAGCGAACGTATAGTAAAAGCCCGTATGCTGTTCGCACCTCCGATATAAAATTGTTCGCTGTACGGAACTTCTTTGGAATTTCCGTATGCATGTTCCGCACCTATAAACAACCGGGTCGCCAACCAGTGTTCGGCACGGAAACGGTGATAATATTTCATTTCGGCACTTCCCTTTACGAATTGAGAAAAACTGCTGCCAAAGATATGTTTCTCCCCATGCTGTCCAAAAAGCGATGTTATCCCACTAAGGATATTTCCAGCCGACATTCCCATGAACTGCCAGATAAAGCGATTATCCACTTCCCGGCCGTATGAGGTATCGTAAGTATAGGTGTAACTCGAAGAAGGAATGAACTGATCTCGGAAACTGAGGGCAATGGCCGGATTCTCTTCCATCGTTTTATCGAACGATTCGGTCGTATTGAGCAGTTTTGTATATACCAACTTGAATGGCGTAACCGAGTGTCCGGCCCGCAAGGAGGTACGATAGTCGTATGACATCGAACCGTTGAAAGAGACCATACGAAAATAATGAGGCCGATTCATCAAGTTTGCCCCCAATTGGAACCGAGTATAAGCGGGATATTTTCGGGTACGGGGTAATTGCGGTAGAAATCCCGGCACGATACGGGGATAAGTTAATGAAGAATTCAAACCCACTTCGTAAGAGTTGAATAACGAAGCCTTACCATGCTGCGAACCTCCGCCCGTCTGCCACTCATAACTCCCGTTGAGTTTGACCGAAAGTTTTTCACCGCCCCCGAACACGTTGTTGTGATTAATACCGAAAATAAGTCCAGGGCCTATATAGCTGTTCGATTTAGACGAAACATTGGCTTCTATGGTCGCTTCGAGCGGCACGTCGAACGTCGCCTGTATCGTTACATCGAGGGAATCTTTTCGCATCAATGAATCGAGAGGGGTTACTTCGACAGCGACAGTACGGAATATTCCTAACCGCCCAAGATTGGATTGCGTCTCATTTTGGGTCGCAATCGAATAGATTTCGCCCGGTTTGAAAGTGATATTTTTGGGTAATACCCATTTTTTCAATCGTATAGGCTTGTAATAAGCGACAGTCATGCGAGGGTAGCGAATGGTATCGGGAGTTCCGTCGCCGGTGGCACGGTTGAGTCGAACTGTTACACCTCCCACATAATAAGGTTTGAGCGCTTGTGCCGGAATCCCTTTTTTCAGCGTCATTCTCAACGCCACTTTACCCGGAGACAACGTAGTGTCGGCAAGGTATTCGATGTATTCGGGGCGGAAATAAAAATATCCGTTATTTCTCAGCGCGGTAGTAATTCGGTTTCGCTCGAAAGATAAAGAATCGAGGCAATAACGGTCGCCCTTTTGTAAAATCGAGGAACTATTTATACTGTCGATAAACCGAGTTACCGGACTCGTAGGAGCCGGTAATTCTATGGTATCGAGCGTATAGGCTTCGGGGACTTCGATTCGATATTTAATGCGGGCTTTTTTAGGGTTCCGTTTGTTGTATATCAATTCATAATCGGCTTTCGCTCCAAAATATCCGTTATTTCCGAGAATGTCTTTGACTACCCTCATACGCAATTCGGGCTGTACGGTCGAAACAAGTACCGGCTCCTTGGCCAACTTCTCGTATATCCAGTGCTTCACCCCTTTTTCCCGCTTGGGTTCCATGTAATTCCACACCCACAAACCTATGGGAAACGGCGTGCGGATATAAGGAGAGAACAAAGGATTGTTGGGTGCGACGGAGAGAGTAGATCGAACGTCCGATGCAGCTGCATCGGCGATTTTCACACCTGAGTCGGGTATGATTTCCATTTTCTTTACGCCGGTATACAATACTTCATCATCGGCAATACGCTTTGTCGTGGAACAGCCAATCAGTATCAGCAATAGAAAAGCGGCGGTAAATACATTTCGGAATACTTTTTTCATAGGTTCACCCCCTTTCTGCTTTTCCGTGGTCGAAATAGCTCCATCAGATTGAGCAGCCTTTTCTTAACGACAAAACCGACACCGGTTTGAGTGATCTCTCCTTCGAGAATACTTTCATATCCCGTATGCCGGAATATTTTAATATACATGTTATCCCTTTGATTCAAATAATATTCGAGGGAAATGTCGTCTATGAAGTTCTCTTTGAAATTGACATCTGCGTTGTCGTCCGGGCTGAGGCTTCCGCCGATGACGACTTTCACCCTATTGTTAAACAGACTTTTAGCCGCCCTATAAGAATAATCGGTGCGGGTATTCACTCCCGAAGCATCGGTGTAGGAATTAATATCGAAAGACAAATCGATACCTTTCAAGTTATCCTGAGCCCATTGGTTCAATTCTTTTTGCAAGAATGCGTTAAGCGGATTACCCAATAAATCGGATTTCGTAGTCGACGTTCCGGGACCGGTATATGTATTATAAATGAGCAGGCTCATGGCTTGCGAAGCCCGTTGCTCGGCCGTGAGCGATGTCAACTGATTTTGCAGAGTGAGGTCTTCTGGTGCGGAAAGGTCGAAAGAAACAGACAAATTTTCCAATGAATTTTTAATGATGATACTGATGTCAAAATTGACTTGCCGGGTATTTTTCTCCTCCTCGGAGATAGTCGTGCGTACGGTCTCGACAGCTGTAATAGACATTTGAGGATCGGCGATATCACCGTTCCAAGACACATAGCTTCCGTCTTGAATTTTAAACAATTTTTCCGATATGATAGGCGGGTTGTAGCGGACGAAACCTCCGGTGAGATTGTATCGACCGGTGAAACGGCTGTCGCCCAACGTATTCATGGTATAGGCCAATTCCCCTCCGCCTTGAAGGTCTATCCGATTTTTTCCGTCCACCGAAAGATTCACACCCATTTTAACAGTGGGAGCAATGTTGATATTAACCAATATATCCATGCCCAACACACTGCTCTTTTGCAAAGTATCTTCTTCGGCTATTTCAGTACTGTCGTTGAACGAAACGAATGTAACGATATTGTTCTCCTGTTGTTGAAGAGCGAAAGGAGAATCTTGCATAACGTAGGTTACTTCCGTTCCCGTGAGTAACCCTACATTTCCCCGAATTTTCAGAGCATCAAGCGGACCGTTTACCGCCATGTCCATATCTGCGATAACCGAACCGTAAACAGTCGCTTTCGTACTTCTCGCCGATTTAACCGGTTGGAAAGCCGATGCATATAATCTCAAATCGGTAACGATTTTATCTAATTTTTTGAAATCGATATTTCCATCGATATGCAGTGGATTTTTATTCGCTCCCGTGATCTCATAATTGTCGAATTGCAAAACATTTTGTTCCACTCGAATCTGACTTTGAGGAAATTTCAAAGTGGCTCCCATCGATTTAGAATTAGCCACGGCTTCTTCCATCTGTATGTAACCATTCAGGAGAGGCGTATCGGTACTACCCGTAATTCCCATTTTCCCATTCAAATAGCCTTGTAATTGTGCCATCTCGGAAGGGAGGAACGGATTGGCTGTCGCCAACGGGAACTCATCTATGGACAAGTTTAACCGAACGGGATTTTCTGCTTGATTGTCAAGAAGCCCGTTCAACGTCAATACTTTCTTATCGTCTATTTCCCAATCGGCTTGTGCTTCCTGACGACCCAAAGAGTCTAATTGATAATCGACGTTCAGATTAAAATTTCCCACACGTTGTTTCCCATAATATAAATCACTGATTCCCATACTACCGGCTACTTCCGTCGCACTCTGCGGAAAGTTTACCAGCAAGTCGGCAGAAATACTTCCGTCGATTTGAGGAGAGAATGGCGATAAAGCCAACCACGGAGCTATCTCCATACCGTTTATATCGACTTTCAATGCCTCTTGGTGAGAGAAATCATGTGATTGTTCGTTGTGTAAAGTCTTGATAATAAAATGCCGATCCTCGTGAGTGAGAGCTATGTTGGCATCGAAATGTCGCCCATAATGGTAGGCAAAAAAATTGTCGGGATTCAATGTCCACGTTTCAAAACCGATAATCGGATTTTTCGGGAAAAACGACACTTGAATCAATGAATCTAAGAAATCGGCTTGGCAACCTATTCGGAATCCTTCTTGTCCTTGTCTGTTTTTTTGCACACAAAACAATTTAGTCGTATTCCCGGAGAGGAATCCGTTAAGGATTACAGAGGCTAACTGATCGAGGTTTCCGGGCTTGTTGCCGACTTGAAGAGAGTAATATAATCTTTCCTCCTTTTCACGACGCTCGAATAAAGAGAGTTGGAGGGTATCGATAGTAATTCCCCCGGTCGAAAAGCGGTCTATCTTACCCGTCGTATTCAATAGAGTATCGTTTTGGATATTCAAGTCGATTTGAGAAAATCCCATGTTCATTCCTTTGAGATACTGCTGTATGAGATTATTCCGCTTTGCGTTCGCATGAAACTCAAAAGGAGGCAGAACTTGATGCAACGCTTTCATATCCAATCGCTTTTCTTCTTGAACCGTAGCAATAATAGGTAACGACCGGTTCAGCTTTTCCAAGAAAGAGCTAAATCCTATACTCGAAACAAAATTCATAGCCATGTCTCCGCTTCGGACAGCGGCATTTATGTGCGTAGAGTCTGTTTCGGCCGAAATCGACAATGCATTGGTTTGTAACCTGCTGGTCGGCAAGAGGGCAGAAAAGTCACTTAACCGTATGTCTGCCCGATAAGATTCGCTCATGGGCGAAACATAGCCAGAAAGAGAAAGGCCGGTAGAAACCGAGCATGCTTCGGTTACCAGTTTCAGAGCTTCCAAATCGGTATGAATCTCGCCAGTCAAGTCGGCCGTATATTCTTCGGGAGACAGCGATCCCGATACGGAGAGTCCCATCAACAAATTAGGATCGGTACAAGTTATACCACCACTCATTTTACCCCTATTCAATTTCGCTTCGATAGACAGTCCGGTATACCGGTAACCCGAATAATCCACGGAATCTATTTTCAAGTCGACAGTCGCATACATACTGGAATCCATCGGATTGTATTTTTCTCCTGAGAACCGGGTCGAAGCAGAGAGTACTCCCAAAGAATCATGAGGCAGGAACGAAGATAGAGGGAATCGATCTATCAGTATCCGTCCATCATATTGCTCTTTTTTAGTATTTAATCGAGCAAGGAGAGTGATGAGGCCATCGCCGGATTCGATTTGGGCTTTCGACCGGATCATCTCCGGTGAAAGTCGGGCATTACCGGTGAATCGGGTCGGCGGTATATGTATTTTTTTGCTTAGGGAGTCCGGCATTACATTCGCAAAGACCGGCGAATTTTTCAGGCGAAGCTCCCATTGGAGACTTCCGTTAATCCGATCTGCTTCGTGCAAATTTTGCACATTGCCTGTCGCTTGGCAAACGAATGTTCCCGGCAGGGATATATCGGCCTTTTCCAAATTTAAATCTCCCAATTTACCGTTCATCGAGATGTTTGAAAGAAAACCGGTCGACAACAACAACCCTCTGGTATAATTGTCGTATTCGGGTAATACCCGAATAATGTCCCCAATAGCGAGCTTAGCCTGTAATCGAACCTCGACCGGTGTCTGTGAATTTTGTGTAAAAATACCGTTTCCAGCTTTAATCTGCGCCGAAATCTCGGATAAAGCAGTGTTCATCTGAAATTTTTGCAAGGAGATACCTGTCGAATCCATAGTAAAAGTTCCTTGTGTTCGAGTTACGGCTATCCCCGAACGTTCGGTGAACGCCAATTGTTTGATAGGAACGCATATTTCGCTTCCTCGATTATAGAGGGAGTCGATGGCAATCTCAATATTATCGAGAGAAAGATACCCGAAGTCGAGCCCTTTTTGGGGGATTCGGGTCGGCAAGGCATAAAGAGCTTGATTCCGATGCAGCCGCAACTTTTGAATTTGTACGGTCCACGGCAGCGAAACGATTGTATCGGCATCATTTTCCTCTGGTTCTGCTTCATTATTTCCACTCCCCGGATAATAACGATAATCTCCTTTGTCTATAATCGCCTCGGAGACTCGAACCGATTGCCCGTATAAATCTATTTCTCCTTGCAAGAGTCTCGCTTTTTGTATCGAAGCATCCAAATTTTCGATAGTAGGTTTCATCTGCATAGAATAATGGATATTCGATAACCCTATTTCTCCTACCGAGATGCTCCAATTCAATGGCGCGCTTTCCGCAGAAACAGTATCGGGGGAACTCTCCGACAAGTTCAAAGTTATTTCCCCTCCGTCCAATCGGGTAGAAGGTAATGAGATGTGGAAATCTTTTAAATTAACGTTTGCTTTCTGTGTGGAGAATTGTTTTATGTTAGCCGATAGTAATAAAGTAGAGTCTGAATTCGAAAAACGAAAAAGTGTCTCATTCAATGCTATTTTCTGGATTTGAACTTGTCCACGCAAAAGTGCCGCCGGGGCTACCCCTACTTGTATACTTGAACTTTGCAACAGCGTATCCCGACTCGAAGTCAGTAAAAGTATATCGTCGATTTGCAGTCGGAACGGGAATTTAAGAGACAACTTTCCTATGGAAAGCTCCATTCCTGTCGATCGGCCGACATAACCGCTAATCTCATTCTTTCCCCATCGTTGTACTGCCGGGATATAAATAGACAAAGGTAAAGTCAACAATAGCACTAAAAGTGAAATCAATACGATAGCAATATATTTTAGTGCTTTTTTCATTTTGGAGGAATTCTTTTTTGAAGGACTCTATATACACCTTATTTAACTGTATTCCGGTGGCTATTTTATAAACATTGGCACGACAGAATTTGTTTTTAGAATATACAGAAAACCTAAAAAACAAGGTAAATATATGAAAAATTATTTGTACCTCATTGCTTTATTTACAATGATCGCGTTAGGAATAAATTCGGGGCATGGCAGAATCAGAAAGCCGATCAACGACCGGAATACCCCATTCCTATACCGATGAGTTTATCGTAACGTACTCCCTGCGGACGATGATAAACCTTTACTAAATATTCGTTTACCGTTTCATAATAGTTTCCTTCGATAGGACCTGCCGAAGCGGCACTCCCTCCATCGGGCAAAAATAGGTATTGATAATTGTAAGAACCCTGTTTCAAGAGCAGGGTTTTCTCATATTTCCCAGAAGCAGGATTATAAACCATTTCGTTATAAGGGGTATACCGATGATTCGTCATTTCGCCATCGATATATATTTTTCCTCCCGGAATCGGATCGGAATCAAGCGTGAAATGCACGACGAAATAATCGGCTTCGGTATTGCTGTCGTCTGCCCCGCTTTGGCGTATGACGAAACGCCCGTTTTGGGTTTTATCATAAAGATAACTCGTTTGCGCTCTGGGAACAGACGTAGCTAACACGACGTGATAATATGGGTCGAAATAGTATATTTTTTCAACCCCTAATCCGGCATAACGGGTAGCTACCATTTCGAACCGACGAAATTCATTCCCCGCTTCGAATATCATATTGCGGTCATGACCGAAAACAATTTGATTCCCTTGTACCCTTAAAGGTCTATTTATAATAACCTCCTTATCCCGTCGGCTATTTTGAAGAATACTTATTTTCAATTCGTTATAAGGATTTTGAACCCGATAATTGTTGGTATTGAGAGCGACTTCTACCTGTTGATGCTCACGGTTATAATCTATATCGGTGCGAGATGTTACAGAAGGAGCGACCAAAACTTGGTTTTCATAGACCGAAAAACACACTTGCAACAAAATATTTTCCGGTTCGTTTTCAGGATAAACCACAAGCACATAATTACCCGATACTTTAAACTGTACATCGGCATTGGGAAGCGTAATCCTGTAATGCACATAATGCGCGAAAGTCGCAGTAGAAAATTCATATTCTTCGACAGAATTCGTATTGAAGCCATCGAGATATTCCAAATCCGACAAATCGGAAGGACGCCAGTCTGCATTACAATGTATAAGACTGTATTGCAGATAAGTGACATCTTCGGCCAACTCATCGAACGAAATCGTTATGTGTTCGTCGGTATTCAATTCAATAATAGGAGGGAACAATTCCCTACCTTCCACCTCGGTCTGTATAGTTCGAAATCGATCGGAGAAGGCTTGTGTTTCATACGGTTCCGAACGATTTTGGGCCGTTGCAGAAATGCCTCCCAAAAGGACACAAACAGAAATAAGCAATTGAAAAATATAACTTGTTTTCATAACCATTCCATCATCGAGTTACTGATGCAAACATACGAAATTTTACGCCTATATCCTAATATATCCCTTACAGCCATCAATTCTATCGCAATAGAACGAAAATAATTTATAACTCGAATCATACAGAATGCAGTTCGGCATGAAAAATAAATATATTTATTTTATCCTACATCTACCTTTCGTTATATTATTCTGTATAATATAGGAGGCGGTTCGGCATAGTCAAGCCGAAAATATAATTTTCGCTTGTCTCTGCACTCACCTTTCACTATATTTGTACCGTATTTTAAAATATAGTTGTGTATGAATTGTAAGTTTTTCACTATCGCTTGTGCTTTATTGTCAATGTCTTTCTGCTCATGGGCAAACGAAAATAAAACGGATTCTGTGGGTTACCAATTTACTGTAACCAAAGAATTGAAGACCAACCCGGTAAAAGACCAAAGCAGATCGGGAACGTGTTGGAGCTTCTCGACTTTATCGTTTATCGAAGATGATTTGTTGCGTCAAGGAAAGCCTGCGGTAGACTTATCGGAAATGTTTATCGTGCGTAACGATTATATAGAAAAAGCGATTAAATACGTACGCATGCACGGCGATATCGCCTTTTCGGCCGGGGGTAGCGCTTATGACGTGCTCTATATCATCGATAAATATGGCATTGTGCCCGAGGAGGTTTATACCGGTTTGAATTACGGGACAGACAAGCACCAGCACGGAGAACTCGACGCTATCCTCAAAGGTTATGTCGATGCTATCATTGCCAACCCCAACAAAAAACTTTCGACGGCATGGCTCGATGGATTCAAAGCCGTGCTGGACACTTATTTAGGCAAAGTTCCCGAGAAGTTTACTTACAACGGCGTAGAATACACACCTCAATCTTTTGCAAAATCATTGGGTATAAAAGCCTCGGATTATGTTCCGTTGACATCATTCACCCATCACGATTTTTACAAACCTTTTGCCATTGAAGTACCCGACAACTGGTTATGGTCGGAATATTATAATATCCCGCTCAACGAATTGATGGAGACAATCGATTATGCCATCAATAAAGGTTTTACAGTCATGTGGGCTTCCGATGTAAGCGAGAAAGGATTCCAATATCTGAAAGGGTTTGCTGTGGTTCCCGTAGAGAAGAAAAACGAGAACCTGTCTGGAACCGAATTGGCTCGTTGGGTAAAATTGTCAAAATCGGAAAAAGAAGGAGAACTATATAAATTCGAAGAACCGGAGGAAGAACAATACATCGACCAAAAACTTCGACAAGAAGCATTCGATAACTACGAGACTACCGACGACCACGGCATGGTATTCGTAGGAACAGCCGTCGACCAGAACGGTACGAAATATTATAAAGTGAAAAATTCATGGGGTACGGAACAAATTTATGGAGGCTTTTTCTACGCATCAGAAGCATTCGTGAAATATAAAACTATGGATATCTTAGTCCACAAAGATGCTGTTCCCGTAAAGATTCTGAAAAAATTACATCTGAAATAGCACGATGAAACGGCTTCGTCTATCTGGACTTTTGCTGTTGATATTGTGTTTGTCTCTATTGGCTATCCCGTTTTGGAACGACCGAATCGTACGCCGTTATATCGACAAAATATGGTTACACCGGACGAACTCGATCGAGAAGTTGCACGAGTTTGAACAGGAGTATAAAAATTTTGAGTGCGACGTGCTGTTCCTCACCGATTCAGCAACATTCGAGATAGGGCATGACGAACCTTCGGGCGAACCGTTGAAGCCCTATCTCGACTTTTTAGGAGCTAACCCCGACCGAGAACTTTGGCTCGATTTAAAGAATCTGAACGAAAGTAACTGCATACAAGCCGAAACGACACTTACCGGACTACTGGCACAGAGAGATGTCGATAAAGATCAATTGATTATCGAATCTCGTGATTGGAAAGCGTTACATCATTTTACACAAGAAGGGTATTACACTTCTTGCTATCTGGATATTCCCCATATAGACGAATTGTCCGACGCAGAACGTTTACACAGACTGGATTCCATTCAACAAATAGCCCATAGCGGAGCTGTTTCGGCGCTCTCCTTTCCGGCTTCGTATTACGCTTTTCTAAGGAATCTGGATTTCTCAGTAGATTTACTCACTTGGGAACATCGTCGATGGGCTTGGCAATTACCCTTCTTTTCCCGATCAAGGGCGACTCTGAAAGACGGGAGAATAAAAGTCGTTTTGGTGAAAGAAAAGGGACATTATCACAAATGAATCTTTTTATAAAAACAGGTCAAACACAATCGATATACCCACGCAACAACGATACAAAGCAAGAGATACAATAACCCGGATATCTCTGGGGGAAGGGCTTGATTGTGCGCAAGAACTTGTTGACGCACAAAAGCATGAGTTACAAACAGCGCAGCTGAAAGTTTTCCCATGAAAAGCAGAACGTTTTGAAGAGGTTCCTTTCTGGCAAGCGGGAGAACGGCAGCCACAGGAAAGAGGGCTAATATGGGACTAACCACCCACAAATAGCGATTGAACAAACTCAGAACAAAAAGAACGACTCCCAAAGAAATCCATCTCCACGAAATATATACAGGGTGACGAGACAGGAGAATGCCTACACAAAACACCGGTAACCACCCTATGCTGTTATAACGAAAAGCAAAAACCCAGTTATCCAACCCGAGACTAGACAACACAATGAGCAACGTCCACACCCCTGCTATAATACCCCATAGAACCTTGTCCGATGATTTCCGCAAGAATAATGCGTAAATAACATACAACAGAAATGCCATGCCGAAATACCACCACGGCCCGGCAATGATAAATCTGTCGGCAAGGCCATTGGCCGTAAAAGTAAGCATAAACAACATGTCGGTCCAAATCTTGTTATTACCCAGATAGGCATAGGTAAAATGCGTATGCCCCGAATAACGGTCGAGAATAAGCAGTAGCGCCATAGGAACGAGCCATTTCCACAGTTGTATGGCTCGGCGCAAAATGATATACCACTTCGATTCCCCGCTGTGGTCATAACATTTGGAAAGTCCATAACCACTGACAAAGACAAAAATCGAAACTCCGTAATGTCCTAAAAAGGAAAATAGTGATAAAATTATAATGCGTAAATTACCAGACAACATGGCCTCGGTAAAACGGGAAACATTTTCGGGAGCATACTTAAACTCACATTCTGGCGGAAACTCAGGAAACGTATGAAAATAATTATGTAATATAATCAATAAAATACCAATACCTTTTACAATATCCAGATTTTTATCCCGCGTAAATGTTCGTAAATTACCCCCCCCTTAAATATTCACATTCATTAGCATTATTTGTATTTATTTACATTCATCAGATGCAAAATAACATGAGATTACATTTCTTCCGATACCTCATTGAGCTTTTCACCGATCAATCGAGCAGCCGATGCTACATAATCGGCACAAGGGCGACGCTTGTAATACGTTTCGGTACGAGCCTCGGGAGTAGGACTATCGCTTTTATGGTCGAGTCCCAACAGCTCTCTGCAAATAATAGAACCGTTTAGGGCCTTCGATTTCTCTGCCAAATCCTGCACCGTGCCGTAAACGATTTTTCGTTTAGTCATATCCGACGGAACATCATTTTTGTAAAATAACCCAGCAACCATAAACATGCCGCTAACTGCACCGCACACTTCCCTCAATCGTCCCATACCTCCACCCAACGGGGCACTGATAGACGCTGCCAAAGACGGGCTTATATCGAACAAATCGCAATAAGCCAACACAACGGCTTGCGCACAATTATATCCTTCCAGAAAAAAACGACGAGCCTTCTCCGCCCTTTGTTCCACATCTACTCTTTCCATACCGTTACCATTGAATAGGATCGACTCCATGAGCCTCTAAATATTGGTTAGTTTGACTAAAATGATGATTCCCGAAAAATCCCCGATGCGCCGACAGAGGCGAAGGGTGTGGAGATTGCAAAACAAGATGCCGACTGCGATCTATAAAATCGCCCTTCCGTTGGGCATACGATCCCCACAGGATAAATACCAAATGTTCCCGCTCTTCTGCCAATTTATGAATAACCGCATCGGTAAATGTTTCCCAACCTCTACCTTGATGAGATGCCGCCTTGTGAGCCTCAACCGTGAGAGTGGCATTCAAAAGCAAAACTCCTTGTTGCGCCCATCGAGTCAAATTTCCACTTCGAGGAACAGGGATTCCCAAATCGCTCTCGATCTCCTTGAAAATATTTTGAAGCGAAGGGGGAAAAGGAATCTGATCATTAACCGAGAAACAAAGCCCATGCGCTTGACGAGGCTCGTGATAGGGATCTTGCCCCAAAATAACGACCTTTACTTGGTCGAACGGGCAAGCATCGAAAGCCGCAAAAATCTGGCTACCGGGAGGATAAACCGTTTTAGTAGCATATTCGTGCCGTACAAAAGCCGCCAGATTTTCAAAATAAGGCTTGCCAAACTCGCTTTGTAAGCGCTGTTGCCAGCTAGATTCGATACGAACATTCATAATAATCGAATAAGATTTTAACCATATCTGTTTGCAAAGCTACAAATATTTCTTACTTTTGCCACGCAAACAGCGAATTGTTTCTCGTTTTTGAATAGAAGCAATCCCGCTTTTTTATATCGGCACCCGTAGTTCAATGGATAGAATAAAGGATTCCGGTTCCTTCGATTGGGGTTCGACTCCCCACGGGTGTACAAATTGCGGCATTAAACAGTCTAATAATTAAACAATTACCATATCTTAGGTAGCAAACAGGTAGCAAAAATCGACACATTATCCCCCTGTTTTATCTCCATTCTTATATACGTGTGCAGAAGATTATCATACAGGTAATACCCCTATGAAGATCATATAATAATAGGGGAAATTCCCCCTATTTAGATTTGCATAATAGTGCATGAAGTTCTGCGCTATTCAGTATTATTTGTATATTTGTATGTCCTTATTAGTTATCCTTTTTTTGTCTGGTATTAGAAAGAGGGGGTATGTCCAAATTTGGCTACCCCCTTCTTTTATGCCTCATCGATGAGGGGCAAATCTAAGGGGAAAATTAGGGCAGATATGGTGCAGGGAGGTCAAGGGCAAAGCCATTTATATACGTACAAAATAAAAGGGCACATTGAAAATATCCTTTTCTCTCAAAATTGAGCACAAATTGATAACCAGTATTTTAGTTAAGGCGGAAAATTCCGCTCAAACTGATAATCAATAAATTATGTTTTTACATTGGCGATTGAAAAGAGTTGTATTTGGCTATCTCTGTTTTTATCCATTCCCATAGCTCCGGCGAGACTATTAGCCGATCCGGGCTTATGCCACATGAGGCGTATTTAATTACATCTATCACCGTTTGCAATAGCTGTTCGGGGTCTTGCAACTCCATAGAGAGCCGATATATTATAAACATCGGCATCTCTATGTTAATGTTAAAAATATTATGCTCCATATCATCGCTGTGTATTGTGCCCGCCGCCCGGATTGACGACGGGGTCACCATTGACTACTAAATACAAGATTCTCCGTACTGGGTTGTTATCAAAAACTGAACATCAAAGGATTTTGGTGTATATTTTCTATCCATGCTTAAAAAAACCTCGTATAGCACTTTAAGATAGTAAAACGCATCTGCATAGTCAGGTGGATATATAGAAGCATCATCGTTGTTTTCAAGAGCCGCCCGTGTAATAAGGTCGGATATTATCATGGAAATTTTTGCTACCTGCTCACTCAAAAATCGAGGAGAGGCAGTATTTACAACCAACTCTAACAACCTTTGAATATTGTACTCGTTTATGCCTTTACACAAATATTGCAAACTCTTTACCTCATCATCATCTACAATTTTCCTTTTAATCTTATCGTCTGCCACAGATTGACGATATAGCCTATCTTCAAGCATATTCGCCCTTTCCCGTTCCTTTTCTGCTTCCTTGCGGAATTGTTCAGCCCCTATAAGAGCATCTCTTAAAGACTGTGTTAATTGTTCATTTGTGTTTAGTAAATCCTCTACGGTGGTGGTCTGTTTTAATTCATTTGTTTCCATATAATAAAAAGTTTATTGTTAACCTATGTTTGAAATAGCGGGAATCCTCCCGGACATGTCCGCTACCGGCGGACTGGGTTACTTTCACAAGCAACTGCCCCGTTACAAATTTAACAAATAGATACAAAAACCACCCTATTTTAGGGATAGGGAACCCCGGAGCGGATAAACCGCCCCTTTTAGCTGCATACTTCTACCAAGTTCGCCCGCTTAAAAGAGCGATATTCCTGTCTCTCGGTGTCATAGTACGTTTGCAACGTCTCATTTGCCTTTCTTCCTGTGCCCTGTGTCGGCGGTAGTATAGACTCTTTCAGTGTCCCGTATGCCTCTCTTATCGTCCCGTCTATCTTGCGGAAATAAAACCGCACGATCCGATGTTTCATTTGTACTTTTAACTTCATATTTGCCCATGCCGTTTTGAGAGCCTCCGACATCGTATATCCGTTACGTTTTACAAACTGCCATGCAAGGCTCATAATCTCGCTTAACTGTGTTCTGTTCCGTGTACTCATATCTTTATTTATTTTGTTGGTCTTTATTAAAGTAGCCCGGCTTTTGTTTCCCCAGTGACCGGGCTACCGTCTCATGCTGTTTTGGAAGAGCAGCAATGTATTTCGTTTAACTTTGTGTATCAATCTCCGCAATAACGCCCGCTTTGGCTTCTGTAATACTCCGTTATCCCTCTTTCCATTGTTGCGTCGAATACAACCGATTCGGGCTTTTGTGCGGATTCCAACTTTCTCATTAACCGGCGGGCTTCTTTTTCGGCTTTGCGGGCTTCCGCTTTCATCTTAAACCATGCGTTCCTCAAACAAGCACTGAACGACTGGCAGAACTCACGGCCGAGAACCGAGATAGAGCGTTTATACATTGACCATGCCATTTTGAAAAGTTGCGATTTGTCGATTTTCGTTTTCATATCCTTGTTTGTTTTTGTTTGACTTTGTTGGTACAAATGTATAGTTAAAACTAACGACCAACAAATAATTCGTTAGCTTTAACTAATATTTAACACAAAACAAACATTTAGTTAAACCATGTCAAATTATAATTATTGAGTAGTTATTTCTAAATTATATATTATTTATACTTATCTTTGCCGTTAGTAATAACTAAACATTATTTTTATGGATATTAAATCAGTAATTAAAATGCATGGCTATACTATTGAACGTATAGCGAACGAATGGGAGAGTAAACACGGCAAGTCAATAACTCGTGGCGCATTATCTCAATCTATTAACAATAATCCAACTATCGACACGCTACAAAGGATTGCCGATGTAATAGGATGCAGTGTCGGGGATTTTTTTGCGGACGAGCTAAGTAATACAATAGTTTGCCCTAAATGTGGAACCAAGTTAAAGGTAACCGAGTCAAAAGATTAAGCCATGAACGAGGAAATAACAAAGCTATTACTTCAATGCGACACGTTGAAAGCCCGTTTGTTGGGGCTGCGCCCATTACCACCGGATGCCCTGCAAAAGATAGAGAATGCGTTTGCCATTGAATATACCTATGAAAGCAACCGGATCGAGGGAAATACGCTCACACTGCAAGAAACGGAGTTAGTAGTGAACGAGGGGGTTACTATCGCCGGAAAGTCAATGCGGGAACACCTTGAAGCGATTAACCACGTTGAAGCGATAGACTACATAAAGGACTTTGCAAAGGGAGGTATGGAAATATCGGAGCGCACAATCAAGGAAATACACGCTATTGTGCTACATGGCATAGACAGAGAGAATGCCGGACGTTATCGGTGCGTGCCTGTTATGATTTCGGGAAGTACACATGTCCCTCCACAACCGTATTTGATACAACCACAAATGGAGGCTTTTATGACAAGGTTTGCCGAAATGGAGGAGAAAAGTATTCACCCGGTACTCATTGCGGCTTACCTTCATGATGAGTTGGTACGCATACACCCGTTTATAGACGGGAACGGGCGCACATCTCGGCTTCTGATGAATCTATACTTACTCCGCAACGGTTATACGCTGGTAAATCTCAAAGGCAGCAACGAGGACAAAATAAGCTATTACAAGGCATTGGAAGCCTCTCATACGGAGAACAACCCGGTAGAGTTCCAAAAGGTCGTTATACGGGCTGAAATAGAATCTTTAAGCCGGTATCTCTCGATTGTAGGATAGTATTGTCTGAATTTGAATTAAAGAGAATTAAGATTTTTATTACATTTGAGCATTCATTTCAACTTAAAAAATCGTATCATGAAAAAATTATGCTTCTTGTTGGTGCTTGCTTCATTTATAAGCTGTACATCAACCCCGCAAACGGACAAACAGGGACAAAAACAAGCCGATTCCCCCAAAAACGAACTCCCCAAAATAAACAAGGACAAAGGAGAGTATGGCATTTGGAAAGTCTCATATTACGTTGACGACTTTGGAGAACCGACAAAAGAGGGATATGTATTTACCAGTTGCACCGGAAAATTCAGCAATTCAGCAACCACAAACTCAGAGTTAGGCGTTAAATTTATAATCGATGAATCGGTTTTTTGCATACAACTGTACGAATACAACAGGAACCACCCCGTAAAAGGCTATTTAGACACCTTCCAATTTAAGGCAAAGAGAAGCGACGGAGAAATTTTGGAATTTGAAACTCTTAACGACGAGTATGGACATAATTTTGTACAATCTGAATATAGACAAAAAATAAGAGACTTCTTACAACAAGGTAAGGGAGAAGTTAAATTCATCGCTGAATGTAGGGAGTCTAATTTGTTAAGTCAGTATGAATTTACATTGAAGGATATATCGTATTTGTCAGAGGCTCTTGCAGCCATAAAAAAGACAGAATAGGGTATATAACGCAGAGGTATTTTAGGGGGTATGCCGAAAATTTGGCTACCCCCTTCTTTTATGCCTCATCGATGAGCGTAAAATAGTGTGGAAATTTTTCCTCATTATTTTACACGATATAGCCTATTTCCGTATAGTTGTGGAAGATTTTCCGCACTTTGCCCATATCCATAAATTTACCCCTCATCGATCGACCGTTATAAACACGCAATTTCATGCGTATTATTTAGCCCGATTGCATTTCTATTAGACAGGTAAATATGTTTTATAACATGTTTTAGATTGAATCGATGTGTCCGAAAAATATCCTTTACATTGATTTTCAGCCATTTTACAAACTTGCGGAGCCTTAAATACCCATTTCCCCGGTATTATGTTTTTACATATACCATTTTTGGGGTATGTAAAATACATCTTTGATGAGGTATATAATTAAACATTTGATTCATAGGTTTTTCGGATTTCCGACAGGGCATTTATAAACTCTACCGTTTCCCGGCAACAAATGCGTAAAAAATATTCCGTTTCCCGGCAACATTTTATATTAAAATATTCCATTTGTTAGAAAGGAAAAATCCCCGCAAACTAATAATCAACATGTTATAATCTTAATGTTAAATCCGTAGATTTTACGGAATTAAAAAAACTCCCTTTTAAATCCCCCCAAAAAGGGGTATTAAAAAACAGCACAAATATTTGCGTTATAAGAGCGTTTCTATATTTATTTGATAGCTATATCGGAAAAGAGGTAAAAACGCCATAGAAGCGACAGAAACGGCAAAAATATAGGGTTAGCTGAATTTTCAGCACACCCCATTAGATCACATTCGAGTCACTCTATAACGGACTCCATTTTTTTTACAATGTAGTAAAATTGCCTCGGCTTTATATTATATTCCTCGCTCAATTTCTCGGCGATATACGTTACTTTCAAACAATCCCTTTTCATCGATAGGAAACGTTTGTACATGTCAAGGTATCGAACATCGTCCAGCCTAACCCCGGCACGCCTCATCGCCTCCAACACAGGACGGCTTATTTCCATACATTCGTGTACTTTCATTACATTCTCAAAAAAAAGCCCCCTACTGCTTGGCGTACATGGCAGGAGAAAAACGCCGATCTCGTGTTTCCACTTGCACCACCATACAAAAGGGGGCTCTTGGTTTAGCAAAAAGAGATTACAATTAAATACAAATATACAAATTTCACAACAAACCGACTAATCGGCGATGCCATCTTCACTGTTGGCTATCGGTGGCGTACCGTCTCTGTGTACAACAGATATTTTAAATCCGCCTACACTCTCATCGACAGAAAGCCTATTATCCTGTTTGTTTTTCCAATTTTCAGGGTCTAAGTTCGTCAAAGCAAATATAAGAGCACCCGTATCCGGAGGGAAGTGCTTCGTTATTTTGCTTGACTTTACATGCACTTTACTCCCGTCCTTTAAAGTCCTATACTCATTTTTAACCTCCTCAACCTCATAACCGGCCGCACGCTTCCATAGTGATTGCTCCAACGTTTGAACGATAGTTTCACGAAACTCTCTCCGGGCTTTCTTCAAAGCCTCGTCAAATTCCGGCTTATCCCTTTGCCAACGATAGAACGTATCTCGAATAATACCGGCTTTCTTACAGGCCATTTTTACGGTATCGCCTTCCCGAATATAACTTATCACCTCATCTTTAACTTCATTGTATTTTCCTCTTTCCATACCCCTATTTTTTTATAAAGATACACATTATTCTAATTATTTCCAATCGTTTACGATAACAACTTCAACAATTCACATTCTGAATAATCGCCCTGCGACCTTATAGAGATAATAGCGAAAAATGCCGCATATCGCTCTATATACACAGGTATCGAATAATCGATGTTTTTCAAATCTATCTCAGTAAGCCTGAATGTGTCCTTAATTACAAACGGCGACTTGATGAGATCTTGATAAGAAGATAGGCCGAAACGTGATACCCGGTTTTGAAATTTAAGGTCTGAAAAGTCCAACCGGGCATCCTCATTGCCTTGACTGTCAAAAGATATTACAAGCTGCATAATCCTGTCTCCGCAATCTTCAAGCTCCACGATCGTACCGTCGTCGCTCCATTTGAAATATGGAACGGCTCTCATGTCCCCATTGTCACCCCCGGCAGTATAAGGAAGTTTCACTAAGTCTTTTTCATGGTCGAGAGTCTTATTTTTTACAACCATATAACCATCGGCACTCTTGGCGTTCTCGTTCTCCTCGTAACGGAAATAGTTCTTTTGTGCAAAGTCCCCAAACGTGTACGAGGTCTCTTTGGCCGTCCACCCTGTCGGGACTAATTTCTTGCTCCAATCGACCGCCTTTTTTTTATTATCTATTATCTTGCTTACAGGCATGAAAAAGACACCGGTATCGATTTTTATGGCGAACAACCCGAACAACCAACATATTTGCTTTATGAAATCGACTACCGATATATCCGGCAGGTTCGAGCCGATAGGGTAATATGTGTAGTATTGTGCCTCATCATTTAATTCAATATCTGTAATCTTTATATAATTATTATAACTTTCATCGATTTGGCTTTGAAAATCTATGTGGAGATATAAATCCTTTTCTTCGGTTAAATATTCCTTATTAAAACTATACATATAATTTCCATCATATGTAAAAGCAGAACTATATATATTATTATTATCCTTGTCTATTAAGAGATATATAGGATTTGCGGAATTTTTTGTTTTTACATTTGATTCAATCCGATAATTTCCAGAACCATTCAAGTGAATAGTCAATCCCATAACATGATTGTAAATTCCTAATGTCATGTTCGTTTGTACATACTTCACAACTGTATTAGGAGTGCCCGGATATTCCAATTTAATCTCTGCAAAATAATAATTATACTTCGGGTTTGCTTTCTGTGAGATGAGAGGCAAGTACAACAGTTCTATATATTGTTTATAGCTTCCCCAATCCATTGTAAGACCGTAATATGAGGCTATTTCCTCCAACAGCCTCATGCAATTGACCGACGGGTGTATAAATATCTTGTCTCGGTTGGAATCCACATCTATACCCGCATTATGACGGATATAACCGTGTGACAGTTGACCGTCAACCAGTCCGTTGTCGTATGTCGTAGAGCTATTCCACGGCAAAGCCATATCGGCAAACTCCTGTATGCTCCTATCATCGTTCATGAGCTGAATAAATTTCTCACTCATTCCCCAAGTTAAGGCCACATTAAAGCCATCTTCGCTACACGATATAAGAACGGCTTTTGCGTCAAATAGCTTTACCCCATTCCTGTAATACTCCGCATTGAAATAGTCCCTCATCATGTAACTCTCATGACCGGCAACATCAGGAAAATCCAACAGCCGTATATTCTTATTCGTCCTCGGTAGGGTTATCGTATAACTGTTCGAGGCTGTTATCTTGGAAATGTCCCCCAACAAATTGCTCTTGAAATTGAGTGTTATCTCACTGTCGCCCAAATCGACACTTTCACCCTTGATATATAGTTCCTCTTTCATATCCTTGTTATTAAATTTAACATCGCCTTATATGCCTTTTAGCCCGTTTGAGAGCATTTCTTTGTTCTCGTGTAGATTTAAACGGCTTATTTTTACTCTCTACCTGTCGCCCAAATTCTCTACCACATTAACCTGTGAGCCAACCTTGTTAATCTCCGTTACGGAAACGACCGGTTGAATCCCTTTTATTCCTTTGGCGACAGCCCTCGCAATCATATCTTCGCCCATTGCTTGGCTACCCTTTTCCACCACAATAGGCGCACCTCCGCCCGCTTGATTTATGTACGACAATATCGGGGAAAACATGGAGGTCGCTCTCGCCGTTATCACGCTCTCACCGTTAGACAACATAGCGGGTATGCTGTCGCTCGTCCCTGTTCCGGATCCTTCTACAAGGCCGCCGTTGGCGAACTTGGCCGAGTTGACTATACCGATAGCGGCCGTCATATTGGAGATTATCGTCGTTACCAACGTAGCTATCTCGGCCAACCCGAACAATCCCTTACCGGCAGAAGCGGCAACGGCACTCGATATGGCCTTACCCGTATTGATGGCTATCTCGGCAAGAGCAAGGGTCTTTGACAATATTGTAAACGTCTTATTGCTCTCTCCGAGCTCCTCGAATAAACCCGATAATGCTCCCGTGATTTGTTCGATAGCCTCATATTTGGTTCTTTGTATCTCTACCTCTCTATCGGCAATAGCCTGTTGTGCATCCAAATATTCCTGCTGGGCTTCAAGCTGCCGTGCTTTGAACTCGGCATCGCTTTCTCCCTCTAACTGCTGTAAGGAATCAAGCCGTTTCTTGGCATTTTCAAGCTCGACTTGCAGCTCATCTTCTCCGGCTATCTTGGCTTCCGCTAACCTGTTGGACAGTTCGAGCTCAAATGCTTTCATGGCTTTCTCCTGTTTTTCCCGCTCATGCTCCGATGTCATTTCGTCGAGCTTCTTTTGATAACGTTCCTCGATTAGCTTTTTCTGCTCGGTCGTAAGCTCGGTATTGGATAGCTCTATCTCCATTTCCTTTTTGAGCAACTTGGCTTTCAAATCATACTCTTGATAATCGCCTTCCGTGGAAAGTTCGAGTTTCTGCCGTATGTAGTCGGCCTCTTGCTGCAACTGGTTCCTCATCTCCTTTTCATTCACCTTAGCGAGATCGGCGGTACGCTTTTTATTCAGTCGGTCGATAGTCTCGTTTACGGCGGCTTTGGCTTTGGGGGTCAAATCGCCCTCGGTTTCAAGGTATCTTTTCAAGTCCTCGATTTGGTCGTCATAGCTTGCGTTTATGGTGGCTCGCTGCTTTTCCGCACTGTCCTCGATGAGCGAGTTTTCTGCGTCTCTGAGGGCTCGCAAGGCGGCTATCTCTTTCTTTTGGCGTTCCTGTAACATCTTCATTCTTTTCTCGTTTTCTTCCCTCTCTTTCTCCTTATCCAATTTATTTTGAAAGTCCAAAGCCGCCTGTTGTGAAGGTGTTAACCTGTTCGGATCGGTATCGTTGAGAACTTCCTCCTTTGGCTCTTGAATGGTAAATGTCGGCTTGCCTTTAAGTCCGTCCATGAGCCCCCCGACAAAATCGAACATTCCCTTTACACTCTTTATCTGTGAGTTAATTGTTTTAACTATGTCCGTCATAGTTGCATTCCAACCTGTTTTTATCTTGGATTGCAACGCTTCAAACGTGCCGCCGGTTATGTCTGCAAACTCCGATATGGCGTTTTGAAGCTCTATTTCAGAGTCTATTCGCGCCCTCTGCAATTCTCCAAGCTCGCCGGAGCTTTTCATCACGGTTTGCATGCTCGTATCTATGTCCTTCAAGGTTTTCAGATATTGAAGCCCGGCATCCTCTCCCGGACTTCCGAATATGTCGGCGATTGCGGCTCCAACGGCGGCGGAGTTTTCCGGCAGCTCTCCAAGTCTGGCCGATATTTCCCGGATAACATCGAATATCGTTTTGCTTCCGCTTACAAGCTCCTTTTGTACCTGCTTCGAGTCTAAGCCTATATTTTCCAATGCCGTGGACGTGGCGGTCGTCATTTCCCGCAAACGGATCGTTGCCTCCTTGATTGCGTCGATACCCTTGTCGGAAAACAGGCCGTCTTTGTTCGTCTGGCTGACTATGGCTATAAATTCATCGGCATTCAATCCGGCCTCTTTGAAGAATGTCGAGTATTCACGGACGTTTTGTAAAAACTCTCCCGATACGTCCGCACCGGAGATAAGCCCTTCTTTCAGCAAGGAAACAGCCTCATCGGTAGATATGCCGAACTGCCTCGTCAAGGCGTTGGCCGTGTTCAGTGTCTCCCGGAAATCTTTCCCGAATGTGTCCGATATGGCTTGTACCTCGTTTCTGAACTGTTTTAGCTCGTTCCCCGACAAACCTGTCAGCTGCTTTGTCAATCGGGTTGCCTCCACAAGTCCGGCGTTATAATCATACCACCATTTGAAGGCAGAGCCGACACCGACAATGCCGGCGACAGCCATAAATGAGGGGCTCTTGATGAGGGATAAAAGGGTCTTGCCAAAGGCTTTTATCTTCGTCGTCGCCCCCGTGCCGCCTTCCGCTATCTCAAACAGGGTTTTGGCAAAATCGGAATTTAAGCCGATAGCCTCCTTTATGGCATTGTCATAATTGCCGACGTTCCTATAATACCGACCGGTTTCCTCCTCCGCTCCTTTCAACGCTTTGGTTACCCCGTTTATCTTATCTTCAAGCCTCTTGCCTTTGGTGGCTTCCCGCTCGGCTTGGCTCAATCGGTCGTACTCGGCCGTAAGGTTCGAGAGTGCAGCCCGCAGTTGTTTCAACGACCCTTTTTGTTCTTCCTCGATTCGGAGGTTGTTTTGTATCTCTTTCCGTAGGGCTCGCACTTTGAATGCGCTTTGCTCGATTTGGGTACGGTATTCCTCCATTCCCTTTCTATACTCCTCCTCACTAATCGCTCCCTCCTTGAAAGCCTCGGTTAATTCCGTCTGCTTTTTTTTGAGCTCGTCGATTTGTTTCTGACTCTCGACAATCTTCCGTATTGCCTTCTCGTTGTTCACTTGGATTTTTACTCCGATAAGAATTTCTTTTTCTCTCATTTTTTTATTTTTTTTTGGTTAGTTAATTTAACATGCTTATGTCTCTAAAATAAAATTCCCCTTTCGGGCTTATTATAACCCATTCCGGGACTCGGCCTATTCGGGCTAAATATTCCTTGAAACATTGTATATTTTCAAGGAAATGTGTAGCGGATTGATAACCGTTTGCTTTGGCAAAATTGTCGTCAACCTTAATTTCAACCACATCGCCCCGTTTCCAATGACGGAACGTTATCGGATAGCCGCACAAACGCTCAACGACAATCCGGTAATTGCAATCTTCTTTTATTACTTCCATAGCTTGAATGTTTAATTGTATCACAAATGCGTTTTATTGCCCATTCTTTTTAGATTTGCGGAGGTTTCTCCTTGAAAACGATAAATTATACCAAACAGGAAAGAAACGCTCTTAAATCGCCTTATTTTCTATTCGCTCAATATCTCTACCTCAAAACCGAGAGCCCGGAGTTCTTTTATCCGATACTCCTGCAACGGCCTCGGCCTTTCTCCGGGACGTTTGACTTCGATAAACGATGCCTTTCCGCCTTTCAACGTCATAAGGTCGGGAAATCCGGGGCGATTGGTTATACCCAGCTTCACCACGAGATAGCCCCGTTTCGTATAGCGGTTTATTATTTCCCGTTGTATGTCTCTTTCAAGCCTCGCCCTGCTCATATACCGCCGTGTTTCTTTCTGTACCACGCTGTCGTGAAATCCCGTTTTGCCGTCACCGCTTCGTAAATATCTGCATCTATACCTCCCCGGCTGAAAAAGAAACAGCACGGGGCGGGACTCCTGCGTTCCCTGCTTTGAATCCTGTTCCTTGTCTGCTCATAGGATAAATAAGAATACGCCATAGAATAGAAAACTATCGCTTCGGCCGTATCAAGGCGTATGCCCTCACGGGCGGAGACCAGTTGCCCCAAAAATGTCTTGCTTTCCTCCTGTTGGAACGTTTCGGGGCTGTCCGTCCAGTTATCGAACACCCGCCGCAATAGTTCCCCCTCCGCCTTGAAAAGATAATACACGGCGATTTTACGCCCTTTGAAAAACCGCTTTATGTATTCCGCTTTCGTGGTATCTATGATATGAGATTTTCCCTCCTCGTCTATCACCGTGCCGCCTCCGATTTGGTGTATCTTTGCCAACAGTTTGGAGGGGGTGTCTCCCAATATCACGGAATCGCCGAGTTTCGCTATCCGGTTACGCCGCAATTCGGAGATGAGGCGGGGGTAAGCTGCGGGAAGGGGAACGAGCCATTTGTAATCGGTCGCCTCGCTCTCAAATCCCGCTTCCTCTTGTGTGAATGAAATCCAGAACGGGTCTATGAAACGCCGTATATCTTCGATGCATGCATCTGTGTAATCGTTCACGGTATAGCCGTTTATACGCTTTTGTGTGACATGGACGAAATCACGGGCAAAAGCATAAAAATTCTTATATCCTCCGAAAGGGCTGTAACTGCTTACATATAGTTGGTGGTATATTTGCGAATAGCTTTCGGGAGTGGGCGTGCCGGACAAGAATATGACGGGGAGACCTCGGCAGACTTCCTTTATTGCCTGCGTCCGATTGGACGGCTTCGGGAATGTTCCGAGGCGGTGCGCCTCATCGATAATCGCCAAATCGAAGCCAGTCCCCGCCTTGTGTATGCTCTCATGATTTATCACGGTAACGTCAAACGTGAATCCGCCTTTATCGTAATCTGATTCTATGCTCCCTATCGCTTTCTTGGTCGTTGCGAACAACACCTTTTTAGACCCTGTCGCTTGTGCCGCCGACAATGCCGTTAATGTCTTTCCCGTGCGTACCTCCATAGCGAGATAGGCGATTTTGTAGTTATCCAGTGCCCGCACGGCTTCCGATACTATCCGTTTCTGGTAATCTCTCAATTCTATCATATCCAAACCTCCTCTTTGAAATGTTCTTCACCCGTGCGCCTCTCTATATGCGCCCTCGTATGTCCTCTCGTCGCTCCGCTTCTCACCGATTCATATTCATCTATACTCTGATATACTGTGAATGTAGACCCGTCCGGGGGTGTCGGTATGTATAAATGCCCGATGTCGTCAATGTAGGCTTTTATCCCTGCTCCCGATGAGGCTGTTTCAGTGTACTGCCTTCTATCTGCTCTTAATTGTTCCCCCGGCGGCGTTTCCCTCAAAAGGAAATCGGCAATATCTAAACCGGCCTCCGACTCCTCCCGTGTGGCTCTCCGCTCCAATAAATCGCTTACCGTGCAAGTTATTCCGCACGAGGCGATAATCTCCTTTTTCTTTGCCCATTCCTCAAAACAACCCAAATCGGGGAACAGAGTAGCCGCCTTTATGCCGGAGAGGGCGGACGTTATGCCCGTTTCCGTGAGCCTTACGCCGTTTTTCCCTCCGGTGGCTATCCAACACATGCCCGGCTGGTAAACGGCGGCTATCATGGCGGTTTTTTCGCTTTCGACTATGCCGACAAGAGTGCCCGGTTGGATAAGGTGCTCCCCAAAAAAACACTGTTGCAAATTGGGGCTCTCCTGCCCGGAAAGATATTTGCCGGCAAAATAGATTTTATCCTGTTCCGTATCGGTGAAATATCCCCTCCGTTTCTCGCTCCATTTTTCGGCCGTGTCCTGCTTGTGCAACCGTTTGCCGGTTTCTGGATTATATGCCATTATTTTAACCTGTCTTAAATTTCCTCGGCGGTCTATTTGGGGGAAAGCGGCGGAAAGTCCTCCGGCGTTTCGGAAGTGCTTCGACGTTCTGACCCGGTAGAGGTCAAAAATACGGTCGGTGACAGACGACCCGAAACGGGACACGAAAAACCGATATAAATTGTTATCTTTTCTCCGTGTGTCCTCTCCTCCGATAAGAGACAAAGGAAGATAATCCGCCGAAGGTTCCGGGCGACGCTCGAACAAGCTCGATGAGGCACGCACAATTCTGTGCAGTCCTTCACGCTCCGGGTGGTCTTTGAAATACTCGGAGGGCTTGTAATGATACCCGCAACTTTTCTCCCGGTTGCAGCGACCGACAGAAGGATGCAATATTTCTCCGGTCTCCGTATCGATATACGGGGAGAACTCCCGCCGATGTCCGCATGAAGGACATGTAAGGCGATCGGACGGCGTTCGGTACGGTTTCAATTCATATCTGCTCATAATATCCCTTTTTTAAGTGTCTGATTTGTCCGGTTTGTTGTCCTAATTCAATCCTATGTTATTAAGTGGATCCGCTTCCTCTAAAATCGTCCATTCAGGGAAATATCCAAGAGATTTTATAATGCTCTCACCCACCTTGTTCTTCATATCTTCCAGTGAGTTAAACCCGACAGCCCTCGCAAATCCGTCGTCTATTTTCAGCTCTTTCAGATTCTTATTTTTCCATATCTTAAAGGTGAGCGGTATGTTATCAAATCTGTTCTCGACAACTATTTTGTATTTGCTCGTTTCTTCTATTGTTTTTGCATTTCTTTTCATCGCCTTGTATAATTTTAATTACTACCTCTCCTATATTTTTTCGATTTGTTTCATAATAATCAAAAGGGAACTATTGACATAACTGTTTCGCTATCGTCCCAGCCCGGCACTATCACATTAGGGTCAGACGGATATACAAAGCTGATATGCACGTCGGCTTTTTCTGCAAAAGCATGGAGTTTCTTTATAAAATCGTTGGCTTCGACATAGGATTTTCCACCGGTATATGGAGTTATATCGTTTATAAATACCAATTCGGGAGCATACCTTTCGATGAGATTAAACAGGCTTTCCGATGTTTCCGCATCCGCAGACTTGAACATGGATAATCCCCCGATCGGAGCGTTTCCTGTCCCTTCCGTCGCACATTTCCGTATATCGTCGGATAGAGTGCAAAGCTCGGCTGCCGTTTTCCAGTGTGTGGGTGATTCTCTCTATTTCCGAGAATGATTCTCCGTACACGCTTCTAAATTTCAAATACTGTTTCATCTTACTTTTTTTTATTATGTTTTTTTGTTTCTGTTTGTCGCCTCTGGGGGATATGTAGAGGTCAAGTCCCCGGTAGGGGTCAATACGCCCTTTTATATATATAAATATATAAAGGGCTTGACCCTTGACCCTCCCCCGCACTATTTTGACCCCAGTTTGACCCCGATTTGACCCTAAGACTGACCCCAAAAAACAGAACAATTTTTACTATAAAATCGGAGAAATAGAACAATATCGGGCTAAACCTTTGAAAAATCATTTTTTTATGCGTTTCACAAGCTCTATTTTGATAAAAAATCGTCATTCTTCTACCTGTTTGTTTGGTTGGGGTCAATCGTTTGACCCTTGAAATGACCCTAAACCTACTAAAAAGGCAAATCTTCCTCATTTTCATACACTTGGCAATCATATTTTAATGTATATATCTCTCTTTCCTTTTGGATAATAGACAAATCCAAAGCCTCGGCGATTCGGCGTCTTGCTGTCTTTTGAGATACTCGGCAATGTTCCATAATCCTTTGAACAATTTCGCCATGTCTCAACCCCTCGCAGCCTTGAAAAACAGAAAGGAATACCCCCTGTAACTCGTCATATTTCCGCCCCTCTTTTTCCTCCGGTATGTCCGGCACTCCGTCAAACATTTTCGGCAGTCCGTCTGTGTCGATGTAGAAATATTCACTGTCCGGCTCTATCGGCTTGTGGCGTATCATCTTTATAGTAGCTTTGCTGTACTCCCCTTTGGGTTCAACAACAAACACACATTCGCATCTCCTTTCGCCCTCGCTCCCAAAATGCCCCCTCGCCTTTCCTGTCGGATCGTTCGGGTTCGTATGGGCTACGATGCATATATGCGTATTGTAGTCTTTCGCCAATTCCAAGAGTTCACGGTATATGTCGCTCGATTGTCCGTTATCGTTGGTATCGCCCACTAAATCCGTACCCACATCAACGACTACAAAGCCCGGATTCAACGCATGAAGTAAAGATTTTAATACCTCTTTTATTTCCCGGCTGTCCTTTCCGGCCATAGAGAGAATACGGTACAACCCCGAAAAATCGGCATCGCTCATTTTCTCCTCGTCCGATACGATTCGTTTCATTCGCTCCCGTATGTCATACACTTTATATTGGGCTTGTTCCGTATCGATGTGGAGTAACGGCCGTTCGGGGCGGTTCCCGCCCATGCCCGAATAGGTGTAATAATTACCGTATAGGTAGGCCGCCTCTAACATGGTGGTAAAGAATGTTTTCCGTCCTTTTGCCCGACCTGCGACCAACGAAATAGCCCCAAGAGTGAACAACATACTGCCACGACACAAGAGAACAGGAACGGGGTTTATACGTCCCATTGCGTCGGTTACTTCATACAGGCGCAAATATTCCTCGGCTCTCGCTTTTGCTTCTGCTTGTACTTCTGCGGCCGATCGGTGCGCCTCATCGAGAAGTGAAACGGAGACGGGAGCGGGCGGAGATTGGCTTTCAATGGCTACCGCATCGTTATTTGCCTTTTTGGACATATCGATGGGATTTAGTCTTTATTTCTAATGCAATATTCTTGTGCCTTTTCCCCGATCTCCTCGTCGGTAGATACCCGGTTACTCTGCATCCACTGTTCAAGCTCATGACGGTTAAAATAACATAGCCTACCCGCCGGGCTTTTGTAATGCGGGACTTTACGCCGCATCATCAACTGATATATATACTTTGGAGATACACCAAGATATATGGCTGCTTCTCTCGTCGTAAGAACCTCTTTTTTGGTGAGAAGTTCCAATGTTTCATGAAAATCTTTACCCATTTTTTTATTGTTTATTTAATTAAAAAAATAGGCGTGCACACCTCTCGGCTTGTAATTACATGGCAAAGTAAAGCAAAATATTTATCTCTAATGCAATAAAAAACAGACTATTATGTGGGCGATTTGTGCAAAAAAAATTCTTCCAAAATTGAACCTAATCAAGCCTTTAACATTTATTTAGAATAAAATAATAGGTGTTTTTCATGGTTGTTAACCATTGAAACATAATTATACATTTTTATGTGCGCTATTAAATCATTTTAAGACCACTATATAAAAGTTAAAAATTTCCCCCGTTCAATGTTTTCCCCTCGTTTTCCCCTAAATATTCATCTATTATATCTTTTAATAAGTCAATCCCACTTGCATTTTCCAATCTTTTTTTATCCGATTTTGGTAGATGTACAAGTGTATTAGATTTTGAACGAAATACATCAAATGCAATAGAGTTAATTTTCCAAGATTCTAATTTTATTATTCTGAAAAGAAAATATCTAAGGAGTTGTAGATCTCTTTTCCATACAACCTTTTCAAAATCTTCCTTTTTCCGGTTTATGGGAATGCCGAATATGACTTTGAAACACCCCTCTGTCGTGCCCTCGTCAATAAATCCGGCTTCTTTTAATCTATTAAAAAGCCGTGATATGCTCGGAACCGGAACGGCAAATTCAAAGTCAACACCTCTTTTTAATAGGTGTATATATTCTAATATATCGCTTTTATAGCTTTTTTTCATATCAAAATATCCATATTATTTCATAGTTCAATATCTGGAAGGCTGTTTATTGCGTCCTCTTTCAGCTTATCTATGGCGTGCATATACTTTTCTGTCATTTGTAGGCTACTATGTCCCAAAAGACTCGATACCGTCTTTATATTAGCTCCATTGTTTAAAATGTTCACGGCAAATGAATGTCTCCCGCAATGCCATGTAATATGCTTCTTTATACCGGCTTTTTCAGTCCATACCCTAAGCCCTTTTAGGCATGATGTATGAGAAGGGAGTTTAAATATTAAGTCTTTCCGATGTCCCTGTTCCGGTTCTTCTCCGATGAGGTTCAACAGCGTTTTAGACAATGGTATTTCCACATGGCTTTTACTACTATGCCCCTCTACCTTCATTTGATTAAAGCATAGCCTTTTGTTCGCATAATCCACAGCCTCATAGGTAAGGTGTTTAACATCACAAAATCTTATACCCGTGTACAAGGTAAAAGCAAATGCACGTCTTACCTCTGTATTCTGACCCTTATAGCTCGTCTGTAACAGTTGTTTAACCTCATCGAGAGACAATATTTCCTTGCTTATTTTATTGCGGTCTATCCGGCATACAATGCCCTCGCACAGGTTCCTATCTATATACCCGCTTTGATAGGCAACTTTGATAAACCGTTTCCAGCGTTTCCAGTGAGATATAGCTCCGTCTCCGGTGCTTAATTCTTGGTTATATTCCAAAAAACGATCCATCATATCAACGGTTAACTTTTTAGGCGGAATACTGTTTGCAAAAATCGGGTACTCATTTTTTATGAATGATTTAAAACGAGTGAATACCGCCTTAACCATTCTTATATCTGCCTTTTTATAGCTATTATAGTATTCCTCCATATAACTATAAAAATTTATATTGCGTGCTTGCAGTCTATAACCGAGCATACCGGCTTTAAGCTCTTGTTCCCGTTCAAAACGTATTTTTTTAGCGAGCTCCAACGTTTCTTTGTTCTGCTGTCGCTCTATCGGTGTCCTCGGTGCTTGCCAGAGGTACAGAGACAAATACCCTCTTTTCCGATTCACTTTCATAACTTCTTTACCGCTTTTCTCGCTTATACTTTTTGTATATCCCAGATAATAATCGAGAAATAGACTTTCTCTCCCGTCCGATAATACCTTAGCTCCGAGTTTGGGGTTGTCTCCCGTATCGGTACTAATCATATAGGTATTGTCACTCCTGTAATCCTTCTTTTGCGCCATATTATTTTGTTTTACTTTATTCTACAAATATAATACTTTATTTTACTTAGGTAGCAAACAGGTAGCAAAAAAATAAAAAAACATAGTAATATAGACTGATATAACATAAACCAAATAAATTTTATAATATGTTGAATATCAATATATAAATTTACTTTGTTTTATTCTGTATTATGTTAAAAATATGCAATATGTACCCCACGGGTGTACAAAGCAAACAGCCTGTCTATAACAGACAGGCTGTTTGCTTTATAGAAAATACATAAGATTACCCAGAATTATTTTGATTGTGTTTTCTAACCCCTCCGTCACTTTGTGACACCTCCCCTATATTTTGCTGTGCAAAACACAGGGGAGGAGGTTGAATACCCTTTTATCGCATTATTTATCGAATGAGATGGATCGAGTTCGTCCTTCTCCTCCGTGTCCCGCAGCATTACGGGGTGTCGCGTTAGCCATATAGAAGAGATGTCCGCAGGACGGAGGGAGTTGAAAAGATTATATAGTCTTTGATGGAGGGATCAGACGCATAAACGGACAACCGCCACTCATTTCCTACTGAGCCGATATCCTCACTAAATATCGACTAAGCCTAACTTTTTTCTTTTATATTCACCTTCTTTCTGTTTTTATTCATCTGAATTTTGTAGTTTGAAACCGACTATGATTCGACATGAAAAATAGATAAGCTCATTTTGTCCTTCTCCCGGCTTACACTATCTTTGCACTATGGAAAATAAAATAGATTGGAGCCGTACAGATGGATTAATTTTCGATATGGACGGAACCCTGTGGGATGCAGTAGACACATATGCCCGCATTTGGAACGAAGTATTTCTGCGAGCAGGAAAAGAAGTTCACATCACGAGGGAAAGCCTCATCGGTAACATCGGTATTCCTATTCCTAAGATTTTGGCAAACCTCTTTCCAGAAATTGAAAACGAAGAGGCAAACCGTTTCTCAAAAGAGTTAGCGGAACATGAGCCCGAATTATTGTCCCGTTACGGCGGTACACCCTATCCCGGCGTGGTTTCCGGGTTGGAACAACTCTCCTCGAAATACAAATTGTTTTTGGTCAGTAATTGCGACGCCCATACTTTACCTATTTTCATGTCTTGTATCGGGATAACCCCTTTCATCACCGAGGCCATTTCATTCGGCGACACACATAAACCCAAGGGTGACAACATGTTATTACTGAAAGAAAAATATCATCTGCAACACCCCCTCTATATGGGCGATATAGAAGCCGACGGGCGGGAAACTCATCGGGCAGGACTACCGTTCGTATATGCCCGTTACGGATTCGGACATACCGACGATTATGAGTTAGCTTTCGATTCGTTCGAAGATTTCACCAATTTCTTCTTAAAACTTAAATAAAAATGTATTCGAGTAATTTTCAACCCGAGGCTTCGTTACGGTGGAAGAGAGTACAGTCGGTATTACAGTCGATAAATGCCGATGCCGTTTTGTTGAATACGAACGCCAATCTATATTATTCTTCGGGCCGGATATTCAACGGTTATACCTATATACCTTCGGAGGGTGAAGCGATTTATTTCGTCCGCCGCCCCATAGGGTTGAAAGGAGAAAATGTTCATTATATCCACAAGCCCGAACAAATACCGGCTTTACTCACCGAAATAGGGCTGCCACTTCCCCGTAAACTCGCAATCGAGTGGGATGCATCTCACGGCGATTTCACACGGTTATGCGCCGTATTTCCCGATGCAGAAATAACGAACGGCTCGGCTGTCATGCGGAAAGTACGTTCGGTAAAAACCGATTACGAATTGGGGTTATTGCACGAGTCCGCCGTGAAACATGCCGAAGTATATCATCGTATCGAATCGGTCTATCATAACGGAATGACCGATATCGAATTACAGATAGAAATAGAACGCTTGTTGCGGTTGCACGGAAATCTGGGGCTTTTCAGAATAAACGGACAAAGCATGGAGATTTTCATGGGCAATGTCATTTGCGGCGATAATGCAGATACTCCCACACCGTACGATTTTGCTATGGGAGGAGCCGGATTGAGCTGCTCGATACCGGTAGGTTGCAATGGTTCGCTCATTCGTCCGGGCATGGCTGTGATGGTAGACATGTGTGGCAATTTCACCGGATACATGACTGACATGACCCGAGTCTATTCGGTAGGGGAATTACCCGACCTAGCCCATCGAGCCCACCAATGTTCCATCGATATTCATCGTGCTGTAAGCCAAATGGGCAAACCGGGTGTGCAGGCGGCCGACTTATATAATCTGGCGATTTCGATAGCAAAGGAGGCCGGATTGGAAAATTACTTTATGGGACATACCCAGAAGGCCGGATTTATCGGACACGGTGTAGGCATCGAAGTTAATGAAGCTCCGGTCTTAGCTCCGCGCTCGAAAGATATTTTAGAAGGGAATCAAGTCATAGCTCTTGAACCGAAATTTGTCATACCCCATGTAGGCGCAGTTGGAATCGAAGATACCTATACGATCACACCCGAAGGCATGAAGGCCATTACGAACGCTCCGGTAGAAATAGTATCTTTATCGTAAAAATGTCTTTTTGAATTCCTCCGTCACTTCATGACACCTCTCCTATCGCACTTTACCGTGCGCAGTGGAGGAGGTTAAAATGCATTATCCTTTACCCCCGTTCCATAAAACAGGAACGGGGGTAAAGGATAAAGATGCAACCCCGCCGATTTTCTATCGTCGTGTCCTTTTTTCTCTGCGAATAACTTCGTAACTTTAAGCCCCTGAAACTAAATTTTATCTGTTTATGCAACCCTTTATTCATCTGCACGTTCACTCCCAATATTCTATTCTTGACGGTCAGGCTTCGATTCCGGCATTGGTCGATAAGGCTATACGCGACGGAATGAAAGGTTTGGCATTGACCGACCACGGTAATATGTTCGGGATAAAAGAGTTTTTCAATCTGGTAAAAAAGAAAAACGGAGCAACAAAAGATGCCATTAAAGGTGTACAGAAACGAATCGAAGCCATCGAAAGCGGTGCGGAAGAGGCAGAAGACAAAGAAAAAGAATTGGCCTCCCTGCAAGAAGAAAAGGCAAAACTCGAAGCCAAAATATTCAAACCGATATTCGGGTGTGAAATGTACGTAGCCCGTCGTCGGCTTACCGACAAGGATGCCACACCGAGGGAAATACGTACTGCCGTCGTCAACGAGGTCGATGGCTTTTCTATTCGTCGGGGAGCTGTCGACGAGGGCGGTTATCACTTGGTTGTCCTTGCAAAGAACCTGAAAGGTTATCACAATCTGGTAAAGTTGGTATCGAAAGGCTGGACCGACGGATTTTATTCCCGTCCCCGTACCGACAAATACGAACTCGAAAAATATCACGAAGGGCTGATTGTTTGCTCTGCATGTCTGGGTGGAGAGATTCCGAGAAGAATCCTTACCGGCGATATTCAAGGAGCCGAGGAAGCTATCCTATGGTTCAAGAATATCTTCGGAGAAGATTATTACCTCGAATTACAACGCCACAAAGCTACCGTACCGAGAGCCAACCACGAAACATACCCGCTGCAACAAGTAGTGAACGATAGGCTGATAGAGCTCTCTCGCAAGCATGGAATCAAACTGGTATGTACCAACGACGTTCATTTCGTGGAAGAAGAAAATGCCGAAGCACACGACCGACTCATTTGTTTGAGTACGGGTAAAGACTTGGACGACCCCAATCGCATGCTATATACCAAACAAGAGTGGTTAAAGACCCAACAGGAGATGAACGACATCTTTTCCGATGTGCCCGAAGCCCTGTCCAATACGTTGGAAATCCTCGACAAGGTAGAGTTTTATTCCATCGACCACCCGCCTTTGATGCCTACTTTCCCGATTCCCGAGAACTTCGGTACAGAAGAAGAGTATCGGAAAAAATTTACCGAAGAAGATTTGTTCAATGAATTCACTCGGGACGAAAACGGGAATGTCGTTTTGGACGAAGCCGCAGCGAACAAGAAAATAGGAAATTTGGGCGGTTACGACAAACTGTACCGCATCAAGTTGGAAGCCGATTACTTGAAAGAATTGACTTTCAAAGGAGCGCACGAACGATACGGAGAGGAACTATCCGACGAAATTATGGAGCGAATCACTTTCGAACTTCATATCATGAAAACGATGGGGTTTCCGGGTTACTTCCTCATTGTACAGGATTTCATCAATGCTGCCCGCAAAGAGCTCGATGTCTCAGTCGGTCCGGGACGTGGTTCAGCCGCCGGATCGGTTGTCGCTTATTGCTTGAAAATTACACAGATAGACCCTCTAAAATACGATTTGCTATTCGAACGGTTCCTTAATCCCGACCGTATTTCCTTGCCCGATATCGATGTGGACTTCGACGATGACGGTCGTGGGCGGGTATTGCAATGGGTAACCGAAAAATACGGAGCCGAAAAAGTGGCACACATCATCACCTATGGCACGATGGCTACAAAATTGGCGATTAAAGATGTGGCCCGTGTACAAAAACTACCGTTGCCCGAATCGGATCGTTTGACTCGCTTGATTCCCGACCGTTTACCCGAAAAGAACGGGAAAGCCCAAAAAATAAACCTGAAAAATTGTATCGCCAATGTCAAAGAGTTGCAGGATGCTTGCAATTCGAGCGACGAGCTACTGTCCAATACAATGAAATATGCCCAAATGCTCGAAGGAAACGTGCGAAATACCGGTGTTCACGCCTGTGGCGTTATCATCGGGCGTGACGATATAACCGATTGGGTTCCGGTGAGCACGGCCGACGACAAAGAGACCGGGGAGAAAATGCTCGTTACCCAATATGAAGGCAGCGTTATAGAAGATACCGGCTTGATAAAAATGGACTTTTTGGGATTAAAAACGCTCTCTATCATCAAAGAAGCCATCGAAAACATTCGCCAAACCCGTCACATAGAACTAGATATCGACTCTATTCCTATCGATGATCCCAAGACATACGAATTATACAGTGCAGGACGGACAACCGGAACATTCCAGTTCGAGTCCGCCGGCATGCAAAAATATCTGAGGGAGCTGCATCCCACGACGTTCGAAGACCTCATCGCCATGAACGCTCTTTATCGTCCGGGACCTATGGAATACATACCGCAATTCATCGCCCGCAAGCATGGGAAAGAACCTATCGTGTACGATATTCCTATTATGGAAAAGTATCTGAAAGATACTTACGGAATTACGGTATATCAAGAACAGGTCATGTTGCTCTCCCGTTTGCTCGCCAATTTCACACGCGGTCAATCCGACGGATTGCGTAAAGCGATGGGTAAAAAACTGAAAGATAAACTGGATGCGTTGAAGCCCCTTTTCATTTCGGGCGGCGAGAAAAACGGACATAAAAAAGAAGTACTCGAAAAAATATGGGCCGACTGGGAGAAATTCGCTTCCTATGCTTTCAATAAAAGCCATGCCACATGCTACTCATGGGTAGCGTTCCAAACGGCATATCTGAAAGCCAACTATCCATCGGAATATATGGCGGCAGTGCTGAGTCGAAACCTCAATAACATCACGGAAATCACGAAATTCATGGACGAGTGCAAATCCATGAAGATTCAAGTTTTAGGTCCCGATGTCAACGAAAGCCAGTATAAGTTCTCGGTAAACAAGAAAGGAAATATCCGTTTCGGATTAGGAGCAATCAAGGGAGTCGGAGACTCGGCGGTACAAGCCATTGTCAAAGAGCGCGAAGCCAACGGCCCGTATAAGGGAATATTCGACTTTGTGGAACGAGTCAATCTTTCGGCTTGTGGTAAAAAAACGATAGAGTCATTGGCTATATCCGGAGCCTTCGACTCATTCAAAGAAATTCACCGGGAAGATTTCACTGCATTGAACAGCAAAGGAGAAATTTTCTTAGAAACATTGGTACGTTACGGTGTAAAAGTACAAAATGACAAAATGTCCCAAGCTACGTCTTTATTCGGAAGCGTAGCTCCCATCGTAACGACCCCGCCCGAAATTCCACGGGGTGTACCACTCTCCGACATCGAGCGTTTGGACAAGGAAAGAGAGCTCGTTGGCATGTACCTTTCGGCACACCCGCTCGATGCCTATAAATTGGAATTATTGTACGGTTGCAATACCCGCATGACCGATTTGAAAGACCGGGAATCCCTCTTAAATAAAGAGCTGACATTCGGAGGAGTGGTTGTCGACTACCGAACGGGAATCGGGAAAAGAGGCGGCCAATATGGCTTCCTTAAAATAGAAGACTATTCGGGAGCCGAAGATATACCTTTATTCGGCCAAGACTTCATAGACTACGGAAAGTATGGAGCCAATAACGGAACTTTCGTGTGGATAAGGGCTCGCTGTCAACCATCGAAATTCACCCCCGGCCGTATCGATTTGAAAATTTTGGAGATAAAGCTACTGTCCGAATTAAAAGGTACTTTACTTAATTCCATCACAATCGAGCTACCGGCCCGATTGGTAAAAAACGGATTCATACAGACACTTTCCGAATTTATGCCCCCGGCACACCAGCACAAGGCAGAATTGAGTTTCAAAATATACGATTCGGAGTTGGATAAATCGGTACGGCTGAGATCGAGGCGCAAACCGACGATCACGGAAGAACTCATCGATTTTTTAAGCGAGAACGACGAGGTCTCTTTCAAAATAAATGAATAATCGTTTGCGACTCAACCAGAGATTACCTACTTTTGTTGTAAAATAAATTGAAACGATAAAACAGTAAAAAATAAAATTATGGCATTGAAAATCAATGATGAAAATGCAAAAGAATTGATTGCCTCCGGCAAACCGGTAGTTATCGATTTTTGGGCGGAATGGTGCGGCCCCTGTCGCGCAATCGCACCTTCGGTAGACGAACTTGCAGAAGAATATGAAGGCAAAGTGATAATCGGGAAATACAATGTTGACGATGACGCCGATTTAAGTGCAGAATACAGTATCCGCAATATCCCCACCTTGCTCTTTTTCAAAGAGGGTAAACTAGTGGACAAACACGTCGGTTCTGCTTCGAAAGCCGATTTGGAAGCTAAAATCAAAGCACTGCTGTAAAAATCCGAAAAGAAAATCGTATAAACCCCTCGCCTATATATACAAGGCGAGGGGTTTCCTTGTCTTGGAATAGAGAATAGTTCTTTACCAGTTAAGATACTCTTTCAAAGTATTTACATAGGCTTCGAAAGCCCCCCTTCCTTTTTCGGTTATTTGGCACGATGTCCTTGTTTTCTTGCCGACAAATTCTTTCCTGACCCGAATATATTCGGCCGCCGATAATTTATCTATCTGCACACTCAGGTTTCCGGAAGTCGCCCCAGTTTTTTCTTTCAGATAAACAAAATCCGCCTCATCTACCGACAAGAGAATCGACATGACAGCCAACCTCAACTGCGAGTGTAACAATGGATCTAATTCTTTCAACATATCTTTTTACACTTTGCATTAAGAATATGTCCCGGAACAATCATCACGACGACAAACGATCCCCCGAAATAGAGCTGCCACACCATAGGCGTATGTAAAGAAGGTATAGTCATAAACATATAAATAGCCGTGACAAGCGCGAGCAACGGGAAATAAGTAAGGCTGGATTCCTTGATAACCAGACCAGTAATCGACGTACCTATACCACAATACAACAAAGCCAACGGCATCATCAACCCGAAATTGACACGACCGATAACAAATCCTAATACGGTCATCGTCAAGACAGTAAGTACAAACAATGCTCCTATGACTCTCCATGTTTCGTTGATCATGCGGTCGGTATAAGTCACTACTTTCGGCCTATTTCTTTTCTCCCGTACGCTGCTGACAAGAAATGGCAAAAACATCAAGAACCACCCGGCACTCCACGCACTGTTTCCCGTAAAGTAAACCAAAGCATAGATAACGATCGACAGAATAGCAGCCGTATAGCCATACATCAAAAATTTATTTCCACTGCCACTCCCGATGCTTTGTTTTGTAACTCGAATCATCTGAGCGATGAGTTCCAAACTCTCTTTCTCATTCATTTTCTGTTCTTCCATAAGTCGATTTTTAGATTTACAAATTGGTTTATTTTATAAACTATATAGCTATATACTCTCTTTTCATGCTATAATTATAGCACAAATAT
>ERZ791927.504-NODE-504-length-39459-cov-4.192899_pt1 | contig 39459 bp, 36 predicted proteins | sample MGYA00510130_ERZ791927 | MGnify/ENA primary metagenome ERZ791927 (study PRJEB30046, sample SAMN00792055) | human gut metagenome | study: EMG produced TPA metagenomics assembly of the A metagenome-wide association study of gut microbiota in type 2...
TATTATTTATATTATATTAATAATAAGTTAATTATGAGTAATTATTACGGATTATAAATCCGCTATAACTATCTTGCCTGAGAGGCATCCTCGGATTACATTTGTATCAGCATGGATAGAAAAATTCGAATTGCTAGGATCATTCAAAATGAATGAGATGTGCTGTTAGGGAATGAATAAAGAATTTTTTACTATATAAAATCTAAAATAATAAATCAATGAAAAAACTACTCTTAAGTATTCTGTGTATCGGGCTGCCGATGTTGCAAAACACAATAGAAGCGTCTATGCCAGCTCGTTTTGTGGATACAGTTGAAATGGGAAAAAATCAAATTTATCCATGAAGGATTTAAAGAAAACTTTAGTCTGGAAATTTATGTTAAAAAAACATAGGAAATTGATTGATGAAAATCGTCCTGAATTTGGCATTATGCAAAGAAAATATCCCTCGAATTTAATCACGATTTATTCTGGTGATGATTGCGAAATAGCTATTTCCCGAGATGGAAAATGTGGGTTTGTCTATCCCAAAAAATTAACAAAAGATATGATTGTTAATCATTTGCCTGAACAAATGCCTCCCATTGATCCCAAGACACAGAAGCCATGGTTTGAACGTCCTGTAAATTATAAAGATTTAACAGAAGAAGATCAAAAGTATATAGATGCTATTTTACAACCTCTTAATGAAAATTTTCATGCTGTCTTGATCTATCCATTTACAAAATTAAGTGAAAGAGATGTCTCTTTGGGGAAGGTATCTGGTAAAATAATTTACAAACCACAAACATCTTCTGTTTCCGGTACAACTGATGCGGATAATTTATCGTCGATTCAAGTAGAAATGTATGATAAATTTGGAAAGTTTGTATATGATGTATTACCAGAACCTGAATATTACACCCCATGGGTTCAAAGTGCTTGTGGAATTGATTTTCTAGAGACAAAACGAGGATTCTTTAGTGCTATTACTGTAATTACTTATGAAGGGGGTGACTGTAGATTAGGTATTTTAAGTAGTGTTTTTGCGACAGAAAGATCAGGGAAATTTGATATTCTTCATCAGCAAAAAGAAGCTTTAAATAATGTATTGCAAGAAAACAAATTGACGGTTGATGAAATTAAATTCGATTCATTTAATTTACAGGGTCGTCAGGCTGCTGTAGCCTATATCTATAAAAAAGCTATGCTGGCAATTGATAATATTTTGAAATGTGAAATATTTAAACAAGAGTGGACCGAGGTTGCAAATAGACCACATCCCGTATTGGCTTTTGTACCATATAAGAAAAGAATCCCTAAGAATATTCAGGAAATCATACCAGATCCATTTGTAATTAAATAAGGATCATGACTAGATGGAGGACTTTAAAGGTATTGTAATGTATTCTTGATGAGTGCGTGATAAATAGATTTTCCGTTCACGGATTTCAGAGTATCAATCCAGTCGTTTCATTCGCATGTTTACTATCGATATGTAAGTAACTAAAATTACTGAGCTTGTCGCTCTAAATAGCAATACAGTCAATAGAATTCTTAAGTTATTACGTACACGTTTATATATTAATCCATGTAAAAGAATGTGAATTCAAGTTTAATGATTGATCAGATAATCTATCTGTATGAACTTATTTTAACAAAATTACGAAATTCTCCATTCAACTAGTCATGAGCCATAATTATTATTCATCCTTGAAGAACATTTCAAGATGTTCCTCAAGGATGACGAAACCGGATTGAAGCGGTGGAAATGATGAAACTTTCCCCAACCGCCTCTGTCAATAGTAGGCAGGTTGCGTATCGTCTGGAGAGTGGAAGTCGTTTTGGAGGCCGGACCGGTCGGAGTGCATGGTTTCGATCTTGTTGAGCATTTTGATGGTGGCCTTGATGGCTGCTTCCGTTTGATCGGGGTCGAGCCCGCGCGTGCGGAAGGCTTCTCCCCTGTATTCCCATGAGATGAAGGTTTGGACGATGGCGTTGGTTCTCCCGCCTGGCGGGATATTGACCGAGTAGTTGGTGAGGCGGGGGAAATCTCGCTTGAGCTGGTTTTTGTAGATCCGTTTGAGAGCCTGGACGAATGCGTTGTACTGACCGTCGCCGGAGGAGGTTTCCTGATATTCACAACCGTTGATGAGGATTTTGATGGTGGCGACGGGTTTGAGTCCTTGGGCTAGGGAGAGACTGTAGTTGAGGATGCGGACTTGTTCTTCCTCGCGATCCTGCTTGAGAACATCGGCGATGATGTAGGGGAGGTCTTCGGCGGTGACGACTTCTTTTTTGTCGCCGAGTTCGATGATTCTGTCCGTGACTCGACGCATGGAATCTTCGTCCAGCTGGATGGAGAGGGCCTCCAGGTTTTTACGGATATTGGCTTTGCCGGAGAGTTTTCCGAGTGCATACTCGCGGACGCGGCCGAAACGTTCCGGGAGGAGGTCGTTGCAGTAGAGGTTGTTTTTGCTGTCTCCATCGGCATGGATGCCGGCGCACTGGGTGAATACGTTGGCGCCGATGACGGGCTTATTGGAAGGGATGCGGATGCCGGAGCAACTTTCCACGATGCGGCTGATGTGGTTAATCTTTTTCTCCACGGCACGGCAGGAAACGTGCAGTTGATCTTTTAATACGGGCAGGATGCTGGAGAGAGGTGCATTTCCCGCGCGTTCTCCCAAGCCGTTGATCGTGGTATGGAGGCCGCTGATACCAGCCTTGACGGCGGCGGCGGCGTTGGCGACGGCCAGGTCGTAGTCGTTGTGCGGATGAAAGTCGAAGTGCAATCCGGGGAAGGAGGCTACGATTTCTGCGCAGAAGTCATAGGTGTTCCACGGGTTGAGTACGCCGAGGGTATCCGGCAGCATGAAACGGCGGATGGGGCTGTCCTTCAAGGATTCCAGCATGCCGTGGACGTATCCGGGTGAATTCAGCATGCCGTTGGACCAGTCTTCGAGGTAAATGTTGACGGCGATACCCATGCGTTCCGCCATGTCGATGTTGCGGCGGATGTCGTCCCAGTGTTCTTCCGGTGTTTTCTTCAGTTGGCCTTCGCAATGTTTCAGGGAACCTTTTGTGAGCAGGTTGACCGTGCGGCAACCGGAGTTGAGGATCCAGGCGAGGGAGATGCCGCCGTCGACGAAACCGAGGATTTCCATGCGATCCAGACAGCCGAATTTATCTGCCCAGGCGGTGATTTCACGGGCGCCTTCCATCTCTCCCTGAGAGACGCGGGCGGATGCGATTTCCAGGCGGTCGACGTTCAATTCCTTGACCAGCAGACGGGCAATACTCAACTTTTCCTTCGAGGAAAAGGATGTGCCCGATGTTTGTTCTCCATCGCGCAAGGTGGTGTCCATGATCTCAATGACGCGTTCGCCTTGGGGCATATTGGATAAATCCGGCATAGCACACGCAATTTCTCAGGACTTTTCCTTGAGCGCAAGACCAATTACCGTGCATGATGGGAAGAATGGCGGTAGCGGGTGGAGGGCTGACCGATATGTACGCTTTTCCAAGGGCCTCATCGAAGGAGGAACGTTCTGCAAAGAATGTTCAAACTCCTTCGTGCTCTGCGATGAGTTCGAGGAAATCGTCGAGGTATTTGTCCGCCTTGCCGGCGCCGATGCCGTGGATGTTCATAGCTCCTTCGCGCGTAGTGGGTTTGAGTCGTGCGAGGGCTTCCAACGTGCTGTTGTGGAAAACCATGTAGGGGCGGAGGTGGTATTCTTCCGCCAATTCGCGACGGAGATCCTTGAGTTTCCCGAACAGTTCTTCGTCGAATACCCCGAAGTCGGGACGCGCATTGTTGAAGCGCGGGCGGGTGGGGCCTCCTCGCGTAGAGGTCACAGACGGAGCAAGAACCCGGGCGGGCGTTTTGCGCGCCAGAGGCCAGATCATGCGGACGGGTTCCCGCCCCATCATGGCATCATGGCCTCGTTTGCTGATGGTGAGCATGGGGCGTTCCGCCCCGCAGGTGCGGAGGTAACCGGCTAATTTCAGTGATTGGAAGAGTTGTTTGAGGGCGTCTTCCGTCATGTCGGAGAGGATGCCGTAGGTACTCAGGCGGGGCAGGGATGTTTTGAGAATATCCTGGGTTTTGGCGCCCTTGAGCATTTGAATGATCTTCACCTTGCCCCAGCGTCCCTCCCATTGACCATCCCGGTTGCGGTAGGATGCCCGGGCGATACCGCTGAGAGCTTTACGGACGATTTCCGTCTCCTGCGGCCCCAGTTCCTCTGCGGTATAGCCGTCCATGCCGGCACATTGGTCGCAATGGCCGCAAGGTTCGGAGTCTCCTTCGCCGAAGTATTGGAGAATCCATTGCTGGCGGCAGCCGTCGGAGTAGGCGTAGGAGGTCATGGCCTTGAGTTTGTCGCGGTCACGGTTCTCCTTTTCAATAATAGTCTGGGCGTCGATATTGATGTGCTGGGCACCCCATTCCGGATGGAGGATACGCGTGCCGCGGATGCGTTGTCCTGGGACATCGAAGCGTTCGATGGCTCCGGCCCGGGCGAGAGCCGCCAGAGCGGAACCGACGGACATTTCGTTCTTGCACTGCATTTTGGTGGCGATTTCCTCCATGCTCCACAAAAGCTCATGAGTTTGGGCGTCGCAGAACTTGCGGAGCATTTCGTACAGGTCGACGATGAAGACGAATCCGGGGTTGGCCCCTTCGATGAAGAATTCCTGTGTTCTCAGATCGGCGTGGTTGAACAGCAGGTCGCAACTGGCATCGTCTCCGTCACGTCCCGCCCGTCCTGCTTCCTGATAGTAGGCTTCAACACTGCCGGGAATTTCAAAATGGGCGACGAAACGGACGTCGTCGCGGTCGATTCCCATTCCGAAGGCGTTGGTGGCGACGGCAACATCGGCTTCTTTGGATATGAATTTGTTCTGAGCCTCCTCCCGGGCATTGTCATCCATGCCGGCGTGGTAGGCAATGGCATTGATTCCAAGGTTACAGAGTTCCTCATAGACGAGTTCCACTTTCTTGCGGGTGGTGCAATATACGATACCCGTCTTGCCGGTGCGGACGATTTCGTGGAGTTTTTTGAATTTCTCCTTGTTCGTATCGCAGGGTGTGATGCGGAAATGGAGATTTTCGCGAGCGAACCCGCGTACAATCACTTCGGGATCGTGCATCGGGAGATGGGAAAGGATGTCCTCGCGGACTTTCGGAGTAGCCGTAGCTGTTAGGGCAAGCAGCTGGGGATTACCCAGTTCGTTCATGGCGTAGCCCAGTTTTAAATAATCGGGGCGGAAGTCATGTCCCCATTGGGAGAGACAGTGGGCTTCGTCGATGGCGACAAGATCGATTTCCACTTCCGCCAGCGCACGCCTGAATCCCGGTTGTCCGAACCGTTCCGGAGCCACATACACCAGTTTGTAGAGTCCTTCCCGCATTTTGTGGAGGCGTTCCCGTTGTTCCTGCATGGAGAGGGAACTGTTGATCATGGTGGCGGGTATCCCTTTTTGCTCCAGGGCATCCACTTGATCCTTCATCAATGCAATCAACGGGCTGACGACCAGAGTTACTCCTTCCCGGCAGATGGCAGGCAATTGATAGCAAAGGGATTTCCCTCCACCCGTCGGCATCACGACCAGGGCATCTTTGCCCTCCAGAACAGCCTGAACAACCTGATCCTGGCCTTCTCGCAACCCGGAAAAGCCGAAATAGGTTTCCAGGGCAAGCAGGGGATCTCGGAGAACGCGGAACTCATTCATAATACGTCCCACCTAATTTGCCATATCCTCGGAAAACATGGAAGTCGAAACCCCTTCGCCTTGCGCCATCAAGGAGGAAATAAGGAAAAAGATGAGAATTTCTAATAATTTTTTCCGTTTACTGCTTGACGAAAATCAAGAACCGTGTATATTCCTCTCACCGCTTCGGTGGTACATGATGCAAATCATAAAAGCGCCCGTAGCTCAATTGGATAGAGCGTCTGACTACGGATCAGAAGGTTTGGGGTTCGAATCCCTACGGGCGTGCCATTTGCACCATGAAGACACGGAATCCTGCCTTACGGACAAAGAAGTTCGAACAAAGGGCAGGTTTTTTTGTCTCAACATACATAACGTGGGGGCGCCTTGGTTTCGACTGGAAGTTTGAGGTGCCGGCTGCATGTGAAGGTTGATCAGTTGGCCTTCTAAAAAGCTGATCAAAAAAATAAATGCAGACTCTAACGAGCTCGCACTGGCTGCCTAATTAACGCGGCCTCGTCCGATCACCAACGCCTGCTAGGTGGGAAGACGTCATAATCAGCAGGCTGGTGCAAAGCGGGGTTGCCGCGCCGCGCACGAGATTTCCACAGGCAACTGGCGAGCCTCATAGCTGACGCATGGCGGAGAGGACGCGAGATTGCAGCAATATGCGTCTGAACATGGAGATGCCAGCACCAACGGCATTCAGGACAGGGGTTCGATTCCCCTCGCCTCCACCATTTATTTTAATCCCCGGCGTCTTGTGATAAAGAATCCGGGGATTTTTTGGTCAATGTCAAAATGAATGAGAACCGTTATTTTTCAATCATTCTTCCTTTTCGGAAGCCATTTATCGAACTGGCGGCAGTTTCCCGGTTTCGACAGTCTCCACATTTCCATTGGTTATAACCTTTACTTTTTGAGGGCTAGGCGAAAAAAGCTCCTTCTTCGTTACTTTTCCGTTTTTCCATTCAAAGTTGACGGTAATATTCCCTCTTGCCTTGAGTCCCTTGACACTACCCGACGGCCAGGCAGCCGGTAGTGCGGGCAAAAGAGAAATTTCTCCTGGATTATGCGACTGAAGCAGCATTTCTGCCATGCCCGCCGTAATTCCGAAGTTACCGTCCATCTGCATAGGAGGATGAGTAGTCAACATATTGTCCAGCATATTATACTGGATCAGACTGGAGATCATTTCATGAGCCTTGTTCCCTTCCTGAAAACGAGCCCACAAGGCCGTACGCCAGGGCCACGTCCAGGATCGGCGGCTGTCTCCTGATGTTCCTCGCCAAAGTAGTGATTTTTTTGCGGCTGCCGCCAGTTCGGGGGTTTTCTCCACACTGATCTGGTTACAGGGGTAGACGGCTAGAAGATGTGATGTATGGCGGTGTGCCGTTCGGGGATCACGGTCTATCATCCATTCCTGAAGATTGCCTTCCCGGCCTATTCTATGATCAGCCAGGAGGTCTCTCTTGCGAGCTAGCTGTTCCGCCCATTCCCGGTCTACATCCAATATTTCCGCCGCTGTAATGGTCATGTCGAAAAGATTTCTTACCAGTTGCTGGTCGTGAGCCACACCATCTTCCCGAGGACCGTGTTCGGGCGACCACGTATCCGGAGCAACTAGCGTGCCTTTTTTAATATCCTTCAATTCCGGATACTGAGATACATCCAGCTCTTTTCCGTTCGAGACAAGTCCTTTGCCATGTTCTCCGAGTTCCTTCAGATGGTCTTCCCAGAACTGGCAGATTTGCTTCATCATAGGGTAAGCTTGTTTTCTGAGATACGTATTATCCTGAGTGAAGGCGTAATGTTCCCACATATGGCAGGCATACCAAGAGGAACCGGGAATGTTCCACGCCCAACCATGACCTCCGAAAGGATTCTGGCTGAAGGCAACCGTCCATCCTCTCGCTGGAGTTCCCCCCTGATTCTTGAATGTCTTTTTTGTCGCTTGGATACTGGGAAGCGTCATGGCCGTGAAGAAATCCAACAGAGATGTCTGGCACTCCTGCAGATTGGTGGGACCTGCCAGCCAGTAATTCATTTGTATATTGATATCACTGTGGTAGTCACAGGCCCAGGCCTGCTGTACATGGTCGTTCCAGAGCCCCTGTAGATTAGCAGGGAGCGTTCCCGGACGGGAACTGGACATTAGTAGGTACCGTCCGTATTGGAACAAGGTCTCTTCCAACTCCGGATCCTCAGGTTTATTTTGATAAGCCTTTATTCTCTCATCCGTCGGCAGTGACGCGACAGATGGATCCGTTTTACCCAAATCTAGTTTGACCCGGTCAAACAGGGACTTGTGATTTTTGATATGAACACTCTTCAATTCATTCGGCAACTTTCCTGCGACCTTGTCCAGATAGTTCTTATTTCGTTGTCCAGGAGACATCCCTTTCCAATTTTTCTTGAAATCCATTTCGTAATCTGTCGCTAGAGAAATAATAATGGTCACCGAATCGGCTTTTGACAGATCCAGATAAGGAAGTTTCTCCGTTTTCATGACAGGTTTGTTATTATCGTAAGTTACTGTTACATTTGCCTTAGCGCCTTTGGCGGCAATCTGCCCACCCTGGTTCAGAACAACAGCCCGTCCCTCAAAGGCCATACCGTTTTTCAAGGTGCCGGCCATAATCAATTCATTTCCCTGAGCCGCCATTTTTACCGTATGATTCGGTTTGAACATGAATTTGGCATCTAGACGACCGGGGGAGCTAGCTGTACAAGTCATTACTATTACCTGATCTGGAAAACTGGCAAAGACTTCCTGTTTATACTCTACGCCATCCTTGGTATAAGAGGTCCGAGCGATGCCGTCGTCCAGAGAAAGAGAGCGGGTATAATTACTTGTTTCTCCCGATGAAGCAAATTCGATTAAAAAATCTGCAAAAGGCTGGTAACATCCAAACTGATCTTGTCCCGACAAGGGACCGTATTCATACCCCATAGAAGGGTTTTCCCCACCGCTCCAAAAGCTGATTTCGTTCAGAGCCAAACGTTCACGAACATCTCCTCCAAAAACCATGGCTCCAATTCGTCCATTGCCGATAGGTAATCCCTGTGATTCCCAGGCATTCCCTCTGAGCTGTTTCGGCTGTTGATAGTTTTTTGGATTTCCTTTCCAAGGGGTCCGTATCTCATAAACGTCCCCTGGTTTGTTAAACCAAAGACGATGTGATGCAGCCTGAGCTCCTGCTGAGACGGAAACACCGGATACTGCGACCGATGCCATAAATCCCGCGATACATGACGTTATTTTCATAATGGTATTATTTGGTTATTTTCTCTATAGTGTAAAAACACACTTTAGAACAGTGGAAGATCAATATAGAGGGTTCACTCTAACTACGTCCTCAAATAACCGCGTTTATCTGCCAAATGATGGTAGAAAAACGTTAAATTTGAATAAATGTCTTATCTTTTCTTTCTTTCCCGCTGATTTGCTTTTGATCGTCAAGCCTATTATTTCATAAAATTCGTTCAATAGGCGAGTGTGGTTGACTCGGAGGGAAGATACAGATTTCTCTTCTGGCTCGTGTGATATTATATATAAAAGTTGACATGAATAATTTTCAATAGTATTTTAACATTATTAAATCAAATAAGGAAGATTTCATGCATATAATGTCGGATTGGTTCACGCATCTTGAGAATGAAGACATGAACTTCATCAAGCGGTTTGTTCTGTCTTCAGGATCATTGAAGGCTGTGGCGCAGCAATACGGGGTTACATATCCGACGGTGAGGTTGCGTCTGGATAGGTTGATTCAAAAAATCGAAGAGGCAGACACAGTTGAAATGAGAGATCCTTTCGTGATGCACATCAAGCAGCTAGCTTTGAATGAAAAGATCAGTTTGGAGGCAGCCAAGTCTCTGATCAATGAATATCATAAACATAAAACGAGAAAGGAATAAAATATGTGGTTCAATGAGACAACGGGGCATTTGATTGCCAATATTCTTGGAGTGTCGATCGGCCTTTTCGGTGGAATTTGGGGGACGATGACCGGAGTACTTGCTCCCAAAGGCAGGGGTCGAAGTTTTGTCCTGGGGGCGGCAAAGTTTTTTTTCACTGTCGGCGTCGTGTTGTTGCTTGCCGGCGGTGTCGCATTGTTGACGGGACAACCTTATCATGTATGGTTTCCGTTTTTTATCTGTGGCTTTGTACCTGTTGTAGCGGTATCGTATACTTACCGGATTCTCAAAAAGAGATATACGCAATTGGAATTGAATAAGATGTATATTGATGACATGAAGTAATTTCCGTCTTGGGGACGATGAGGAAAAGAAATTTATCTCGGGACCGGGAATCCGGATCAGGATATGATGCCGAGAGGTTTTGTGGTTTTCCAGCCGTTTCGCGTGAAATCCGGGAACCGGACGGGCATGCCTCCGTTCTCGACGGATTGCGCGGATAGAGGGCCGACTGCAGACCAGAATGCTCCTTCGTAGACGTTTTGATCCATGGGGGCTCCCTGACGGAGGCATTCGATGATACGGAACATCATGACGAAGTCCATGCCGCCGTGTCCTCCCATTTTTTGAGCCAGGTCGCCAACTCGTTTCCAGAGAGGGTGTTCGTATTGTTCGTAAATGGCATCCATGTCTTTACCCTGGATCCATTCATGATAGTTGCCCGATCCGAGTTTTTCTCCGGCGACGCGAGTCGGAAACCCGGCAAGGGTGCCTGCAGTTCCCTGAATGAGGTTGAGACGGGAATAGGGGCGGGGAGTGGTTTCATCCCATTGGATGAGGATGGTACGTCCTAGGCCGGTTTGGACGATGGTGCTGTTCATGTCTCCGCAGATGAATTTGCCGGCATTCCATTTGTGATTCGGGGAGAGTTTTTTTCGGGCGAATTCGGCACGCCCGCGAGCTGGCGAAGAGAGGGAGACAAGGTGGCTGAAGGTGTCTTCTCCGCGGGAAAGATTCATGTATTGGGCGACGGGGCCGAGTCCGTGGGTGGGGTAGAGGTTGCCGTTGGTCAGTTCCATGTAGGCGGTGCGCCATGATCCTTCTCCCCGGTCAGTTTGGAGGAGTTGGTCGCGCAAGTTGTGGATGTAGGCGGCTTCTCCATGCAGGAGTTCTCCGATGAGTCCCTGGCGTACTATGTTGAGGAACAGGAGTTCTTCTCGTCCGTAGTTGACGTTTTCCATCATCATGCAGTGCTTTTGCGTGGCTTCACTCGTGTCGATGAGTTGCCAGAGTTCAGCAACGGATGGGGAAAAGGGGACTTCCTCGAAGGTGTGGGCGCCTCGCTTCATGCAATTGCAGGCGATGGGAACGTGGGAGGCCCAGTCCGTGCTGATGACGACAGCGTCCGGTTTGCACTCCTGCATCATGTTGAGGTAGGCTTCCGGTCCCTGTGCGTATTGCCGGGGAGTTTTGCCGGTTTTTTGCCGGTTTTTTGCCGGACATGGTTGGCGGCATGGTCGACGAGATCCTGGTGAAGGTCGCATACGGCGACAATGTCCGTTCCTTCGATGGCACATGAACTGGCAAGATGGGTGAAACCGCGGCTGAGGCCGATGAAGGCAATTTTGACGATGTCCAGTCGGGGTGCGCGGAAGTCTCCCATGTAGATGGAGCCATTTGGCCGGGGGGGGGATGCGGGGCCTACGGATGGAGCCGAGCTTGTCGAAGTGACTCGGGCATGGGACGCAGGACTCAGGGCAAAGGCACTGGAGGCAAGCCCCAGAATTTGTAAGAAATGTCTTCTGGATGACGGTTTCATCATGGTGCTATTCATTGATATACGTGAGTTGCTGAAGGTGTCTTTCATTTGTGAACAAAGAAAATTTCAGTAAGACGTAAAACGTTGGAAATATAGTCACTTAAGAAGACTTCCTCTTGACACGAGTCGGTAAAGCAAGGATCATTAATGAAATGTGGGAGCAGGGTATCCGTTCCCGGAAGTTTTCAGGATGAGCATTACGAGAGAGTAGACCAATGAACGGAAAAACGAGAGAAAGGACGATTGGAGGATGTGTTGCCGCCATGTTGCTGATATGTGCATGTTCTTCCTGCAGCTGGGTGACTCCGCATGTCAAGGAAACGACGATTCGTAGCGAAACATATAAACCCCGGCCGTTTGATCAGTTGGATGGTTTTTTCAACAACGGTTTGATACCCGGGGATACGGTCAAGTGGCAGGATAATCCTTCTGCTCCGGGAGAACCGGAGATTGTGATCGATAAAAAGAAGCAGATGGGATATTTCTATCGAGGTGATCAGTTGATGGGATATTTTCCTGTGAGTACGGGCAAACACTCGGTGAGTACGCCGGAGGGCGAGTTTAAGGTGCTTCTCAAGAATTCGGAACACCATTCCTGCTATGGGCAGTTTGTTTCGAAAGAAACGGGTAAGGTGATGAATGACAACGCCGATATCCGTGTTCATGCCGTTCCCGAAGGTCAGCGTTTCGTTCCGGCCGAGATGCCGTTCTTCATGCGGATCAAGGATACGGTGGGCATCCATCAGGGGTATCTTCCCGGGAAACCCGCATCGCACGGTTGTATCCGTGTGCCGGATCTCGTTGCGGCGAAGTTGTTTAATGCGACCCCGGTCGGTACCCGCGTACTGATCAAGGGGGATCTGGGTAAGGATTTCTTTGTCAAGAGGGATGCCCAGAAGGCGGCTAAGGCTTTAGCAGCGAAACAAAAGGCGGCTTCCCTTGCTGCTGACGGGCAGAAGACTGTGACTGGGGCGGGCGGCGCTGCAAATCAGGAGAAAGGAGGCGCCGATTCTCCTGCATCCGCCAGCCAGACTCCGCCTGCGACTGTTTCTGCCAATTCTTCCTCTTCGTCCCAGGATGTTCAGGTCCCCGCTGTTTCTCCTGCTCCGTCTCAGGATGTCCCGGCTCCGTCACTGGAGGAACAGAAGGTCCAGGCGCCCGCCGAGTCGGACAAACCTGTTCGGGTCGTGGTGCCAGTGTCGGCATCGGAGGCCGATGAACCGGCTTCATCCGGTACCCCCCAGCCTCTTTCCGCTCCGGCAGTTTCTCTTCCCCAAGCGGAGCCTTGATGGAGAAACGGAAATAGACATGCAAGGAATCGGGCGTGGCAGGGAATATTCGTCTCGCCATGCCCTTTTTTCGGTCAAGAGAAGGAAGGGGTACCCCCCATTTTCTATCAAGAATGAGATTGGATCTCATATCGACATCAGAAAAGAGGCCTTCCCGCCGTTGTGTAGCGGAAGGCCTCTTTTGAGATATTGATTAGAAAAAACGAGGGTGTTTTTTACAGGATGCCGAGTTCGCGAACGGCGTCGCGTTCTTCCTTGAGTTCGGCTTCGGTAGCGGCAATCTTTTCCTTGGAGAAGGCATCGATGTCGAGACCTTGAACGATTTCCCAGGAACCGTCGGCTTTGGTGCGGATCGGGAAGGAGAACATGAGTCCCTTTTCGATACCGTAGGAACCGTCGGAACAGACGGCAACGGAGTACCAGTCTCCTTCGGGGGTGGGGGTGACGAGGCTGCGAACGGTGTCAACGGCGGCGGAGGCGGCGGAGGCGGCGGAGGAAGCTCCGCGGGCTTTGATGATGGCGGCGCCGCGCTGCTGGACGGTGGTGATGAAGTCATTCTGGAGCCATTCGGTGTCGGTGATGACTTCCGTGACGGGCTTGCCGTTGATCTTGGCGTGGGTGAAATCCGGATACTGGGTGGAGGAGTGGTTACCCCAGATAGCGAGGTTGGTGACGTCGGTGACATGAACTCCGGCCTTGTCGGCAAGCTGGCTCTTGGCGCGATTTTCGTCAAGACGGGTCATGGCGAAGAAACGGTTTTCGGGGATGCCGGCGGCGCTGGCTTTGGCGATGAGGGAGTTGGTGTTGCAGGGGTTGCCTACGACGAACACCCGGACATCGGGAGCGGCATTGGCGGCGATAGCCTTGCCTTGTCCGACGAATACCTTGCCATTAATCCCGAGGAGGTCTTTGCGTTCCATACCGGCTTTGCGGGGGACGGAACCGACGAGAATGCACCAGTTGGCTCCCTTGAAGCCTTCGGCGGGATCGCAAGTGGCAACGATATCATTGATGAGGGGGAATGCAGCGTCGCGCAGTTCCATCACAACGCCTTGGAGGGCGTTCATGGCCGGTTCAATTTCCAACAGGCGGAGATTGACGGGCTGCTCGGGCCCGAACATGGAGCCGGAACCGATACGGAAAAGGAGGGAGTATGCAATCTGGCCGGCTGCACCGGTTACTGTGACAGTAATAGGAGTTTTCATGATCTTTGGAAATTTGATGGAGAATTCCACCTGATGCCTATGTCTGTAGCATGGAAATCCCGACGGGTCAATCGTGCAAAATGGCTTCTGCCCGATGAAGTGCCCGAGGGGTAGGAATGTATTCAAATGCTTGATTGAGTGGGGGATTTTATGGTAATTACGACTCCGCAGGAGAGGGGGATGTACCTTCTTTTCTGACAGGATTGATTTTTGCTCTCTGAAACTAACATGCCGGATTCTTCTCAAACTGCGTCCCGTTCGTCTTCCTCGTGGTGGGGGATTTTAATGAGTGTTTTGATTCCGGTAGCAGTCCTGGAATATTGCAGCGAGGGAGCTATTGATCCCTGGATCCGCATGCCGGGACAAAGGGTTTGGGAGATCGGGCCGTTGTGGGCGATGGTAATTGCCCTGGCGTTTCCGATCGGGTACGGACTCCATTCCCGTTTCCGCGATGGGAAGTTTGATTTGATGTCTGCCGTGGGGATGACGGGGGTGATTTTGACGGGAGTAATCAGCTTGTTTGTCATAGCTCCCGACGGTTCGGTGCATTTTTGCACACCGTGGTTATTTGGGGTAAAGGAGGCGTTGATTCCTCTCTTTCTGGGGGTAGTTGTCGTGGTGTCTTCTCGGACGAATGCTCCTTTGTTGAAGACTTTTATTTATAAGGACGATGTTTTTGACGTACGGTTGATTGAACGTGAAATCCGGTCGAGGGGGCATGAAACTGCCTATGATTCCTTGTTGGCGCGCGTGACCTGGATTCTTGCAGGTGCTTTTATGCTTTCAGCCTTTGCGAACTTTGCTGTGTCGTATGGCTTCATGTCTCCGGTTGTTCTGCTTCCCGTGTCCGAGCAGCAGGTTGCTTATAATGTGGCTATAGGGAAGATTACCTGGTGGGGATTTCTGATTATTGGGGTTCCTCTTCTGGCGGCGCTGGGGGTGATCATTGTGCACTTGATCAACAGCCTGGAACGATTGACGGGGCTGGGGAAAAAGCAGTTAATGAAATAAACCATCCTGTGGTTGACAAGAAGTTGGCCTCTTGGGTGGGCTGCTCCGCTTTCCGAGGTTGCGGTACAGTCGGGGATATGTTACAGAGTTGTCCTCCCATGAAAAAAATCTCCCTAGTATTTGGTATTTTATTGACGGCGGCATGTTCGGTATGGGCTGCCGCGCCACAATTTGACCGTGTTTTCGGCAGTCATATGGTGCTGCCTTATGGCAAGCCCGTATCTGTATCGGGGACAGCAGATCCGGGGAAGTCCGTGGTTGTTTCCTTCGGCAACAATAAAGTGAAGGGTAAGACTGACGCTCAAGGCAGGTGGATGGTGTCTCTCCCTGCCATGAAACCGGATTCTACCGGCAAAGTTCTGGCGGTGGAGCAGGGGAAGGAGAAAACCGAATTGGAGGATATTCTCGTTGGCGTTGTCTGGGTTGCCTCCGGACAATCCAATATGGCATGGAGAATGAACCAGACGCCTTCCGGAAAGGATGAAATCCCCTCGTCGGCCAATCCCATGCTGCGGCTTATGCATAACGAACCCCAGGCGGGGACATCCGGCCGCAAGTATGGTGAACATGAATTTTCCGTGTTGACTCCGGAAGGTTTTTTCAAGGGTGAATGGAAGGTGGCTTCCCCGGAAAGCGTGGCTCCGTGTTCTGCTGTCGGGTACTATTTTGCGCGCGATTTGCAGAAGTCGCTCGGGATGCCGGTCGGATTGATTCATTCTTCGTTGGGCGGTTCGGAAATGGCTGCTTGGCTGCCTTCAGAAATCATTGAAAAACGTAGGGAATACGCATCTTGCCGGGGAAATGAATGGCTGGAATCTCCCTTCATTTCAGCCTGGGTACGAGGGCGAGCCAAATTAAATATTTCTGACCGTTTGGAGAAAGGGGAAACGCCGGAGCATCCTTTCAAACCGGCATTCTTGTATGAGAGCGGAATTGAATGGTTGACCGGATTGCCGGTACACGGGATCCTTTGGTACCAAGGCGAATCCGATGCCGAAATCAATGATTCCAGGCAAAACAGGAAGTTGTTGATGGATTTGATCCAGTCCTGGCGCGCCGGGTGGAAGAATCCGGAACTGCCATTTGTCATGATCCAGTTGCCGCGTATCAAAGATCATAGTCCTTTGCGCATTCACTGGCCTGAGTTCCGAGAGGTGCAGAGTGATGTCGCCGGTGAATTGAAGAACGTAGAATTCGTCAATACGATCGATTTGGGATCGGCGGACAGTAATGTCCACCCTCCGGAAAAGATCGAGGTGGGCAAACGCGCCGCTAATGTGGCCTTGAACCGGTTTTACGGGAGAAAAGGACAGGCCTTTGGCCCGGAACTGAAGGATTGGAAAATCAAGGGAGGGCATGTATTCCTGCAATTCAAGTACTCGGAAGGGTTGGTGACGACAGATGGTCAGACACCGAAGTGCTTTGAACTGGCTGGTGACGACGGTGTATTTTATTCCGCAGAAGCAGTGATGAATTGCGGCAATGGCGGCGTTATGGTGATTCTTTCGTCTCCCGATGTTCGCAAACCTGTGTCAGCCCGGTATTGCTGGGACAGTTTTGTTGAACCAAACCTCGTGAACGGAGCCGGTCTCCCGGCGGTCCCCTTCCGTACGGACGGCGATGAGGAAGAATGAAGACAGCTTTTATTCCAACGATATAAAGCGATGAACATGAAGATCGGAAAATGGATAGGACGCGCTATTTGCCTTCTGTTGGCTGGTTCTGCGTTACAAGTTTGGGCGGAGACAACGAAAGTTGCTTGCGTGGGCGATAGTATTACCTTCGGTTACGGTATTGGCGCCCGGGAGACTATGGGATATCCCGCCGTTCTCGGCAAGTTGCTGGGGCCCGGTTATGAAGTCAAAAACTTCGGCAACTCGGGCAAGACGGCCGGAGATTACCCTTCCCAGAAGAAGAATGGACGCTGGTATGGGGATACTCCCCAGTACAAGGATTCCGTCGCGTATGCGGCCGATGTTTATATTTGTAATCTCGGCATTAATGATACGGGTTCGTGGTGGGATGCCCGATTGTTTGAACAAGGCTACGACAAATTGTTGACAGCATGGCACAAGGCCAACCCCAAAGCTCATTTGCTGGCATGGGGAAAATTGGGCCCGGATTTTCGTGGACCGGCCGGCAAGAAGGCTTTTCCCGGAAATGTCTTTGCTCCGGATTATAAGTTCTCCGGGACAGACAATGGCTCATCCGCCAGACGGGGCGATGCCGAGAAGCTGATTAGCCGGGTGGGTGGAAAACATAAAGTAAAACTCTTTGATGCGTATACGGCCATGGCTTCCAAGCCGCAGTGGTATGGAGACGGCTTGCATCCGAATGCATCCGGAGCCAGGCGCTTGGCCGAGATTACTTTCGCCAAGCTTGTTCCCGTGTTAAAGATCAAACAGCCTGTACCTGTCATGAAAAAGGAGGATGATCAGTTGGTTATTTCCAATTCCGGGGAAACCGGTATTTTGATGGAAATGTATGCTATTTCCGGCCCCGGAAGGGCGGTGTTTGTTTTTGGAAAAGATACTGTCCTGCATCCCGGTGAGGAGATCGGGATCACTCTTGGTGAGAAAACGGCCAATGATCCGACGGAGAAACTTTGCTGGAAGGTATCTGGAACTCAGGAAACTGATTTCCAATTACGCCCTTTGAAAAAACCATTTCCTTCGGAAAATAAAGTACCGGGACAGGGAAGAGATTGACTCATCCATGTCGTGTGGGTATAAAGAACCGGTTCCATCGATTCTGTATTAAGCCTTTTCGATGAATGATACCTCACACAAACGAATATGAGAACATCCCCATTTATTTTGACTGCCGCCGGCATTTGCATGGTTTCCGCTTCGGTACAGGCAGCGGAAACCATGAAATCGGTTCTTTCCGAATTGGCTGATACGCTTGCTGCCCTGAATACGCAGTTGGATACTATCAAAGATAAGGATTCCGCGACGGCTGCTGCCCCGGAGATTGAAAAGATCGCTACCAAATTCGCCGCTCTGACGGTGAAGGTGATGAAGCCTGATAACCTGACCCCGCCTGCTCCCGAAGAAAGTGCCGATTTGCAGGCCCTCCAGAAGAGGATGATGGACATCAATACGAAGTTCCAAGCCAATCTCTCTCGCATCGGACAGGGTGGTTTCATTACCCCGGAACTTGCGAAGGCGTTTCAAGCTTTGCAACCCAAGGATCCGTCCGCAGCTCCTTCTCCCGCTCCTGCTGCCGGAGATAAGGAGGAAGAGAAGACCGAGAAGTAAGTACGGGTTTATTCCAATCTTTTCCGAAGGCCTTCCGGCGTTATGTCGGAGGGCCTTTACCGTTGCCGGAGGGAGAGAAAAAATGTATTTTATTGATAAGTTATTTAATGGCAAATAATATATATTCCCCATGAAGATAGGGGAATCTCGTAGCCTTGTAACTATTTGCTTGCATTATCCTTGTAACCTCTTATTGTGTAGGGCAACGTTCGTGGATTGTGTCCATGGCCGTTTTTTCGTCGGGCATGCCTTGAGAAATTTTAAAATTTTATCCAAGGCCGAAACAATCGGCGGGAGTTGGATTAGACGTTTGATTCGTAGGAATGTACGCCTGGTCACGTTTTCGGAACCCTTCTGGTTTTCCCGGAGATGGAAAAGATTCTTCCTGAGGCACTGCCCGTACCTGACCATCACCTGCGCAATGCCCACCCCTGGCCGGCGCGTGTGATTAGCTGCGGCCGAGGGTGATTGAAAAACAAGAAATATGAGTATACATTCGATTGAATGCAATGTCGGTACAAGCCCCATCATCATTGAAACCGGCAAAATGGCCCGTCTGGCTGACGGCGCTGTAACCGTGCGTAGCGGCGACACCATCGTACTGGTGACGGTCGTCAGTGCCACGAAGATCAAGGAAGGCCAGACCTTCTTCCCCCTGTCTGTGGAATACAAGGAAAAGGCTGCCGCTGCCGGGATGTTCCCGGGAGGTTACTTCAAGCGCGAAGGCCGTCCCACAGAAAAAGAAATCCTGACTTGCCGCATGACGGACCGCCCGTTGCGTCCCATGTTCCCGAAGGGTTATTTCTACGATACCCAGGTGATTTCCCTTCTTCTTTCCGCAGATGGTGAGAATGAGCCGGACATTTTGAGCATCAACGGCGCTTCTGCGGCTTGCGTGATTTCCGACCTTCCGTTTGCCGAACCTGTCGGTGCTGTGCGCGTTGGTCGAGTCAATGGTGAATTCGTCATCAACCCCGGCAACAGCCTCCGCGAAGAAAGCGATCTTGACCTTGTCTTCGCTGGTACGAAGGATCAGGTGATCATGATCGAAGGTTCTGCGAAGGAACTCTCCGAAGACGATTTTATCGCTTCCCTTCACCTCGCCCAGGAAAACGTGCGGATCATCTGTGAAAAGCAGGAGGAACTTCGCGCTCTTTGCGGCAAGGAAAAGCGCTCCTACGAACTCTGCCTTGCCAAACCGGAATTGCTTGAAATCGGTTACGAAATTGCCGGAGACCGCATTGAAGATGCTATTTATGCCGATTCCAAGATTGAACGGCAGAAGAAGGTGGGCGCCCTCCGCAACGAAGTGGAAACCGCTATTAAGGAACGCCATCCTGAAGCGACGGATTTTGATGTGGAACAGGTGTTCGAATACATCCAGAAGAAGGCTTTCCGCATTTCCATCATGGAGAAAGACAAGCGTGCTGATGGTCGTGGCATCAAGGAACTGCGTCCGTTGACCGCAGAAATCAATGTCCTGCCTCCCGTAGTGCACGGTTCCGCCTTGTTCGCTCGCGGTGAAACGATGTCCGTCTGTTTGGCGACTCTTGCTCCGGTGGAAGACAAGCAGTATGTGGATAACTATACGGGCAGCTCCAATGAAAAACGTTTTATTCTTCACTACAATTTCCCCCCGTTTTCCGTGGGTGACACGGGGCGTTTCGGAGGACAGAACCGCCGTGAAATCGGTCATGGCGCTCTTGCCGAACGTTCGATTGCTCCCGTGGTGCCGAGTGCTGAAGAATTCCCGTATGCGATTCGGATTTCCTCTGAAATCATGGAATCCAACGGTTCTACCTCGATGGCTTCCGTGTGTGCCGGCGTGATGTCCCTTCTGGCAGCCGGTGTGCCGCTGAAGCGTCCGGTGGCCGGTATTTCCGTCGGTTTGGTGACGGAACAGAACGACCAGCATGAGATCACCAGCTATAAGACCCTTCTGGACATTATCGGATCCGAAGACTTCTACGGTGATATGGACTTCAAACTTTGCGGTACGGAAGTTGGCGTGACTGGTTACCAGCTCGACTTGAAGCTGCCCGGTATCCCGCTCTCCATTTTGGAAGAAGCTATCCGCCTTGCCAAGCAGGGCCGCATGCAGATTCTGGAAACGATGAACGCTTCCATTTCTTCTCCCGCACCGATGAGTCCGAATGCTCCCCGCATTGAATCCACGAAGATTCCTGCCGACCGCATTGGCGAACTTATTGGTCCGGGCGGTAAGAATATCAAGGCGATCCAGGCTGAATCCGGAGCCGACATCAACATTGAAGATGACGGTACGGTACATATTTATGCTTCCAAACAGGAAGGTCTCGACCGGGCCATGTACCTGGTCAAGCGCATGTTCCAGGAAATCGAAGTGGGTGAACTCTATTCGGGTAAAATCGTTTCCACGACCGCGTTTGGTGCGTTCATGGAAGTGTTGCCCGGCAAAGACGGTCTCATCCATATTTCCGAACTTGCCGATGGCCGCACCGCCAAGACGGAAGATGTGGTCAATGTCGGTGATATGGTAACTGCCAAGTGCATCGGTATTGATGACAAGGGGCGCGTGAAAATGTCCATCAAGGCCGCGATTCGCGAACAGAAAGCGAAGGAAGCCGCAGACCGGGGCATCACGGAATAATTTTCCCCGGTAATTCTATTTTATGCTTTTTCAGCCCTTTCCGGTTTGCCCGGAAGGGGCTTTTTTGTCATCATCCCTCCAGCAGGAAACTTGCATGGTGCCGGGATGCTGCTCATTGATCCGGCGTAAGCCGGGAAGTTATTGACTGTGATGGAAACAGAAAAAAAATCCTCTCGTTTGTCGTGGATCATCTGGATGGTCTGTGGTGCGGCAGTGCTCTTGGGTATCGGTTCGGCTTTGTTGTGGTGGAACCGTTTGAAGACTGATGCAGTCCGACAGGATAGGCCGATTTATCAAGGAGCTAGCGCCCATTGGGACCAAAGCGAGGTGCCGGTTTCCTTGCAATGTGCGGCTTGTCATCCGGAGGAATTTCGTCAGTGGAGTAATTCCGATCACGCCTGGGCCTTCCGCAAGCTGGATCCCCAGCTTGACGCCGAAGCTTTCCATGGCAACAAATTGAAGGCTCATGGGAGTACGCTTGTATTTTCGACAGGGAAGGATGGTGAGAGATCGGTGTCGGATGAGAAGTCTGGTAAAACATGGAAAGTTGCCTGGGCTACCGGTCGTACGCCGTTGGTGCAGTATCTGCTGCCGGCGTCCGATGAAGGTTATCATACGATGAGCGCCGCGTGGGATGTGAACCATAAAGAATGGTTCGATATTTTCGGAAAGGAAGAACGTTCCTCCAACGATTGGGGACATTGGCTCGGTCGCGGGATGAATTGGAACTCCCAGTGCGCATGGTGCCACATGAGTGATTTCCGTAAGAATTACGACCCTGCTGCCGACCGTTATCATTCCACATGGAAAGAACCCGGTGTGAGTTGTATTCAGTGTCATGGCCCCTTGCTTAACAAACCTGAGGACAAGACCGGTTGCATGATTTCCACCGTACGGAAGCCAACTCTGGAAGAGAACCACGACAATTGTGCTGCATGCCATGCCAGACGGGATGAGTTTGACCATGAATTCTCCATTGGCAAAAAATTTGATGACCACTTTCAATTGGTTTTGCCCGTTCAGCCCGGTGTCTTTTGGCCCAACGGTATGCAACGCGATGAAGACTATTGCGAGACGGGGCTTCGTCTCAGCAGGATGGGTAAGGCGGGGGTGACCTGCCTGGATTGCCATGATCCTCATTCCGGCCTGCTCAAGTTGCCTCAGGAAAACAATGCCCTGTGTATGCGTTGTCATGCTACGGGTGAGAAAGTCAACGGAGTGGCGGCTCCGGTGATCGACATGGCGAAGCATACGCCGTGTCCGCCGGATTCCATGGGGGGACGCTGTGTCGAGTGCCACATGCCGGAGAGCCCTTATATGGCGCGTGATCCTCGCCGGGACCATTCGTTCAATTCTCCCGATCCGGCCATGAGCCTGGAATTGAAAATTCCCAATGCCTGTACGATGTGCCATAAGGACAAGGATGACCAATGGGCCGCCCGTGTCGTGGAGCAGTATTATGGCAAGACTCCTAAAATGGCTCGTTATCGGGATCGTACCCGGGCAGTTCAATGGGCCTACGATGGTGATTCACGTGCTCTGGACGCTTTGCTGAAAGCGTATGGACGTGAAGAGAACGATACATGGAAGGCAACACTGATGGAGTTGCTGGATTCCTGGTCTGATGAGCAGCGTGTCCAGTCTTACGCACTACAGGGGATGAAGTCGCCAACACCTTTGTTGCGGGCGGCGGCGGCCAAAGTTCTCGGCAGGACAGATCCCCAGGCGTTGAAACCTTTGCTCCAGGATTCCTCGCGTGTTGTCCGCCTGCAGGCGGAATGGGCTCTTCGGGATGAACTGCCCCAGGAGAGTGCCGGATTTCTGGAATTGGGCAGGGCAGCCATGCACCAAGCCGACCAGCCGTCCGGTGCCATGAAACTTGCCCAATTGGAAGCTGGACGAGGTAATGATGAAGCGGCCCGCGAGTGGTTCGAGAAAGCTCTACGCTGGGATGCCACATCTCCTGTCGTTCGTCGTGATTATGCCGTTTATCTCTCCGGTAAAGGGAAAATTAATGAAGCGGTAGCTCTTATGACAGACGCTGTCAAACTTTCTCCCCAAGATGCTTCCCTATGGTATCTTTTGGGGCTGGGACAGGTTGAAATTGGACAAAATCAACAAGCTTTGACGTCTTTTGAAAAAGCAGTTGAAATTGATGAATTTTTCTCACGTGCCCGTTATAATATGGCATTACTTTACAATAGTTTGGGTAACCATGAAATCGCTATTCGCGAATTGAAAAAATGCATGAAATTTGAACCGGAAAACGCAGATTATCCCTACGCGATAGCCACAATTTATTCCCAAATAGGAAATAAAGAAAAATCAAAGAAATATGCCGAACAATCCTTAAAGATTAATTCAAATCATCATGGATCTTGGAGAATTCTGGAACGCTCGTCTAGACAATGAAGAAAAAATGAGATAAAGTCCCGCAAGGCATATTCAAAGAATGGCGCCCATCATCCAAAACCAGATCTCTATGACAGACATACGACGCAAACAGGCTGAACGGTCCGCAGAAACGAGTACTCGGATTCTTGACGGAGCTCAGAAATTGTTTTCCAATAATGGATTTGAAGGTGTTTCCATGCGTGCTATTGCAGCGGAAGCACAGGTGAACCTTGCTTCTATTGTCTATTACTTCGAGAGCAAAGAAGGCCTGTATTTTGCTGTCATCGACCGTTATGCGGAAGATATTCTTGAGCTTCGCCGCAGAGCCGTGGCAAAAGCAGACAAGAACCCGTCTTTAGAGGGATATGTTCGTGCTTTTATGGAACCTGCGTTTCAGATTCTTTTGGATTCCAAATACGGAGGTTGTGAATTTGCCAGACTTTTGTGGCGTCTTCCCCATGAACCCAAATTTATTCAAGAGAGAATGACTCCAAAATACGTTACTCCGATTTATGAGTTGTATGTGACGTGTATCAAAAAACTTTACCCTGATGTTTCTATCATCTACATCCAGTCTATTATGCATATTGCCAGGTCTCTCTTCTTTTCTACGCTGGGGCGTAGCGCCAGTAGCAACATCTGGCCTTGCGAGGCCTTGAGCAGCGACTACGAAGAGGTGTTGAATCGCATGGTGAAATCCCTTTGTTCCGCATTGGAATCAATGCTGAAATAAAAAGGCCTGGATTTGCCTGGTTATGTGGATTTACAGGTGGATTAGGCGTGCATTCTTCGCTTGCCAGTGGTAAAATAGGAGCAGATATGAGTGTCATTCCCAATGTTTTAGCGGAGAGGTACGCTTCTTCCGCGATGAAGTCCATTTGGTCGGCCGAAGGCCGTATTGTTCTCGAACGTGAATTCTGGATTGCCGTGATGAAGGCGCAGAAGGATCTGGGCCTGGATATTCCGGACGGTGTGATTGAAGCCTATGAACAGGTCAAGGATCAGGTCAATATGGATTCCATCAATGCCCGGGAACGTATTACGCGGCACGACGTCAAGGCTCGCATTGAAGAATTTTGCGATTTAGCTGGATGTGAACATATTCATAAGGGAATGACTTCCAGGGATTTGACGGAAAATGTCGAACAACTTCAGGTTTGGCGTTCCATGCAAATCATTCGCGACAAGGCCGTCGCGGTTCTCGTCCGCATGAGTACTCGTGCCGGGCAGTGGAAGGATGTACCTCTTGCAGCCAGGACGCATAACGTAGCGGCTCAGACGACGACAGTAGGGAAAAGGATAGCTATGTTTGGCGAGGAAATCGTCCATGCTCTTTCTTCCTGGATTTCAACGATGGATCGCTATGCTGTCCGTGGCCTTAAAGGAGCTGTCGGAACCCAGTTGGATCAGTTGTCTCTGTTCCAGCAGGACAAGGTTCGCGTGATTGAATTGGAAAACCGTGTGTGTGCCCATCTCGGCATTCCCTCCAAGTTGATGAACGTCGGGCAGGTGTATCCGCGTTCTCTGGACTTTTCCGTCGTTTCCGACTTGGTAGAACTTACCTCCGGTTGTTCTTCCTTTGCCAAGACATTGCGCCTGATGGCCGGCCATGAACTGGCAACGGAAGGATTTGCCAAGGGACAGACGGGTTCCAGCGCCATGCCTCACAAGATGAACGCCCGTTCCTGTGAGCGTGTTAATGGTTTCCATATCATCCTCAAGGGATTGCTGACCATGATCGGCGGACTTGCCGGTGATCAGTGGAATGAAGGGGACGTTTCCTGCTCAGTGGTACGGCGCGTTGTGTTGCCCGATTCTTTCTTTGCTGCCGATGGATTGTTTGAGACCTTCCTGACGGTTTTAGACCAAATGGGAATTTACGAACCCGTTGTCGAAGCGGAACTGCGTCGTTATCTGCCCTTCCTGATGACGACGACTATTCTCATGGAAGCCGTCAAGCGTGGTGTTGGCCGTGAAACCGCCCACGAAGTCATCAAGGAACATGCTGTGGCGGTTTCCAATGATCTCCGTAAGGGCTCAATCACATCCAATGACTTGTTGGATCGTCTCGGTGCCGATTCACGTCTCGGCATGACGCGGGCGGAACTTCAGGAAATTTTCGACCATAATTCCCGGGCAACGGGCATGGCCGCCTCGCAGGTGGATTATTTCCGTGATTCTGTGGAAGCTCTTGTAGCGGAGTACCCGGCTGGTGCTTCTTACAAACCGGGGGCTATCCTGTAAATTCAAGAGCTGTCGGTATGGCTGTACCGGCTGCATGATAAATATCCGGGCTGTTTCTGCCGTGATGTGCAGAGAACAGCCCGGATTTTTTTGGGAAGGGAGACACTCAGGCTTTTTTCAGGCGAAGAATGACGATTTCGGACGGTACTCCGAGACGTATTGGAAAGCCGTTCCAAATCCCTGATCCGTTTGAGACAAACAATACCATGTCGCCGACATGGTATGAACCGGAGACGTAACCGGCATTGAATCCGGCTACAATACGGTTTACTCCGACGATCATTCCCCCATGGGTATGTCCTGAAATTTGCAGGTCCACTCCGTTTCGGGAAGCCTCGGGTGCTAGTCGGGGCTGATGGGAGAGAAGGATTCTGGTCATATAGTGCGGTGCGTCGTTCAACGCCTGTTCGATGGAAGGCTGTGGATGTCCTGTACGACCTGCTGTAGGGTCGGTAACGCCCGCCAGTACAATTCCGGCCTTACCCGTACCGACGAGTACATGCTCATTCGGAAGCATTTTGATACCCAAACAGGAGAGAAAATCCATCCATTGATCGTATCCTGAATAATATTCGTGATTGCCCGGAACGCCGTATACACCATACCGAGCGGAAAGATTCTGAAGGGGGAGAAGATCCCTGCCACGGATATTGACCGGTCCGTCTACAAAGTCTCCGACAATGACGGTCAGATCCGGTTTGCAAGCATTGGCTCGATCGACGATAGACTGGATGCGGTCGGCTCGGGTTATACTGTCCGCATGCAGATCGGCCAGTACGGCAATAGTCATGCCCTCCGCTTCCAGGGGCAGATGCTTGAGGAAGACCGTTTCTTCCCGGACATTAGGCACGCTGGTACCATTGATGATGCCGAATGTTGCCAGGATGAGAGATAGGATCAGCAGCACCAGATTGGCATGGTTACTGGCAAATGGGAACTTGGCCTTTCCTCTGCGGCGGAAACAAAGACGCAACAAGTGACAACATCTGTTGAGAATATTAGCTGCCAGAAGCAGGAAAAAAAAGATGAACAAGGTGGCAAACAACCAGGTTGTGATCATCAGAAAACTTTTGGGAAGATCCGGCGCAAAAAACATAGGACCACCGATAAGACCAAGTAGATAGAATTTGAAAGCTACGGCGGCTAGTACCAAAAGGAGTCCTGTTTTCCAGATTCTTTTGATTTTCAACGGCATGATTCCTCTCCAAAAAACATAGAGAGTCAGTACTGCTCCAAAAATAATCATAGCATTCATTCAAGGTTGTTTATAAATGCAGAAGATATGTTCGGCAAGAGAGCTTCCCGTTTTATTTGTCTCCTTCCTTTCCTCTTGTTGTGTTGAGAAGTTGAGAAAAAGTCTGCGGATGGTTTCAGGTGTTCTAGAACTAGTCTGATTCTGAAAGTGAGACAATATTTACCAAGTGAAATCAAAAAAGAAACCCTCATAAGCGTTTGTGCTTATGAGGGTTATAAATGGAGCCGATTGTCGGATTTGAACCGACGACCGTCCGCTTACAAGGCGGGTGCTCTACCCCTGAGCTAAATCGGCATGACTTATGTGGGAAACAATATAGTGGCTGTAATTAGTTTGGCAAGGGAATTCGTTGTCAAAATCAGAAGAGAGATCCCTGTGTCATGGGGGGAGATGTATCCTGAGAAGAATCTTCGGGATGTTCTTCCGACGAAGATGCGGAGGGAGGAGGGATTTGCGATTGAGCAGGGACTGGGGAAGCGGGAGTTGCCGGGCTGTCTTCCTGTTGTTTGGATGGCGCCATGATGCGAGAGACTCGGTCTACCTGGTGTTTGATGACGATGTTGCCTTGCGCATTACGGTTTTTGATGCGGAGTTCGCCGAAAGAATAGGACCGGACGAGGTTGCGCAGTTTGAGAACGGCTTTTAGATAGACGTTGACGCTGATGGCGGCGCTGTCTTCTTCCGTGGCGTGTACGCTGAAGTGAAAGATACGCGTACCTTTGGTCCCTTTGGTTAAAGGGTATTCCTTGTCACGGGTAAATCCTCCGATCTTGAAGCGTTTGGCGTACAGGGGACCGTTACGACCATCCCGGTACATGAGGTTGAAGACGGGATCGTCGTCTTTGCGAAGGATATTGATGTAGAGCGGGTTTTTCCCGGCAAAGAATTTTTCCTGAATGCGGACTACTTTCAGGACGCAATCGGCATCAATGATGAGGACGTCATCAAGGGATGAGCACTTGCAAATGGGTTCGCCTTTTTTGACGCCGAATCCGGCGAAACCTTCTTCGTCGAGGTAGAGAGTTTCCAATGCGGCGGCAACTTGGGCGCGGTCGACGGTACCGAATGCTTCCAGACGGGTTTTTCTGGGGAAGGCGGCTCCGTATTTTTTACGGATGTTCTCGAACCAGCGAATGGTGTAGCGGGTGAGGTTGGCGAGGTTTTTTTCAGTTTTGGCGATGTCTTCTTCAAGGTGGAGGAGGTTTTTCTCCGCCTTGTCGGCATCGTATTTGGAGATGCGTTTGATTTTGATCTCGGTTAAGGCAATGATGTCGTCGCGTGTAACGGGGAGCTTGAGGTGGGAGATGAAGGGGTGGAGGGCGTTGTCGATGGTGTCGAGGACGCTTTCCCAGGTTTCGCAATCTTCGATTGTCAGATAGATGCGGTTTTCGATGAAGATACGTTCCAGACTGCAACGGTGCCATTCCTGATTGAGCTCCTGGAGCTGGATTTCAAGTTCCTGCCGGAGAATGCTCCGGGTGTTGTCCGTGTTGTATTTGAGGATTTCACTGACCCCCATGAAGTAGGGTTTATTGTCGCGTATGACGCAGGCATTGGGGGAGATGCTGACTTCGCAGTCGGTGAAGGCGTAGAGGGCCTGGCGCATCTGTTCGGCATCGCTACCGGGGGGGAGGTGGACGAGGATGTCGGCATGTTGTGCCGTGTTGTCTTCGACTTTTTGAATTTTGATTTTCCCTTTGTCGGCAGCTGCGACGATGGATTCTATCAATTTATCGGTAGTGACACCGAAGGGAACTTCCGTGATCCGGAGGATTTTTTTGCTTTCTATTTCAACTCTGGCACGCACGCGGACTCTTCCGGTACCACGGTCTCCATCACGATAGTCCGTGGCATCCATGATGCCTCCTGTAGGGAAGTCGGGTAGGAGGGTGAACTCTTCTCCCCGAAGGTGGGCAATGGAGGCGTCGATGAGTTCGTTGAAGTTGTGAGGAAGGATTTTGCAGGAAAGTCCAACGGCAATACCTTCTGCTCCCTGGGCTAGAAGGAGGGGGAATTTGACTGGCAGTGTAACCGGCTCCTTGTTGCGTCCGTCGTATGAGAGTTGCCATTCGGTGACTTTGGGGCTGTAGACGACTTCTTTGGCGAAGTGCGTGAGGCGCGCTTCTATGTATCGTGAAGCAGCGGCAGGATCTCCTGTGAGGATGTTGCCCCAGTTTCCCTGTGTGTCGATGAGTAATCCTTTTTGTCCTAGGGTAACGAGGGCGTCTCCGATGGAGGCGTCGCCGTGGGGATGGTATTTCATGGTGTCGCCGACGATGTTGGCGACTTTGTTGAAGCGTCCGTCGTCCATCCGCTCCATGGAGTGCAGGATACGTCTCTGGACGGGTTTGAATCCATCGTTGATGTGCGGAACGGCGCGTTCCAGAATGACATAGGAGGCATAGTCCATGAAGTAGTCGGCATACATGCCTTCCACTGTCCGGCGGGGTGGAATTATGTCGGGTGGGTTACTCACGTGTGATTAATTATAGGGAAGTGCTTTTCGAAGGGCAAGCGGGATTCCCGTACGGGAGGGATGTAAAATGTATGTGTTGCTACCATATTCCCTGGGTTGAAAGGGATCGGCAGACATAAAAAACTTCCCTTTGCCGTAGTTGCAAAGGGAAGTTTTAAATTGTCATCCGATCGGATGGGAATTATCCAACGAACTTGGCTCGAAGGGCGTCGGCTTCTTCACGAAGCGCGGTAAGTTTTTCGACAAGGGATTCGAGTTCCGCGATTTCTTCCATAACAGCCGCGAGACGGCGGAGGTCATCAGGATTGGTGACAACGATCATTTTTTTGGAACGCTCGGTTGTATTTTTAGAACCGGGCTTGCGGCCACGCCTTTTCTTGGCTGCCTTAGTCCAATTGGAGATGGTTACTGCGCTGACTCCAAATTTTTCAGCAGCTGCCTTCTGTGCGCCACGTCCCGTGAAATTAGCAATGAAATCAAGGATTTCTGCTTTTTCCGTTTCTGTGTAGCGCTTGGCCTTAGTGGTTTGATTGCTCTCGTTTTCCATAACAAATTGTTTGAGATGAGAAAAATATATAAAATTGAGTGAAGGATGCAAGTAAAAATTACGGATAGGAACTATGTTTTTTCAATATCGTATCATGGCTTCAAAAAATTGCTCTCTTCATGCCTCCATGTTGGCACTCGTGTTTTTTTGGGTTTGTTTTGTTGCATAATTAATTTGTCTGGAACGTATTATATGAAATGGAATGTCTAGCAAAAAAATAATAATGAATCCAGGAATTTGCATGACGACAAGATACCATGGCCAAGGGCCGAAGAGAGAAAGGATGGAATCCGATTCGGGAATATGGAGGACAAATCCAAAATTGGTATTCAATAATATATTAATAGGGTAAATTGCAATGAGATAGCATATGCCGAAGAGTTGCGCCAAAAATTTTCCGGATGACTTCGGAACCCATTTAAAAACAAGGGGGATGAATAAGGCACACAGGATGACGAGCGAGTGGCTGGTAAAAAATGAAAAATAGAGGGGAGTTGGATAATCATACTCCAGAGAAGGAGTTATCAGTGCCTGGGCTGTGGCGGCCAGGGAACAGAAGTAGGTACAGTTTGAGAGGGGAGAGTATGGCTTGAACATGGACCAGGCGCAGCAGACGAGCATGATATCGCAGAAATGAAGGGGGAGAAGTTCCTCCCATGGGGTAGACGGAACTGTGAAATTTGTCGCCAGGACTCCTCCGGGGATAACGGCTAGGCAAAGCCATCCGAGGATTCGGGCGGTACGGTGTTTTTCGGCTTGGTTTTGCTTTCCGGCATGCCGGATAACCCATGTGCCCAGGATGGCAGCAACGGCTAATGCTGCGAAATGGGAGAGGCTGTATTGGGTAAATAAGGGAAGGAGTGTGCCTTCTGCAGACGTTTCGATAGGGTGAGGCATGGATGCTTTATGCCTGAATTGGGCGGTGATTCGAGTCATTTCTTGCTTTTCATGCTGCTTTGTATTGACCATATTCATGCGCATGAAACAGTGGCTGGCAGCTTGTGTGAGCGCGGTAGTGATCGCCGGATTGTGCGGATGCGACGATTCGGAGGAGCGCCGTGCCAGGTATTCTGAGAAAAAACCGGCCCCCAAGCCTTTGGAGAGAACATTTACTCCCCCTCCCGCGCCAATGATCGGAGATCACAAGGAAGAGAGAGTGGTTGTGATGAGCGAGTACGTGGGAGATGACCTGAATCAGATAACCGGGATGTCGGGGCGTAATGTGTTGCTTGTGTTCTATGCTCCATGGTGTCCCCAATGTGCCCAGTATCGGACATCGTTGATGAATTACGCCAAATCTCAGAAAGGGCGTTGTTTTGTACTGACGGTGGATGCGGACAAGTACCCTCAGATTGCCCAGGAGTACGGGGTGGATGCCGTTCCAAAAACTGTACTTTACGTGGAGGGGATGCGCTTGCGCGACATGGTGGGGAATGTGAGTGCCGAACGTCTTGGCGAGTTGATCGATGATACGTTGAAGACGGAATGAGAATTTTTGATGCCTATTCCCAAGAAGATATGCCAATCAGGAGTGACGGAGAAGAGACGAGAAGCAGGATTCTCAGGGCGGCCGGAGAGGAATTCGGACGGAGAGGGTTCTACCATGTAACGAACCAGGATATTAGTGTAAAGAGCGGGGCTAATAGTGCCGCAATCAGCTATTATTTCCGGGATAAGGCGGGATTGTACCGGGAGGTCTGGTCTTTTCTGCAGGCGCGGTCGGCAGAGATCCATCTGTATTGGATGCTTCACGATTGTGCGGATGTGGCAGCTATGGCTCCTGCGGAATTAAAGGAACGTTTTGTTCAGTTGGCGGGAAGTCTTCTGGACTGGATACTCGACGGCGATTCCTGGGATAGCGAGATCATGGCGTATGAACGTGAAGCTTCTACGGGATTAATTGATGTGGATTGCGATGCCGTGTGTTCTCCCCTGAAGAAAGAATTGTGCCGTGTCTGGTCTGCTGCGTATTCGCTGGAGGAGGGAGATTCTGCCGCCGCTCTCAGGATCGAGATGCTGGAAGCTGATATCAGGATATGTTGCCGCAAGGGGCGTGAGTGGAATTTGCACTGGGATCGCGATGCTATTTTTGATTGTGCGGTGGGTTCCTATTTGAAGGATTTTCCGGAAGAGAGCAAGTGGGGAGGGGATGAGGAGCCCCCCGTTCGCAGGAAATCGGTTCGTCGTACCCAGGCATCCAGGGACGATGTGTCGCAGTTGGAGCTCGGTGTGACGGATGAGGTGGATCCCTTTGAGTTGAAACCCGTGACATTGGAAGACTTATCGCACATGGCACGTTTGCAGGAAGCAGCCCGCCAAAAGGAGAAGGAGGAGAGGATGATTGAAGAAGATGCGCCTCCGATTGTACGAACGGATTCCGACCATTCGTTTTTCCAGACGGAATTGTTTTAATGCTTCTCCGTGTTACCGGGATGACACGGTACCTCTGCTGGAGGATGAACGTATTGCCTTCCGGTTGTGTCCAACCCATATCAGTTGGATAATCCCGGAGGAAGGAGAGAGCTTTCGGGGTTTTGGAAGAGATTGAACTGATTCATAGGTAGAAAGTTGGAAAAACGCCCGCATGTGAAAATCGCATGCGGGCGTTTCTCTGGTAACCGGTTCGTGTTGCCAGGGGCGCATTTCCTTTGTTTTCCGTGAAGAAGTCTTGAATTGCGGCTCTGTATTGTATTGAATAGCGACTGTTATGAGTAAGATGTCCGAACAGATTATCTCTGGGATGAAAGATGCCATGAAGGCCAAGGATTCCATTGGATTGAACACGCTAAGGAGTTTGAAGGCTGCTTTGACGAATGCTGCGATTGAAAAAGGTAGTTTGACGACCGTTCTGGATGCTCCGGAGGAATTGGCCGTTGTCCGGAAGCAGATCAAGCAACGCGAGGATTCCGTGGAACAATATGAAAAGGCCGGACGTTCCGACTTGTCCGAAAAGGAAAAGGCCGAAATTGCCATTTTACAGCAATTTCTTCCTCCTGCCATGAGCGAGGCAGAAGTTACTGCTCTTCTGGATGCCGTGATTGCGGAAACGGGAGCTTCATCCAAGAAGGATATGGGCCAGGTAATGAAACTGATGAAAGAACGTACGAAAGGCAGAGTGGATGGGAAGACTCTTTCCAGCCTCATCGGGGCCAGACTTTCCTGAGCAATCCCTGTTTTTGCACTGAACAGAAATGACTTTCCGAAGGTCTAAACTATCCCGTGATTGATTGTTCCGCTATTATTGTAGCTGCAGGCAGTTCTCGCAGAGCTGGGTTTGACAAGCTCATGGCTCTGTTGGACGGTACTTGCGTATTGCGCCGGAGCCTGGAGGTTTTTCTGGAGTGTCCGCTCATTCGCGAGGTTGTGCTTGTTTGCCCGGAGGATCGTTTTGTACGGGTGATGGAGGGAGAACGGCCCGGCGTGCCGGTGAGGCGTGTGGATGGAGGAAGCGAACGTTGTTTTTCCGTGCTTGCCGGTTTGTCTGCTTTGCAGGGGGAATCTCCTTTGGTTGCTATCCACGATGGCGCCAGGCCGTTGCTTCGTCAGGAACATTTGATGAATTGCATTGAGGCAGCTTCGGTACATGGGGCTGCGGCCAGCGCTCATCCTGTTGTCGATACGTTGAAACGTGCCGACGACGCGCATTTTTCACAGGCAGAGTTTATTGACAGGGAACATCTGTGGGCGATGGAGACTCCGCAGGTATTTGATGTGGCACTGATTCGCGAGGCGTATCGGCATGTTCTTGAAACGGGTGATTTAGTGACGGATGAAGTGTCCGCGTTGGAACATATGGGACGGGCGACCTTTTTGGTTCAGAATCCCTGGCCCAATCCGAAAATTACATTGCCGGGAGACTTGGCAATGGCGACGGCTCTGCGAGCCATGATCTGACCTACTGATGCAGCCATGAATATTTCCCCAGTTCCAAAAAATAGCGTACTTGTGATTGGCACCGGATATTTGGGCTCTTCGCTTGCTCTTGAATTGAGGGAAAGAGACCATTGTGTCGTGACGGCGGATCTTCAAGGGGAACGGGCGGATTATAAGGCTGATGTCCGGAATCCTGTTGAATTGCAACGATTGAAAAATGAATTGCAGGGAAAGGGCTTCTCTCCGTCATGGATTGTGTACAGCGTTAGTACTCGGGGAGGGAGTGTCGATGAGTACCGGAGGATTTACGTGGAAGGTGTGTCGAATTTGGTGCGGTTGTTTCCGGAGGCCCGGTTGTTTTTCTGTTCCAGTACGGCTGTGTACGGAGTTGCGGATGGAGCGTGGGTGACGGAGGAGCATTCCGCAAACCCCGTGCGTCCGCAGTCCCGCGTTCTGCTGGACGGTGAGTTGATCGTCCGCAAGGCGGGCGGAGTAGTTGGCCGGTTGTCGGCCTTATATGGTCCCGGTCGTTGTGTGCTTGTGGAGAAGTATATGCTCCAGGGGGAAGCTTTGCCGGGAGACCCGGATAGGTGGGTGAACTATGTTCACCGGGATGATGCCGTGTCTGCGATGATTCATTTGATGGATGCAGCCATTCCCGGAGGGTGTTTCAATATTACTGATATGACTCCGATGCGTTTGCGGGAGGTTTATGCCTTCCTGAGCCGTTTGGTTGACAGGCCGATGCCTCGTTTTACGGAGGCTCATCCCTCGTCGCGGAGAGGGATGACTAATCAAAGAATTTCCTGTTCTCTTTTAATGTCTCAGGGCTGGGAACCCCTGTACCTGAGCGTAGTAGATGGAGTACACAATGTCCTTGAGGATTTGGAAATGAAAAACGACGATCTTTTCCCGGTGAGATCATGCTAGAAAAAAAGCTCTATATTTCCCCTTATCTGATCATGGTCGTTGTTTTGTCGATCGTGTTTATTTGGAGCAAGGAGGAAGAACGTTCCAAGACGAATGGCGAAATTACGGAGATTGATAAAATTGTTCGTTCGCAGATTAAGGATGAATTTGCAGACGAAGGGTTTTTGCTGGTCGATGTGCGGACGGGGGGGGAATTCAATGCCAGCCATTGTGATGGGGCGATTAATATTTCCTGTGAATCCGTGGGTAATATATTTCCCATGATGATGCCTCGCAAGGATTACCCGGTGTTTGTCTATTGCAAGACTGGCAAACGAGCGGAACTTGCCCGGGAGAATTTACTGAAACTGGGGTACAAAAAGGTCACCAACCTTAACAAACTCAAACAGTCCCTTCAGGAAAAAGAATAGTTGTCCGAACCCGAACGCCCTCCAATTCAGAGATGAATATCTTGTTTGTCAAAAACGCCGTATTTTATGTCGGCGGTTATACTTTGGTCAGGAATACCCTGTTGACCGGAGGTCTGGCTCTGGCTTTAGCTCTTCCATCAATGGCTGCCGGGGAGGAAACGTCCGACGGAAAGACTGAAGCAGGTGTGGCGGCTTCTCCCGAGCAGATGATGGCTTTGCAGAGATGTATGAACGATGCTGTTTTCGAATCGATTCGTTATCGCCTGACTCTTCATTGCGAAACCTCAGAGGAAGAGGGTATTCCCGGTCCGTACTCGGAACGCATGTTGGAAATGGAAGTGAATGCCATGGCTTCGTTGAATATGGAAGGCGTACCGGACGATGTTCTCAAGAACCATATCAAGGATTTGAAGATTACACGGCAGCTTTTGGAGGCTGTGCGCGGCAATGTTCCGCGGAAAACCCTGGAGCGTTTGAAGACGGAAAAAGAGAAGGCTTCTGCAGAAGGGGATGACCTTCTGATTAAGTACGGGTTTACGGAGGATGTCGTCTCCGGAATTTTCAAGAAATACTACGCGTTGATTTTGGAGAGGATCGACCAAGTGATGCCCCAGGCGATGAAGGAACTGGGCTATACCGACGATAATCCCCCTCAGACCGAAGACGAATTGGAACGCATAGGTCAGAAGGCGGCTCTGATGATTCTGGAGAGCCCGGATTTCAAACGCTGAGTTCTTGTTTCCGTCTGTTAATCGGGCTTGTACGTGATCGTAGAGCGAAGCGGCTTGGAATCCTGGGCGACGGTCTTTCCTTCGATGTAGTCGATGATGGCCTGCCGGACGGTGATTTTTACTGGTCGTGCCTCCTTTTTGTTTGGAATGCTATAGGTAGACAGGAGGTAATTTGATACGGCTACCTGGTAGGAACGGGGTGTGTCGTCGGGGGACTTGCCGGAAGGCAGACGAAGGGTGATGGAGGGGGGAGTCTCATTGGTGATGTGGTAGGAGAGCCCGGAACAATAGAGGTCGATTCTGGGTGAAAGGGGAAAGCGTTGCCGATCAATGGCAAGTCGGTTGAGGATCATGTCTCTGATCTCCTCTTCCGTCATGGTACAAAGGAAGATTGTATTATGGAAAGGTTCTGCCGCATAGATGTGGTGGGCGGTGATAGGTCCCTTGGGGATTTCATTAATGCGAATACCCCGGATGTTATAAAAAGCTATGTCGGCTCCCGTTGCCTCTTTCATAGCATCGCAGGTGAGTTCCGCAAGGTGTGGAGGATCCAGTCTGGTCGCCGCCGTGGCAATTTCTCGTTGGGTGTTGTTGGCTTGTTTGATGGAGTCGACCAGGGTCTGAAAGTGTTTGTCCTTTGCCGGATAGGTGGCAAGTTCGGTAAGGCTGTTTGATATTTCTCCCTGAGGGGAGATTGTTGTGACGCCTGCGTACTTCAAATTGCAACCCGTCTGGGTGATGACGACACCGTTTTCAATGAGGGGGGCGAGAAGGGCCGTATGCGTGTGCGCTCCGATGATGAGGTCGATTTCCGGAAAATGTCGGGCGATTTCAATGTCTTTGTTGACTCCCATATGACTGACAAGAATAAGAAGATCGACGTTATGATTTTTTTTGAAATTGCGAATCCAGGAGTCGGAAGGCATGTGGAAGGAAGTTCCTCCGAGTTTTTCTCGGGAATAGCTTTCCGCGTTCGTCAGGCCGATAATACCGATGTTGATTCCTCCCAGTGGAAAGAGGATATAAGGCTGGTACAGATCCCGGAGTGTTCGTCTTCCTTGCATGTCTGAGCTCAGGAAATGAAGGGACGGGTACTGGTGTGCCGCCTGGCGGCAGATGGCTTCGAATTGGTCGCAGCCGTAGTCGAAAGCATGGTTGCCGGGGACCATGACGTTGTAGCCCAGTTCTCCCATTAATTGCATGATCGGCCATCCGGGGGAAGGCGCATCGTCAATACAGGGATCTCCCGAAAATTTGTCGCCGGCATCAATCAGAAGAACGTTTTTATGCTGGTTCCTGATATTCTGGACGAGAGATGCCAGTTGAGGAAAATTGTCGATAGAGGCGTGGATGTCGTTGGTAGAGACGATCGTAATGGGTTCCCGGGGTTGGGTGGATGCATATCCGGAGGTATGAAGAACGGCGAAGAGGAATGCCAGAAAGAACAGGAACCTGAACTTATATAAAAAACGAGAGGACATATTGGTTTAGGGGGAAAATTAGATGTTGTTGTCTATAATGGCTGCGTGCAGGAGGCGGAGGTATTTTCTTCTGGGTATTTCAAGAGTTCCGAAGGTGGCTAGGTGAGGTGTTGTCCACTGGGTGTCGAGCAGGGTAAAATTGTTGGATCTCAGGAAACGGACGAGGGCAACCAGTGCAATTTTACTGGCATCTGTTTTGCGGTGAAACATGCTTTCCCCGAAAAAGGCCCTGCCGATAGCGACTCCGTAAAGGCCGCCTTGGAGTCCTTCGGCATCCCAGCATTCCACGGAGTGGGCGAAGCCGAGTTCGTGGAGTCGGCAGTAGGCTTGGTTGATTCGGGAATCGATCCATTGCTCCTCCGGTTTGTCGGCGCGGGCGCATGCGGAGATGACACTGGGGAAGTCGGTGTCCATGCGGATTTCGAAGGGTTTTTTCTTCAAGGTGCGGCGAAGACCGTGCGGGATGTGGAAACGTTCGTCAAGCGGGATGATTGCCCGGGGATCCGGAGAGAAAAATTCAATGGGAGAAGCCGGCCCGGCAGTCGGGTTGGCCATGGGGAAGTACCCTTCGCAGTAGGCGGAGAGCAGGGTTTCCGGGGAGAGGGAATCCATGGTGAGCGGAGAAGAGGAAATGGGAAGAAGCTTCAGGTCTCGTCCGAAAAATTGAGGTTATCTTTGATTTCTTCTTCGAGGAAGGCGAGGGCATCGCGGCGGTCCAGCGTGATTTGTTTTCCCCCATCCAGAATTGCCAGCAGGCCGGGGCGGAGAGAAAGAAGGGCGTGCATCATGGTAAAGACATGACCGAGAGCACAATCGTCTTCCATGGTAAAGATCAGCATCTGGGTATATGAGCCGATGGATTGGAGGGCACGGCGGTCTTTTTTGAAAGCTTTGCGGGCATCTACGATCTGGACTTCCCACCAGACGTCGAATCCGGATGCTCCTTGTTCGTCAAGGCATTCCCCTTCGATGATACCGTCCGGGAGGGTTTCCAGTTTTCCGGATGACTTGAGACGGGCACATGAGTCCATCGTAAACATATCGTCCTGAAGTTCATCCAAAGTAGGAAGTGCTCCGGGTTCTGTAAAAATCCAGAATTCGGGGAGGTCGTCGGTATCGGTATCCGGGTGTGGCTGCATGTTGCCTTGACGATACCATGAATGGTTTGATTGTCCACGGTGTGGAATTGTTTTTTTGATGCATTCCCGGAAAAATATGATAGAAGGAAAGTATGGACAATTATTCTCAGCACGTACTTGATGCTCCTCCTGTTATTCTGACGGTGGCGGGGTCCGATTGCTCTGCCGGGGCCGGGGTGCAGGCGGATCTCAAAACGGCGCACACCCTGGGGGTGCATGCGTTGACGGCAGTGACCTGCGTTGTATCCGAAGTGCCTGGACAGGTGCATGGTATCCAAGAAATGGAGACGAGCATGGTGGCCGACCAGGTGCGTTTGTGTCTGTCTTCTTTTCCGGTGAAGGCGATCAAGACGGGAATGCTGTATTCCCCCCAGATTGTCAGTGTTCTTGCCGCGGAATTGTATGAATGGAAGTTGCCGCTGGTGGTTGATCCGGTCATGATTGCTACGGCAGGCAGCCCGCTAATGATGCAGGAGGCCATCGAAGTGTATGAAGCGGAGTTGATGCCTTTGGCGACGCTTTTAACTCCCAATCTTGATGAGGCGGCGGCCTTGCTGGGGTCTTCTCCCATTACCGAGCCTGACCAGCTCAAGGATGCCGCCAGTGAGATGGCATACCGTTACAAATGCGCCATTTTGTTGAAGGGCGGTCATTTGGAAGGAGAATGTATCGACGTGCTTGTTGGCCAAGACAGCCGTGTTTACGAATGGAAGCATCCCAGGATTCCGGATGTAAGTACGCACGGTACGGGATGTACTCTTTCAGCTGCGATTACGGCATCCCTGGCCAAAGGCATGCCTCTTCCTATGGCGGTGGAAACGGGGCTTGATTTCGTGTACAATGCGATCGCCGACTATTACCGCTGGATGTTGCCGCGCCAGGTTGATGCCCTGAAGGTTTGACAACGTTGCCTTGGGTAGGTCTTGTTCAATCCTATGAGAATTATCTAAAGAAAATCCCCCTTCGGTCTGAAACAGAGCGAAGGGGGATTTGAGAAATCTGGTACCCCCTCACGGGTTCGAACCGTGGACAAACTGATTAAGAGTCAGCTGCTCTACCAACTGAGCTAAGGAGGCGTTGATGGTTACGGATCGGCGGATGGTACCCCCTCACGGGTTCGAACCGTGGACAAACTGATTAAGAGTCAGCTG
>ERZ791927.535-NODE-535-length-37499-cov-8.246875_pt1 | contig 37499 bp, 39 predicted proteins | sample MGYA00510130_ERZ791927 | MGnify/ENA primary metagenome ERZ791927 (study PRJEB30046, sample SAMN00792055) | human gut metagenome | study: EMG produced TPA metagenomics assembly of the A metagenome-wide association study of gut microbiota in type 2...
ATGCGGGTGCCTGTGAAGGTACCCGCATTCGCTTTATAGACAAATAACATATACACTTTAACTCCACTATCACATTAAATTCAGAAAAACATCTTCTATCTTAGATTATGATTTTATTGTGTGTATAACTTATTAGTCCAATAAATTTTTGATATTACTTATGGAATTCTGTTGGCAACAGCACTGGAATATCTGAATACTTATAATCTTTAATATTCCGTGTTATTATACCTTCAACTGAAGCATCTTGTAACGCAGCATAATGCTGTATAGCATCTTCATAATCAGAAAATTCAGAATACAATGCTTTTCTTATAACCTCTGCATCAACTGGCAAAATAGAGACATAGTCAGTCAAATCACGCAAACTTGAAATCGCATTTTCTTTCCCCGCATATTTACGTAGAATATAATAAATAGTCGAATAAGAAAGAGCACAGATAGACAAATGCACCTCTCCTCTTCCTGCAGCATCAAAGAGTTCACAAGCAGCATCCGCATATCCTTCGCGATCTGCTAACATGTCAATAACAACATTAGTATCTACAAAATAGTGCTTCATCAGATTCTTTCTTCCATTTCCTTTTTATAGTCAAAATCCTTAGGCAACTTTACAACTCCACGGAGTTTAGAAGAAACCGGAGTTGTTTTTCTCTTTGATTGAATCTGCACCAATTTGCGCAACTGTCCCTCTAATATTTCAGATACAGTTCTTCCTCTACTTTTAGCGTATTGGTTAAGGCTTTCCAATAAGTTATTGTCTAACTCTATTGTTAAATTCGTTGTCATATCTTGTTCTCCTTTCTACTACAAAGATACCACTATTTATTCAATCCGCAAGATTCCACAACTACTTTTTACAGCAGCCTTTTATTTGCCCTACAATATAAGCCACATCTTCGTCCGTCACCCAAGGTCCGGCAGGAATACATAAACCCATATTGAATAAACGTTCTGAAACACCATTCACATAACAAGGATTATTCACATAGACAGGCTGAAGATGCATAGGTTTCCACAAAGGACGGGTCTCAATACCTTTGGCATCAAGTTGCACACGAACTTCATCATAATTAGTACCAGTCTTCTCCGAATCAATCAGAATCGTAGATAACCAATAGTTAGCATTGAAGCGATCGTCAGGATTAGATTTCAGCGTAATACCTTCCACACCTTCAAAAGCCTTTGCATAAAAATCATGCACATGGCGGTGATGGGCAATATGATCTTCCAGCACAGTCATCTGACCACGGCCGATACCCGCACAGATATTACTCATGCGATAATTGTAACCGATCTTTTCATGCTGGTAATGAGGGAAAGGTTCACGAGCCTGAGTAGCATAAAACATGGTCTGCTTCTTTGCCACTTCATTGGGAACGATTAACGCACCACCACCCGAAGTAGTGATCATTTTATTTCCATTGAATGACAACACGCCAAAAGTACCGAACGTACCACACTTCTGTCCCTTGAACTCGGATCCTAAAGCCTCGGCAGCATCTTCCAATACTGGAATATCATATTTCGCAGCAATAGCACAAATCTCATCTATCCTGGCAGGCATACCATAGAGATGTACAGGAAGAATAGCTTTGGGCTTTTTACCTGTTTTAGCAATTCGGTCTTTGATAGCTTCTTCCAGTAAAGCAGGATCCATATTCCAAGTATCTTCTTCACTATCGATAAATACAGGCGTAGCTCCCTGATAAGCCACAGGATTAGCTGAAGCACAGAAAGTGAATGACTGGCAAATTACCTCATCACCTGCACTGATGCCAAGCTGAATTAAACCTAAATGGATGGCTGCCGTACCTGCCGACAATGCGACTACTTCCTTATTCTGACCCACAAAATGTTTCAGGTCGTCTTCGAAAGCATTGACATTGGGCCCCAAAGGAACTACCCAGTTTGTATCAAAGGCTTCGCGTATGAAGTCTTGCTCCTTGCCGCTCATATGAGCGAGGCAAAGATAAATTCTCTTGTCCATGAAAATATATGATTAAAAGAAAACTATAATAAGTTCTTTATGATTTTACATCTATTCCCTACAGCCAGAACATTGTCCGGAATATCTTTTGTGACGACAGAGCCGGCACCGATCACACTCCATTTCCCCACTTTTATACCCGGAATAATGGTAGTACCTGCACCAATCCAACTACCCTCCCCTATCTGTACATTGCCACAAAGGGTACAATGAGGAGAGATATGTACATAATCCTCAATTATGCACTCATGATCAACAGAAGCTCCAGTATTGATAATACAATGTCTACCGATACAGACACCGGATTGTATGATGGCTCCCTGCATCACGACCGTACCTTCTTTTATTACAGCTTCTTCAGATATAATGGCTGAAGGATGAAAAGCATTACCAAAGGTAACATGCAGACTTTCAGCTATCTTCCTGCGAATACCATTATTACCAATACTGATTATCAACGATCCGCGGACTTCCGACGAACGTAAAACGGGATAATTAAGAAGACTATGAACCGCTTCATTATCATCAAACAATGCTTCAACTGCCTCATTATTCGCACGTAATATATCAATGATCACTTTCGCATGACCACTGGCACCATATAAATACATTATTTAAATTTTCAATTATTTCCGGTAAAAGCCTCCATAGTGACAGAAGTATCAGAACTGATTCCTTCACATACAAAGACCTTCTTTATTGTAAGAAATATAATTTTCAAGTCCAGTAAAAAAGAACAATGATCCACGTACCACACATCCAGTTCAAACTTCTTTGTCCAGGAAATGGCATTACGTCCATTCACCTGCGCCCAACCTGTAATGCCTGGCCGGACTTCATGACGACGGGCCTGCTCTTTCGAATAGAGAGGAAGGTATTGGGGAAGTAAAGGACGGGGACCTATCAAAGCCATATCGCCTTTCAATACATTAATCAATTGTGGCAATTCATCAATGGAAGTGGAACGAATGAACTTTCCTATTTTTGTCAAACGCTTCTCATCCGGCAACAGGTTTCCACTTTCATCACGTTCGTCAGTCATCGTCTTGAATTTGATAACTTTGAAAATCTTACCACGCTTGCCCGGACGTTCCTGAGTAAAAAAAACACCTGTTCCCTTATTAGCAAAATATAACCACAAAATTATTAGAAATATTATCGGCAAAATGACAGCCAACACACAAAACACAAGAATGAAATCTATCACACGTTTAAAAAAATACAAATACATATATTTTAGCCAATATAACCCTAATAGACTATCATTTTTATAACACTTTTTCACCTTAAATTCTTCAATAAAGTATAAAAACAACACAACAATTTATAATGCATTATATATATTCAATAAACCATTCCAAATTAATTCTTGTTTAAAATTTTGGGCCCACATAACCCCATTATTAGCATATTTCTTTCTCATTTCACTATTATTTTGCAATCGTAACATAGCCTTCTCTAATTCTACAATATCATTTAAAGGAATTAAGATGCCATTATAACCATTTCTTACAGCATCTTTTGCACCTGTAGCAGTTGTCGTTATTACTGGTATTCCAATAGCAGATGCTTCTATTAGAACATTTCCAAAACCTTCTCTATGAGTCGGCAAAACAAAAACATTGAAAATTGAAAAATAAGTAGGAAGTTCTATTTTAGGAATCACTCCTAAATAGACGACTCCCGCATGACTCAACAAATTTGACAAAAAAGTCTTATCTAAACTATCTTCTATCTTACCAATAAGAAGTAAGCGAGAAGATTTGTTAAAAAAATGAATTCTAGAAAACACTTCATAGAGTTCTTTAATACCTTTATCTTCACATATTCGTCCAACAAATCCATATACAAAGGAATCAACAAGATTATTATGCAACAAAATATTCTTTCGTTTTTCTAAATCAATGCTATTTATTGAAAAAAGATTAAGATCAATTCCATTACTACTTCCTTTATTTATTAAGCATATCTTTTCTCGAGAAAAAATATTTAATGCTATTGCTTGTTCACATAAAGATGGGCTTATGCAAATAACTTTTGTGGAACATTTACCAGAAAGTCGTTCCATTCCTATTAAAAGTGTTCTTAATAACCCTTCAGCTGTTTCAAAACGAAATCCTCTACATGTATATACCCTTAGTTGTACCTTTAAAAAAAAAGAGGCCAACATTCCTATTAGCCCCATTTTGGGTGTGCCAAAATTAACAATGTCTGGTCTAATCTTTCTCAGGACACTCAATACCTCAAATAAGGTTCTAATATCATTAAAAAGTGAAATTTCTCTTTTTATATGTATCGGAATATAAGTACAATTTTCTTCTTTACAAAAAGAATCTAAATTTTTAGAGCTATCTGCCATTAAAAAAACTTGAAACCCATGCTCTGACATAAATTTCAATTGTCCTCGTAATAATATAGTACTTATAGGATGTGTTACTCCAACAATCAGCTTTTTCATAGCAATTATAGTCTTCCATCAATCTGCTCTCTTGATAAGGTAGATTTCACATCATATACAACACCCAAATCATTTCTTAACAGCTTACGAATATCCTTATTTTTAAACTGTTTGTGGGCAACCCCTAATATAACAACATCAAATTGTCCTTCTAATCTTTTCCAATTAGATGTTAGAATATTAATCCCATATTCATCAAAAACAGCTTTGGGGTCAGCCCATGGATCATACACTACAATATTATCTGTATATTCCTTCAAAGTTGAATAAATATCAACTATCTTAGTATTACGAATATCAGGACAATTCTCCTTAAAAGTTATTCCCAATAATAACACACGAGCTCCTTTCACCATAATTCCTTTTTTATTCATTAATTTAATGACTTGGCTGGCAACATAATCTCCCATCCCATCATTTAATCGGCGAGCAGCAGACATTACACGAGGTAGCACCCCATATACCTGTGCTTTTTGTATTAAATAGTAAGGATCAACACTAATACAATGTCCACCAACTAACCCAGGCTTTAATTTTATAAAATTCCATTTAGTAGATGCAGCCTCAATAACATCATTTGTATCAATACCCATAGCATTAAAAATCTTTGCTAGCTCATTCATAAACGCAATATTTACATCACGTTGAGAGTTTTCTATTATTTTAGAGGCTTCCGCAACCTTGATAGAAGATGCTTTGTAAGTACCATTAATTAAAATAGAACTATATACTTTATCAATAATATCAGCTACTTGTGGAGTAGAGCCTGATGTAACCTTTTTTATAGTTTCAACTGTATGATCCTTATCACCAGGATTAATACGTTCAGGTGAATAGCCTACAAAAAAATCAATATTGAAATCCAAACCTGAAACTACTTCTACTATAGGTATACATTCCTCTTCTGTCACTCCCGGATATACTGTTGATTCATATACAATAATATCCCCTTTCTTTATAACTTTCCCTACAGTTTCACTAGCATTCAATAAAGGTTTCAAGTCTGGTCTATTATTAACATCTACAGGAGTAGGAACTGCAACTATATAAAAATTGCAATTTCGAATATCATCAATATTTGTAGTACACTTAAAATTATATCTGTTAATTGCCTCTTTTAATAGTTCATCTGGCACTTCCAATGTAGAATCGTGAGCAGCATTCAACATATCTACTCGTTGCTGATTCATATCAAATCCAATTGTTTCATATTTTGTAGAAAACAAACGAGCTAGAGGCAGTCCAACATACCCTAACCCTACAACACAAATTCTATAATTCATATCATTTTTGATTTAAATAATCTTGAATATAATTCCTGAAATCGTTTTTTTTCCTCATTTACAGCTTTTCTCCCTCTACGTTTAATAGTGAATTCGAGTCCTAACATTGGAGCTAACAATAAATAATACATATATTTTAAAAAAGAACTAATTCTTCTATCTCTAGTAAATATTTCGAAATATGCTTTTCTCATTTTTTCAATAGACATAGAATCAAATTCAGAATAATAATACAGCACATTACTCAAGATTGAATACTTTTTACGATCTAAATAACGAGCGAAAAAATCGACATCCTCCCCGTAATTAATATTCAAATTATATGAAATACCTACGGCTGTTCTGCTACGTATCATAGCAGTTGCACAAGAAAAGGGAACCACATTACCTAATGCATATATCAATACTCTATTATTTTTTTGTTCACGTACTCTCTGAAGAGACGTTTTGGTACCATATGAAAATATCCCAGTAGCAATTAAATCGATGTCTGAATGTTCATTTAAGTAAGTAACTTGTATTGCTAATTTATTAGGATCATACCAATCATCTGCATCTAAATAGGCTATGTACTCACCCGATACATGCTCTAAAGCCACTTGTCTTGCATAACCGCGCCCTTTGTTTTCATTTAGATGAACAACTTTAAATCTCGTATCCTTAAGGTCTTCTAGAAAAGATTTTGTTCTATCCGTAGAGCCATCATTCACAATGATACACTCCCAATCTGTATATGTTTGTAATAACAAAGAATTCAAAGATAGTTTTATACCTGGAAAACCATTATAAACAGGCATTAAGACACTGACCAGAGTTTTTCTCTCTTCTTGCATTATAGACACTATTATCTAGTTTATTAAAAAATATATTCAACAAATCCGAAACAGCTTCTTTCGAATAAAACGTCTTGTACAAGTTACGTGAGTAAGGATTAAATACTGTACATTCATTATTTTTTATAAGACAAAGAGCAGTATCAATAAATTCCTGCGCATTGGAACAAAGTTTCATAGCTTTTTCATCTAACACATATCCTTCAAAGGCCTCTTTAGTCCCTATTATAGTCTTCCCATACATAAGCGCTTCTGCCGTTTTTGTTTTCATCCCTCCTCCAGATAATATGGGGGAAACAACTACATTTGCTTTGTAATAAAAAAAAGACAAATCATCAACAAATCCATAGACTTCTATTCTTTCGCAAGAAGACTTAAAACGTTGTTCATACTCTTCCATTCCCTTACCTACTATCACTAATCTACCCGGAATATAAGGAAGTACATTATTAATAAACCATAGTATTCCTTGAACATTAGCAAAAAAAGCTACACCAACAAAAAGATAAATAATATCCAACTCTGTTTGCAGAATCTTCTTATTTACTTTACTTTCATCATACTTATCTTCGAAAGAGATCGGCAATATTAGACTTACTTGTTTTGCATATATATCCTTTAAACAAAATCCATCTCTTTCATTTAATACAATATAGTAATCTGAGTATTCCACCACTTTTGCCTCAGCTGATTTAGCAGAAAAATAAAAAGGCAAATGAAGTATTCCACTCGTTCGAACATATTCTTTTGCATATTGGACTTCTATATTATGAAAAAAACAGATAATACGTATCTGAGGATATATAGACTTTATCTTCTTTGCTACAGTCCCCAACAAAGATTGTGAAAGAAATATATAATCGAAATGTTGGTTTTGTAGCACATTCTGGAGTCTAGATAGAAATACTTTATCTCCTCCCCAATTAAGAAAGCCACAAAATGTTTTGCAGTGCTGAGGCTCAAGAGAAACAAAATCATTACCAAATCTTGCTTTAAGAATACTTAAATTGCGCAAATTCACATGAGATGCACCGCTATCAACTTTATAAATATCAGTACCTATATACAATAATCTCATAATTCAAAAAGACATAATAAGCTAAAAGCCCCTCAATATACCCAAATACTAATTGCACAGCCTAAAATATTGCTCAGACACATCTATCCAGGATTTAACATCATACTCATTAAGAAATTCAGCAATGTTATTTTGTGATATTAATATATTACGTCCATTCAACAAGTCTTTTAATAATTCACATTCATTGTCATCCATATAGTAGCACACTTTATCAAAACGCTTCGTTGTCCACGGTCCTTTGGTCGTTATAACTAAAGCTCCATTAATTACCGAAGCTAAAAAGCTACCTCTTCTTTCTGATACTCCGTCATTAAATGGCAGATAGACATACTTACATTCATTAAGAAAGTCAGCAACCTCTTGATCTCTTTTATTTAATATAAATTCAATGCCACTACTACCTGATTTACAGCGAAGAATATCAACATAATTGTTACAACCTTCGGAAACCATTCCTATTATCGCAGCATTCACTTGATGATTTAATTGTATTCTTTTTACAATTTCAATAAATCTTTCTATATTTCGCCCTTTTGATATAAGACCAAAATATGCAAAATCAAAATGACGCATGCTCGTCTCTTTAATTTTAACCGCTTTACTAATATTCGAAAATAAATGAATAACATGAAATTTATCTCTACGGAATGGCAATAATCTCATTGCATAATCTTTTTCTACTTGCGTAGTAAAAATTATCTTATTTGCAAATAAAAGGAATAGAAAAGCAGCCAATCGATAAGTAATGCTCATTCGCATAAACTCGTGAAGTGTTATCATAAATCGTTTATTTGTAAACAAAGAAAAATAAATACATAACAAATGAGGCATTAGACTCCCATATGATGATTTAGTAGGATATTGTAAATTAACATATACAGTATCAAGTTTTTTAATTTTACGTATCAACTTCAATAAACCTGTAAGATTCCATTCTTTCCATATAATACAAATCCATTTATCAATATCAGAGTGAACCAACTGATATGAATAGTCTCCAATACCACATGCATCCGGGGGATACGCCCCTACTATTAAAGCTATCTTTTTACTCATTTCTTAGCAAAATCTTTATAATTTCTTTTTTTCTACTACAAGATTCTTTTCCAAGCAATACAATTGGTGCATAACAAATAAAACGCAGGATATAATAGAAACTACGCCAAATAAAAGAATAATGCTTTTTCAACATATAATTCCTACTCTTTATATTCATTCTTAATTGATTATAATACTTCTCACTACTTATCTGGTTAGAAATAGCAGTAAGAGTAGCCCCTTGTAAATGAATAATAGAAGTACTTTTGATTACATAGTTATGATATTTTTGTTTTCTAATTCTTAATTGTAATTCAGATTCTTCATTATACATAAATATTGCTGGGTCAAATAATCCTCCAACTTCTTCAACAAGCTTCCTACTTAAAAACAGATCAGCACCAGTCACACATTCGACTTCCACACAATCAACACCTTCAGGAAATATGGGAAAAGGGATATTTGACCTCCTCATCAATTTATTCAAAATAAGATTTGAATAATCAGATAATCGTGGTAGTAAATGACCAGAACCATTATAAGTGTGATTATTATCAACCATAAATGCCCCCAACACCCCTATTTTTTTCTTTTCAGCATACTTTTTATAGTAATCAAAGAGAATTTTAATGGAATTCTCAAAAAGAATTGTATCAGAATTTAAACAAAAAATATAATCTCCTAAACTATGGCTATACCCCAAATTATTAGCTCCTCCGAAACCTAAGTTTGAATGGCTTTCAACAAACTTAATACGATTGTCTTTGCTAAAAAATTCCGCACTACCATCTCTACTATTATTATCTACTAAGATTACTTCAAACTCAATATCATTGGTATTCTGAAAAACAGAATCAATACAATTATGAGTTAGTTCTTTTGTTTTATAATTGACTATTATAACGGATACATCCATATTATCTTTTCAATATTATATTAACTCAACAACGCTCTACGTAAATCCTATATTACACATTATTAGTAATTCCAAATACTTTAAACTGAATTCTATTATCAAATCAATTCAATCAATACTATATCTTTAAAAGAATGTTTTATAAGATAAATAATCAAACACACTAGATGTCAATATTTTAACTATCGAATTATCCATGTAGCTAGAACGATAAGCACCTGTTATAGTTCTCCCTAAAGTCATTTGAAAATTCGTTATCAAAAAAAAGAATATAAATAAAACAAATTGCGGAGATTTTTTACGCATGTATTTTAACAAAAAAATCAGTTCAAATGTATATATAAAATGTGCAAAATTTACCATACGCACAAATGCTGTAGCATTATTAAAACATAGCCACATTATCAGTAAATAAATAAAAATAATATTCACATATTTATCCTCTTTGCTAAACTGCTTTTGCTTATTAAGGAATAAAGCGTACAATAACGTTATTATTGAAATTACAATATATCGTTTAGTTACACCTTCTTGATCAGTAGCATATACTGCTACCTTTTCCTGAAGCAACAACATAAAACCATCATTAATCGGGAATAAAGATAAAATATTCATTAAGTTTATAACAGGTGAAAGTAGTATTACTCCAAACAATGTAAAGATAAGGAAGCGCAAAGTCACTCTTTTATATAAGAATAAAGGAAGTAACATCAGCACCATAGAATGTATTCCTACAGTTATCCAAACTCCCAATAGCAATTTCCATTTCTTTGCCCCATAAATAAATGATATTAACAAATAGAAAAAGACAGAAATTGCTGCTGCACTTTTTATTGTATCCGTAACCTTTACAAATAAGATAGCACCAAACAGTGAAAACAAATAATATAAAAACAAATTTGTTCGAGTAAGAGGAATATCTTCATTCGCAAATATTTTCTCAAAAGATAAAAAATAAAAATAATAAATTATCCAAACCCAAAAAAGAGAAATTAGTTGTACATCTCTAAATATTATTACAATAACTGCATTCACCAATGTAAATGTATAAGTAAGTATTTCCTCTGATAGTAATAATGGAATTACATCCCATGAAGCATTCAAGAAAACACGACAACTTTCATAATACCTTATTACATCCGTATCATCTATTGCATGCGATTTCTGCGTAAATGCCAAAAGTGCAAAACTTAAAGAAATCAATACATCAAAATATTTCAAGCTACTTAAACTAACCATTTTCTGGTTTACCAAAAGCAAAAAAGCAAAAATAAAGCCATAAGGAGATATTATCCAAAATAAGGAAAGTATTATAATATAAGTCTTCACAGTGCCTAAAGTAGGAAATGGAAAAACAACTGCATACTTCTAACAATCAAAGATATTATGGGCTAACTAGCGCAAAATTAATCCCAAATCTTATAACTAGCCTGATGGTGATTACGTTTATCTACAGGAGGTAATTCTATATAATTATTATATAAATTACGACAATATGATACTGGATCCGCAGGTCCATTAAATAGATGCCCCTCAAACTCTATAGGTTTATGAGGGTACATTATATTTTTTCTCATTGGAGAATAATTAAAAGGATAACCATATTCATACATATAAATACTTTTATCTCCAAAGTATTTACCTAGAAATCTGCAGAATGGCAGTAGTATATTTTTATTTACATTTTGAATCACACGTGCTACACCCACATAGTTGTTATTAAGCATACCACTTCTATAACCTGCTACTCTCTGCATAAACTTATATAAAGAAGGGATAATACAATTATCTACAACAAAGATATCGATTTGCATACCTCTATATTTTCTGATATTATGCGATACTGAATTTTGAAAGTATTCGCTCTTTAAATCACGTAATACAGCCCATGAAGATTGCATAAATCCAAGATCCGTATATTCATCTTGTAATACAAATTGAGGATGTGGATTTTCTTTTAAATACCGACATAATTTTTCATAATCATTACGAGATACATTAATATCTACATCATCATCCCAAGGTATGAACCCTCCATGGCGCAATGCTCCCAATATATTACCCGACTCCAAACAGTAATCAATCTGTAAACGCCCACACACACCAGTTAAATAAATCAACATATCCAACATACGTAACTGACATTTACGCAAAATACTACCATCTGGATTATATTTTTCTTTTAGCTCTTGGGCTGTTTCTCCTGTATTAAATGTTTCAATCATATTTTATTAGAAAATTTAGATGCCACAGATTGAACAAACAATATTAAATGTTCATTTTTTATTATATAAATATTCGATATAAAAAACCAAAGTGAAGAGAATAAGATACTAAGTGAGGCATTAACTATCATATTCTCCGAACTAAATAACAGACATATTAGAATATAAGGTATAGAAACAACCAAATTACTTAAAAAAGATTTTAATGGAATTTTCATTTTAAAATATTTATTATAATAAAAGAGTGAGACTAATAATATCATCATTTCAGACGCCACCCAACTTATAGCAGCTCCAACTGACCCGATCCTTGCTGTTAGTAGAATATTAAATATTATACCAACTAATGCACCAATACTACTTAACCATACAATACACTTTGAGTCTCGAATAGCCATAAGGAACTGTTGAATTATTATTTGCTCCATAGCTATAACTAAGAGTAATAACATTACTATACGAAACGGTATTATAGCGCCTTCATATCCAAAACCAGCTATAAGTTTAATTATAAGAGGCGCATAAAAATAACTTAAGACAATAATAGGAATAGATATCATAAAAATAATGCTAAATGTTTTATCTGCAATACCACGCAATTTTCCATATTCTGATTTTGCAAGAAGTTCACTCACATGCGGAACCATAACAGTAGTAAATGCAGTAAAAATTCCCATTAAAATAGCATGCAACTTTGTTGCTGTAACAAAATATCCTACTTGTGCTACATCAGAAACACTACCTAAATATGTCACATTAAATGTTGTATACATAGAAGTCAGAATTCTATAGAACCCATAACTTATAACAGGAAGTAAATATGGTCTAAGATTTAAAAATTTAAAAGAAAAGGATACATATCTTTTAGAATACCAAAAGTTAACTACAGCATTTATTACAATTGTCAAAACTGTAAGAAAATAATAAATACCAAGATCATCCTTTGCTCTCACAAATAAAAAAACCAATATGACATATAAAGCACGTATTATTAATGAACGTATAGTTATAAATTTAAAATCTGACATCCCTTGAAAGAACCATTCTAACAAGAAAGCACTAAATACAAGCTTCATTATACCTATCAATAAATATTCTCTGTACGGATGGAAGTATTCTACCATATAAGTCATACATAGTAGAAGTACAACACTAAATAAAGTCAATACAACATTTACTCCTAATAAGGTTGAAAAAACTTCTTTACATTTGATTAAATCATCTTTTACTCTAGCTATTTCTCGTACTCCAAGTGAACTAATACCTAACATTGCAAAAAGCACAAAATAATTAATAATACTATCAACATAATTCACTAACCCAATATTGACTACACCTAATACTCGAGATATATAAGGATAAGTCAACAATGGTAATACATAGCCTGCAATTGTCAATATTAAATTATAGGCAAAATTTCTTTTTATATTTGACATGCATTAATGTTTTTCCAAAAATTATTCATATAATTCGCTACCTTATTCATCAGATTTTCACGCAAAATACAATCAATCACAGAGAAGTACATCAAAAATAAAGCTACTTTATAACATATAAAAAGTTACATATTTCAAGAGGATTGGTAAGATATAAAAACTGGACGTCAACAAGTGTTTATGTTATTTTTCCTCCAAATAATGTCCTGCATCCCTTAAAAAACTCACAACAATTAATATCATGACAATCCCCAATGGAAACGCTGCAACAATGCTTACCGTTTGGAGATTACTCATTGAACTATCCGCAAAGACAAGTGCAACAGGCAGCAATATAAGCAATATACACCACATCAATTGAATAAGTTTATGAGGAGACTCCTCCTTGCCCAATTTCCGATAACTGTAACAGGATGCCGTCAAAGCTATCGAATCAAATGATGTGGCATAAAAGGCAATCATAGTCAACACAACTAAAACCAATACAAATGGAACACAGGGCATAGTGTTTATTATAGAAACAATGAGACTGTATAAATCCCCGGTTTGTCGGTATTGCGCAATAAAGTCTCCCATCCCTGTCACTTGCAACCCCATGGAATAGTTACCAAGGACCACAAAACTTACAATAGTTGAACCTACACCGAAAAGATATCCACCAAAGATTGTTTGACGAATTGTCCGACCACGGGAAATACTACCAATAAAAAACGGAGCTGCCACACACCACACCATCCAATAAGCCCAATAATAGATAGTCCAGTCTTGGGGAAAATTCGTACTACGCAACGGGTCTGTATAAGTGGACAATCCGATAAAATTCTGAACAACACGCCCAAGTGACTCCACACCGGTATCAATAATATATCCCGCACGGCCACCAAGGAGAAGGACATAAAGTAAAAGACCGAAAAACATATAGATACAAATTTTTGCCAATATACTGATACCTTTAAACCCATGTAACAATGCATAAGTGTAGCACATACATGTAAGAACCAGTATGATAATCGTACACAGATTACGGCTTATATTGATGCCAATAAGTTCATTGATGATGCTTGCCATCAGCGGTGTGGCTACACTGAATGTTGTGGCTGTTCCTGCAAGCAGGGCAAAAACCGCAAGGAGATCAATTACGCGTCCCGCAATGCCATCAGTGTATTTTCCCAATATCGGACGGCAGGCTTCGGAAAACTTCTGCCTTTCACGTTTCCGCACATGGAGCATAAAGCCGAAGCAGACAGCAAGCACAAGATAAAAGCTCCAAGGAATAAAACTCCAATGATAGACAGGGAATACTCCTGCCCAATCTTGAAAAGTTCCCAACTCTGCAATGTGGGGACTGTCTGCATACATCACCCACTCTGCAAATGAATAAAACAATATATCAGCAGCCAGTCCACAAGTAAACATCATTGATCCCCATGAAAAAAACGAGAATCTAGGCTTCTCTTCCCGACCTCCCAACACTATGTTTCCGTATCTGGAAAAAGCTATAAATAAAGAGACCAGAAAAAAAATTAGCCCTATTATCAGGTAATAAGTTCCGAAAGTGTCTCCGAAGAAAAAACGAATCTGTCCCAAAATATCATTCGATTGTTCAGGCATCAAAAAAAACAAAAAACATAGCGCCACTATCACTCCAAAAGGAAGAAAAGTAATCATCCAGTCCACGCTACTGTTTTTGATTTGCGAGCTATTTTTCATATTTTCAATTTGTAGTGTGCATCAATTACCACCAACTCTTCAAGACTGTCTATCTCTATGATATCCCCTGACTGCATTTCATATATGCCCAAACGGTATTGGTCCGGATAACAGAACAGGGCTATATCATCCCAGAAAATCTGCCGGTTGTGCTTCTCCTCAAACTCAAATTCCAGATGTCTTTTCAGCCGCTGTCCGTCTTCTGCCGTCCATCTGGACACACTGAACAGTTGCCAGCCCTTCTCGCCTCCACTTCTACTGCATGAACATATAATGCCCTCTTTCACAGACAATAGCCATTCATGGGTACACTTTTCAGTCCAAATACAGTTGTATCCGGAACGTTCAAAATGAGGAGAAAGAATATCCGGATTATAAATTATCTGATCTCCATCCAGTATGATGACATCTTCCAAATATTCCCGTGCCACATATAAAGAGGAGATATTATTACAGGTATTATAATACGGATTACAAATAATCTTGAGACCAGGATATTCCTCTTCAAGAGAAGTAAACTGCTCTTGCAAATAGCCTACAACTACATAGATTTCAGTGATATGATTCTTTCGGAGATTTCTGACGATAGTATCAATCATACGAGCTCCGTTCACCTTAACCAAAGGCTTAGGAATCTGCAAGGTTACAGGATGCAATCGCTTTCCGAAACCTGCTGCCATAATAATGGCCCGTTTTACTTCATACATAAATCAAAGTTTGCCGTTAAATACATGGGGAACAAGCTGGTCCAAATTACTTATAGCACGATTATATCGATCTACTCCATACGTCCCAAAATCATCTCCTTGCGCTTCCTTAATACAAGTCCAGATACTCCACAAGACGTCCATTAATATCTGATAAATTAGAATCTTCTCATTCAGTACATCATTGGCAGAACTTTCCAAATAATGTTCTAACAGAAGTGTTCTGTTAGTCTCAGTAAAGTTAGATTCAAGAAATAAAGCTGCAAAATCCCACATGGGATCATTCATTCCTGAATATTCCCAATCTATCAGGTAGATTTTACCACGAATATCTTTAATAAAATTTTCCGCAACCAAATCATTATGGCACGGTTTTAGTTCCACTCCCAATACATTCAACCGTTCTTGCAGACAGAATATCCTATTTCTGTACTTTTCATAGCCATCATACATCTTAGCACCTGTTTTCTCAAGAAGATTTTCGTAAGATATAATTTCACGGAAGACATTAAAATCATTATTCAAGCGCACAGAAGAATTATGAAGTGTGCGAAAGATGCCAGCTATTTGAACTATATGCTCATAACGTTGAATGGTAGCAGGAGTCAAAGTCTCCGCACCGTCAATAAAACGGGTCAGTTTTATGCCAGTATTTTCATTGAAATAAAAAATTTCTGGACTAATACCTATACGGTATGTAATAAGTGTATTCACCTCTTCATTACCACGTTCAACCATTCCTGCCGTTCCATTACCAGGAATCCTAAGCACATAATTACTACCATTAAAAGAAACCTTGAAATTCCGATTAGTCATACCGCCAATTTGCTCTACCGCCAAAGCCGACCCAAAATCTTGTTCTGGAAATATGGTTCTCATATGAGATACTATATTTTGATAGTCAAAAGGATCTTCCTTACGACGCAATTTAGGATAAAAAACATCTTTCAAACAAGCAAAATCAACGGCATTATCCACCTCGCACCAAACAAGATCAGTCGCCTTGATGTACTGCCGTTCGTATTTTTCCGTACAGTCCAGAAAAAGATACTCGTAATTCAATTTCAAATTAGAATTGAACTCCCATTTAACCAGCATCTTCTTATACGTTTCCAAAGATATTTTGGAGATACCAACCATCTCACCATCTATCCTGTTCAATTGATGAATGTCCTTAGATATCTTCACTACAAAATCTCCGTCTGTTTCGACCAATGCCTCATCTCCGTTTCCGCATTCGTTGACCAAAGTAAGACAATTTTTTTTTGAAGTAACAACCAATTGCTTTAACAGTCGCTTTTCACATAACACGTCACTCTCTATCAAAAGAAAGTCTTCTTTCACATAAGGTGCCGCCAAAGCCAGTGAAGCCATAGAAGAAGTATAGACATATCTTTCATTATTCACAAGTCGAACTCCTTTCCCTTTGAAAGAGATAAACAGATCAGCACAGAAACCTGTCACCACAATAATAGTGTCAAATTCCATCTCTTGCAGCAAAGAAACAGTACGATGAAGTAAATTTTCCTGTTTCCCTTCACCAGTATTAAAACATTGTAAGGGATATGGAATAGAAGTGTCCCGTTCTTTTCGGGCTGCCAAAATAATAGCTGTTTTCATCAGGAATTAAAATAAAGTGAGAAAGTTAAATAGGACTTTTCCTTATAAGGATTCAAAATATAAGAGGCGCTGATTGGAAGTTTGAATTTCCCAAATGTAAAGCTGGTGACATATTTTAGCGCTATGTTCACCACGCAAAATTCTTTTTCATAGCTCGTATAGAAGCCTTTATTCAGATTGGTCCCGACAGCAAGCGACAAAGCATTTTTGTCATTGAAAGCATAAGTATAACCTGCCTCCACATACGAAGAAAATGCCTGTCCTCCATTAAGTTTCTTGTCTGCTCCGAAAACATACGTTGACACAGTCACCCACATAGGCACCTTGAACGGGTTCAACATCAAGTAGGCCTCTACACTATGACCTGTTGAGCGATTACTCAACTGAAAATAAGAATCCTCTTCACCCACAGCAGAGGGATAATAATAATCAGAAAGACCTAAAGTAAATTTTTCATAAGTATAGCTCAACCCCAAATCCATCTCCTGATGAGTGCCGTTAACCGCATAAGCTCCCAAAGCGTATATGCTAAAACCTTTATAATTACAACTCAGCATCGGAAAAACGACCGGAGCAGTACCATACTCAATACCTCTCCACATATACTTACTCGAAAGTTCCAAAGAAAACACAAGAGGGGATTGTTTTTCTTGAGAATACAATGATAGGAAAGACAGGGAAATACCCAACACTATTAAGAGAATACGTTTCATTATATATTAATTGATGTCCAATTGTTTTAATTTAGAAATCTACCTTTTCAACACCAACTAGTCTTCCACTTCTTCACACGGATAAGGATTATCCACCACATTATGAAACTCATTAATAGCTTCTTGTAGCTCGGGAGTGAGTGATTCTGAATCCAAAGAAGCAATGATAGCACGTCCCTCATCAGCCATAGGTTCATCAAACACTTCACCATAGCAAGCGGTAAGCAGACGGAGCTTCAACAAAGAAGCTGGAAGAGTTTCAAGAATGTCCCAACAACGATCCAAGACCTCCTGAACATGCTTCTGTTTTTCACCATGGTCTACAAATGAGGCACTGTAACCCATCAGAAGAGCAAGACAAACGTTCGCCTGTTCTTCAACTGTGACACCTTTAGCACCGGAATTATACAAAGCAGTGGTTAGGCGGTAAACTTCACCATTACGACGGGATAGGTCATCGCTATAAACCGGACTCCCGTCCATACCTAAATACATCAGATCGTGCGCAGCACGCTGAAGAGTGATTGCTTCTTCGAAAAGAGACATAATATGAATTAAAAATTAAAAGTTAAAAATTAAAGAACGCCAATTGTTAACTATCTACTACTTCTATAAGATCCGGATGGATGGTAGCCATGGCAACAGCGATGACACCTTGTATAGCTATGACCACACGGCGGTCACGCGCACCTTTCACTTTCAGGAAAACTCCCTCCTGCCCCTCAAAGTCACCACCGATGATACGAACTTTAGTACCTTTCGACAAATTCAGTTCATCAGGCTGGAAGTACATAAGATGATCATTGTAAGTTCCGGCTACGGCAATGAAACGTTGCATCTCATTGTCGGGGATGATTATCTTCTGACCACTGCGGGTATCGGTGATATATTGCAAGTAAGTGACCTTTGATTTGACACGCTTCACATCAGCCGGACGGGCATGAACAAAAAGTAGGTTGTGAACGACGGGAACCAGAACACGGACTTTCTTCCCTTTCTTTATGCTGATTTTGTATTGCATAGGGATGAAACAACCTAGCTTTTCTTTTTCAAGCAGCCGCATAGCATCAGGCTCTCTGCGATAGGTGGCACGCATAGCATACCATACTTCGGTCTCTTTATCCGTTTCCATTCGGTGGTTTTTGTTCAGAAAAGGGTGTTTTCTCGGGGCTTTGAGGTCCTTGCATACACTTGAACTTCAATCACTTGCGAACGCTTTATGTAGAATACGGCAAGCTTTGCGCCCCTCTTGCCTATGGATTTTCCGTAGCTGTGCATTACCTTAAGTATCTTGCAGGTAAAAAGCTATAAACGAACAGATTAAAGAGAAATATTGTCTTTTAATCGTTCGTTTAAAAGATGGCATTTTAGCCTGTATCCGACCTAAGATTCTTTCGGCAAAAAGACAAGTTTAAAATCACAATTTTATTTCAGGGATAACTATTTATAGATTAGTAATATATGACATCTATTAAAAGCCAAATCGATTTTATTTATCAGAATATTTTGTTGTTTCATTTCAAGACATTATCTTTGTGCATATTAAACGAACGATTAAAAAACATCCCCTACTTTCTACAATCATTATTGACAGTAATCAGTTTCCTTCTATTCTTATCCTCTATTTCGTCATCATCGCAGTCTTTATTCTGATAGCTTCTCAATGTTGCCTTTCTTTTTTTATAATGTACGCACGCATACATACGCACAGGCGCGTATTTCCCTACTTTTTCTTTAAGCCTTGTTACACACACTTTATATTAACAGGTAGGTGGGGCTACCACCTATTACATCGTTTTGTGTGTCACACATAAAACAGAAAAGTTTCATTTTTCTATACCAACATGATAGATTTCACGAGAATAACCGTTAATTTTGCATTTCGAATGCAAATTTAAAACAAATTACTAACATCTAAAATTGTAGTTTTATGACTAAAAAAACACAATCTTGAGCATTGAGCTCATAAGTAAAGATGCCTGTGGCATCGAGATCGAAAGAAAAGGAAACAGGATCGACATCCTGCTGGTTGAAAATGAACCGGTTGACCAGCAGGTAGTAGTCAGGGCGGAAGAAAGAATAGAGTTCCTCACTCCCTGGATAAACATGCTTATCCATCATAAAAAAGAAGCGGGAATCAAAGGGACAAAGCATCTGGCAAGGAAGCTGTACCGCATGGCAAGGTTCGAGAAAGGAAAGCATGAGGAAGGATTTCTGACGATGGAAAGCATTAATACCGAAATCATTAGCTTAAGGAAAAAAATCAGGGAAGAGAAAGCGGGAATGGAAAAGAAGAAGAAAAAGAAGTAGGAATTCAAAATTGTGCAAAAACGTCCTTTTTCACCGAAAAGGCGTTTTTGCCATTCCGGATATTATACCCTACTTCGCGCCGCCAACAAGGCAGACTAAAACAACTAACAAAGAAATGGAAAATATTCCGGTTACCGCATACAGCGGATTCAGCAACGTCCGGGGAGAGATAACCCTGAGAAAAGTAATTGAAAACATCACAAAGGGAGTACACGCTAAACTTGTATTCAAAATAAGACTGCTCGTCAGCCAGGGAAAGACGGAAGAGGCAAACAATGTGAAGAAGCAATTGCCATTCTACACCGTCACGGCAGGATACAGCGAAAAAAGACAAGCTTACAGCATCACAAGGTACACGCACGTTATCCTGTTGGATATTGACGACCAGCCCGAAGAGAAGCTGGAAGAGCTGAGGGAGAAAATCAACAAGGATCCTAACACGCTGGGCAGTTTCCTCACTCCAAAGGCACATGGATTCAAGATATTCGTGTTCCTGCAGACGGAAGATGCCACCACTCTCAGGGAGACATTCTCTAACGGAGGAAAGGATTTTGCTGCGTTGGAGAAATATCACAGGATGATGTATGATGCCTGCAAGAAATACTATGAGAAGCTGCTAAGTGTGGAAGTGGACGGAAGCGGAAAGGATATTTCAAGGGGATTCTTCACTTCTTTCGATGAAAAGGCATACCTGAATGAAGAACTCATGAAAGAGGTGGATGAGATGCTGACCGGTATTGTGCCGCCTGAAAGACCGCAGATGGGGAAAAAAGGGAGTGGTAAGGTGGTAAGTGATAAGGTGATAAAGGATAAGGCGGAAGCTGAGCCGTGGGAAAGGATGGAATTCAACAAGGCGGTACTTGCGGTAAAGAGGATTGCCAAATTCGAACCGGGAAGCAGGGACAGCTTCATATTCGCTCTGGGAAACAAGTGTTATGCAAAGGCATTGGAAGAGGGCGTGGCAATACGGTTGGCTCAGGAAAATTTCGGCAGTGAAGGGTTCGATGTGGCTGTGCCCATACACAACGCGTACGTCTATACCGACAAGACGGAGGAAGCAGCCAGCCACAAGAAAGAGAAGCCGGATATCATCAACCAAGTGCTCGACTTCCTGAAGGCACATTATGATATCCGAAGGAATGTAATACTGGACAGGCTGGAATACCTAAACTTCGATGAGAAAGAAGAGGGATGGAAAGGCAGGTTCCGACCTATGAGGGCAAGAAGCTACAACTCCATATTCCTGGCCTTGCAACTGGCAGGCATCAAGTGTTTCAGGAATTATCTGCAGGCGGTCATTGACTCCACCTATGCAAGGGATTTCAATCCGTTCACAGACTACGTAGAGAAACTGGAACCCTGGGATGGGGAGACTGATTATATCGGTCGGCTGGCGGATACGGTACAGGCGGAAGACCAGGAGTTCTGGAAAGAAAGTTTCCGAAGGTGGTTCGTGGGAATGCTGGCATGTGCACTGCAGGACGAGCAGGTCAACCATCTTGTGATCATCCTGTAATTCCGAACAGGGAAAAGGAAAGAGTACCTGGATACGCAGGCTGTTACCTCCCCAGTGGAGGGAGTATTACCGGAACGGAATGGTGAACCCGGACAACAAGGACCACCAGTTGCTGCTCAGCACGCACCTCATCATCAATATGGAAGAATTCGAAGGGGCCAGGATAGGCGATCTGGCAGGGTTGAAACGGGTCATCACACAGGAAAGTGTGACGGAGCGGAAAGCATACGACATGCAGGCATACAATTTCATACGGCATGCATCCTTCATTGCCAGTACGAACAACCGACAGTGTCTGCAGGATATAGGTGGGAACCGGCGTTTCCTCCCCTCCTCCATCATTACGTTGGATTATCGCACACCGGTCAATTATGAGGGGATATATGCGCAGGCCTACGCGTTGATAAAGGAAGGATACCGGTACTGGTATGAAGGAGAGGAAATAGACGAGCTGAACCGACACAATGAGCTGCACCGCATGAAAGATCCCGTGGAGGAAAACCTGCTCGTATACTTCCGAAAGCCGCAACCGGAGGATTACTGCATAAAGTGGATGCCGGCGGCAGCCATACTCAGCAAGATAGCCATTTACGGAAAGATACAGGTGAACAGGCAGACCATACAGACATTGGTAATGTCATTGGAAAAATACGGTTTCCAGACAAGAAGGAATGGACAGGGAAGCACGGAATATGGAGTGGTGGATATACAAAACGATGAAGTGGACAAGGGATTCAAATAAGTGAAATCGGATATTGTCAGACATAAGTGCATCACCCGATGCAGATAAGTGAGAAGACCATCGCAGATATAAGCGTTGCCCGATACAGATAAGTGCGCAAGCCAACGCAGATATAAGCGTTCGGCTTGCGCACTTCCATCCCTCTCCCAATTTTAAATTGTAAATTGTAAATTATTCAAAGTCAATTGTTCAGGGTCTTCCCAGGTATCTGAATATCAGTTCCACCTGCATGGAAGTAAATATCTGCTGGCGTTTTTTATAGCCTGTCTGAAGCAAGGCTTCGCTTAGTTGCAGGTTATACTTGAACCATTGTGCCAGGCGGTTCAACGCGGACACGGGAGAGATATTCGGAGCATAAGCCTCGGCAAGTTCACGTTTGGAGTAAGGGCGTACGGGCCAGGCTTCTTCAGGGTCCCTTTCATTTTCATTACTTGTTTTCATAAGAGTTATTTTATTGATTATCATAGCATAAAGATAAGCATTTTATATTACATACAACTCACCTTAGGCAAATACTTTTCACTCTTTATCATGCAGTTTCATGAAGGAATAAGCCCTTTCATTATTCGCCCCTCAGCACATCGTACCTTTGTTTCGTTCACAACAGAGAACACAGATTTTTACTGTGTTTTTACTGTACAATTTTCATTCTTTAATTATTCATTATTAATTTACGTAAAAATGGCATTGAATTACAGTATTGCAATGATGGGCAATCCAATGAATCTGGAAGAGGCCAAAAGAGCGTATGCGAAAGCGCAGGTTTCGCAAGAGTTATCACTAAAAGCACTCGCCAAGAGAGTATCATCGCAGACCACAGCCAGCAGGGCCGACGTGACTGCTGTTATCATCGCTACCGTCGAGAATATGATTGACGGCCTGCGGGCAGGAGAACAGGTAGACTTCGGAGACTTGGGGAAATTCCGATTACAGATAACCAGCCGGGGGGCTGAAACGGCAGAGAAATTCTCGGCTGCCAATATTACCGGAGTAAATATTCAGTTCATACCCGGAGAAGATTTGAAAAACATCTTCGCCGGTATGGAGTTCTCACCGGTCCCTACCCGCGCTGCCACACGCGCTGTGCTCAAGGCACAGAAGGCAGGACAGACCACTGTGGATATTTCCAAAACACCCACACCGGGAGGAGGCGATGGAGGAAACACCGGTGGAGGTGGAAATTCAGGAGGTGACGGAGGCATAGAGGATGATCCTCTGGGATAGGATATAAAGGCGCAGCCTTTAGAAATTAATAATGAAAGTCTGCGCTATTGCTAATCACTAATCACCAAATCACTAATCACTAAATTACTGTCACATGGAGAAAAAATCAAGTTCAACCTGGAGTGTAATCATCAAAGTTGTAATCGCCGTGGCATCTGCCCTGGCAGGTGTATTCGGACTGAATTCCTGCATGAAATAGACTATAAGAGCAGGCAGTTTTTATCAGAACTATCGGGAGGTGAAACTCCTGGTAGTTCATTGTTCAGCAGTTCCCATACACAAAATTTGATCTATTCTTGGAGATGCGATGATTTATTTGTATTTTTATCGCAAAATATGCGACGTTATCTATCTAATATCGTCGCAAAACAGAATAAGATGTATATACACGAGCATAATAATTGGACAGATTTTCACTGGAAGAGTGATGATATTGCTCTCCTGCTGGACGAAGTAACGCGTGAACAAGGGAAACTTTACGGGCGTTTGAGCAGTTTGGGATTTGACAGTCAACTTCAGGCAATGGCCGAGAATTTAACACATGATGTGGTTTATTCTTCTGAAATAGAAGGAATACAACTCAATGCCGATGAAGTACGCTCATCCATAGCGCGTCGCTTGGGTCTCGAGAACATAAAATATACAACTCCCTCTCATTATGTCGATGCCGTAGTAGCGGTTATGCTTGAAGCTACAGAGCATTATGGCTTAATGCTTACCAAGCAAAAACTCTGTGCATGGCAGTCTGCATTCTTCCCAACAGGATTCAGTGAAGGCTCACAAATAGAGATAGGAAAATACCGTACGCATGAGGAGCATGTGGTTTCGGGCTATCTTGGCCGTGAACGCATTCATTATATTGCTCCCTCGCCCGAACGTGTGGAGGAAGAAATGGAACATTTTATTGAATGGTTTAATTCAGAAAAGCCCATTTCACCAGTTATCCGTTCTGCTATTGCTCACTTCTGGTTTGTTTCCATTCATCCATTTGAAGATGGAAACGGGCGATTGGCACGCATTCTTGGTGATATGTTTCTCGCACGTGGTGACAAAAGCCGTTTTCGATTCTACAATATTTCATCTGAAATAAACCGGGATAAGAACCATTACTATCAGATATTGGAGCGCATTCAGCATGGCGATGGAGATATTACAGAATGGTTGGTATGGTATCTGAAAACATTGCTTGCTGCTATTCAGGAAGCAAATACATTAGTAAGTACTACGTTGAACAAAAGCTTTTTCTGGATGCATGTGGCCAGCATTCCATTAACCGAACGACAGACCTATACATTGAATCTGTTTCTTGATGGATATGAAGCGAAGATTACTTCCAAAGCATGGGCTGCACTTAACAAATGTTCGAAGGATACAGCCATTCGAGATATTCAGGACTTATTAAAGAAAGGGATACTTCGTGAAGATATACCAAATGCCAAACGCCCCAGTTACTCTATTTACTATGGCTCCGATTCAGACGTTTTAGCCTCTCTTTTCAGTAATGTAAGTATAAAAGAGGAGGGCACAGATTCTTATCTTGTAGCAACTTATAAAAGTTCTACACCTATACACGAACGTATCTTGAAATTGGATGCGGAGCGTTATATAACAGGGGATTTGCCTCTTGAACATCTGTTAAATAAATATTGCGCTTATTTGAGCAATATGTACTGAAAGTTTTTACAATATATGTATTAAAGCTCAATCTTTATCTCTTATTTATCTCCTTAATTACTTATTCAACAACTTTTTAGCTCCATTATTTGTTTAGATGAGATAGAAACTTTAATCCATAATCCATGAAAGTACATGAATACCAAGCAAAGGAAATTTTCTCCCGGTATGAAATTCCGGTAGAACGGCATGTGTTATGTAATACACCCGATGAAGCAGTCAAAGCTTTCCGGCAATTAGGCACGAACCGAGTAGCTATCAAGGCTCAGGTACTGACCGGAGGACGTGGAAAAGCCGGAGGTGTAAAATTGGTAAACAGTGAGGAACTAGTAAGACAACATGCTCAGGAAATCCTGAATATGACCATCAAGGGATTTCCCGTTACCCAGATTTTAATCAGTGAAGCTGTGGAAATCGCAGCTGAATATTACGTCAGCTTTGCCATTGACCGCAATGCACGATCAGTCGTACTTATCATAAGTGCGGCAGGAGGAATGGATATTGAAGAAGTAGCCCGGAAAACACCGGAAAAAATCACCCGTTATCTTATCGATCCGCTGATTGGACTCCCCAAATATCTGGCACAACGTTTTGCCTTCGCACTTTTTGAACAACCGGAGCAGGCTAAACGCATGACCTCCATCCTGCAGGCTCTCTATAAAGCCTTTATGGAAAGTGATGCTTCACTGGCAGAAATCAATCCGTTAGTATTGACAACCCAAGGTACACTTCTGGCCATCGATGCAAAAATGGTATTCGATGATAATGCACTCTACCGCCATCCCGATATACATGCACTTTTTGAACCGACTCCGGAAGAAAAACTGGAAGCCACGGCCAAAGAAAGAGGATTCAGTTATGTACGCATGGATGGAAATATAGGTTGCATGGTAAACGGAGCCGGACTGGCAATGACTACAATGGATATGATTAAGCTTTACGGCGGTTCACCGGCCAACTTTCTGGATATTGGCGGCAGTTCAAACCCTGTAAAGGTTATTGAAGCCATGAAGTTATTACTGAATGACTCGAAAGTAAAAGCCGTCTTCATCAATATATTCGGCGGAATCACCCGTTGTGACGATGTAGCGATAGGATTAATACAGGCTTTTGATCAGCTGCAAACGGAAATACCCGTCATTGTAAGACTGACGGGAACCAATGAGAATATCGGCAGAAAACTATTAAAAGACAGTAACCGTTTTCAGGTAGCGGAAACCATGAATGAGGCTACCCTGATGGCAGTAAAATCAGTGAAAGGAGAAATATTATGAGCATACTCATCGATAAATCGACCCGCTTGTTGGTACAAGGTATTACGGGCAGGGACGGGCATTTTCATGCTGCTAAAATGAAAGAATACGGTACGCATGTAGTAGGTGGCACCTCTCCGGGTAAAGGAGGCAGTACTGTAGACGGACTTCCTGTATTCAACACCATGTACGAAGCTGTAGAGAAAACGCAGGCCAACGCTTCCATTATATTCGTCCCCGCCAACCATGCGGCAGATGCCATCATGGAAGCTGCAGATGCCGGAATCAAACTGATTATTTGTATCTCCGAAGGTATCCCTACTCTGGACGTGATCAAGGCTTACCGCTTCACCCAATTAAAGGGAGCAATGCTGATCGGCCCCAATTGCCCCGGTTTAATTTCACCGGAGAAAAGTCTGGCGGGTATTCTTCCCGGCAATGTTTTCAAAAAAGGAAATATCGGAGTGATCAGCCGTAGCGGAACTCTAACTTATGAAATCGTTTACCATCTCACTGTCAATGGCATGGGGCAGTCCACTGCTATTGGTATGGGAGGCGATCCCGTGGTAGGTCTGTATTTTCGCGAACTGCTGGAAATGTTCCAGAATGATAAGGATACGGAAGCTATCGTCATGATCGGTGAGATTGGTGGCAATGCAGAAGAACTGGCGGCAGAGTATATACAGAAGCATGTGACAAAACCTGTTGTCGCTTTTATTGCCGGGCAATCGGCGCCTCCGGGAAAGCAAATGGGACATGCAGGAGCAATCATTTCCGGTAATTCCGGTTCTGCCGAAAAGAAAATTGCAGCACTCACGGCAGCAGATATACGAGTGGCAAAAGAACCGGCAGAAGTTCCCATCTTATTAAAAGATTCACTTCCAAACAAATAATATAACTACATTTTAAATCAACTCATAACTGGCGCTCTGGATAGGCATATCCAGATTGTGCAATACCTTTTCAAGCAGAATTCCCTCCCGGTTATCGTACTCATAGCCAAAAGTAGCACGGATACCCTGAAGGATAAATTGCGTAGCACGGTCCAGGGCAATAGGAAGGCTGTCACCTTGCAATAAGGCTCCGGTGATGACGCTCGTAAAGGTATCCCCCGTTCCCGGATAGTGGGCGGGCAGATAGGGACAGGTTATTTTCCAATAACGATCTCCTACCCGATTGTAGGCATATACCGAAGTCTTATGGCTTTCTCCATGGACAGGGACGCTTGTAATAATAACTACCTGAGGTCCGGCATCGGACAAAAGCCGAAGATAGGATTTCAGTTCTTCATCCGTATTATCCGCTTTATAAGGTTTATCCATCAGATAAAAAAGCTCAGTCAGATTCGGGGTTATCACGTCGGCTTTTGCTGCCAGATGACGCATCTCCCGGATCATCGATTCATCAAAATTAGTATATAGCCGCCCGTTATCTCCCAATACCGGGTCAACCACTACCAAACCGTCCGGCTGGCGAAAATCATCTATAAAATCCGAAACGATCTGTATCTGTCGGGGAGAACCTAAATAACCCGTATAAAAAGCATCAAACTGTATATCCAGCTTTTTCCATTCAGCAATGATCCTGGGCATTTCATCCGTCAAGTCGAGAATGGAAAACTCCGGATATTGTGTATGACTGGAAAGGACAGCCGTAGGTAAAGGACAAACCTGAAAGCCCATCGAAGACAAAATAGGAATTACCACTGTAAGGGATACACGCCCCATACCTGAAAGGTCATGAACCGCTGCTATTTTCTTTACTTTATTTGTATACATCTTGGTTACTACATTTTTCTTTCACATAAAAAACTCCCCGCAAAGATAATCTTACGGGGAGTAAAGAACAAGCTAAAAGAGAAAATGTTTGATTCAATTAAAGTTTAGGAATTAAGCTAATGCAAGTATCAGTATCTGTGCAGTAAGCACACGCAAAAACATGGTGAGCGGATAAACAGTGGCATATCCCACCGCAGGAGCATCACACGAGGTCAGATCATTGGAATACGCCAGCGCGGGCGGATTCGTGGTTGAACCACCCAATACTCCGATCAATGTGTAATAGTTCAACTTAAATATATATCGTCCGACGAGGCCCGCTATCAGCAATGGAACAATCGTGATAATCACACCATAACCTACCCAGACATAACCACCGTCATAAATCACTGTCTCTACAAATCCTTTACCGGCCCCCAACCCTACACAAGCCAGGAAAAGGGATATTCCGATCTCACGCAGCATCAGGTTGGCACTCATGGTAGTATAAGTAATCATTTTATACTGAGGACCGAAGCGGCTGATCAGAATGGAAACAATAAGAGGTCCACCCGCCAATCCTAACTTTACAGGCTGTGGAATACCCGGAAATACGAAAGGTGTACTACCCAGGATGCATCCCAATGCTATGCCCAAGAATATAGGTATCAGATTGGGATGATCCAAACGTTTCATTGAATTTCCCAGTACTTTTTCTGCATGACTGACTGCCAACTCGCTACCCACAATAGTGACACGGTCCCCCATCTGCAATTGCAATTGAGGAGCAGCAACCAGATCCACTCCCGAACGATTCACGCGTGTGATACTGGCTCCGAAATTATTACGTATCTTCAACTGGGAAAGCATCTTTCCATTCAGTTCCGGTTTTGTTATCAGAATACGACGGGAAATCAGTTTTTTGTCCAGCTGTTCCCATTGCATATCAATCTGCTTACCGAAGAAGACACTAATTGCTTCAATATCTTTAGGAGTAGAGATAACTAGGATTTTATCACGCAGATGCAATACCGTATCAGAATTTACCAACTCTATTTTTTGTCCGTCATTATACTGCACGCGCGAAATCACAAAATCGCGGTTCATCAACGGACGTATATCTTTTATCTTTTTCCCATCGATAGCTTCATTACGAATTTCAAACGAAATAGGACGCACTGTAAGTTCCTGTATATGTCCCAAACCACGTTCAGCTTCCGCCTCTTCTGTCTTAGTATTGATACGTAAGATATATTTCAGAGCTATTAAAGACAAGATTATACCGACTACACCCAGCGGATAAGCAACCGCATATCCCAATGCTATCTCAGGTGCATCTATACCATTCAGATCACTGTTTGCCTGTTGGGCAGCTCCAAGACCAGGTGTATTGGTCACTGCACCGGAAAGAATACCGACCATGGTAGTAATAGGAGTACCTGTAACAAAATGCAATATTATAGTAATGGCTACTCCTAAAAAAACAACCAGCATGGCAAGCAGATTCAAAGTAAGTCCCCCCTTCTTAAAGGCAGAGAAAAAACCGGGTCCCACCTGCAAACCAATGGAGTAAACAAACAATATCAATCCGAATTCCTTCATAAAATGAAGCAAATGTTCATTCAGGGTCATATTAAAATGTCCGAACACGATACCTACAAAAAGTATCCACGTGATACCCAATGAAACTCCTGCAACTTTGATTTTTGCCAGCATGATACCAAATGCTATCACAAGCGAAAGAATCAGGACGGAATGAGCTACTCCTCCACCCCAAAGATCCGGATATCCTTCAAAAAGGTTTTTCAATAGTTCCATAATTTAAAGCATATATAATTTTATCATAAATACAATTCGTTTAAAGTCTCCCCGGAGAAATCACTTCCACGGGGAGACGCACACATTGAAACATAACTAAATCATAGTGGCATATTGCCGTGCTTTTTTGGTGGGTTGCTCTGACTCTTGTTATGCGTCATTTCTAACGCTTGAATCAGCTTATACCGGGTATCACGAGGCATGATAATCTCATCGATAAAACCACGCTCGGCAGCCCGGTACGGGTTCGAAAACTTAAATTCATATTCTTCTATAAGTCCGTTTTTTTCTTCTTGAGTATTATTCTTATATAATATATTCACAGCTCCGGCAGCTCCCATCACAGCTATTTCTGCTTGTGGGTAAGCCAGATTGATATCTGCTCCAGTCTGCTTGCTGGACATCACAATATATGCACCGCCATAAGCTTTACGCGTAATCAGCGTGATTTTAGGAACAGTAGCTTCGGCATAAGCATATACAATCTTCGCACCGTGACGAATGATACCATTATGCTCCTGGGTAACTCCGGGTAGGAATCCCGGTACGTCTTCAAATGTGACCAAAGGAATATTGAAGCAATCGCAGAAACGGATAAAACGTGCAGCCTTATCAGAAGCATCAATATCCAGTACACCTGCCAGATAAGCCGGTTGATTGGCAACAATACCTACCGAACGACCATTCAGACGGGCGAAACCGACTACTATGTTCTTGGCAAAATGAGGCATTACTTCAAAGAAATATTGATTATCCATAACCGGTTCTATAATATCCTTGATATCATAAGGCACGTTCGGATCTTCCGGAATAACCGTTTGAAGTTCTTCCGTCTGACGGCGAACGTCATCGGTACAGGAGACAAGTGGTGCATCTTCCATATTGTTAGAAGGCAGGAAACTTAATAATTCGCGGATGGCCAGCATCGTTTCCTCCTCTGTGTTACACATAAAGTGGGTCACTCCGCTTTTACTGCTATGAGTATAGGCACCACCCAACTCTTCTTTACCCACTTCCTCATGAGTAACAGTCTTCACAACATCCGGTCCTGTAATAAACATATGACTTTTCTCCTTCACCATAAAAATGAAGTCTGTCAACGCAGGAGAATAACAAGCACCACCGGCACACGGTCCTAAAATTGCAGAGATCTGCGGAATCACTCCGGATGCAATCGTATTCTGATAAAAGATAGAAGCATAGCCCGACAGACTACCCACTCCTTCCTGGATACGGGCACCTCCCGAATCATTCAAAGCAATAACCGGAGCACCGTTTTTAAGAGCCAATTGCTGTACTTTCACAATCTTTGCAGCATTCGTCTCGCTCAAAGAACCGCCATGCACCGTAAAATCATAAGCATAGACAAAAACCGGACGACCGTCAATTTTACCATAACCAGTTACCATACCGTCGCCAAGAATTTGTTTTTTCTCCATCCCGAAGTTCGTACAACGATGGGTAACGAATTTGTCCAATTCGGAGAATGTACCTTTATCCAGCAATACGTCTATACGCTCGCGTGCACTCATTCGTCCGGCGGTATGCAACTTTTCTATTTTATCGATGCCTCCACCCAGGGAAGCACGTTTATCAAGTTCTTCAAACTGATTATATATATCTGCTCTTTCCATAATTATTCTTCAATTATAATATCCAACGTCATTAATACCTGGCTATTAGCGACTGAATCACCTTCTTTCACCAGAATTTCTTTCACTATGCAGTCCGAACTGACTTTATAGTTACTCTGCATCTTCATAGCTTCAAGCACTATTACGATATCTCCCGCCGACAAACGATCTCCTTTCTGTACCGGAATCTTCACCACCTTGCCCGGCATCGGAGCTATAATCTTATTGTCCTGTTTTTCCTCACCGCCTTTTTTCATACGCAGATACTTCACTTGCGTATCCACAATATCCACGTGATAGGTACGATAGAAAAGATTCACATCATAGTTCTTTCCGCCATCTCCACGGATAATGCCTGCATTATAGGAATTTCCATCGTGCAGGATGGAACAACTTCCATTTTCCGCCATCGCAATATCCACTTCATAAATTTTTCCATCCACACTCAACTGGACTTTATTACCTTCTTTGCTGACTAACGTTACATCAGCCATGCGATCTCCAATATGTATTTCCATTGTAGTTTTTCTCTGTTTTTTTTAAATACGTAATGCTCCCTTCTGCAAACCGAACTCACGCCAACGGCTGATAGGGCGTGCATCTGGTAATTGTGTAGAAGTATTTTCTTCCAGATTTACCAGATAGTCTATGTAAGCAGCAATCATAGCAATATTCTCAATCTCTTCATTGTTACTATTGGGCCGTTGCAACATGCGAGAATTCTTTTCGATAAACAGAGTATTATACTCCCCTTTCACGAAATCCGGATTATGCATGATGCGTTTAAGATAACTGAGATTCGTTTTTAATCCGGTAATCTTGTATTCGTACAACACTCGGCGCATACGCTCAATGGCATACTGCCGGTTGGTAGCCCATACAATCAATTTCCCGATCATCGGATCATAATAGATAGGAATTTCATATCCTTCGTAAACATAGCTGTCAATCCGGACACCGATACCGTTCGGCTCGGCAAGTAATTTGATAATTCCCGGAGACGGCATGAAGTTATTTTCCGTATCTTCAGCACAAATACGGCATTCGATGGCATGTCCCCGTTGAAATAAATCCTCTTGCTTGAGATGCAACGAATAACCAGCTGCAATCATGATCTGTTCTTTCACCAAGTCTACACCTACCACTTCTTCCGTAATGGGGTGTTCCACCTGCAAACGGGTATTCATTTCCAGAAAATAGAAATGACGGTTCTTATCTACCAGAAATTCAATAGTCCCTGCACCGGAATAATCCACCGCCTTGGCAGCTGCCACAGCTTTCTCTCCCATCTCCCTGCGTAAATCCGGAGTAAGGAAGGGGGACGGACTTTCCTCTACAATCTTTTGATTCCTGCGTTGAACAGAACATTCACGATCAAATAAATGAATTACATTACCATGATTATCTCCCAATACCTGAAACTCGATATGGTGCGGTTCTTCTACAAACTTCTCCAGATATACCGTATCATCGCCAAAAGCAGACATAGACTCCGAACGGGCCGTATTATATGCCTCAACCACTTCGCTTTCATTATGGATTAAGCGCATACCTTTTCCACCTCCACCCATAGAAGCTTTCAGCATCACAGGATACCCTATTCTATTACACACCGCCACAGCCTCTTCAGCACTTTGCAACGGCTCTTCTGTGCCGGGAACTACCGGTACACCGGCAGCAATCATGTGTTTACGAGCCGATATTTTATCTCCCATCGCTTCCATTGTTTCAGCAGAAGGACCGATAAAAATAATCCCCTCTTCCTTACAGCGGCGAGCAAAATCAGCATTCTCAGATAAAAAGCCATATCCGGGGTGAATGGCATCTGCTTCGTGCTGGCGGGCAGCACAGATTATATTTTCTATATTCAAATAGCTGTCTTTGGAAGCTGCCGGACCTATCAAACAAGCCTCATCAGCGTACATCACGTGCCTCGCTGCGCGGTCTACTTCCGAATAGACAGCAACTGTACGTATCCCCATCTCTTTGCAGGAACGCATTACACGTACAGCAATTTCGCCTCTATTGGCAATCAATACTTTCTTTATCATTGCTCTTCTGTTTATCGCTAAGGGGTACATCACATATGCCCGTCAGACAATCATGACATAAACAGCCGGAATAATTCTCTTGCAAATAAGCACGCTGCTGCTCATTTAGCCTTACCGTAATACAATGGCATGACAAAATCTGATCGTGCATACACTCAAAGGTCGCACCACAACGCGGACATACCTTCTTCATAGGCATCCCTTTCGCATTAATTAAATTAAAACAATTATATTTTCGTACTGTTTCCCTAATCCCACGAGTAGAAACAACCTTTAACGAATGGCAGGTCTTCTGACTGACTCCCTTTCTGATTCCTTCCCGGCCTCCAATTCACAGCCAGTGGCTAAAGTATTTATCAAGAAAGTTATGGAGCTTCACAGCAGCGGGACTGTCCGGGATTTACACCCGATTCCCTTTTAATCCGAATGATGGAATAGCTCATCCGAAACCAATTCGGGGCAAAGATAGTGGAAATTATCATTGAACATATCTTTTAAAACAAAAAATGTAAGCCGGGAATATTTTTTCCTATCATCTGTTGGATTATAGATTTTATTTCTAACTTTGTCAGCGATAACGGTTTCCGAATCACTGCAAACGTGAAACGGGATTAAAAGGGAATCCTGTGAAAATCAGGGACTATCCCCGTAGCTGTAAGTTTCATCTCCCCATTTATTCCGGAGAAAAGATTGTGGCATTCTTGAGCCACTGGTCCTGTAAAGACCGGGAAGGCGCCACAACGGAAACAAGTCAGAAGACCTGCCGACATCCACAAACATTCAGGCTTTCGGGTGAAAAAGCAATAGAACGTATCCTTCAAGATTCATTTTATTACTCTATCTTCTCGCATGCCCGTATGTTTGCACAGCTAAACAAAAAAGAATAGTTTGTTAAATCTTAAATTACAGGTATGATCAATTCGGAGACATTCATCGTCAAAAGAGATGGGAAGAAAGAAGCATTTTCACTTGATAAGATCAAGAATGCAATTAGTAAAGCCTTTTTATCGGTAGGTAGTTTTGCCACGCAAGACGTCATCACGAATATACTCAGCCGCGTGAGTATCAGTGATGGAACCAGCGTGGAAGATATTCAGAATCAGGTAGAGGTAGCCTTGATGGCCGAACATTATTACAGTGTGGCCAAAGCATTCATGCTATATAGACAAAAGCATCTGGAAGACCGGGAGGTACGTGACAAGCTCCGTTTCCTGATGGACTACTGTGATGCATCCAACCCCGCCACCGGTAGCAAGTATGATGCTAATGCCAATGTGGAGAATAAAAACATAGCCACTCTGATAGGTGAACTCCCCAAATCGAACTTTATCCGCCTGAACCGCCGTTTGCTGACCGACCGCCTAAAAGATATGTATGGCAAAGAACTTTCAGACCGCTATATTGACTTGCTGAATCAACACTTCATATACAAAAATGATGAGACCAATCTTGCCAATTATTGTGCAAGTATCACCATGTATCCGTGGCTGATAAGCGGAACCGCATCCATAGGAGGTAACTCCACCGCCCCCACCAATCTAAAGTCTTTCTGCGGAGGATTTATCAATATGGTATTCATCGTATCGAGCATGCTCAGCGGCGCCTGCGCCACACCGGAGTTTCTGATGTATATGAATTATTTCATAGAAAAAGAATTCGGAGAGGATTACTACAAACATCCGGAACAGCTTGCTGACCTTTCCACCAAACAAAGGACCATAGATAAAATAATTACTGATTGTTTCGAGCAAATCGTGTACTCCATCAATCAGCCTACGGGTGCCCGGAATTTCCAGGCAGTATTCTGGAATGTGGCTTACTATGATCAGTACTATTTCAATAGTCTTTTCGAACATTTCGTCTTCCCTGACGGAAACGCTCCCCATTGGGAATCATTGAGCTGGTTGCAAAAGCGTTTTATGAAATGGTTCAATAAGGAACGTACCAAAGCCGTTCTTACCTTTCCCGTGGAGACAATGGCATTGCTGACCAAAGACGGAGATGTTCTGGATAAAGAATATGGTGACTTCACTGCTGAAATGTATGCGGAAGGACACTCTTTCTTTACATACATGAGTGATAATGCCGACTCACTGAGTAGTTGCTGCCGGTTGCGTAATGAAATACAGGATAATGGATTCAGCTATACCTTGGGAGCTGGCGGTGTATCTACCGGCTCCAAAAGTGTGTTGACTATCAACCTGAACCGTTGTATCCAGCACGCTGTAAAATCCGGATTGCTTTATCATTTCTTCCTTGAAGAGGTAGTAGACCTGGTACACAAAGTACAGTTGGCCTATAATGAGAATTTAAAGAACCTGCAAAGCAAAAGCATGCTCCCCTTATTCGATGCCGGATACATCAATATGGGACGCCAATACCTGACAATCGGTGTAAACGGGCTGGTGGAAGCCGCTCAATTCATGGGGATTGAAATCAACGATAATCCTAAATATGAAGCCTTTGTACAGGAAATTCTGGGAATAGTTGAAAAATACAATAAGAAATACCGCACGAAAGATATACTCTTTAACTGCGAAATGATACCGGCTGAAAATGTAGGTGTGAAACATGCCAAATGGGACAAAGAAGCCGGTTTCCAGACATTCCGCGAGTGCTATAACAGCTATTTCTACATCGTAGAGGATGAGTCGTTGAACGTCATCGATAAGTTCCGTATGCATGGACACAGGTATATAGAGCATCTGACGGGTGGTTCGGCACTCCACATGAATCTGGAAGAGCACTTAAGCAAAGAGCAATACAGGCAATTACTTCGGGTAGCCGCCACTGAGGGCTGCAATTACTTTACTTTCAATATACCTAACACGGTCTGCAACGAATGCAACCACATTGACAAAAGATACTTGAAAGAGTGTCCGGAATGTCATAGCCAGAACGTGGATTATCTGACCCGCGTTATCGGCTACATGAAACGAATCAGCAATTTCTCTCAAGCCCGGCAAAAGGAGGCTGCCCGAAGATATTATGCTGAAGTACACTGATTACGACATTGTTTTCCAGGAGATACCGGATGAGGTGACATTGGCAATCAACCTGTCCAATTGCCCGAACAGATGCAAAGGTTGCCACAGTCCTTATCTCCAACTAAATGTCGGAGAGCTATTGACAGAAGAAAACCTTTCCATACTTTTGCAAAAGTATGGAAAGGCTGTTACGTGTGTTTGCTTTATGGGCGGAGATGCGGATCCTTATGATGTAGCATATTTCGCAGATTTCCTACAAAGGCAGCAGATCGCTCCGGTAAAAGTAGGCTGGTATTCCGGAAAACCAGAATTACCTGCAGAATTCCCCATACAGAATTTCCAATATATCAAACTCGGACCCTATCTGGAAAATCGCGGCGGCCTGAAGTCCGAACATACCAACCAGCGACTTTACAAGATTACACAGGAAAAAATGGATGATATTACCTACCGATTCCGACAGTGAAAAACATTCTTTTGACAACAAATTCCTCAAAATATAAAAGTTATCTCTATATTTGCC
>ERZ791927.549-NODE-549-length-36971-cov-34.809676_pt1 | contig 36971 bp, 37 predicted proteins | sample MGYA00510130_ERZ791927 | MGnify/ENA primary metagenome ERZ791927 (study PRJEB30046, sample SAMN00792055) | human gut metagenome | study: EMG produced TPA metagenomics assembly of the A metagenome-wide association study of gut microbiota in type 2...
CTGTCAAGCCGAAAGAGAGGGAGGTGGTCTTATTTGTTTTTTAGAGGAAAGATAGGTAAAATGAGGATTCTACTAACCATTATGACAAAATTAGGATGAAGTTTAATTTTGAAATAGGCCATGATGGAAAAATATATCCGTTGGGATATCATTCGAAGTTTCTTAATGTCAGATTGCAGAAAAGACTTTCTGAACTTGGGTGGAAGCCATTTATGCCTAATAGTAAAATTCAGTCGAATTGTTGTACTCAATTCTTTTTTGGCGATAACCATGACTATATACTTCAGATGTTTTTCTGTAGGCAGATTGTAAACCTAGAAAAGAATGCTAGTTCAAGAGGAGATAAAAGGATATAGTTTTTGAATTAATAATGAACTATACACAATTTTATTTGTCATACATGTACTTTATTGTATTATTATTTATTAGATTGAATTTTTTTTCATTATTTTGCCTAGTTGTAAACACATAAAGATATGGCTAATAAAAAAATTAATAGAATCAAGGTAATGCTTGCTGAAAAAGGGAGAACTAACAAATGGCTTGCAGTACAAGTAGGAAAAGATCCTGCAACCATCTCTAAATGGTGTACTAATGCAGCACAACCCAGTTTAGAAATGTTGCTGCAAGTAGCCAAAGTATTAGAGGTTGAAGTCAAAGATTTGATTCGTGAACAAGATGAATAACAACAGATACAATTTGCTAAAACAAAAACTTATATAGTTTTTCGGGAACTATGCAGAATGTCTGCATTCTTTGTTCACACCTTTGCAATTGTTAACTGATTGTTGTACTTAAAATAGATTCAGAAATGATGAATGTGAAAGAAGCTATTCGTAATAATTTGATGGTTGAATTGGATAAATGTCTCAGTTCTCTAATTCGATATGATGTAGATTCATTAATGCCCTTGTTTTATGTTTTATGCGCACATCATGAGGGTCATCTTGTTTCAATTGTAGGCGAAGGAAAGTCATTGTTCCATGGTAAAATGCACATTCAGCCAATCGAAATTGTAGATGGATATGAGTCTCCTCTTTTGAAAGAGATAAGGAATTCTGTTAATCCAAGCTTCTTTGAAGGTCAATCAGCGGAAGCTGTGTTCCAGTTTTATTCAATGTGTAATGAATACATAAATGAATTCTATCAGGATATAATAGAACACATTATTTCTGTTTACACGTCAAATGCTGGAAAATATTCTGGCGTAAGTGTTACTACTCAAGAAATAGCCCAATTAATGGGTTATTTTATTACTGATTGTGCTCCAAGAAGAGTATATGATCCATGTGCTGGCCTTTGCTCTTTTGCTATTCTCCCAGAGTTGAGCAAAATAGAGTTTGTTTGTTCTGAATTGAGCAATCGTACAAAAGTAATTGCAGATATTCGATTGAATGCAGCTGGCAAGCAACTTGAAATTAATCAGGAAGATTGTACTTTTAATTGGCGTGGAAATTCAAATTGTGATTGCCTTGCATCAGAATTGCCATTTGGCCTTCGTCTGAATGATAGGAGTTTGGATGAACGTCGTCCTTTGTTATTAGAGGATTTCGTAATTGGTAAATTCATCGAATCAGAGAGTCTTTCTTCAGCAGTTCTATTAGTATCAGCTTCAACTTGCATTCGTGGAAACAATAAACATATCAGAAAGACCTTGTGTGAAAAAAACTATGTGGATGCTGTTATAAAGTTGCCAAGAGGGGTTCTTTCATATACAGGAGTTGATTCTGTTATTCTTGTATTGAAAAAACACCGATATACAAAAGATATCAAATTCGTATATGCTGATGATTGCATTATTTCTGATGGAAGAAATAAAAAGTTGAACTATCAGGCTGTTATTGAAAGATTAGAAAAAACAGAAGGCAATCAAATTGGAGTTGTTAGAGTGGAAGAAACATATTCGCATGATTTTTCGCTTGATCCAGTGTATTATCTGCATAATATGATTGAGGTGCAATCCGGTCAAACACTGGTTAAATTCAGAGACATGACAACTCAAATACGTGGAGAAAGGAGATTTGATGATGTGACTGGAAGAGTTTTACTTTCAGAGCATCTTTGTGTAAGCATTACTGAATTCCACACTAGAAGTATTGATATTAACTCAATCGAATTGGTAAATCCAGACCGATATGTTAAAGTGAGCAACAAGTGTGTGATACTTAATATGACGGCAGATAAGTTCTATTACAAGAATGATAATGATCCATTGTTTGTAAGTCCAAATTTCTCTTGTTTTGAAGTTAATGAAAATATCTGTTTACCAGAGTATTTGATACATGTCCTATTAGATAACAAGCGAATTAGAGAAACTTATTCTCAAGGGATTATCAGTCGTGTTAATTACAATGAGTTGTATCTCCCTATTTACACGAATCTAAGAAGTCAAAGACTGATTGTTGAGAGAATATATCGTCAGGAGCAAAATGAGCTTAAAAAGAAACTTGAAAAGCTTCAAGTTTTGAGTGGCAAATCTTCTGATCTAATTCATAACTTAGGCATCACATTCACAAAAATGAGTGCAGCTATAGCTGTGCTTAGAAAAGAAAATGCGACTTCTACTCAAATTGATTCCCCAGTAAATGTATTGAATGATAACATTCAGTTTGCATTACGTCAGATTAATTGTACTGGTACAGACTTTAGCCACGTAAAGCCGGAGTTAGAAAAAGTTAATCTGTACAAAACAGTATCTAATTATATTATGGCTTGGAAAAACTTTGGGTACAAATCTTTTGATGTGGCCCCAATTAAACTGAACGTCTCTGAGGATACCATGGTAGAAATTGATAAAGATCTATTTTTTACCATGCTTGACTGTATCTTTATTAATGCCCACCAACATGGTTTTAATAAAAGGTATAATTCTCATAACAAGGTAATCATAGACCTTCAGGGGGTATATGCTGATAACAATAAATATGTTATGATTGGAATCTCAAATAATGGAAATCCTTTGACAGATGGCTATAGTATTAAAGATTTTGTTGAAAGAGGTAATGTGGGTTTAAACTCATCCCAAGACGGTCTTGGAGGTAATCATGTCATGGAAATAGCACATCATTTTGGTGGAAAGATATCCATTGTTAGTGAATCAGAGTGGCTTTCATTCAATGTATTGCTACCTATTTATTTAACATCTGATGATACAAAATTTATTGAATATGGAGGTGAATATATAATGTAATATGGGCAGATGATGAATGCGCAACCCTAAAGCAGGATGAACTTATTCGCAAGGTATTCAATGAAAAACGCATTGAAGTACTTGAGTATGTCCCTACATCCACAGCATTGCGAAATGCTTTAGAAACCTATAAAGATGAAGTTGATGCTGTAGTTGTAGATGGAAACTTTAGTAAAGAGGATGTTGATTATTTAGAGTCTGATGATATAAGTGGATTGATACACACTGTATCTTTTTTGGAACTCTATAATACGAAAAGGGATATACCTTTTTTTCTATATACAGCAAGAAAGATTCTATTGCAGGATATCTGCAAGAACAGAGAGCTAGATTATTTTACGACAACCAAACGTTTGATTCAAAAAGGCGATATAGAATTGTTGGCAGAAAAGATAGTTTCAACAGTTGACCACATTCATTCCATTGAATTTATGGTCAAGAAGAAATATAAAGCATTGCTGAATATGGCCAAAAGGGTAAATGATGATTGTAGTGAAAATCTATATCAATTTTTATTGAATGAAGCACGCGATGTTGAGTATAATAGGAGTATATCCATGTTTAATGATTTACGAGGTATTCTGGAGCAAATTATGGATTTGTGTAAAGACAATAATATTATCCCTATAGAAGTAAGCACATTAAATGCTTTTAAATTTTATTGGAGCCAATATGGTTATAAGAACAACAATTTGGTCTATAAGCCGAACGAGTCTATCATGCCTAAAGCAATATCTCACACCATAGGGAATCTGATAGATGTTACGCAAGATGGTTCACACAAAAGAGTTGATTTAAATTTACAAATTTCAGAATATGTAACTGAAGCCCAGTCTCCTTTCATGTTTAGGTCTTGCCTTTATCAAGTAATGGATGTTGTAAGATGGTATAGCGAGTTAATAACTAAATTGACTGAAGGTCAAATAAATGGTCAAAACTTGTATAAAATCACTAGAATAAATTAATTAGTAAGTAAAAAGTAAATATATGAATAAGCAGCAACTTGCAAATAAAATATGGGCATCGGCGAACAAGATGCGTTCGAAGATCGATGCCAACGAATACAAGGATTATATCCTTGGTCTTATTTTCTATAAGTTTCTCTGTGACAACGAGGAGCAATATCTTCGTAAGGATGGATGGACTGACGAGGATATGCCTTTTCTTGTTGAAGACTATGAAGATGCTAATGCAAAGGATACTATTGAGTACTGTAAGAACAATATCGGATACTTTATCGAGTATAAGTATCTGTTCAGTACATGGTTGAAGCCTGATTCTATGTTTAATGTGGCAGACCTGAGTGCTGCACTTAACAATTTTGACCGTTTGGTAAGTGCGAACTATCGCTCTGTCTATGAAAAGATCTTTTTGACTTTGCAAGCCGGTCTTAGTAAACTTGGAGAGAATCCAGCTTCGCAAACTCGCGCACTAAAAGACCTCATAAAACTCATTAAGGATATTCCTACCGATGGCAGTCAAGACTATGACGTGCTTGGCTATGTTTATGAATATTTGATTGGTAACTTCGCCGCCAATGCAGGCAAAAAGGCTGGTGAGTTCTATACACCACACGAAGTAGCTATACTTATGTCGGAGATTGTGGCAGAACACCATAAGGCAAAGGAAACTATCGAGATTTACGACCCAACATCTGGTTCTGGTTCGTTGCTTATCACTATTGGCAAGTCGGTTGGTAGGCATATCGAGGACAAGAATAAAGTTAAGTACTATGCACAGGAGCTGAAAGAGAATACCTATAACCTCACTCGAATGAATCTTGTGATGCGTGGTATCAAGCCAAACAACATCAATGCTCGCTGTGCAGACTCGCTTGATGAAGATTGGCCTGTACAGGCAGGCGATATGAGCAAGCCTCTTTATGTAGATGCTGTGGTCAGCAATCCTCCATATTCTCAGCATTGGAATCCTACTGATGCAGAAATGGACTCTCGTTTCAAGGATTACGGTGTGGCTCCAAAGAGCAAGGCTGATTATGCGTTTCTGCTCCATGAACTCCACCACATCAAGCCTGACGGCATTCTCACTATCGTTCTGCCTCATGGCGTACTTTTTCGAGGTGATCCAGAAAAAGATGTTGATGGCGAGGGGAAGATTCGTAAGAACCTCATAGAGAAGAACAACATCGACGCTATCATTGGTTTGCCTGCCAATATCTTCTTTGGCACTGGTATTCCTACACTCATTATGGTGCTGAAGCAGCATCGTGATAATGATGATGTACTAATCGTTGATGCTTCAAAGGGATTTGTAAAGGATGGCAAGCAGAACAAACTGCGTGCTTGCGACATTAAGCGCATTGCCGATACCGTTCGTGATAGAAAGTCAATCCCCGGTTTCTCTCGTGCAGTATCTCGTGACGAAATCCGTCAGAATGGTTACAACCTTAACATCCCCCGTTATGTAGATTCAAGCGAAACTGCTGTGCAGTATGACATCTACGCTACTATGTTTGGAGGCATTCCAGAGAGTGAGATTGATTCGCTCGAAAACTATTGGCAGGCATTACCATCATTGCGTGGCGAACTATTCCAAAGAAATGAAGATGACAGTCCATACGCAAGCGTGAAGGTGGAGAGCATAGCTGATGCTATCAACGAAAATGCAGACGTAAAAGCATTGAAACAGTCGTTTGTTGATGCCTTTGCAGGCTTCGAGGATATGCTTCATGATCACCTTATCACCAATGTCATGTCTGTAAACGAAATGAAGGAGCAGGATGCCATTGCAGAAGAAATCTTCCGCCGCCTACAATCAATCGCACTTGTTGATAAATATACCGCATATCAAGCATTGGCAGACAACTGGCAGACAATTGTCAATGACATTGAGACAATCCAAACCGATGGTATGGAGGCGGTTCGTGCCGTTGAGCAGGCTTATAAGATAAAGAAGGATGGTGATGACGAAGTCGAGGTTCCAGACGGACTTAAAGGGCGTATTTTGCCATTCGAATTAGTGCAGAGTGTGAAATTCCAGTCAGAACTTGATGCTATTGCTCAGATGCAAGCAGAAGTGGACGAATGTGTCTCAAATCTTGAGGATGCACCTAACAATTTCACTGAAGAGGAAACTACGGTATATCTTGAGGATGGCGACAGTCCAAAGTTGAACAAGAAGAAGATTACAAGTGATGCCAAAACCAAGGGAGATTCTATTGAACCTGAGACAAAGGCAAAACTCAAGGAGATTGTTGCTCTTTGGGACAAGCAAAGCAAGACAAACAAGGCTATCAAGGTGGCAAAGGCTGATTTAGAGTCTAAAACAATTGATACCATACAGAATTTGACAGATGTAGAGGTGGACGAATTTTTGCATTTGAAGTGGGTTACACCTATTTATGATGCAATAAAGCAAACTCTTGAATCCGAAATATATACTTTGAGCAAATCTTTAGTATATCTCTGTGGCAGATACGAAACAAGTTATAGAGACATCAATTCCCACATTTCTATCAATGGCAATATAATATCTTCGATGATTGACCAATTAATGGGTTCAGAATATGACATTAAGGGTTTGAAGGAATTACAATCTTTGTTATAATCACATATGGAAGAAATGACAAACATAATACCATCAATGAGATTCGATGAGTTTAAGTATTCTTGGAAGGTAACAACCTTAGGTGAAATAACTCGTCAATATAGGGAGTCTAACAAGAATGTTCATCATCAGAATCTTTTGTCATTGAGCTATGGCAAGATAGTGCGCAAGGATATAGAATCTAAAAAAGGACTTTTACCTGCTTCATTCGATACATATCAGAGACCAATATTAACTCCATTTCTAGGTTTGCGTTTCATCCCCTTAAGTATTTGAACAGATTGTTCCTGATAGGATAGAGGTTGGCTTTGTTTTTTGCCAGCCTCTATCCATTTAAGAAGCTCGTCCTCATAGAAATATAATTTTTTACCACGTTTATAGGCTGGGATGAGACCTGTACGAGCAAGTCTATAGATTGTCGGTTTTGATTTTTGGATAAGTATGCTAGCCTTATCTATGTCAATTAGTTGATGCTGATTATCCGGTTTCTGTGTTTGTAAGGTTTCAACTAATTGATAAATTTTCTCTACTTGTTCTGTTAAATAGCTTACAGCCTGCGGAAGCTTGTCGAATGTGATAGGTTCTTTTGTCATAGTATCTGTTTTTGCTTTTGAGGATTAATATTTGTTGATGCAATATTTATGAATATAAAGTCTGATTTATTGAATTATATCTGGATTTAATTTAATCAGGCATTCTGTTTCTGAGTGAGACATCTTTTTGATTATCGTGTTGATTTCATTTTCTTTCATGGTATCAGCAAATACTTTTTTAATGAATTCTGCTGTATATGAACGTCGTTTACCTAATGCTTTACCTATGTTCCAACCCAAATGCATAACATCTATAGCTTTCAATTTTGAATCTACTTTTATAGGAATAATATCTATAGCAGTTTTATCCTGAAAGAAATCTGAAATATAAGCACAGAGGCGCTGCAGATTTTCTTGGCTTGTATAAGCAGCCATCGTTTGATGGATGTATATATGTACTAACTCTAGCTTTTTATCGTTCGTACGTTTCTGTTCTATAATAGTATTCGAACGGAGTTTTTCATATTCCATAAATGCTTGTTCTGGTTCAATCACAGAATCATTAAGATGTTCATGGATAGACAAAGATTTGCTATGATGACATAAATATATAATTATCTCGTATAATGCAATTTGCATTGATATATATAATCCTGTAGATATTATAAAGACCGATATAAAAATAATATTTGAGCTGAATTGATCAAAGCCTGCATTGACTGCTTCAATGCGTATAGCAAGTGCTATAAGAAGTAATGTTCCAGCTACACTGGAATCTAAAATAAAATATTCAAATTTCTTCAAATACATAAGCCATATGTTTAACTGTTCGTAAGCAAAGGTAATGTTTACTGATTATGTATTATCAGAAAATGACAAGAGTGACATCAGACTTCATCAAACGTCACTAATTGTCATAAATAGTTTGATTATTATTGGAAAGTAAGAAGTGTTCAGATGGAATAGGGGCGGATTAATTTATGGGATTGAATGTAAGACATGAATTTATAACTTATCATATAATAAACAAAAGTGGTATTCTTTCTATATTATATGATAAGTTATGCTATAATTCCAATAATCGTTCCGCTAATGGCGCATAATACTTTTGTACTTCTTCAGCTGTTGGAGTATGACCGCCAGGAAAGTGGTATGAATATTTATAATGCATTAAAAATAAAGGCTCAAAGTGTGCCAGATGGTCATTCTCACCAAATATCCCCCATATATTTTCTTGGTTAGCTACCTGACAATTGTCCCATTGATGCTGTTGAAGTTCTGCGAATTCATCAATCAATGTTTGGTTAATGACAAGCTGCTGGTTTCCGTTAGCTCGTGGAGATTTGTATTCATGCGAACCAATACGTTCCATCAGGAAGCTTGTCATTTCGAAATGGGGATTTCCGAGTAAAGCAGGGATATTGTTTTTAGATGCTACTATCTGTGCCAAAAACGAGCCATTACTGTTTCCTACCAATATATCAGGTTTTTCTTGGTTGCACAATCTTTGGATAAAGTCGATAGCTTCCTGTGGATGCAGGGGTAAGTCTGGACTCAAGACTGTTGCCTTACCGCTGAAATATTCTTTCAAGGCAAGAACTGGGATACATGTACCTGATGCAAAGAAACCATGAAGGAAAAGAATTTTCTGTGCCATAATCAACAACCGCTTCCGTCAATATTACATGTTGCTCCTTCGTTGATAGGACGTGAACGTAATCCGGCATCTTCTGGATTCAAAGTAACCGTACCGTCTTCCAATACAAAGCAAGGAATTCCAACGGCTCCAACACTTTTGGCTTCATTTAAGGCCGGATGATGATCTCTTAGTCTCAAGAATGCTTTCAAATCTCTTACGTGTTGACCAATATCAATGACTTCATATTGGTTATTATCTTTTACTTGCTCTTCTACATACGTACAATCCGGACAAGTTTCCATTCCATATATTTTTATCATAGCTGTAGTTATTCATTTAAAGACTCAATTTTCTTCAAAGATACTGATTCTGCCAGATTATGCAAACTCTATATTATGATAAAACAGGTTATAGATAAGATAAAAGCTATATTATTTCAATGAAATCTTATTAGCCGTCTCTCGCTTTTTGGAATTGACCAAATCAGCATAAATTTGTGTTGTCGATACATTAGCATTTTCGATACTGTATAAATATCTGTGCCTAAAGAGATTTGTATGACGGCATACGAGTGACGGAAGCAGTGGAAAGTTATGTGTTTTTTGATTCCGGCTTCCGAAATCCATTGCTTGAGAGGCTGATTCGTCATAGCTCTGGTCAGTCCTTTAAATACGCGGCCTGAACCAGGAATACCACATAGTTCCAATTCTTCGTTACTGATGGGGAGAGTAGCTTCCGTCTCTGTCTTTTCTGTGCAAATTCTGATGTAATAGCCATTGTCGGGACCAACTTTGATATTATCCCATGTAAGTTTAAAATACCGCTGATGCGAAGACCAGTCATACAGGAGAATAATGAAGCTTGTTTCAGTACAGGAATTTTGCATGGTGTAGCGGCCAGTTTTTTGACCTCCGCTAATGTAAGATACTGCTTTTTGACTTCTTTCCATTCAATCTTGTCTATGAAGTCATTCAGATTTTCACGTAGCATCTTCTCTTGATAAGCTAATTTCAGTAATGCAGGGAAAGTTGAAAAATAGCCAGCTTCCGAATTTCTCGAAACGCTGATATTAGGATGACGGATCTGTTCATAGTTCAGTAGATATTGAGTAAAATATCAATTATCTTGTATATGCCATTATTAGCCATTCAAGCATCATCAAATATACTCTTCTAAATTCTAAGTGATAGTATCGATAGAAAACTAAGTAAGTATAAATTTTAGAGAGAGCGTACGAGAAGGAGATATGTCTGAAAATATGTTCTAACCTAACCAGGATTTTATATCCATTTTATAATTAAAATGTTATTCTGAATCCCAAACATAAATTTGTTTTTCGTTGGAAATGAAATGTTTGATGAATTATTGTTAATTTTGTAGATTATTCTATTAAGGTAGTTTAGATAAAAATCAAGACCATTAAAATGTAATTTATGGATAAAATAAAGAACTTCGATATAGTTGTAAATACCTGCCTGGCAGATATCGAATCAAGGTCAAAGAAGTCTGACTTTGACAAAAATGATTTTTTGCTGTCTGTGGTTAATGGCTTTGAAGATGGGAAGTGGCGTGAAGATCTTTTTCGCCAGTTTGTCATGAACAATATAGCACAAACAGGTTTATCTGCAGATGAAAGAGAAAATATTTGTACAATTGATCCATACACGCAGATAACTCGCTCAATAATGAATCTCAGATTGGTTGATTGTGAGAATGGCCAAGGCAGTGAAATTGCCGAAATAGTACTCTATGGGATAATGCGCTATCATTACAATGCATTACCTGTGGTACCTAAAATATTCTATAAGCAAAATTCTAATGATAACGCAAAAGGAGCCGATAGCGTACATATTGTTATTGATGAAGATAAAATGGATTTTACGTTGTGGCTTGGTGAAGCCAAATTCTTTAATGATATCATAGATGAAAGGTTATATGACCCTATCAATTCAGTGTTTGAAGCGCTCGGCACGGAAAAGATAAAGAAGGAAAACTCAATAATAACAAATATTAAGGATTTAGAGTATGTAATTAATAACCCAGACATAAGAAAAAAAGTAAAAGAAGTACTTCGTCATGATGTATCGATAGACGAGGTAAAAAAAAGGCTACATGTTCCTATTATGTTGTTACATGAATGTAGTATAACTAAAGGAGCTAGAGAATTATCACCTGAATATCTTGAAGAAATAAAACATTATCATCTAAATAGAGCTGAGAGATTTTTTATGTCGCATAATAATAAGCAGAAGAAAGAAGGTGTATATGGTTTTGAAAAAATAATGTTTCATCTCATACTGTTTCCTGTGCCTAATAAAGAGAATATTGTAAACTGGTTTGTTAAACGCGCTAATCAAATAAAACAAGATGCTTGAAAGTGAAGTTTTTGATATCTGTTATAATATCAACGAACTGATCCTAAACAGTCAAATGGATACAGCTCGTACAGAGGTAATAAAATTGCTTGATAGACTGAATCGTGAAGGCAAAGAATACTCTCCTATGGTCAACCATTTTATAAGAGAAGTTGGTCTGTTCCCTTATATTGATAAAAATACAGCATCATGGCAAGAACAAGCTGTATTTGAGGCTTATAAAACAGATCTTGGCGGTGGCGAACAAAAGACGCTTCACAGTGCTCAGTCGAGAGTTTTAAAACGATTGTTGGCAGGTGATAATATTGCACTTAGTGCTCCTACTAGTTTTGGTAAAAGTTTCATCATTGATGCTTTTATTTCTATTCGTAAGCCTGATAATGTGGTTATTATTGTCCCTACAATAGCTTTAGCAGATGAAACTCGTAGAAGGATTGAGCATAAGTTTTCAGGAATGTATAAAATTATTACTACCACTGACGCGACCCTTAGAGAACGTAATATATTAATACTACCACAGGAGCGTAGTTTTGCATATGTAGGTAAGTTTGAAAGTATTGATATGCTCATTGTGGATGAATTTTACAAGGCAAGTTCTTCATTTGATGATTCGCGTAGCACTTCTCTACTAAGCGCAATGATTGAACTTGGCAAGATAGCGAAACAAAAGTATTATCTCGCTCCTAATATCCATAATATCAAAGAAAATGTGTTCACTAAGGGTATGCAGTTTATGCGTTTTACAGATTTTAAAACTGTAATAACTATGGCTAGCAAAGTCTATGAGAAGATGGGGATTGATGAAAACAAAAACGACTTTAAAGCAACAAAATTGCTAGACATTTTAAGAAAACATAAAACTAAAACTTTAGTATATGCAGGAAGCTATGATAATATAAATACTATTTCTAAACTGCTCACCAACAATATGCCAAACAAAGAAAATGATTTATTGAACAACTTTTACGATTGGCTTAGAATAAATTATGGCGAATCTTTTTCTTTGTGCAATTTGAGTAGAATTGGTGTTGGTGTTCATAATGGTAGAATGCATAGGTCATTGAGCCAGATTCAAGTAAAACTGTTTGAACTTAGAAATGGCATTGACACTATAGTTTCAACTTCTTCTATAATAGAGGGTGTTAATACCCAAGCAGAACAAGTTGTAGTGTGGTCAAATAAAAATGGTAATCGCAAATTTGACTATTTTACATATCGTAATATCATAGGCAGAGCAGGCCGTATGTTGAAATACTTTGTAGGTAAAGTATATTTGCTAGAAGAACCTCCAGCTCAAGAGAATACTATTTTAGATATTGAATTCCCAGAAGATGTAGTAGAAATGCTTGATTCTGAAAATCCTGGAGTGGAAATTAATGATGAACAAAATAATCAGATAAAAGAATATGAATCATATATGTCAGAAACACTTGGTAAAGATGTTTTCAATAAGATAAGGAATAATTCATTGATAAAGTTATGTAAGCCGAGTCAACTGCGTTTTTTAGTTGGCAAAATTAAAGAAAATCGCAATTGGCCTAATGGATTTGAATCATTGGCATCTACGAATTCATACTATTGGCGTAATCCTATTTCTGATGTAGCAGATATGCTTGGAGATAATATGAAAGGATTGATGAAAATTGCTATATGGAAATTTCCTCAAAACTGGCAAAAATCTATGGCTGAAATACATGGAGAGTTAGTGAAAGATGGTTATGAATTTAGTCAGGAAGATTTATTTCATGCAGAACGTTATATGTCATTCAATCTTTGTTCTATTCTGAATGTTATTAGCATACTTAAAAGATTAATCTATCCAGATACTCCTGATATATCTTTGTTTCTCGCTAAAGCAGCAAATGCTTTCCTTCCTAAGCTTGTATATCAATTAGAGGAGTATGGACTGCCTAGAACTTTAAGTAGAAAAATTCAAAATTCAGGTTTAATAGATCTTGAAAACGATGAGATGGAGGTTTCTGATATAATAGAGGAATTTAAGAAAATTGGCTACGACAAATTGACAGAAAGTATACAAGATATTCACCAATTTGAAAAGTTTATTCTTAAGTATTTTTATTCTGGTATTAGTTAGTAATGTAAGATGCTGTTATAATCATTGTAAATACATGGGGCATCAGAATGCTATTGGTGGCAAATCACCACTTCAGGCCAAAGCACATATATTCCCCCTTTTTGTATGTAATGATTATGGCTTGTTCTTTTTTAGTTAGCGTAAAACTTGCCCGATGTACAACTTTTTAATATTGAGTTAGTATAATACACAAGTCAATTATACGTTGCCAGTAGTTTCCAATCAAGAATTGCTAGTAAGCTATATCAAGAGGGTACCCTTTGAACCATATCATATGGCTTTGGGATTACCCTCTCAAATTCGCCAAATAAACCGAACATGAAAATAAAAGCATAACAACTGTAAATATCATCCTAAAAAATGAGTAGAAATTTGTAATTAAATGCAGTGTTCTCGGCTTTTAATTATGAAATTAAGATGTTTGTTATGAAATATTACTTTAATGAGATTTTGTTGGCGGATTCCCGTTTCTTCTCACTGACAAGCTCCGCATAAATCTGAGTTGTCGAGACATTACGGTGAGTAAGCATTTTGCTTACTGTGTAGATGTCCGTTCCTGCTGCAATCTGGAGGGTTGCAAAAGTATGCCGGCCTGCGTGGAAAGTGATAGGCTACGCAAGGAAAAGCAGACAGAAGAAGATTAAACGTAAACCGTTTGAAATGAGCATGGTTTCAGTATTTTGCCAAATTGAGAAAATGCAAATGACAACGTAATATTGAGGTTGTTCAGTTACCAGACCGTTAGCTGGGTAGTTACTGGAACGGGAACAGGTAACGGAAAGCAATGAAAAGAAATCCTCACCGTTTTCTTTGCACTCGTACTCAGCATTTTGCTTATCAAGGAACGCTTATATGGCAAGTAACTTTGCACCTAAAAATATAAGCGTATGAAAGTAGAAAAATTCAAGGTGCTGCTCTACCTCAAAAAGAGCGGACTGGGCAAGTCGGGCAAAGCCCCGATAATGGGAAGAATTACAGTGAACCGCACGATGGCGCAGTTCGGATGCAAGTTGTCCTGCACTCCCGAATTGTGGAATCCCCGTGAAAGCCGTCTGAACGGAAAAAGCCGCGAGGCAGTGGAGACTAATGCCAAGATTGACAAGTTGCTACTGGCGGTAAACATTGCATTCGACAATCTTGTGGAACGCAAAATTGATTTCGATGCCACCGATGTGAAAGACCTTTTTCAAGGCAGCATGGAAACGCAGATGACCCTCATGAAAATGACCGATGTTGTCTGTGATGACATCAAGGCACGTATCGGTATTGATCGTGCCAAAAGTACTTATCCCGGCTATCACTATATGCGGCTGGCACTCGGAGAGTTCATCAAGCATCAGTACAAGGTCAAGGATTTGGCTTTCGGGCAACTGACGGAACAGTTCATCCACGACTATCAGACATTTGTCACGGAAGATAAAGGACAGGCAATTGATACTGCCAGACATTATCTTGCCATACTTAAGAAGATTTGCCGTCTAGCTTATAAAGAGGGATATGCCGATAAAATCCACTTCCAACATTTCACCCTGCCGAAGAAAACGGAAACGACTCCACGGGCATTGAGCCGTGAATCGTTCGAGAAAATCCGTGACGTGGAAATACCTGCATACCGCAAATCTCATATGCTGGCAAGGGATATGTTTCTCTTCGGATGCTTCACAGGTGTATCTTATGCGGATGTCGTTTCGATTACCCATGCTAATTTGCAGACAGACGGGGACGGGGCATTATGGTTGAAATACCGCAGAAAGAAAAACGAACTCCGTGCTAGTGTAAAACTATTGCCCGAAGCAATTGCGCTTATTAATAAGTATAGCAGTGAGGACAGAGAAACCTTGTTTCCTTTACTTCGCTGGCCCAATCTTAGAAGGCACATGAAAGCGTTGGCGGCACTGGCAGGCATCAAGGATGACCTGTGCTACCATCAGGCCCGCCATAGTTTCGCCTCGCTGATTACGCTTGAAGCTGGTGTGCCGATTGAGACCATCAGTAGGATGTTGGGGCATTCCGATATTTCCACCACTCAAGTGTACGCCCGTGTCAGTCCGAAAAAACTCTTTGAGGACATGGACAGGTTCATCAAAGCTACCGAGGATTTCAAACTTACCCTTTAATACAGCAAACGATATGCGAAGTACATTTTCACTGTTACCCTATATCAACCGCAGCAAGGTAAAGGCTGACGGTACGACCGCCGTTCTCTGCCGCATAACCATTGACGGGAAACAGACGGTCATAAGCACAAGTATCTATTGCCGTCCCGAAGATTGGAATGGCAAGAAGAACGAGATAAAGTCCACAAGGGAAAACAACCGCTTGCAGGAATATCTCCGGATCATTTCAGAAGCATACGAGGAAATACTGAAATCGCAAGGTGTAGTAAGTGCAGAGATGTTGAAGAGCCACATCATCCAAAACAACATTCATCCGACTACCCTCCTGCAAATGGGAGAATGGGAACGGGAGCGGTTAAAGAAATACTCCGAGGAAATAGATTCAACCTCCTCCTATCGAAGTTCAATGTATTACCAGAAGTACCTGACAGACTATATTGTGTCATCGGGTAAAAAGGACATCTATTTTGAAGAAGTTACAGAGGACTTCGGCAAATCTTATAAGGCATATCTGAAAAGATGCAAGAACTTCGGGGCATCTCAGACCAACCATTGTCTGCGATGGTTGAACCGCCTGTTGTATCTGGCAGTCGATAAGGAGATAATCCGAGTGAATCCCTGCGAGGAGTTGGAATATGAAACCAAACCGGAGGCAAAGCACAGATACATCAGCCGCGATGAGTTCAAGAAGATACTTTCCACCCCGATGTATGACAACAGGCTGGAGTTGGCGAGACGGGCTTTCATATTCTCCTCGTTCACGGGATTGGCGTATGTGGATATACAATTGTTGCATCCCCACCACATCGGGATGAATGCGGAGGGCAGACGGTATATCCGTATCAACCGCAAGAAGACAAAGGTGGAAGCGTTTATACCCCTGCATCCCATAGCGGAACAGATATTGTCGCTGTACAACACGGCCGATGACGAACAGCCCGTATTTCCGCTTCCTAACCGTGACGCCTTGTGGTTTGAAATTCATGAGTTAGGTGTAATCATAGGCAAAGAGGATAACTTGTCCTACCACCAGAGCCGACATAGTTTCGGAACTTTCCTTATTTCAGCGGATATACCGATAGAGAGTATCGCCAAGATGATGGGGCACTCCAATATTCGGACGACACAGGGATATGCACGTATAACCGATGACAAAATCTCAAAGGATATGGACAAACTGATGGAACGCCGGAAGAAACAATCTACCGGCGAAAAGACAAACAAAAGTAACTAAACAATGTCAATACAATATATTATGGATAGAGGTATAATCACAATCAGTGAAGTGGGTATGGTCACTATTCCGACCGCACCCGTATGGATGACACAATTCGAAATCGCTGACCTGTTTGGAGTATTCTCTTGTGACATCCGTAAAGTGATTCATGTTATATATAGGAATAAGGAGTTAAACGAATGTGATACGATGAAATATATCAAGCAACCAGATGGTATCAGTTACGATGTTTATAATCTTGAAATGGTTATAGCCATTGCATTCAGGATATGCAGTAGAGAAAGTATCTTGTTCAGACGGTTTGTGATAAATGAAATCTACGCCACCAAGAAAGAGAACTCAATAACATTGTTTGTATCCTGTGGCAGAGGAAGCAACCTATGGTATAGTTGAGGTTCATCCCATCAGTCACTTGTTCCCGATGCTCGGATGCAAAGGTAGCGCATGGCTCTGATGGCAGCGGCAAGGTCGGGCGGCAGAGCCGTTTCGGGCAGAATCTTCCTCCTGCGGAGCGTATTCAACCCGAAAACCTTGCGCCTACCATACGCTTGAAGAGCATCCGGCAACGGAAACAAGCAACTGGCGGGAAATCAGAAGAAAGGAGAGAGGAACAGCTTACAGACGAAGCGGGATTTTGATGCTCCGTCCGTAAGCCGTTCCTTTCTCTTTTTGCCGAAAGTCCGTTGCTGACGCAATCATAGGACAGACGGCAAACTGCGCTCCTTCAAGAAAATCATGTACCTGTCAGTCGATAGACGGAGCGGTAGCCGTCAGCAAGCATCCTTTCGATGTCCGATTCACGGTAGAGAATTTTGCCGCCTAACTGGATATAGGCTATGCGTCCTTCGTTTCGATAGTCCTGAAGTGTCCGGCGGCTCACTTTCAACCGTGCCGACACCTCCTTGTCGGTGAAGAAACGTTCACCGTTCAGTGTCGGGCGGTAATTGGCGGTCAAATGCTCGAAGCTGTCCAAAAGACGGTCGAGACTGCCCATGAAGTGGATTATCCACTCGTTGTCCTTGTTAATCAGTTCATTCATGTTATTTTGGATTTAGTGAGTATTGTTAGTTTACTTCGTTCATTTCATCAAGTTTATATAGTTCTTCCTTTGAACTTCGCCTCTTTCCGCCTGTCCTCCACAACGGAAACAATGCGCTGTACGTCATCGGGACGGTAGTACGTCTTGTGGTTTATCTGCGAGTAAGCCAGCGTCCCATTGTCCCGCAGAGTCTGCAATGTGCGGGGACTGATGTTGAGCATCCGGCAAACGTCCTGATTGTCCATCCACTCGCCCATCTTCTTCTCTCCGTGCCGCCGACAGATGGCATCCATGCGACTGACGAAACGGTCGAACTTGGCGACCATCGCCTCAAAGGTCTTTCTTTCAATAGATACGATTTCCATATACATACTTTTTTATTGTTACTGTTTCTTTTGCCACAAAGGAATACATAATCTACTGCCTTGCAATGGATTTCCAGAAAGTGGCAGCGTGTTGCGCCGATACGGTAATCATTGTCCTGTATGCTGTCAGTCGGTTATCTGTGAGTAAGCCTATGACCAGGATTTCCATACTCTCTTTCTTTTCGTTATGTATTCCTTCTTTTGCCGTAAAGGAATATATAATCTGTTATCCGGCAATGGATCTTCCAGAAGTGGAAGCATGTGACACAGGTTAGTAGAGGTTGGCACAGATTGGGGCTATATTCTTAATTCCGGAAATCAGGAATGTGGCAAGAGAAAAAACAAGGGCTTAATTCAAACCTGACTGTGATTGCACCTTTGTTCTTCCGGTTATTCATATCCGGCAAATCTGTGAAGTCCTCACCAATATCTCTATCACCATAAAGCAAAGTCTCACAATATTGCCTGATCGAATCCAAGTTGTTGACTGACTGTACTAAAACGTCTTACTTTGCTTGCAACAATCGGTCGAGGTACTGACCAAGACCACAGTAATAACTTAATCAACCTGTTTTATGACAATGAAAAGAGAACCAAGTATCAGTGAGCAGCAGGCTCGTGAAATCGTGGAAAGAATGGGACGCAGGGAATCCCGCAGTGAGAAGTCTATGGACGACTTCTACAGGAACATCGGTCTGAATCCGGAACAGCTGGCACAACCCGGCAAGACCGTCACGAAAAAAGCGGAAACAGCGACGGTGGATGAACCGTCAGGCGAAACACCCCAAGAAGTGGCAGTGCCACAGAAGCGTGTCAGCAGCAAACAACGCAAGCTGTCGCTGGACGAGTACCGTACCACTTACCTGCGAGTACCCAAAATAACCGACCGAAAGCCTGTGTTCGTCAGCGGTGAGGTGCGTGACCGGCTGGATGGGATTGTCCGCCGTCTCGGCGGGCGTGGCATGAGCGCATCGGGACTTATCGAGAACCTCGCCCGCCTGCACCTTGAAGCCTACCGGGAGGACATCGAGCAGTGGCGCAAACTCTGAGCGGATTACGGTAAAACCGGTCAAGTCAGTGGATACACTCCATCGGCTTGACCGATATTCCAAATGAGTTATTATACTCACAAACCAATCCGACAGGCGGAGGATTCTTGTGTCTTCAAAGACACAGCAAGGTATATTTTCAGTTACCCGAATAACTCTAAGTAACTGAAAACACCTTCACCGCCGTGGGCAGAATTATCCTCCGCAGTCGGATAATTTCGGGGTTCCTTAATCAAAGATTAAACAATGGACAAGCCATAAAATTAAAAGAATAAGAAGAATGAAAAAGAAGAGCAAATACGGGAGAAATCCCAAGTTGAATCCGAAGATGCACTGCGTGATGGTGCGCTTCGACGATGTGGAATGGAACAGGTTCCTGACGATGTACGAGGAATCGAACGTGTATGCGAAAGCTGTCTTTCTCAAGGCGCATTTCTTCGGACAGAAGTTCAAGGTGCTGAAGGTGGACAAGATGCTGGTGGACTACTACACCAAACTGTCGGACTTCCACGCCCAGTTCCGTGCCATCGGTACGAACTACAATCAGGTCGTTAAAGAGTTGCGCATCCATTTTTCGGAGAAGAAGGCGATGGCATTGCTCTACAAGTTGGAGAAACATACCATCGACCTTGTGAAGCTGAGCCAGGAGATTGTGGAACTTTCAAGGGAGATGTATGCCAAGTGGGAACAACAGAAAGGATAAATTCCATTGTACACCTAAAAAATACTGTAGGTACACAGCCCTGTGAAATAACGCGAAACGCCGAGAATTTCATAGGGTCCGGCATATCATCATCGGACGTCCGGAACTATATGCGAAAGATGGAAATCGGCCGAAAGGATTGAAAATATAATTCTTATCATAGAAACGACTTTGTCATTATGCGCAGTCGTTTCTATGTTTCATTTACCTCTTTTTACTTAGTAACTAACACAAAATTGCTACTTTTGTAAAATGATTCAAGAGGAATTCGATTTTTACAGACCATGTAAGCTATTGCAACCTTACGTGAGATATTATTGGGTATTCAAAAGTAACCAGTTTTTGAATACCCTGACTTTTCCTATCGGTTGCCCTCAGATCATCTTCCATAAACAAGTACCGTTATATATCCCTGAACTGAATGTTACACAAGAAAAAATCACCATCAGCGGACAAGTTAATTTCTCGTCACACCTATATGCAGACGAAAATATAGAAATGATAGTGGTTGTATTCCACCCTCACGCTATGAGTATGTTTCTGAACATGCCGACATCGCTCTTTTACAATCAAGAAGTGTCCGGTTACAGCCTTGAAAACAAAAGTTTGAATGAACTGGCTACACGAATATTCGACTGTGAGAATAATTCTATTTGCATAAGCTATATAGAAAAATGGCTGTTGTCACAAATTACCGATAATTTAGCTGATACCACATACAGAATTGAAAGGATAGATGCCGCCATACAGCAAATATATATCACCCCGCAAATCTCTGTAAACGAATTATCTTCCATTGCCTGCCTGAGCAAAAAACAGTTTGAGCGATTGTTTCATTCATTTGTAGGCATCAATCCCAAGGAATATACCCGTATCGTCCGCTTCCAAAAGGCTTTGGCGCAGATGCAGCATCAAGCGGGCAAAGAAATCAATCAGGCACAAATAGCATACGCCAGCGGTTATGCCGACCAGTCGCACTTTATCCGGGAGTTCAAGAAGTTCAGCGGATATACGCCCATGTCTTTGCTGAAAGTATCAAATCCTTATTCCGATTTGTTCACCAATCCCGTGTAAATGTCCCGTTTGTTCTATCCGGGTTCAAACGCTTCTCCTACCTTTGCTGCCTGATTCATTGAATGAAAATAGCATTAAGTATGAAAGAAGTAAATCCCCAAGAAACCAGCCGGGCATACGCCTTTGAAATGTGGATGAACGCACCTATGCCAATGGTGACGTTCTTTAAGACCCTTGACGTGTCACGCCTTGTGAAAATCAGCCGGAAATCGGGCATGAAGTTTAATATGTTGATGTGCTGGTGCATCGGCAAAGCCGCAAGGAGCGTGAAAGAATTTTATCTGCTGCCCGTTGGCGGTAAACTGATGCAGTACGATACCATTGCAGTAAACACCATTGTCGCCAACAGAAAGGGCGAGGTAAGTTCGTGTGATATTCCTTTCTGTGATGATTTATCTTTGTTTAACCAACACTATCTGCGACTTACCAAACAAGTGGCTGAAAGTTGCGTCAATCACGACTTGACGGAAAGCATGGTTATCGGAACTTCCGCATTGGCACAATATGAAATAGACGGGGCTGTCGGGATGTATAGCGGCATTTTTAATAATCCGTTTCTTATTTGGGGCAAATACAAGCGCCGCCTGTTGAAAACGACACTTACCGTTTCTTTCCAGTTCCACCACACGCAAATGGACGGGGCGCACGCTTCCCGATTTTTAGACGGGGTTCAGAAAGAGATTAATAAATTGAGAATATAAGTTCAGGGAAAAACGCTATCTTTGCAGAACTAACAGAAAAAGAAATAGTTGTTCAACAATATGAAATGGCAGTTGTGCATATAGCTACGCCGGGCGAATAGCACTTCCAATTATTGCTATTCAGCAATAGACAGGCTTATGTTTTAAGTTTGCCTGTTATTGTTTTGTCATTATCCCTTATTATAAATCCATAAGATTGTCGTGCTGCTTAAAGCGGCAGGATGTATCGTATCATATTGGTTTGAACAAATGAATTATACCTATAAGAAAATCTGGCTCATCGCTTTTCCTGTAATGATGAGCATCCTTATCGAACAACTGATAAATATTACCGATGCTTTGTTTTTAGGGCATGTGGGTGATGTGGAACTGGGCGCATCTGCTCTTGCCGGAATATGGTTCTTGGCAATTTATATGCTCGGCTTCGGGTTCAGTTTGGGGTTGCAAGTGGTAATTGCCCGCCGTAACGGAGAACAGCGGTATGCAGAAACGGGAAAAACGTTCTTTCAGGGATTGTTTTTCTTGCTGATACTGGCGGTACTCCTCTGTCTGCTATCCAAGATATTTTCTCCCGTTCTGTTGAAACATCTGATAACTTCGGATGATGTTTATAATGCGGTTATCCGCTATTTGGATTGGCGTATTTGGGGATTGTTGTTCTCTTTCCCGTTTCTTGCCTTACGCTCGTTTTTGGTAGGCATTACACAGACAAAAGCTTTGAACATGGCAGCTTTCACTGCCGTACTGGTAAACATTCCGCTGAACTGGCTCCTGATATTCGGCTTCGATATGGGTATATCGGGGGCGGCTATCGCATCTTCATTTGCCGAAATGTGTTCGCTGGCTGTATTGGCTGCATATATGTTTTGGCACATTGATAAAAAAGCGTATGGCTTATACTGGCGTATTGATATAACGGTATTGAAAGAGGTATTTTCTATCTCGGTATGGAGTATGCTCCAGTTCTTTACAAGTGTAGCCATTTGGTTTCTGTTCTTCGTGGCTATCGAACGTTTGGGAGAAACGGAATTGGCTGTATCGAACATTGTAAGAAGTGTTTCCGCACTGTTTTCCGTTATCGTCAATGCATTGGCAGGTGTCACCGGTTCTTTAGTGAGTAACCTGATTGGAGCAGGTGAAAAGAAACAAGTTTTTCCGCTTTGCCATAAGATTATCCGTTTAGGATATGCGACAGGCATTCCATTGATTGCTTTTGCGTTGTTCTTTCACCAGCACATTATAGGGGCTTATACGGAAAATTCCTCTATCATACAACTTGCATGGCCGCCTTTTCTTGTCATGCTATTGAATTACTTCTTTGCACTACCCGGTTACGTCTATCTGAATGCTACAACAGGAACGGGAGCGACACGGACGGTATTCATTTTTCAGGTGATAACTACTATTGCTTATCTGTTCTGCTTATGGGGATTAGATTTTTGTGATGCTCCATTAGCGGCATATTGGGCAGTGGAATACTTATATGTAATGCTGCTTGGTACACAATCCGTCATTTATCTTAAATATAAACAATACTAAGAACTGAAAGTTATGATGAACAAGGTATATCCCCGTAAAGGTGACACGCAAACCGTTTATTTGAACGCTGTCGTAAAAGACCCGTCTATCGAAATAGGCGACTATACCATTTACAATGACTTTGTTTCAGGCCCGTGTCTGTTTGAGCAAAACAACGTATTGTATCATTATCCCATTAACCATGAACGGCTGATAATTGGAAAGTTCTGTTCTATTGCTTGCGGTGCAAAATTTCTGTTCAACTGCGCCAATCATACCCTGAAATCACTATCGACTTACACGTTCCCGCTGTTTTATGAAGATTGGGAATTGGATAAGGCAAATGTGGCTTCCGCTTGGGACAACAAAGGCGACATCGTAATAGGCAATGATGTATGGATAGGCTATGAAGCCGTTATTATGGCTGGTGTCCATATCGGTGACGGTGCTATTGTTGGTACAAGGGCGGTTGTGACGAAAGATGTGCCGCCCTATACCATTGTGGGTGGTATCCCCGCAAAGGAGATACGAAAGCGGTTCAATTCTGATATGATAGAACAGATGCAGGCTTTGAAATGGTGGGACTGGCCGGTAGATAAGATACGGGAGTTTTTGCCTTATCTGAAAGATGAACGTTGGGATAAATTACAGGCAATATGAAATCAATCAAGAATCTAATTTCACTCGGCTATTTGCTGATGGCACTATTGGTTATCGGCATAATGTATATTTGGCGTAAAGAATGGTGCGATTTAGAGAAATTGGAAGTTCAGAATCGTCATATAGATACTTTTCGCCAAGAATCGCACGAAATATTTGTTCTTCTTATTGAACTTTCTTTATCGGGCGAGACAGTATTGGAATGGGAATATGCAGATTTGGAACATTACCATTATCAACGCATGGCAATGGACAGTATGCTATGCCGTTTCAAAACGATTTATCCAACAGAGCGCATAGACAGTGTACGCCACCTTCTTGAAGATAAGGAACGACAAATGCGTCAAATCGTGCAGGTACTTGAACAGCAACAAGCCATCAACGATAAGATCACTCGTCAAGTACCCGTAATCGTACAGAAAAGTGTGCAGGAACAGCCGCAAAAACCGAAGCGGAAAGGATTTCTCGGCATATTCGGCAAGAAAGAAAAGCCAAAGCTAACCGTGACCACAACAATGCTCCGTTCCCTCGACCGGGACATGATAGCCGAGCAACGGGCACAAAGCCGCCGTCTGTCGGAACACACCGACAGCCTTACGGCACGAAACGAGGAACTTAACCGGCAACTGCACGGATTTATACGCCAGATGGATAAAAAGGTGCAAGCCGATCTGCAAAAACGGGAAGCCGAGATAACCGCCATGAGGGAACAGTCGTTTATGCAGATAGGTAGCCTGACAGGATTCGTCCTCCTCCTGCTGGTAATCTCATATATCATCATACACCGTAATGCCAACCGAATCAAACGGTACAAACAGAAAACGACTGATTTAATAGGACAGTTGCAACAGTCGGTAGAGCAAAACGAGGCTCTGATAGCCTTTCGCAAGAAAGCCGTGCATACTATCACGCATGAACTGCGCACGCCGCTGACAGCGATAACGGGTTATGCCGGACTGGTGGAAAAAGAGAATGACATAGAACGAATCGGGCGTTATATTTGTAATATCCGGCAATCTTCCGACCGTATGCGCGAAATGCTCAACACCTTGCTGAGTTTCTTCCGTCTGGACAACGGCAAGGAGCAGCCGAACATTTTTCCTTGCCGGATTTCGGCAATCACGCACATTCTTGAAACGGAGTTTACGCCCATCGCCATGAACAAGGGGCTGGCTCTTACCATAACCAATCAAACGGATACAGTTGTCTTGACCGATAAGGAACGTATCCTGCAAATAGGCAACAACCTGCTATCGAACGCCATCAAGTTCACGGAAAACGGCGGAGTCTCTCTGACAATGGATTACAATAACGGTGCTCTGAAACTCATTGTCGAAGATACGGGTACAGGCATGACCGATGAGGAACAGCAACGGGTGTTCGGCGCATTTGAACGTCTGGCAAACGCCGCCGCAAAAGACGGCTTCGGACTGGGATTGTCCATCGTGCAGCGTATTGTGACAATGCTCGGCGGCACAATACGGTTGGAGAGCGAGAAAGGCAAAGGCAGCCGTTTCACGGTGGGAATACCCATGCAGACAGCCGGGGAACTGCCGGAAAAGATAAATCAGATACGGATTCATCATGACCATACATTCCACGATGTCATCGCCATCGACAATGACGAGGTACTACTTCTGATGCTGAAAGAAATGTATGCACAGGAAGGGATACACTGCGACACCTGCACTGATGCTGCGGAATTGATGGAAATGATACGCCGGAAAGAATACAGCCTACTTCTGACGGATCTGAACATGCCGGAAATCAACGGCTTCGAGCTGTTGGAACTGCTGCGCACCTCCAATGTTGGCAATTCAAAGACTATCCCGGTAGTCGTGACAACCGCTTCGGGCAGTTGCAGCAAGGAGGAACTTATGGAACGTGGTTTCTCCGGTTGCCTGCTCAAACCGTTCTCCATATCGGAACTGTTGGAGGTTTCAGACAAATGCGCCATGAAAGGCAACCGGAATGAAAAGCCGGATTTCACCTTCCTGCTGTCCTACGGCAATGAAGCCGTCATGCTGGAGAAACTGATAACGGAAACCGAAAAGGAAATGCAGGCAATCAGGGATGCGGAGCAACGGAAAGACTTTCAAGAACTGGATACCCTGATACACCACCTGCGAAGTTCATGGGAGATACTCCGTGCCGACCAACCGTTAAGGGAACTTTATAGACTGCTTCATAGCGATGGCACACCTGACGATAAAACAATTGGCAATGCTGTAAAAGCTGTGCTGGATAAGGGTTCGGAAATCATCCGGCTGGCAAAAGAAGAAAGGAGAAAATATGAAAATGGATAATACAAAAATCATCGTGGTGGAGGACAACATCGTGTATTGCGAGTTTGTCTGCAACCTGCTGGCACGTGAGGGATTCCGCACCGTGCAGGCTTTCCACCTCTCGACCGCAAAGAAATATCTGCAACAAGCCGCAGACGGGGACATAGTAGTTTCCGACCTGCGTCTGCCCGACGGCAACGGTATCGACCTTTTGCGCTGGATGCGCAAGGAAGGCAGGATGCAGCCCTTTGTCATCATGACCGACTATGCCGAAGTGCATACGGCGGTTGAAAGCATGAAACTCGGCTCGCTGGACTATATACCCAAGCAGCTTGTGGAAGACAAACTCGTCCCTCTGCTACGGAACATATTAAAAGAACGGAATATCGGACGAAGCCGTATGCCCCTGTTCTCGCGTGACGGCTCGGCGTTCCAAGCCATCATGAAGCGGATAAGGCTGGTAGCCCCCACCGACATGAGCGTGCTGATATTCGGGGAGAACGGCACGGGCAAGGAGCATATCGCCCACCTGCTGCACGACAAGGGCAAGCGGGCAGGAAAGCCGTTTGTGGCTGTGGACTGCGGTTCGCTCACCAAAGAACTTGCGCCATCGGCTTTCTTCGGACACGTCAGAGGCGCATTCACGGGTGCGGACAGTGCCAAGAAAGGTTATTTCCATGAGGCGGAAGGCGGCACGCTGTTCTTGGACGAGGTGGGCAACCTTGCACCGGAAACCCAGCAGATGCTACTCCGCGCCATACAGGAACGGAGATACCGTCCGATAGGTGACAGAACTGACCGTAGTTTCAATGTGCGCATCATCGCCGCCACCAACGAGGATCTGGAGACAGCTGTGAATGAAAAGCGATTCCGACAAGACCTGTTATATCGTCTGCATGACTTCGAGATAACCGTCCCGCCGTTGCGTGACTGTCAGGAGGACATCATGCCGTTGGCTGAGTTCTTCCGTGAGGCAGCGAACAAAGAACTGGAATGCGACGTTATCGGATTTGACGGAGAAGCCCGTAAAACATTGTTGACCCATGCGTGGCCGGGCAATGTCCGCGAGCTTCGTCAGAAAATCATGGGCGCGGTGTTGCAGGCACAGACGGGTCTTGTCACGAAAGAGCATCTGGAACTTGCCGTGACGAGGGCGACCTCACCCGTCAGCTTCGCCCTGCGCAACGATGCGGAAGACAAGGAGCGTGTCTTACGCGCGTTGAAGCAGGCGAACGGGAACCGCAAGGTTGCCGCCGAACTGCTCGGGATAGGACGTACGACGCTGTACAACAAACTGGAAGAATATGGATTGAAGTATAAATTCAGGCAATCATAACTGATAATCAGACTCTGTTTCACTGAGTGTGTTTGAGCAAAGGCACTAAAAAAATAGTATCTTATTTGGTTAATGAAAGGGAAAGTATTCTGATTATACATCAACCAAGAAACCAAAGAATACTTTCAGTATTCATGCTCCTCTATTGTGGACACCAGAGATTTAGTCATGGATATATCGTTTAATCATATTGTCAAAATTTGTTTTAAATTCTTGTACATCTAATCCTCAGAAGGTATAATAGACTCTGATAGTATTTTTTCTGTAAACACCTTGCTACGTAATTTTGCACGCTTTAGTAAATCGGAAAATTTAATAACTTCGGTATATAATGCTCCTTGTTCTCTACCAAAAAGTCTTGGTAGTGGTTTGTATGGACGAACAATATAGCCTAAAGATTGTGACTGTTGAAAATCACCATCCGAATCTAAAATCGAGTATATATCGGCATTTTCTCCTATTAAATATCCATAGAAAGAGTTGAATTTATATCGTTCATCAGACAAATGATGGATTATTGATGCGTATTGATGAATTTGATGAAGATGTTTGGATACATCTACTTCAGGTGCTTTAAACTCAATAATAATACATTTACCTTCAGACGGGAATAACAACACATCAGGGCGTCTAATTCCGACATCGCCAGTAGTACGTTGTTTATAATCCAATTCTTCTGGAGTTAGGTTTTGTTTAAATAGCGGTTGCCCATCTATCTTAATATCATCTAATTCACTTTCTGATAGACCATGGTAATGAATATATTCTTCATTAAGAATCCATAGGTTACTTTCTATTGATTCTGAACTACCTTTAGGGAATAGCAGGTTATGAAAAATGCCTTCTGGTTGTCTTTTGCTTTTTATTTTTTTCTTTGTTTTAGGTTCTGTTTTTTGAACATCTAGTTGTCCTTTTATGGCCTGTTCCATGAGCTGAAGGGCAAGTGTTCTGCGTGAGAGGTATTGAGAAAGTTCATTACGAACAGATAATGGTAAAGCTTCATTTAATTCTTTGACTTTTTGGTCAAATTTTCTCTTAAATCCCTTATCATTAGGGTCAAGCGCATGGAGGTTATCCACTATGTTTTTTATTTTTGCGTCAGATTCAGCTTTTACATCAGCTGTAAAAGTATATACTTTTTTTAAAACATTGATGTCGGAATCAGAACATTTTACTCCAGCCTTTTCTAAAAGAGACGCATCTATAGAAAACATCTCAGCTACTTTCCTAATATTTTCATTAGCATTATCTTTTGCTTTTTGTAATGCAGGATAATGGGTGGATATAGAAGAAATAGTGCTATTTTCTATGTCATCAATTAGTATTTCTTGCTTCCCCGTAAACAGGTTTCGTTTAGATATGAAATCTGATTTGGATATAATGTTTAAATTTCCACGTATATCAGAATCCCTAGAAGTAAGATAATCACTCGATATTAGAAATAAAAAACTAATTCCCGTTTCAATTCTTGGAGCTTCCGTAATCAATGAAAAATTAAATCCCTGATGACAAAAAGCCTCTCCCTTACTAGTAAGTCGAACTTCATTTCTTGGAAGAATGTTCGATGGTAAACGATAAGAGCGTATCACAAAATCTTCACTTTTAGAACATGATATTACAGATGTTCCCTTGTCTGATAAAGCAGAATAATGAATCGGAATTGTCTCTTCATAATCAATAGCAGGTATATCATCTATTGTTATCTTTGATGAATTTTCCTCATCAAAAATACCATTAATATAGTGGTCAATAAAAATGTTTTGAAGATTATCCCTATTCAGACAAAATACGTTTACATATCGCTTAAGAATTGCGTCTTTCAGCTCTCCACATGTTAGTTGGTCATATTTAACTTTATCTTCTTCTGATAATGTATAAAAGAATGTGATTCGAGTAGAGTTAGCTACAGAATTATTACTTGTAATACTCTCATCAATTGAACGTATTACAGAGCCGTATTTATTATAGAACTCTTTGGATAGTTCTATTTTACGAATGTGCTTTTCTCCTTCTATAAAATAGATACTTTCTATTAAAGTATTTTTAAAGAAATGTAGATACTGAACACGTCCAGAGCCTAAATTGTTTTTGTTCTTTGATTCATCATATAATTTCTCAAACCGTAAGAAACTATCTGGTGTAAATCCTTCACCGTCATCAACAATACTAAAAGCAGCAAAAGAGAATTTCTCTCCAAACAAATTTTTATCTTTAATATGATAAAGTTCAATATGAATATTATTATGCAATCCCTTTGTTGCTTCTAAAGAATTGCTAAATGCTTCAAATATAGGCTGAAGAGGATTTGTAGCCTTTTTGATGCGCCGCCGCATAAGACTATTATAATCCACTGAATTGGGTGAGAAAATGCCATTTTCTAGAGCTGAGTATTCTACCATACAACATACTTATCTGAGTTCTCTGCAAAAATACAAAATAAATAAGGCTTAACCGAAATAAAGCTTTGAAAAATTGGCTAATGTAGCGAAATAATGGTATCAAATGGCATTAAACAGGTGGTAGGCTATTCTTTTGGCACCCCAAATGGGGTATTATCAAAAATTTATTTGTAACTTTGCACTATTAGTACAAGCGTTCTTTTGATATGATGTAAAGCAAGGCAAAATTAGGAACCTCACTCGTTTCTAAATCGTTACCTATCAAGAAATGTATTTCTGCAAACCATTCATTTCCAATAATAAAGGCAATTTATGATGCCTTAAGCAGTGGAAGGTTATGTGTTTTTTGATTCCGGCTTCCGAAATCCATTGCTTGAGAGGCTGATTCGTCATAGCTCTGGTCAGTCCTTTAAATACACGACCAGAACCAGGGATACCACATAGTTCCAATGCTTCGTTACTGATGGGGAGAGTGGCTTCCGTCTCTGTCTTTTCTGTACAAATTCTGATGTAATAACCATTGTCAGGGCCGACTTCAATATTATCCCATGTAAGCTGTAAAATATCGCTGATACGAAGACCGGTCATACAGGAGAATAATGAAGCTTGTTTCAGTATAGGAATCTTGCATGGTGTAGCGGCCAGTTTCTTAACTTCTGCTAATGTGAGATACTGCTTTTTGACTTCTTTCCATTCAATCTTGTCTATGAAGTCATTCAGATTTTCACGTAGCATCTTCTCTTGATAAGCTATTTTCAGTAATGCACGGAAAGTTGAAAAATAGCCAGCTGCCGAATTCCTCGAAACGCTGATATTAGGGTGACGGATCTGTTTACAGTTCAGTAGATACTGCCTGAACTTCTGACAAAGCTCTACCGTTACATCACCGAAAGTGCAATAGCCGTTTACAAACTTTTCAAAATGCTGGTAAACGCAGTCCCATTTGTGATACTTCAGTTTTGCTTTCTCACGAAAATAGGCAAGGAAGTCAGCTTTCATTTTGTGCTTGTCAAGAAATCCAAATTCCTCATTAACGATTGCCTGTACTCTGATACAACGAATGGCTTCAGCCTTACTCAGCATTTCATTGTTGAAATCACGTTCAATCTCATTTTTAGGACGGGCATAGATATAAATGCCAAGATATTCCCTGCGACTCATTTTCATTGTGTACGGATTGCGAATAGCCGGATAATAATCCAGATAGAGAGAAATTCTGCCGTTACTGATAACTCTTTGTCTCAATGTTACGTTAGTACATGTAAGTGCCATAAGATTAATGTTTTTGGTTGATAAATTATTATTATCGGTACAAATTAAACTGGTGTTTTCTTGGTGAATACTCACACCGGGAAATAACTTATACCGGGATTATTCAATGATAGGATCTTCGAACAAATTATCGAGCTCAGCTTTGGATATAAGAGTATATTTCCCCTTCTTAATCTTGGGAATTTGATGATACTTGGTATAATGGTATAGCTGGTCTCTTGTTATTTTGAATTTTTCCATCGCTTCTTGAACTGTGTAGTATTTGGGCTCTTCAGCCTGACGTATTCCTTTTGCTATATCGAAGTGCTTTTTTGAATAATATACTGTAATACCAACCTTCTTTTTCGGAATGGCATTTTTATAAACAAAAGAGTATATAGCGTTAAGGCTCATTTGAAATTTGTCCTGTACTTCTTGCACACTATACCATTCTGTAATGTCTGTATCTGGAGCCTTCGAGGAAAAATAAGCATCAACATGCTTTTTACTCCAGTAAGTCTTACCACGGTTGAATGTCTTTGGAATTTTATTCTTCTTAGACATAACAAAAATCCATGATTCACTTACATTGAATTTTTTCATTATTTCGGCTGTAGTATAAAATTCTTTGATAGGTAGAGTGTCCTTGGGCATTCTAAATTCATAAGGATGCCGTTTTAACATCTCATCTATATCAGAGCGTTTGACGAAAGATAATCTGCTGCTAATTTTTGAAGCTTGAAGGTATCCTTTATAGACCATCTTATAGACTGCTTGTCTGGTAATACCTAAAAGAATTCCAACCTCTGAGAAAGATAGAAACTCTTTATCCTTAATTGTGATGATAGGTAGTTCCTCAATCCTATTTTGAGTATTCTCTTCAGTAGCCTTAATGTTTTTCTCTCTTTCTCTTTTTTTGTAAGCTAAATTTGCACACCTGTGAGAGCAGTACTTTGTACTTATTTTTTGTGCTTCGAATCGTGTTCCACACCATTCGCAAATCTTTTTAATTTTAGTGTTACTTGCTGGCATATTACTCAAATTTTAAATGTTTATTTCGCTTTATTTCTCCCGTTATGTGTCAACTATCGTAAATCTTAGTAAACCATAGTCAACTTTCTCCACAACCTGTCCAGCGTAAAATGCCGGAATTTTGCTTCGTGGTACAAAAACGGTACAAAAAGATGATGTGCAAAGCTTATAAATGACTAATATTGACCAGTAGAGCAACAAAAAAGGCGCCCCGTAAAGAGCGCCATATCAATCGATTATAATCAATTTAACTCATTGATAATCAGATAGTTACTTGCCGATGCAGCATACATAGCTGCTTGAATGATAGATTGTTGCAATTTAATCGGTAGAAAAGTTGTTTTTGAGCCTCCTGGACTTGTTTTTAAGGCTGTATTACACTCTTTTCTCAATGAATCAAAACTCTGAGGAAATATTGTATTCTCAATGAAGTTCACCTGTTTCCTATCCGGTTACAAAGGTACAAAATTCCGTGATGTTTTCGCCGATAATGTCAACTAAATGCAAGATATTTTCACGGATATGTATGCTGACCAAAAGAGAAATATTCAGTTGAAGCCTTTTTTTCTTTTCTTCCCCTCTGTTTGACTTGACTTTATTGCCCGTGTATATAATAACGGTCATTAAAGTCAAGTTAAGTGTGGAGTCATATCTTTTTCTTTTGGCAAGCAAAATAGATTAATGATATGATGAGTGTATGATGGACAATTTGCATCGTTTGTAACAAATAACATATTGTTTGTTGATAGGTGTATATGGTGCTTACAAACAATATTATAGCATTTAGTTTTTGGAAGTTTTTGCTCAAAATAGATTATGTATATGGTTAATTATGCCAAGACGTGCGTTTTTTCTATGTGTAATATGTCATTAAATAAATAAAAAGTATTACTTTTGCATATTATATGATAGGTTGATTATAGCAAAGTCATTAACATAGTCGCTTTGCACCTTAAATTGATGTAGTAATGGCAAAGAATACAATGGGAACCAAACTTCCCAGAAAATTGGAACAGAAGATGCAGATTGTGGGTGAGCAGATTAAGTTGGCTCGATTGCGCAGAAATCTGAGTGTGGCTCAGGTGGCTGAACGCGCCACCTGTTCACCGCTTACTGTGTCCAGAATAGAAAAAGGGATTCCTACTGTTGCAATAGGGATCTATCTACGTGTTTTGTACGCATTGCAACTTGACGATGATATTCTATTGCTTGCCAAAGAAGATAAAATGGGAAAAGCTTTGCAAGATTTGAGTTTGAAAACAAGAGAACGTGCATCAAAGAAAGAATAATCTATGAAAAAGTTGTATGTATATGCCGATTTCGATTGGCTCAAAGAAGTGGAACTCATTGGCGAATTAGGCTTTGAGTCTCTTCGTGGTGCGGACAGCTATTGTTTTACGTTCAATAATGAATGGTTAAGGCAGCACAGCGATCTGTTTTTGAGTGACGACCTGAATAATTACCCGGGACAACAATATACACAACCGGACAAGGATATATTCGGATGTTTTTCTGATGCTTTGCCGGATCGTTGGGGACGTACTTTGTTGTTGCGTCGTGAGCAATTAGTAGCAGCGGAAGAAAAGCGATCAGTACGGAGATTATCATCTTTCGATTTCTTGACTGGTATCGATGATTTCTCCCGAATGGGTGGATTCCGTTTTAAGGAAACCCCTGATAGTGAATTTATAAATGTAAGTGAATCGTTGAAAATCCCACCTCTGACAGATATTCGGGGATTGATTGCAGCCAGTGCTGAGATTGAGAAAAGCGAAGAAAATAATATGCTCCCCGATAGAAAATGGATTGCACAACTTGTGCAACCTGGAACATCGTTGGGAGGTGCAAGACCTAAAGCCAATGTAATAGACACGGATAAAACTCTATACGTTGCAAAGTTCCCATCACGTAAAGATGATTACGATGCCGGACTTTGGGAACATTTCAGCCACTTGCTTGCTACAAAAGCTGGGATAAATGCGGCGACAACAAAGGTGCTGACAACAGGAGAGAAATACCATACATTGCTCTCGAAGCGTTTTGACAGAACACAAGAAGGCAAGCGGATTCATTTTGCATCAGCAATGACCTTGCTGGGACTGGAAGATGGAGATAATGCAACAACAGGACACGGCTATCTGGATATAGTTGACTTTATCCTTCAGAATTGCACAGACGTAGAGCGCAATTTGCAGGAACTCTATCGCCGTGTAGCGTTCAATATCTGTATAGGCAATAGCGATGACCATTTCCGCAATCATGGTTTTCTTTTGACTGCAAAAGGGTGGATATTGTCTCCAGCTTACGATATGAACCCTACTTTGAGTGAATTTCAAAGCCTGCTTATCTCAGCCACTTCCAATAAGGCGGGTTTAAGCATATTGCTTGATGCCTGCGAGGATTATATGCTTAATCGAAATACTGCAGAGAAGATTATTTCAGAGGTGATTGAAGTTGTGAAAGGATGGTGCGAATTGGCATCACGATTAGGAATTTCCAAGAGAGAGATGGATATGTTTGCCGGAGTGCTGGATGGACGAGTCAGGGAAAGTATAGAAGGCTACAAAACAATTAAAAGACATAAGTAATGATAAAGAAAGAATATACTTTTATAGATTTGTTCGCAGGAGCTGGTGGATTATCCGAAGGATTTATTAAAGCTGGCTTTTCACCAATAGCTCATATTGAAATGAAAAAAGATGCTTGCAATACTCTTAAAACAAGATCGGCATTCCACTATCTGCGAGCAAAAGATAAATTATCTATATACAAGGAGTACCTTAAAAATAAGGTAGAGGGCTCAGACGGCTCTGCTTTATGGAGCCAGGTTCCTCTGGGGATTACTGATGCGGTAATATGTGCAACTATTGGCAAAGACAGCATAAATGATATATTTAATAAAGTTGATAAACTCAAAGGCGATAAAAGCATAGACATCATAATTGGAGGTCCTCCTTGTCAAGCATACTCTGTTGCAGGGCGAGCCCGTATGGGTAAAGCTGTAGAGGATGATCCTCGTAATGAATAGTATAAATATTATGTGCAATTCTTAGATAGATATAAGCCTAAAATGTTTGTTTTTGAAAATGTATTAGGCATTATTACTGCTAAAAGAGGGGAACCTTTTGCGGACTTGAAGAAACTTGTTGATGAGTTGGGATATGACATGGAAGCTAGGGTGCAAATTGCCTCTCAGCATGGTGTACTTCAGAAGCGACAACGGGTCATAATAGTAGGATGGATGAGATCCGAATCCAATAAGTATGGATATCCAGAGCTGACTGTGGAGGAAATGTGTTACTCCGTTATGAAAGATTTATTCGCGGATTTACCTCTACGAAAGGCTGGCGAAGGCAAATTATGTGAGACAATCTCCTACACTAAACCTTTGTCTGAAATGGAATATTTGAAACAATCCGGAATCAGAGGTGTATTAGACTTTACGACACAACATATAGCTCGTCCTACAAATGATAATGATAGAGAAATATATAAGATTGCTGTTGATATGTGGTTTGATGGTAAACGCCGTCTTAATTATGCGGAACTACCATCAAGATTACAAAAGCATAAAAATAAGGAGACATTTCTAAATAGATTTAGTGTAGTTGATCCTGATGGATGTTGCCATACTGTTGTTGCACATATAGCAATGGATGGGCATTATTACATTTACCCGACACCCAATCCTACATTAGAAAATGTCAGATCAATTACTGTGCGAGAAGCGGCCAGATTACAATCATTCCCTGATGATTACTTTTTCGAAGGTAGTCGCACCTCTGCCTTGATGCAGATAGGTAATGCTGTACCAGTTATATTAGCCCAAAGAATTGCTGAATCAATAAAGAAAATGTTATGAACAATAATTTATTAGCCACCATAATAGCATTTTATCTATCGAAGTTTAATGATCTCGCTCTAAAAAAGCTAGGATATAAAACTTATAAGGATGCTTTTATGGAATGTGGTAGGTTAATTGATGTAAAGCCTAACTATATTAAGTTGAGACGTGATGAATTTGATCCTGTGTATAATTGGCGAAAAGGTTGGCGAAATAGACCAATGGCCAAGATGGTATCTAATATAATTATGTTATTCGATGACTTAGCAGAACCTGAAATGTTTGCTATTGTAACAGATATTTTACATCATAAGGATACCAATCAATATGAGCAATTAGTACAATCGATAGAGTGTGCTAGTAAACAAAATGGACGAGCATATATCCATAGAGTTATAACAGGAAAATTAGCGGAGAAGTTTTTTGAAGATGATTTTAAAACAAATCCAACTCTACCCAAAGGGGTACTTAAGGATTGTCGAGATAATGGATGTGGCTATGATTATGAAATATTGAGCCAAGATGGTTCCATATTTTATAGAGTAAGTATTTACAACTAATTATTTCTCAATATTTTATAAGCAATAAGTCAGGAATATGGTCGTTGTCTTTAATTGTACATTCTAAAGGATGAGGATTTAACATTTTTATTATTTCTTAGCTTATTTGACTTATTATCACCTGTTCGTACAGTCAGAGTACTTCTTCCGAAAGTTGTTCGGGCTCTTCGTCCGTCACCTTATGTTGGTTGACGCCGGGAAAGTAGTGACGCGTGTAAATCATCTGTTGCCGGATGTTGCTGGTCGTCACGTACCGCCCAACATTCTATTAATTTATGAGCGTGCTCTGGCGGGTGATAATAAGTCGGTGAGTTGTCCCATCAAGCCGAAGAGGAACCGGAAATTATTATTTAACGTGAGTTCGAAATAAAATCAAAAAATAGCAAGTTGTCCGTCATTGAC
>ERZ791927.550-NODE-550-length-36953-cov-6.155998_pt1 | contig 36953 bp, 45 predicted proteins | sample MGYA00510130_ERZ791927 | MGnify/ENA primary metagenome ERZ791927 (study PRJEB30046, sample SAMN00792055) | human gut metagenome | study: EMG produced TPA metagenomics assembly of the A metagenome-wide association study of gut microbiota in type 2...
ATAACCTCCTGTGCGTCCATGTATGTGTCATTTACACTTAAAATTATGCACTCCACCGGGCAGAACCATACTCCTGGTTGTGACGGTACTTTTTCGCGTTCTTCCCTTTGAGATACACCGCAAACCGAAGCCCCACACCACAAATCACACCTACACATAGGTCGAATGGCTGAAAGCTGGGGGTGAGGCTTCCAAACGCCGCAGGGATCGCACCCATGAGCCCAAGTATGGGAGAATTAGGCACGCTGACCTTCGCCATTCGCCATGCTTCGCCAAGATTCGTGGAAACCAGACCAAATACGACATAGGGGATGGAGAGAATCAGAAGCCGCTTGATTTCCCGTTTCGTCATAGGTCACGCTCCTGTGCCTTTTCACGCACCTTCCTGGGCAGGGAGGCCACAAGGACTTTCATCTTGGCAAGCAGCTCCAGCATACTGGGACGCTCTGCCTTTTTCGCCATAGCAGCGCTGTACTCCTTGAACGCAGCTGTCAGTGCATCGCCATCCCGCGCCTTGAAGAACACCAGATAACGCGGCGGCTCCTGGGATCGGTCCTTGGTGATGGCATAGTCCACACCATACTTGTTGAGAATCCGTTTGAAGCCTGCAATCTCGGTCTTCTCAATCTCAATATTGGTGGCACCCTGATTCTGCCCCAGAAGCTGATCGATGGTCTGCTCACCTACGATGTGGGTGTCGTGAATCGATGTTTTCCGGGCTTTCACATTTCGGCGATGATTCAGATAGGCGCGGAACGCATTGACAAGGGAACGGCCAGTCAGCTTGGTGGTGCTGATTGCCAGGTTGACTGTTCTGTTTTCAACTTCCTCCTGCATTGGTCACACCTCCTCTCAACAGGTACATCATCGGGCATCATGGTTGGGGGCTTTCTTGACAGCTTCCTGTTTTCGTGCCTTCTCTGCCTTCCGAACTTCCTTATCCGGGATGGGAATTGCCATCAGATGACCACCCAGGCGAATAAATATCTCCGGCTGATGAAAGAGCTTTTCGTAATGGGCAAGCTGATCTTTGGTCAGGGAAGAAAAGTCCTCCTCGCCCAGACCGACAATCAGCATATTCCCGGCAGTGATATCGTAAATCTCACCTTCCTCCGTCCGCAGTGCCCGGTTCAGCGGCAGCTGGTCGAGTTTACCCTCTTCGTTGACGATGATTACGGCTTTGTCCTCCCACGGATAAACGGCCTCAATCCAGCCGCCGACAGCCTTTTGCAGGGGTTCCAAACCTGGCTCAATTTCGATGGTTTTGGGGTAGCACGCAGGCTCAATCAGAAGGACGGTGAGTTTCTCCTGTTGTTCCATGCAGCACCTCCTCAGTCCAGCTGAATGGCAGGGATGTTGTACTTGCCGGCATGAAGGGTGGTGCTTTTGAACACCATCAGGGACTGTAGCAGATGGATATCATCCACGGTAATGGGAATGTCGTTGCCGGACGCATCCGTGCGGAAAATGATACCGGGACGATCAGGAAGTTCTTTTCATTGGTTTCCACGATGGCACGGGGATCAGTACCCAGCTTCAGACCCATACCGGGGAAGTCGATTACCAGATCGGCAATGCCGAAGCAGGGAACGGCGGTGAAGCATTCCTCCAAATCCATGACGGTGATGGGAAGCTCCGGGGCCAGCATCGCGTAGTACATAACAGGTTCAGCGGTGGTTTTCTTTGTAGTCTGTTTCTTTGCCATATAGTTCTCCTATCGTTCTTGGTCGCGCTGACGCTTTTTCTGCCACTGCGTCAGCAGTTTGATGATGACATCGTGCATTTGCTTGGGGGTGTAGGACTTGGGAAAGAACTTTCTGAGGTCATTTCCGTCGATGGTGACTTTGTCCAGCTCACTCTTTTTCTCCTCGGACATCATGGCATACATCGCCATGCGGTCACAGCCGCCGTCCTGACTGAGCTTCTCCAGACGCTGTGCCTGAGAAAGAGAGGGCGTGGATTGCCCATACTCCATAGCGTCCAACAGGTTTGTCTGCTCCTCGGCAGTAAGGAAAGACAATTCCACAGCCGGGTTGAACGCTATCTTCTTGTTATCCACCATCTCCATGAGTTCCGGGATCAGATTTGTGAGGTTCACATACCGCTGAACCTGACGCGCACTTTCGCCGGTTTGCTCGGCAATAATCTCGCGGGTTTCCTTGCCCAGAAAATTTCGGTCAAGTTGGCCGGAATTTTCTTTCGACGGTCGTCCAGCTCTGCGAGCCATGGCGTCCATCTTCATCTTGTAGGCACGGGCACGCTCACTGGGAAGCATGGTTTCCCGCTGAAGATTACTGTCCACCATCGTAATAATGGCGGTATCATCGTCCATCTGGCGAACCAGCACCGGCATGGTTTCCAATCCCAGAAGCTGGGAAGCATGAAGACACCTATGTCCGGCAATGATTTCATAACCGCCTTCCAGTCGGGGACGGGCGATTGCAGGGGCCAGAACTCCGAATTGCGAGATACTCTCTACCGTGCGCTGCATGGCTTCATCATCCAGCACACGGAAAGGATGATCTTTGAATGGGAATAACTCAGAAATCGGTATTTCCTGTACTTGCTCACTCTGTTTTGCCATTGGGCTGCACCTCCTTTTGTGGGAACAAAATTTGCTTTGCAAGAACCCGTTTCCCACTGCTGATGGATTTTCGACGGTCTGCACCCTGAAGCAGAATAGGAGTACACATCTCCAGAACGCGGCTGTAAATCCGGGCGTGGGCAACATCCTGGGCGCTTCGCATCTGCTTTGGGGTCAGATTGGTTGTAATGATGAGCGGCAGATTGGCTTTGTATCGTTCGTCAATCACCGCGTATACCTGTTCCAGGGCAAACTCCGAATTTCGTTCCACGCCGAGATCATCGATGATCAGCAAATCCACCTTGCCAAAAGAGGCAATATACTGACATCGTTCTTTGACTTGTAAATCGCTCAGCTTATTCAGAATCCAGGTAAAGTTGGTCATCCTGACAGAAACACCCTGATCCAGAAGCCCGTTGGCGATGCAGGCGGCAAGAAAGGACTTGCCTGTGCCCACATCACCCCAAAACAAAAGGCCAAGGTTTTCCGCCTTGACCTGCTTCCAGTTATTCACATAGCGCTTCCCCATCTGCACATAGGGCGTATCCTCTGCTACCCGAAAGTTCCAGTCCAGCAGATGCGTGTCCTGAATGCCTTTCTGTCGGAGTTCTGCGATCTCCATCAGGCGTTGCAGGCTGCGGTATTCTTGCTCCAACATGTTTAATCACTCCTTACAAACTGTCATTGCCATCATAGGTGTACATGCCATGATGGTAGTCGGTATTCCTCTGTGCGTCCTTCCGTGCCCAGCTGCGAATGGTCGCAAGATGATTTTTGTAGGTCTTACCGCAGGAAGCCATGTACTCAGAAAGACGATCAATCCGGGCAGAGTAGTCCCCAGGGAATTGCTCTTTCAAGGATTGAAACTCTGCATCTGACAGAAGCACATTTCGATACAGGCCATAACGATGGCGGGGAGAGCCATTCTCTCTTTCTATTTGTTCATCTGTATTTTTTATATCTGTCCTTTCTTGTTCTGTATTTCTTTGTGAGGGCTTTTCCTCCGCAGGTTTTTCCTGCACAGGCGTATCCTGCATAGGCTTCTCCCACACAGGAATATCCTGCACTGGATAATCCAGAACTGGTTTCTCCAAAGTAGGCTTTTCCAGTTTAGGCAAACCCTGTTCTGGAGTAGCCGGAACTGGTCTGCGGTGGGGCGGAATCTCATAGATGACATACTCACTGTCACCCAAACGGCCTCTCTCGTTTCTGCACCGATGCCGTTCCAGATATCCGGCGGCTTCCAGCTCCTTCAGCCCGGACAGGATACCATCTTTGCCCTCTTTGGAGATGGCAGCAAGCCCACTGACAGAGTAGTTCCAGTTCTTCGGAAGACTCAGGAACATAGAAAGGATTCCTTTGGCTTTGAAGGAAATGGTGTTGTCTCTGAGGTGGTAATTGCACATGGTGGTATAGTTGGCGTTCTTTTCTACACGGAAAACAGGGATAGGCAGCACCTTCTTCCTACGCAGCGGCAATCTGGCATCTATGCAGACTCGCGGATGCGGCTGGCAAGGCGCATAAACAGGAGTTTACCGTTGGGGGTAATCAGGGTGTGGTGGGCAATCTGCCCGTACCCATAGTAGAAGTCCTTCACGATGAACAGCCCCTCGTTGGACTTCTTGGCGTAGGGCATCAGGTAGCCCTTGGCAGTCCTGTACAGGTACTTGTTCTTCAGCAACCATGCGACAAACTGCTTTTCGGGCACCTGAATCTCCTTGGCGGTGGTCCGAATGTTAGTGCAGTCCTCGGCGGTGATAAAGGAATCGAAATACTCCACCTTGGGTTTTGCAGCTTTCACTTCGCCTTCCAGCCGCATCCGCTGACCGCGCTCCTTCAGCATGTCGGCTGTGACCTTGTAGATGATGTCGGGTTCCTTCATAATCTCGTTCAGGAGATTGTCGGTCATGTAGCCGCCGGTCTTGCGGATGCAGGGCAGGACTTCTTCAAAGACCCAGTGCTCAAACTTTTCAGCAGAGGGCAGCTTGCTGTGGATGATCAGCCGGTACAGATCTCCTTCGGGAATGTAGGACAGGCTCTGGACACCGCCCGGAGTAAGGGTGTCGCGTTTCGCGACACCCTTGCAATGCCGCTGCAACGCAGCTCTGGGGTTGGAGTAGCCGAGTGCAACTGCCGCATCATTGGCACAGAAGAGATACTTGTCGCCCTCCCGCAGAATCCGCATCTGGCCAAATTCGGGGTTGTCAAACACTTCGAGGCTCAGTGGTTCGTTTTTGCTCATGTTTCATCCTTTCTTTTCGAGGCTGTTTCGGTGGCTCGATCACCGTGAAATGGTCTTGCTTTCCCGTAGAAAAAAAGAGCGGCTACCAACCACCGAGGAATCTCGGAAGTTCATAACCGCTCTATGTATGTGTTCTCAAGCAGCACCATATAGACAGCACTCCGTAAGCCGGAGTGCCTGTCTACACCTTGGTGCTGTCTATGCTTATTTACTTGGAAATGTGGTAGCTGCGCAGAATATCCTTTAATTTCTGCATATTCTCCAGCAGAATCTGCCGCTCATTTACAGAGCAGTCAAAAAGGATATTCTGTTCCTCGGAGTTCATATTGCTGCCTGTCACAAGAAGATTATTTGCAAGCAACTCATCCGCCGAGACATTCAAGGCATTTGCAATGTTGATAAAGGATTCCATACTGGGAATTCTTTCTCCACGCTCCAAATAGCTGATGTGAACCCGGCTCACCTGCGCCAGCTCTGCCAGTTCTTCCTGCGAGATTTTGTTTCTTAATCTGTGATATTTCACCCTGGACCCGATACTTTCTATGTCGATCACTGAGACTTTTACCTCCTTATTCAAAACACCAAGGTGATCGACTGTATCGGTTTCTGGCTCTTCGATTCTGGGGAAGGATGCAAGATTGCACCATTTTTGATGCTCTCCGGTGTGTTGCAATCTTGGTTGAAATGTAACCGACAGTTACATCTCCGAGAAAATGTAACCGTCAGTTTGTGGAGTAAATGCAAGATTGCAATTATAATATTTCCATCATATTTCATAGGTAGCATCTTTAGGCCGCTCAGAGAGGAGGTAGCTGAATGATTGATATGTGCGACGGAAAATTGAAGCTGTATTCCGGGGTCACCGAAACGGCTGTTGACTGGCTGTGGTATCCGTTCATCCCGTATGGGAAGCTGACATTGCTGCAAGGTGATCCCGGATGTGGAAAATCCACCTTGATGATGAACCTTATAGCAGCGGCATCCAGCGGGAACTGTTCACCAGACGGGAAGAAACTCAAAAAGCCGCTTCATGTCATCTATCAGTGTTCAGAGGACGGTATCAGCGACACAATCAAGCCCCGACTGTTGAACGCTGGCGCTGATTGTAATAATGTCGCGTTTTTGGACGAGGAAACGGACTGGATCACGCTGAATGACGAAAAGATTCGCAGGGCAATCGCTGACTTTAACGCAAAGCTCCTTGTAATAGACCCTGTTCAGGCGTATCTGGGAGAAACGGATATTGCCAGCGCGGCGGCCATGCGAAAAGTGCTTCGCCAACTAGCAGCCTGGGCTGCTATGTATGATTGTGCGGTTGTGTTGATAGGACATCTCAATAAGAAACAGAGTTCCAAAGACCTGTACCGGGGCCTTGGGAGCATTGACCTTGTTGCAGCTGCCAGAAGTGTTCTGCACATCGAACGCCTGCCGGAGGATGAGGATATTGCAGTCATTCATCATGTCAAAAGTAGTTTGACCCAAAAGAGCAAGGATGTGTACTTCACACTGGATGCCAATCATCGGGTGGAATGGCTGGAGCAGCCTTTTGAAGTTCCGCCAGACAAGTCTACAAAACAGATGATCGCAACGAGTATTCTCAAAATGCGATTGGCAAACGGCCCAGCCAAGGCGACGGATATCCTTGAAGAACTGAAAAAAGAGGGCATTGGCGAAAGAACCATTCATCAGGTAAAAAAGCAGTTGGAAATCCGTTCGGTAAAGCGTGACACCGCGTGGTATTGGCTTCTGCCAGAGTCCGAAAGTGGAAGGTGAGTACATGTCGAGGGATCAGGCGAAAGAAGAACTTCGCCAGGTATATCAGAGAGCGGAAGCACGCTATCAAGCGTATATCCCAGCAAAACCAAAGGTCAATCTGTATGGAGACGAGCATGTTTTTCGCGTCTGCGCCTACTGTCGTGTTTCTACGGAAAACGATGAGCAACTTTCTTCCTTTGAGTTGCAGCAATCCCATTATAAACAGCTGGTGATGGATCATCCCAACTGGGAACTGAAACACATATACGCTGACGAAGGCATTTCCGGCACTTCCCTTAAAAACAGGGATCAGTTCAATGAGATGATTGCTGCATGCAGGCGGGGAGAATACGATCTCATTGTAACCAAAAGCGTATCACGGTTTGCCCGAAATCTGGTTGACTGCATTTCTCTTATTCGTATGCTGAAAGGCCAAGTGCCGCCGGTTGGCGTTTTCTTTGAAACGGACAATCTCTATACTCTGGCAGAGAATACAGAGTTTATGCTTTCTTTCCTTGCTACTTTTGCGCAGGAGGAATCGGTGAAGAAAAGCGAGGCAATGAACTGGTCATTACAGCAACGCTTCAAAGATGGAAAGCTCCTGACCCCTGCGCCGCTGGGATACGACCGGCAGAAAGATGTGACAGGCAGATACATCAAGTATGCACCGCTGATCGTGAATGAATCGGAAGCGAAAATCGTTGTATTCATATATGATGCCTATCTCACGGGATGGTCCATGGAGCAGATTGCATTATTCCTGAAAGATATTGGCGTAGAAACGAAAGCGGGTGGCACGGATTGGAATGCCGGCTCTATTGGCTATATCCTGACCAACGAACGATATTGCGGTAATGTCCTGACTTGGAAAACCTTTACCGCAGACCTGTATGAACACAAACACCGAAAAAACAGGCAGGACAGAGACCAATATCTCTATACCGACAAGCACACCGCCATTATCCCGGAAGAAAAGTTTGAAGCCGTTCAGGTACTGATGGAGAACAGAAAACACCATGTGCGCGGTGGCTTGCCCGTTATGCATGTCATTGACGAGGGTATCTTCCGGGGGTTCATTCCCATCAATCATCATTGGGTCAATGACGACCCCGGCACTTACTACGATATTTCCAATAGTGTCCGGCAGCAGCCCAATAGAGCGAAACGGATTGAAAAATCATCCCTGAGTGCGTTTGATTTGCAAGGCTATCAGGTAGTAAGGGGGCAGTTCCTTCAAATTCGTTATGAGGGGCCAACGCTGAATATCACAAATGAGCGAATCGCGTTCAACAAATTCTGTATGCAGAAGTTCGACAGCGTTGCTTATGTCCAGCTGCTTCTCCATCCAGCGGAAAGAAAGCTGGCGATCCGCCCCTGCCGGGAATCCGATGCCCACAGTATTCGGTGGAGACCCGACCCAGAGAAACCGCTATACAGTAAAACACTGAACTGCCAGCATTTTGGGAATGCACTCTACTCTATCATGAAGTGGAACCCGGACTACACCTACAAAGTGCGTGGGACATGGGCAAGCCGCCGGGGAGAGCAGATCATTGTGTTTAACCTGCCCAATGCTGTCCCTGTCATGCTGATTCCGGCAGATGATGGTGGTGAGGAAGCAAAGCAGAAAAAGCGAATCACGCTATGCCCGGAGGAATGGGAAAATGATTTTGGCGATGAGTTTTACGAACACACGGTAGAGAATGGCTTTTACTACATAGCACCCAACACCGAGTGGCACTCGCAGGCCAGAAGCGTAGTCGCTCCCGGTGTTGAGCAGTATATGGGGCCAAGTCAAGAACAACTACAAATGACAATCGACGATCTTTTGAGAGGAACGAATAAAATAGATGGAAACAAAGGAAATTGAACACTATTTCGCAGACAGCACCATCCTTCAGGAAAATCCCGAGGAAGCGGAAGAACTGGTCAATCTTGCCGGATATCAGGTGACAAAGGCGGAATTGTTTGCGCACACAAGAGAGCCGGCTATTACAATCTGGGACAGCAGAATCAAGTTCAACATGGCATGTCTACGCCGTTTTCCGGGAGTAACACACATCCAGATTCTAATTCATCCAGAGCAGAAACGGCTTATCATCCGCCCCTGCGACCCGGATGCCCCGGACTCCCTCCGCTGGGCCAGAGGCGGCGGGGAAAAGGAGCTTTCCAATCGAGATCTTCTGTGCAAAATCTTTGCGGCAAAAGTCTTTGACTTGATGGGCTGGAACCCTCAGTACCGATACAAGATGATGGGAAAGCCAGCTGTTTGTGATTCGGAAATGCTGTACCTGTTCAAACTAACGGATTTTGAGCTGTTTGTAAACGGGAAAAAGTCGAAGTCCTACCTTCCGGAGGATTGGCGCAATTACTTTGGAACCCCGGTGGATGAGCACGAAGATTCCTACAAGATCAATTTAGCAGACGGATATATCACAACCAACAAAACATAGGAGGTAGTAACCAATGAGTCAATTTATTCCGATCGAAGAAATGAGCCTGGACGGATATCAGATTGTAAATGCCGGCCTATTCCATCATCCCGCAAGGAAGTGTGAGGCGACATGCACGGTATGGCCTTCCAGAATCTCTTTTAACAAGCTGGCTCTGGAAAAACTGCATTACTGTGATTACATCAAAATTCAGGTGAATCCCACCACAAAGTGCCTGCTTGTTTGTCCGGTAACTTCATCTGACAAAGACGGCATTCGCTGGATCAAAGGAGAAAAGGAAAAGTTCCTGCGTAATCTGGAATCAAAGGCTTTTGGCGAGCAGTTATACCAGAAGTGGAATCTGGACCCGGACTATACTTACAGATCGGTAGGGCATTTGGTGACAGTGAATCAGAAAGTGATGATATTGTTTGACTTCAGCCATCCCGAAGTGTGGAAGACCTGCAAGTCAGAGGGTACTGCATGAGCAAAACCCATCTCTCGTTCTACCTCAAAGCAAATCGAATCCATATATTTGTAGACGCTCTGCGGTTAATCGGGTCTCCAGCCAACATTTGTTTTATGATCGGAGAAAACGGAAAAACGCTGATTCTGAAACCATATCCGAAGAAAGATTTTCATTCCCATCGCGTTTCGGCGGAAGTCTACAAGGGCAAAAGGAGCATGGAGATCAGCAGCCTGCGGCTTTGCAGAATCATGGCGGAAATGCAGCAGTGGAATACCAGCTGCTCTTACCGGGTGCCGGGAGTTATCATGCCCCGGCAGCAGATATGTGTTTTCTATCTCGATCAGGCGGAGCCAATCAAGCCCGTGTAAAAAGCTGCACCGCCATTTCATGTGATACTGCTCCTCACGCCGCTATCACTATAACACCATCCGAGGCTTGCAACAACACTTCATTTCATTCGACTATTTTTTGTTGACTTAATATCACCGTGGTGATATTATAAAAAAAACGAATGGGAGGAACTGCCGATGGAGAAACTGATAACGCTGTATCATGGTTCGGAGCAGCTTGTGGAGGAGCCGACTTTTGGAAAAGGGAAAAAGAACAATGACTTCGGCTTGGGCTTCTACTGCACGAAAAGTGAAGATCTGGCAAAGGAGTGGGCCGTGTCCTCTCTCCGAAACGGATTTGCCAACCGCTATACACTGGACACGGAGTATCTGAACATTCTGAATCTGAACAGCCCCGATTACACCATTCTGAACTGGATCGCGGTCTTGGTGGAGCATCGTCTGTTTTCCATCAAGACCCCTGTGGCCCGGAGGGCCAAGTGCTATCTGATTGACCATTTCAGCGTGAATGTAAACGCCTACGACCTGATCACCGGCTACCGCGCTGACGATTCCTATTTTGACTATGCAGAATCCTTCTTGAACAACGGAATCTCTGTGGAGCAGCTTGCAAGGGCTATGCGCTTGGGAAAACTGGGGGAGCAAATCGTCATCAAATCTCAGTTTGCATTTTCGAGACTCCATTATGAAGGCTTTGATGTGGCAGAGAAAGAGAAATACTATGTCCTCCGCAAAGCAAGAGACGATGAAGCGAATCAGCTTTATCTTGACATGCTGGAAGAGGAGAACGATGGCCTGTATATTCAGGACATTATGAGAGGAGGTGTCCTCAACGATGACCCACGCATACCAAGAAATCTATCTGAGTAAGGCCCAATCCATATTGGGGGATGCCTTTGACTATGCGATCAATATTTGCATCATTCCTGGAGACAGCTTTGTAAAACTATTTGTTGCCAGCACGATCAGCAGGCGAATGGAGAATGGCGAACCGGACTATCTGGCTGGGAAAAGCGGCATTGAAGTGGCAATGGATATTCTTGTGGAAACAACCGGAAAAGCGCCGGAGGCTTTGCCGCAGGACCACTATGGCCGTTCCAGAGAATACTGGATCGGCTGGGCAGTCGCGTATTATCAGTGGTTTTCCGGCAGAAGGTACAGCGACATCTTCAAGGCAGTTACCTTTGAAGACTTGCAGAAGATGTACTACACCCTCCACGAAGCGGACATTACAAAATTTGCAGGTCTTATGGATGCCCGGATGCGGGAGTTCTTTACCGACACCAATTTGAAGCGTATCCGCACTGCCTACGGCTGCACACAGGCAGAGCTGGCCAAGCGATCCCAGGTCAGCCTCCGTTCCATCCAGATGTACGAACAGCGCAACAAGGACATCAACAAAGCCAGCGCCGAAACCGTTCTCAGGCTTTCCAGAGTTCTTGGATGTACAATGGAGGATTTGTTGGAAAAGTAACCGGCATTGCAGTAAGAAAACCACATCAGCCATCCATGGGTCGGTTGATGTGGTTTTGGACATTATATTGGATATCCATCAAGGGTGTCGCGTTTCGCGGCACCCTTCAATTCATGATACTTCATGTTCGTGAGTGCAGCACTGAGTATTTCTTCCCCATGGTATCTTGGATTCAGCCAATCAGCAGCTGCCTCCCGAGGCAGGATGACGGGCATCCGGTCGTGGATCATGGCAATATCGTCAGACGGAGTGCGGGTAAGAATCGTGAATACTGGCAGATTATTTTCAAAGCGGTAGATCCCTGCCAACAGCATACCACCGGATTCTTTTGGCGCAATCGCGTATTTTGCCTTCCCGTCAGGCGTGTCCTGCCATTCAAAATAGTGAGAAGCCGGAATCAGGCACCGGCGATGTGCCATGCCGTCTGCAAAGATGGCCTTTTGCGCGGCGGTTTCGCTGCGGGCATTGAACAGCAGTTTCCCATTCGGAAGGTGATACCCCCAGAACATTCCAAAGGGTTGGGGCTTCAACTCCCGGTTGCTGGCAATGACAGCAACAACATCACCGGGGCTGACTTCGCCGGTTTTCACAGATACATTCCTGGTTTCAAGGTTTTCTAAGATCTTGCGGAGCATAGCTGTTTCGCTGTCCTCCGGTACATAGAATCTGCCGCACATACATTCACCCCCATAAACAAAACAGGACGGTGAATAAAACCGCCCCAACATTACTATCATAGCATGACGCAGAATCGCCGTCAACATATACTTGCCAGAAAATGCGGATTTCTCCTGTTTGAACAGAATGTTCTGTACTATTTTATCACATATTCCATCTTGCAATTCAGGCTTTTTATAGTACCATGTAGTTACAGAAAAGGAGTGGGTCCAATGATCATGTAACTCCCGGATACCTGAGGAAGGATATCCAATCTGCAGAAAGCGAGGTCAAATCGACGATGCTAGATACCAAGAGTGAATAACAACCCTCAGTATTGGAAGGACGATACTGAGGGTTGTTATTTTCCCTATTAGCACATCGTATATGGACCAAGACGAAACAAAGGTGAAGAAAATGAAGTATATTCTGTACCGTTCCTTTGGGGACTTGGACAAGGACATCAAAAAGCACGAACTGGTTGCCGTGGAGATTGGCGGGAGTATCGACGAAGTGACCAATGCACTCATCAAGGATGTAGCGGAGGATCTGGCAGAAATGCCTGAGTATGCGCACTGTGAGATCGCCGCCTATGCACCCGAGCTGATTCACAACTTCCGGCGTGTTAAACGGTATCAATATGAAATGCAGGGAATGGTTTCTCCTCCTCGTGCAAAGGAGAACATTCTGATCGACTACGGGATTGTGGAAACCGAGGAGTGAGAAACAACCCTCAGCTCTTGTTAGCGATACTGAAGGTTCTCTATTTGCCCAAACGGCATATCGGTTTTGGAATCAAAGGGTGTCGCGTTTCGCGACACCCTTGCTGACCGGCTATGCCTTCTCTGAATCGGCAGTTTGGCTATCCAGCCATCTTCTGACCTTATAGGCGGATTCGGCAACCATCTTGATATCCTCCAGAGGCAGCCGAAGCAGTTCCCTGTAAAGCCTGTCCATTTTCATGCCTTTATCCGCTTCATCAACATAGAAGAGAACCTGCGGGCAAATTTCCAGCGTATGAATGATTTCCGTGAGCAGATCATACGCGATATTGCCCTGACCGCTTTCTATCTTGCGGACAGTGCGGATATCGATGTCTAACTCATCAGCCAGATACTCCTGATCCCATTCTTTTTCTTCACGGGCTTGCTTGGCGAGCAACCCCAGGAACTGTTTCTCATAATTCAAATCATAATCCACAAGCGAACACCTCTGCTTTCAGTATAGCAGATGGTTCAAAACATTTCATTTCATATCTGCCTGTATTTTGCCGCTCTGAATGCCACGACCCTTCTTACATTGGATCATCGCACCATCGCCTGTTCGGTGCTACACAATCATAATAATCATCATAATTATCATAATCATCCCAAAAATTGGGGTTGCATTCAGAGGGATCGATTGGATTGCTGATGGCCTCCTTGGGGATTGCTTCTGTTAACAGCCAGACAAGGTTGAGAGCGCAATCAGCCCTCTCAGTGCGCTGGTGCTCATGATTGAATTCATAAAAGGCGATACTGGCGAGGCCATTGATCAGTTCACTTACATCTTGTAAGGATTGGAGTCTCAGATCGACCTCTGTAATTCCAAACTCCTTCTTGAGGAAGTAACGCTGCTCCGCTGTGATTTTCAAAATGATAGGTCCCCATACTGTAGGGTCAATCATGGTATATACCTCCTAATGAGTTTTGTTGATTTACGCTTCGTTTTGGGGATATGAAAAAGGGTGTCGCGTTTCGCGACACCCTTTCGAGAAAAGCATATTGATTTCTGTCATGGTATTTGAGCCTTGAGGATTTGTCTGTACTTTGCGTAATGGCTACTCAGAACATAGTCGATAACGCACTGCTTTGGGATGTGGTACTCGCCACGAATTTTGAAGCTCTTAACAGTTTTGTTTTGAAGCAGCCGTCTGGCCTGAACCTCTCCCAAACCGCCGAGCATTTTGCGAAACTCGTTTAGGGTTACGACATCGTCGTACTGGCTCCAGTAGGCTTCGTAGTATTTTCTGCTCTGCATGAAATCTCCTCCTTGTCTGGTAAGCTTTGGGGTGCATATCCGCTCAAAGATCCCTCCAACTCATCAAAATCCGCATCAAATCTTTTCAAATGTCTATTCGCGTCTTCGATGCCGGTTTCCAAAGAAATCCGAACAATTCAATTAGAAATTCGAATTGGATGGCATAATTGCGGTGAAATACCGTCATAAATACTGGCAGCTTGAGGTTGCTATCTTACGCTACTGTAGGAATAAGGGATAGCACTTAAAATCTCGTTCTGGTTTCCAGAGTACCGGTTCGAGCCCGGTCAGCGGCACCAGACCAATATAATCCGAACCAATTCTTCCCTGTGGGAGATGGGTTCGGATTGTTTGTTTTCTTTGGGAGGTTTGAGGAAACACATTTTCGAAACGGTGTTGTCAAGCGGGCGGAATCTAAGCCGAGAGGGCTCAGAAAAAAGAAGCAGATTTAGATAGCTGCTCTACAATTGGAATCAGATCAGATTTTGAAATTCACGCATTTAGAAGGCAGTTATGGAGGCATCCATGACAAATTGTATTCTCCGCTAAAAAAAGCGCTCAGGATGCCTTGCTATAAGCTGCTTTTTCACCTCTAAAATGCGGGAATAGAGGTGCCAACTGTATGAACAAAGGTGCCGCCAAATTGGCGGCACCCTGTTTGGTCACTTGCTTACTGTTTTCTCTCCTTTCCTTCCGCCTGTTCCGCTTCGCGCTGAGCCTGCCATTCCCGGAACTCCCGCTGGACTTCTGCGCTTTCATAGTAGGCAAGAATATCAGGGAGGATGCACCGGGCAATGTATTCAATCTCGTGCTGCGGAATACCGGAATTGTTGATGAGCTTCTTCTTGCGACCCAAGCTAGTTGTTCCCTCCGGTTCAATATGAAATTTTTAAGGTGCGGTTGTGGGTGGGTAGATGATCTGTACTTGCGGCATGGCTCCCTTCCGAAAATGGAAAATGCAGACGCTTGTCAAGCTACAGCTTGATTGGCGTCTGCATTTTTGCTTATTTGTATTATAGCATATTGAGGACGGATGTCAATAATTTAGGGAAAAGCAGCCTTGCGGGAGTTATTCCTCTTATCTGAATAGCATCGTACTTTCCAGGGCCTCATAGCAGGTGTAATGTACCATATTCTTCTCAGGCCTGAACATACCCCGTATCTGCTGCGCTGATGGTGACTGCGACAGGGCTTCCAAACTAGAAACCTTGTTTCGACTTTCTTACGTTTGGAGGCAATGAAAAAGAAACATAATATGCTGTTCCGTTAAATATCGCACTGCCCGTACCGGCGGCCACAATAGGCTGTTGTACACCAGTTGAGCACAGTAAACAGAATTCCCAGAGAAATCAGAGCCGCTTTGAAGCCGAAGGTCAGCAGAATGATGCTGCTTAACGTAATCGACACAATGCTTGAAAGAGCGTACAGCCCATTTATTTTCGGCAAATCGGCGGTACAGCTCCGATTCAGATGGTACTTGCGGCTAAGTGGATGTTGTGCCATCTCCGGAGAGAAATTATAGAATTTCTGGTATTTCCATAGAAAAATCTGGTACAAAAGCATTAGCAATGCGCAGAAGAAGAAAAGGCGAGTATCATCTTGGAAAAATTGGTGGATGCTGTTCATTTTAGGACTCCTTTCTATGGGGAGCTTTTGCTGCGCTCCAAACGAATGCCACGTCAGCTAATTCATTCATAGACGATGCTATCATTTTAGTATATAATACGGAAAAAAGAAAGGAGGTTTTTCTTATGACAATCATAGCATAAATGCATAAACAGGAGAAAACAAACAAAACGAAAACGAAGGGTTGTGCAAAGCGTAAAACATTAGGAAAAAGGGCGCGACGCCGAGTATAAAAGGATAAAATGCCGAAGACGCGCAGAAGGATACATGAGGATTCTTTAATACTTACGTATTTTTCTGCCAAAACTCTTCCACTTTTCCTGGAATATTGAGACAGAAAATGTCAGAATCGACAAAAATCGAAGTTTAATTTTGGAGCCTTGTTAGATGTGCACGAAAAGCAAAAGAGCACTTTGCATATTTCGACTAATCAATAACTTTATATTATAGCCTATATGCGATAATGGTCGTTCGCTTTCGATGCAGTCTGTGGTATAAAAGACCCAGGGCTTCCTGAAACACTACAACAATTTTCAGCGGAGGAGAATGCAATATGAAATCAGACCAGATGTCCACGGCAGGAATCCTGCTCCTGTCACATGGCACTCTTTGCGAGGGGGTGCTTGACGCGATGCGCGTACTCGGGTGCGATACCGAGCAGATCCAAGCCATCCCACTCGACATGGAGAGCGAGCTGGATGCTTATACCCAGCAGGTATCGCAGGCAATTGATGCGCTCGACAACGGAGGCGGTGTGCTGGTGATTGTCGATCTACTGGGCGGGACACCGTTTAACCGTGCGTGCATGCTGCGCGAGGAGAAAAATATAGAGGTGCTTGCCGGCATGAGTCTCCCGATGTGCATCAGTGCGTTGGACTTCCGTCGGACGGAGGCGCTGGTGGCGCTGGCCGAAACCTGCAAGCGTGAGGCTAAGGAAGCCGTTATCAATGTCAAAGATCTGCTTTAATCGCAGCAATAAAAAAGAAAGGAAAGGAAAAATATGGGAGAAATTGCATTGGCTCGTGTGGACGGGCGGGTTATCCACGGAGCAATCTGTATGGTATGGGGTACCGCCGTTTCGGCGAATCGCATTGTTGCGGTGGACGATGTTATTGCCAAGAATCCTGTGCTCAAGCGGATCACAGAATCAGTTGCAAAAAATGTTCCGGCAAAGGTCGTAACCGTGGACGAAATTGCACAGATGTGGAAAAAGGATCAGTTTGGCAATGATCGAGTGCTGGTCGTTTTCAAATCGATCGAATATGCGCTTGCTGCAAAGAAAGCCGGTTTCGACTACGATACACTTCAAATCGGCCTGACGCTGATGCGTGACGGCACACAGCGCCTGGACAAAACGCTGTTCATCAACAAAAAGGACGTCGAAATGCTGACGAAGCTTGATGAGCAGCTGCATGTGAAGATTTACACACAGTATTCGCCACAGTTACCGGCAGAGCCGTGGACGATAAGTGTGAAATCAAAATTTAAGGAGTGATACTATGAGCATAGAGACGACACTATTGTACTGCTTTGTGGCAGTTCTTTTGAGCCGTTACTGCTGCCCGCTGTTTGGCATGTTTAACCAGCTGAATCTTCCCTATATGCTCAGCTGGATTCTGGGTGCTGTACTCGGTGATTGGCGGACGGGCCTGATTATTGGCGCGATGGTTACCACCCTGAACATGGCGCCGGTCGTCATTGGCGCTGTACATACCATGAGCCTTTGGGATGCTGCGGTTCTGATGGTTGCGTTGGTTGTCGGTGAGGGAATGGATATGGAGATCGCATTCGCAATCGCCGCACCCATGGCGGTTCTTGGCAATGCCTTGGTAAACCTGCAGGCGGTTATCCTGTACGACGGCATTGCAGATAATCTGGCACTTAAGGCTGTTCGCAAGGGCGATGTCAAGGGCGTTATCCGCGCACAGGCGATCTACAGATACCTTCTGTCATTTGTATGGCTGTTTGTGTGGTATTTTATCCTCGTCTACGTTGGCAGCAGAGCTGCGGATACTCTTGTCAATGCCATGCCCGGCTGGCTTGTCAGCGGATTTGCTGCGGGCGGCAAGCTGCTTCCCGCAGTTGGCTTTGGCCTGTTCCTTGCGGCAATGGGCAAGAAGAAGTTTATCCCGTTCTTCATTATTGGTGCCTATATGGCGCTGTATCTGGGACTGTCGACTATTATGATCGCCGTCCTGGCAGGCTGCGCCGGCTCCATCTATGTTCTGCTTGAGAAGAGCGGCGATCGTCAGGCAGAGGAGGTATGACAAAATGGCGGAAGTGAAAGAAAGAAAAGCACCCAAGAAGCTCACCAAGTGGCAGCTGTTCCTGAACCACCTCTATTTCTACACGTTTACCTATCAGTCTCAGTCCCAGTCCCGGAAGGCAGGTATTCACCTGTGCGGCGCGTTTGCCATGCTGGCAGACAAGCTGTATCCGGGTAATGCGGAGCGCCAGAAGGATCTGCTGGAGCGCTATTCCGGCTTCTATATGACTGACTATACCTGGGGTGGTGCGCTCCATGGCGTGCTCATCGGCATGGAGGAAAAGCGTGCACAGGATGTTTACGAAACCGGCGATTCGGAGCTTTCCACGGAGTTAATCGAGGGAATTAAGAACGGCTTGATGGGCCCTCTTGCCGGTTTTGGCGATACGATCAACCAGAGCGTTGTTCGCGCTGCCACAATTGCCTATTCCCAGCCGCTGGCTGCCGCCGGTAACCCCCTGGGCGCGATTGTCGGATTCCTCGGCAATGACTTCTATCGCTGGATTGTCAGCTTCAGCACCTTCTTCCTTGGTTATAAAGGCGGACTGGATTTCGTTGAAAAGCTGACCTCGTCCAAAGCCGTTGACAAGGCGCTGACCATTGCGGGTATCTTCTCCATGATGATGATGGGCAGCCTTGCAGCGAAGAATGTCAAATTCGCCACGGTAATCCAGATTACGGAAAGCATGAGCTTCGACCAGATGATCGAAACTATGCTGCCCGGTCTGTACCAGCTGGCGCCTCCGCTGATTATCTATTGGCTGATTTCCAAGAAGAAGGTCGATACAACATGGATTATTATTGGAATTCTTGTGATTTGCCTGATTCTTGCCGCAATCGGAGTCATCTGATAGAACCACATGAGTAGGGATTGCTGATATGAGCTATGTAATTACGGCGCTGCTCGGCGTGTTGGCTGGTTTTATTGCGGCACGATTCATTCGTGTTAAGGGATTCCACAAGGATGTTGCGCAGGTTCTGCTGGAATGCATGGAGCTTGAGGAGAAGCAGGCGGCGGCACTGGGAAAGAAATCCATGATCGATTATGTCGTCGAAGCCTACGGCATGGACTACGCCGTTGTCCACTACGGGAGTATATTTCACATCCTTCGGGGAATGCCCAAAAAGGATGAGAAGCTGATAAATGTTGAGAACGCAGTGGGCGCATTTCTCCAGAAGGCAATGCACGATGACATCGAGAAGTATAAAAACCAGCAGCGGAATCAGAAATAATTGTGCGCCAGCGCAGCGGCGCGGCACATAATAGCGATTGCTGCCCCCAAAAAACAAGGCGGGTGTGAAGCACTTTCTGCCGGGGCGCTTCACACCCGGTTGAACAGCGGGGACAGCCGAAACAAAAAAGGAGAATACTATGCTTTACAATATGAGGACGATTTTGGATGCAGCCCGCGAAGGGGGCTACTGTGTTGCAGCGCCAAATGTCATTGACGACAGGTCGGCACGCGCCGTTATCCGCGCAGCAGAACGGGCAAATGCACCCATCATCATCGACATTTCCAGAAACACCATCGATGCACAGGAGTTCCAATTCCTCGCTGGAATCAGTGCGGAGTACGCGCGGGCGTCGCGTGTCCCGGTTGCAGTCAACCTGGATCACGGCAAGGACTACGAGGTGTGTGTACAGGCGCTGGCATCCGATTGCTCTTCTATTATGGCGGATCGCTCCACATTGCCGTTTGAGGAAAACGCGGCGCAGGTAGCGGAGCTGTCTAAAATTGCACATGCGCTGGGCAAATCAATTGAGGCGGAGCTTGGGCATGTCGGCACAAACGTCGGGGCAGAAAAGGAAATCGAATCGTCCGTGATTATGAAAGACGACAGTGACATTAAAGCGGGCTTCACCGTTGTGGAGGAAGCGGTGCGTTACGTGGAGCTGACGCAGGTGGATGCGTTGGCGGTTGCAGTGGGTACGGTGCATGGTGCCTACCCGAAGGGGATGGTTCCCCAAATCGATTATGAACGGATTGGACAGCTGCGGGAAGCTGTTCCCGTACCGCTCGTCGTACATGGCGGCAGCGGCACAGCTTATGAAGATATGCGCAGGCTCGGTTCTGCCGGAATTACGAAGATCAATCTGATGGCGGATATGGTCGCCAACGGCATCCTTTACACCAAAGAGTTCGTAGATTCTTTCGGCGGCTATGATTCGCTGGCGCATGCGTCAACCCTGAAAATGAAGAAGTTTATTGATGCCTTTTATCATGGCTTTGAGGATAGGATCGTTGAGTATATCGGGCTGCTTGGTTCACAGGATAAGGCGTGAGCAGCGGTACCGGCATTAGGAAAGGGTGCAATCAGATGGACAAACTAAAAATGTTGTGGACGGGAGAATACAACGACTATTGGGAACATGTCTTTGAAGAGACCTTCGACATGGTGAAAGCGGGGCGCGCCTTCCCGGAGGCGGATGGGGCAACCCATCGGATGACGGAGGACGAGTTGATTCCGATGCTTCAGGGCAAGGACGTTTTTATTGACGGCTATGACCGCGTGACGGAGCGCGTGATCCGTGAATGCGCCGATCTGAAGCTGATTCTCAGCATTCGTGACGGCCCCGAAGAATCCGTTGATATTGATGCCTGCACGAAGGCTGGCTTGCCGGTTCTCTTCCCGGGTGGTCGGTGCATCCGCTCTGTGGCGGAGCTGACGGCGGCGCTGATTCTGATGTGTGCCAAACCGATTCTGCATCAGGTCAATAAAATCCGCAACGAGGGCTACAGCAGCAAAAATAAAAAGGAATTTGCCGCACTGAACAGCGAATATTACGAGGTGTACGGCAAAACGCTGGGAATGGTCGGCCTTGGCCGCAACGGAAAAGAGCTCGTGCGCTACATGCGCGTCATGGGCATGAAGCCCATTGCTTATGATCCGTACTGCTCCGAGCAAGCTGCTGAAGAACTGGGTGTTACGCTGATGCCGCTGGACGATGTCCTGCGCCAGGCAGACTATGTTGTACTGGCAGCGAGAGTTACACCGGAAACAAAGCGGATGATTGGCGCACGAGAGTTTGCACTAATGAAGCCGAGCGCCTGCTTCATCAATACGGCTCGTTCGGAACTGGTGGATATTGATGCGTTTGTTTATGCATTACAGCATAACATAATCCGCAAAGCTGCCACAGACGTCTATGAAAAGGATCCTGTGACAAAGGTGGATATTCCCCTGAACGACAATCATCCCTATTTTTCGATCAGCCCCGATCGCCTCATTATGACGCCGCATATGGCAGGAATGTCGGTAGAGCGGGCATATACAGCCTATGAGCTGCTTAAGCCCAGCTATGACAATTTCCTGCGCGGAAGCCGTGAGCTTGTAATCAAAAACCCGGAGGTTTTTGATTCTCCCTGCTTTGCGGAAAGAGGCGGGAAGCTCTTCGGCATCCTGAAGGAAACAAACGCTTAAAACGAATTGGGGTACGGGTATGGAAATAGCAGCCAAATCAAGTGTTCTCCTTGCCGACTGGATTGCCGGATTTGATGCAGACAACTGCAGTGTGCATGATCTGAACGCCGTCCGGCTGCGCATCCTCGATTATATCAGTTCTGCTGCCGCAGGATGGACATGCAATCGGACATACAATGAAGCGGTTGATGTGCTGTTCTGTGCAGATGGATGTGATGCTCGCAGCAGCGTCCTCTTTAACGGAAAAAAGCTGCCGGCTTCCGCAGCCGCCTATGTCAATGCAACGTATGGACACGGTGCGGATATGGATGACGGACATCGGCAGGCGAACGGACACCCCGGCGTAGCGCTGATTCCCGCCGTATTGGCGCTTGCCGAAGCAGAAAATAGTGCCCCGGTTGATATTTTTGCGGCAATTCTGGTCGGATACGAAACATACGTCCGGGTTTCCATGGCGGTGCAGCCCGGGCTACTGCACCGCGGCTTCCACGGCACCGGTGCGGTTGGCGCAATTGCGGCCAGTGCGGCTTGTGCAAAGCTGCTCAGGCTGGATGCTGAAGGGATTCACAATGCCATTAGTCTAGGAGCGGTGCAGGCCTCCGGCTTGTTTGAGGTCTCGGAGAGCGGACAGTCCGTAAAGCCCATCAATCCTGCCAATGCTTGCCGCACCGGCGTGGAGTCAGCACTCCTGGCCAGGGCGGGGGTGCAGGCACCGGAAAATCCGTTTGAGGGTGCAAAGGGCTTTTTCCACGCCTTTACAGACGAAGCGAAGCCTGAATGTCTGGTCAGACCGGAGAATATGCCGCTGGCAATTCATGAATGCTACTTCAAGCTCAGCTCTGCCTGCCGCCATACACATCCAAGCATTGATGCCGGAGTGGCACTCGGCCGACGCACCAAGATTGAGCCTGAAAAAATCAGTCAAATCGATATTTATACATATCCGAATGCGGCGTTTGTCACCGGGAAAATTGCACTTCCAAAGAATTCGGCGGAGGCGAAGTTCAGCATGCGATATGCGTTGGCAATGGCGCTTCAGCGCGGCCACTACTCATTTCAAGAGCTTGAAGATGCACGGTGCATCAGCGACCAGACGCGAAGCTTAGTTGGAAAAATGCATGTAATTCCGGAGGAAAAATATGAGTGTGCACAGCAGGGAATTCGCGGCGGTAGAGTTGTAATCCACTTTGCCGATGGAAGCGAGGATGGCTTCGACGTGCGTGTGCCGCACGGCGATCCGGAAAACCCACTTACACAAGAGGAACTTTTGGATAAAATGAACACATGCTGCTGCGGCGTTTTTGATAAGGAGCAGCAAAAGAAGATTTATACCTGCATCATGAAAGAACCCTTTGACCTATCGGAGCTGATGCAGCTAAGCGGCGCCGCTTGTGCGGTACATTGAGGTAAAAATATGGAAAAGCTTGTGGCTGTAGGGCCATACTCCCCGGCGATGCGCCGGAGCATTGAGGCGTATCTCCCGGAGGGAGTCGCGATCTCTTATATCACACAGCAGTCGCAGTATGATGCGCTTTGCGATGCGGATTATATCCTTCTACGCACGCTTCGCCTGGAGCGCGCACAGATCGAAACGCTTCAGAAGGCACGGCTGATCCAGCGGTGGGGCGCAGGATATGACAGCGTTGATATCCATGCCGCCGGAGAGCGGAAAATTCAGGTCGCTGTGGGCGCGGGCGTTAACGCGCAATCGGTGGCAGAACTGACCGTGCTGTTGATGCTGGCTGTCTGCCGCAATCTGATTGCACAAGTTGATGCGTTTGCGGAAGGAAAAGACTGCCGGGTTGCCTATGCGGCAAATTCCCTCTGTATTCATGAGAAAACCGTTGGAATTTTCGGCATGGGAAGTATTGGAAAAAAGGTTGCGGCAATTGTTCGCGGATTCGGTGCGCAAGTCATTTACTATGATGTGTACCGTATGAGTGTTGAGCAGGAGGAGATGCTGGGCTGCCGCTTTGCTGATGAGGACGAAGTTCTGCGCACAGCGGACATTGTCAGCCTGCACCTGCCGCTGCTGGAGTCAACGGCCGGCTATTTGAATGCGCAGAGAATCGCAAAAATGAAGCCAGGCGCTGTGCTGGTTAACGCAGCACGGCAGGAGTTGGTTGATGAACAGGCGCTGGCTCAGGCACTTCGGAAGGGAAGACTTCTCGGAGCCGGCCTTGATGAAATTGCGCAGCCTTATGCACAGAGCCCGTTTGCCGGAATGCAGAACGTGATTTGCACACCGCATATCGGCGGCAGTACTGTGGATATAAACGATACCATGGCAAAAATCTGTATGGAGCATGTCCGGGAGGTTCAGCACGGTGCCGTGTTGACGCGGCCGAGCCTTGTCAATGCAGAATATTTCAAATAATGAAGGAGCGTAACAAGATGTCAGTAGGATTTCGTGTGTTTCTGCAGCGAAAGCTGCCAGAGGAAAACGTTGTGGAGGGGCTGTGCGAATTGCCGGCAGCCAACATTGCAGATGTAATGGGGCGCTCCTGCGCCATGAGCAGTGAGATTCGCAAACTCACGCCGCGCAGCGAGAAAAATATGGCCGGCCCTGCCCTGACGGTACGTGCAAGGCCGGGTGACAACCTGATGATCCACAAGGCATTGAATTTGGCACAAAAGGGCGATATCATCGTGATTTCAAATGAATCTGATCGCTCTCAGTCTCTATTAGGAGCAATTATCGTTGCCTATGCCCGCAGCAAGGAACTTGGGGGCATTGTCGTGGATGGGCCGATTCGGGATATTGATGAAATTTCGGAGCTTGGTATCCCTGTTTATGCGACGGGTACGACACCCGGCGGCCCGTATAAGGAGGGCCCTGGCGAGGTCAATGTGCCAATCGCCTGCGGCGGTGTTAGTGTACATCCCGGCGATGTAATTCTTGGCGACAGCGACGGTGTGATCGTAATTCCCAGAAAGGATGCTGCACAGGTGTTGGAGGAGGCGACAGCTTTTTCGAAGGTTGACGCGGAAAAGATGGAGGCAGCTCTGGCCGGAAGGGCAAAACGTGACTGGGTTGATAAGAAGCTGAATGAAAAAAACTGCGAGATTATCGACGGCTGCTGCGAGAACTGAATATCAGAGGAGTGTGGCTGTGAAGGGAATGACAATTGCCGAGAAAATTCTTTCGGCACACTGCGCAAAAGCGGTCTACGCGGATGACATTTGCTTCTGTACGATTGATAAAATGATGGCGCATGATGCCAATGGGCCGATGGCTGTCCGGGCATTCGAGAGTATGGGCGGAAAAACAGTTTGTGACCCACAGAAGGTATTCTTCATCATGGATCACGCATGTCCGGCCCCGTATGAGCGTGTAGCCAACCTCCAAAAGATGCTGCGTGATTTTGCCCATAAGCAGAACATTACCTTTTATGAAGGCGGCGAGGGCGTCTGTCACCAGCTGATGATTGAGAAAGGGCATGTTAAGGCGGGAGAGCTTGTCTTGGGAACGGATTCGCACACTTGCACATATGGTGCAGTCGGTGCATTTTCCACCGGCGTCGGTGCGACGGATATGGGCGTTGCTCTGCTGACTGGCAAAAACTGGTTTCGGGTGCCGCAGACGATTAAGATTGTGCTTAACGGCGTACTGCCGCGGGGCTGCTCCGCGAAAGATGTAATTCTGACTGTTATCGGTAGGGTCACCGCTTCCGGTGCCAACTACAGAAGCGTGGAGTTTTATGGCGAATACCTGAACCGTTGTACCCTTGCCGACAGAATGACAATTGCAAACATGATCGTGGAAATGGGAGGAAAATGCGGCTTTATCTGCGCAGATGACCTCGAAATCCGGGCAGATAAGGATGCGGATTATTGCCGTGAGATCGAAATTGATCTTGCCGAAGTTGTCCCGTGCGTGGCCAAACCGCATATGGTGGATTGTTATGCACCGGTATGCGAAGTGACTGGAACGAAAATTGATGTGGGCTTTCTCGGAAGCTGTACGAATGGAAGAATCGAGGATTTGCGCATTGCTGCAAAGGTTCTGGCCGGACGGCATATTGCTCCCGGCGTTCGGCTCATTGTGACGCCTGCCTCGCGTGAAGTCATGATGCAGGCGCTGCACGAGGGAATTGTGCAGACACTGATGGAGGCTGGCGCTGTATTCTTCACTCAGGGATGCGGTGTCTGCGTCGGAACGCACGGCGGCGTCCCTGCAGACGGCGAAACGGCAATTTCGACGGCAAACCGGAATTTCAAAGGGCGTATGGGCAACAGCAAGGCGATGATTTATCTTGCCTCGCCGCAAACGGTTGCGGCATCCTGCCTGTATGGCGTCATTACAGATCCACGAACGATAAAGGAGGCATGCGGATGACGGGGCGGGTTATCAAATACGGCGATAACGTATCCACAGATGCCATTATTGCCGGAAAGTATACGAAGACACTGGACATACAGAGCCTTGCGGAACACGCAATGGAAGACCTTGACCCGGAATTTAGGCAGAAGGTTCGCACAAGGACGGTGATTGCAGCCGGAACCTATTTTGGATGCGGCTCGTCCAGAGAGCAAGCGCCGACGGCACTGATGGCTGCGGGCGTGCAGTGTGTTCTTGCAAAGGAGTTTGCACGAATTTTCTACCGCAATGCGATTAATATGGGGATGTGTGTCGCCGAATGCGATACCTCTCTGATCGATGAGGGGGATGAAATTCGGTTCGCGCCCGGGGCGGCGTGGGTGGAAAATCTCACCAAAGGAATCCAAATTCCTGTGACGCCGATGCCGCAAATTATGGTTGACATATTGACTGACGGCGGCGTGGTGAATTATCTGAAGGACCATGACGGGAAAATGGGAGACTGAGATGGGAAAGACATTTGCAGAGAAGATTCTGAGTCTCAAATCCGGCCGGGATGTTTCGGCCGGGGACATTGTAATTGTAACTCCGGATTACTGCCTCAGCCACGAAAATGCGGCTTCTGTCAGCCAGACGTTTTCAAAGCTTGCACAGCGGGTCTGGGACCCGTCCAGAATCGTTATTACGATTGACCACACGGTTCCGGCTCCGGCGGAGAGCTATGCCAACGTTCATGCTGAAATCCGCCGCTTTGTAAAGGAGCAGGGAATTGCGCACTTTTATGATCTGAATTGCCACGGCGGCATTTGCCACCAGATTATGTGCCAGGAAGCCTACGCAATGCCAGGCCGACTCATCATCGGTACGGATTCACACACTTGCACCGCCGGTGCGGTCGGTGCTTTTGCAACAGGCATCGGGCGCAGTGAGATGGCATCCATCTGGGCGTGCAGTGAAATCTGGCTCAAGGTTCCGCAAACCATCCGTGTGGTGTTGCGTGGACACTTGCGACCGGGCGTGTACGCAAAGGATCTTGCCTTGTATTTGGTGGGACGTCTCGGAGCAGGAGGTGCGAGCTATCAGTGTCTGCAGTTCGAAGGGGAGGGCGCTGCGGCGCTTTCGGTTGCAGAGCGGATGACCGTGTGCAATATGGGTGTTGAAATGGACGCGAAAGCTGCGGTGTTCCGCCCGGATGATACGGTGCGGGAATTCCTGCAGAGGAAAAAGACCGATGAAGCGCAGTACATCTGGGCAGATGAGGACGCGCAGTACACGCGGACGATTGAAATTGATCTGGAGCAGATTGAGGCCTGTGTTGCACAGCCCAGCCGCGTGGACAACTATTGCCCGCTTCGGAAACTGGAACATGTTCCGGTTGATCAGGCGTTTATTGGCGCATGTACGAACGGTCGCCTGGAAGACATCCGCGTTGCTGCAGAAATTCTGCGTGGAAAACGGGTTGCGGTACGGACAATCATCATGCCGGCTTCATGTAAGGTGCTGGAGGATGCGGCGAAGGAAGGACTGATTCTCGAGCTGATCGAAGCAGGCTGTACGATCATGCCACCCGGCTGTGGCCCATGCGTTGGCGCATCCGGTGGTGTCCTTGCAGACGGAGAGACGTGCATTTCTTCGTCGAACAGAAACTTTGTCGGCAGAATGGGCAGTAAAAAGGGAAGAGTTTACCTCGCAAGCCCTGCTACGGTGGCTGCTTCCGCGCTTTGCGGAGCGATTACTGCATGGAAACCGGAGGAATCGAATGTATGAGAGCGGGAAAAACATGGAAATATGGGGATGACGTCAATACAGATGTGCTCTACCCAGGGCGTTATACCTATCAGCTCCTTTCTGACGAACAGGTTGCATCCCATGCGTTGGAGGATCTGGATCCGGAATTTGCACAACATGTGCAAAAAGGGGATATTCTTTTAGGTGGCTGGAACTGGGGGGTCGGCTCCGCTCGGGAACAGGCAGTAAAAGCTGTGAAATTTTGCGGTGTTCAGGCGATCATTGCAAAAAGTTTTGCCAGAATTTATTTTCGTAACTGCCTGAATGAGGGACTTCTTGCAATTGCCTGCCCGGCCGCTGTGGATGCAATGAAAGGCGGTGAGCAAATCGAAATTGATTTGGAGCACAGCTGTATTCGTACGCCAGAGGGCGAATTCTGCTTTGAACCCTATCCGGAATATGTCCGCGGATTGGTAGAAAGCGGAGGCATTATCCCATATACACGGGAAAAACTGCGAAGGCTGGAGGAAAAAAGACGTGCAGAGGGTTGAAATCCCGGTTGGGCAGCAAATGCAGGTGCTGTGTACGCACAGAAAGCTGCGCGTCCTGCTGCCGCAATCGTCACCCGGCGTTTCGGATATTCGGGCAGAAATTGAGCGGGCAGTTGATGCACCTATTGGGACACCGCCGCTGCGCATGCTGGCATGCGGAAAACGCACGGCGGCAATTGTTGTAAACGACATCACGCGCCCCTATCCGGGACGCGTGATGGTTGAAGTAATTGCACAGCGGCTTAATGAGGCGGGGATTACAGACGACAGAATCTGTCTTGTTACGGCTTATGGCCATCACAGAGACAACACGCCGCAGGAGCTTACGGGGATGTTCGGCGAGTCAATTATGCGCCGGTTTACAATTGTTCACCACCATGCTACCGATCCACAGACGCTCTGTACGCTCGGTACGACCTCCATGAGTATCCCGGTAGAAATAAACCGGCGTTTTGCAGAGGCAGAGCTGAAAATAACCACGGGCTGCATTACACCGCACCAGCTCGCCGGCTTTTCCGGCGGCAGAAAGAGCATCCTTCCGGGAATCTCTGGCATGAATGCCCTGAAGCAGCACCATTCCTTCCCAATCCGCCCGGACCGTACGTCACTTGGTTGGCTGGAAGGGAACCCTTTTCATGAACAGGCCGTGGAGGCGGCACGCATTGCGGGGGTGGATTTTATTGTCAATTCCATTGACAATGCGGAGCATGGTGTAGTACACTGTGTCGCAGGAGACTTGGAAAAGGCCTATCTGCACGGCGTTATGCTTTGCCGAAAAGTATGGACAGTTGAGGCACCTGCAAAGGCAAAAATTGTAATTGTAAGTCCTGGCGGATACCCGCGTGACTTTGACCTGCACCAGTCGCAGAAGGCGCTTGGCTGCGCGGAAACTCTCTGTCAGGAGGGCGGCAGGATCATCCTGTGTGCACAGATGCGCGACGGCGGCGGCAGACCAGGGGAGGTTCTGAAAAAGGCGGAATCCCCCGACGAGATCATTGAGGCTTTTAGGCAAACCGGCTATACGCCGCAGGCTCTCAGTAAAGCATATATGTTAGCACGGGCGCTGAAGAAATATCACATATCGGTGGCTTGCAGCCGAATCGCACAGGACGAGTTGCGCCAGATGTTCATGGATGGCTTTGATACTGTCCAGCAGGCACTGGATGCCGCGATTGCCGAGCAGGGAGAGAATGCAGATATTCTGGTGGTTCCGTATGCATCGGACATTCTTCCGGCTATATCGTGGCAGCAACGTAACGGATGAACTGCTGAATGTGCGCAGGCAGGGTGCGCCCCGCCAAATAGTTGACATGTAGGGAAAGCGTGGCCTGCGGATGATCAATTGCAAAGAAGTACAGGCGGTTTCTGGTAGAGACAGAGTGCATATGCATTCCACTGACAAAGCAGCAACCGTAATCTTCACCGACCAGCCGCATGGAGGCCTCGATACTCCGGCAGGTCAGCGTCGGAGCCGGAGCTGCGTGGATGGACGCAAAAATCAGATCAACCTGCCTGCGCAGACTTTGACCTTCCTTCGGCAGAATACATTTCAGACCGGGAAACTCGTCCAAACTGATGATTGGAATGTTTGAAGCTGTTTTTCCCGTGGTTTTGAGCTTGCCTGCGAGGCTTTGCGGCGCGGCAAGATAGATTGGGTCGGAGTGAAGAAATTGCGATGAGATTTCTTGCTGATTGTTTGGCCGGCGAGAAATTGTCAGGTCGACATTGTAATCCAGGAGCAGCTGCTCAAGCTGCATGGAATTGACATCGACAATTTCCAGCTCAACCGAGGGCATCAGAGACTTCAGGGAAAACATCAGCTGCGGTACAAGGAAGGAGACCCAGTGTTCCGGAATACCCATGAGGATGCGCTTTTTGGTTTCGTTCTGATACAGCGTGAGTGTGCGCGCCATTTCCTGCTCCAAAGCGTGAATTCGCTGCGCGTATTCCACGTACCGATGGCCGACAGGAGTCAGGTACAGGCGGTTGTCAATTCGATCAAAGAGCGTGATGTCCATGCGCTCTTCCAGTGCTTTCAGGTAGCGCGAAAGAGCAGGCTGAGAAATATACAGCTGCTCAGCCGCAGCGGTGATTGTCCCGCATTCTGCAATTGCCAGAATATAGGATAGCGCCTTGTTGTGAAGATCAATTTCCGGTACTGCCATGCCACACATCCCCCAGAGCGTTACTGCTGTAATTATACAACATTTTCCGGGCGTTAACAAGCCAAAGGAGAAAAAAAGATGGAGGAACTTGTAAAGGGTGCGCTTGACTTGCATGTGCATCCAGGACCCGATGTACAGGCGCGAAAAATTGACGATCTGGCTCTTTCTCCCCGCTATGCGCAGGCCGGAATGGCGGGATATGCAATTAAGTCGCACTACCTGTGCACGGCGGAACGAGCCAAGCTGGTTAACCGTATCTATCCTCAGTGCCGTGCGATTGGAGCAATCACGCTTAACAATTCGGTGGGTGGCCTGAACCCGGTCGCAGTGGAAATTGCGGCGCGGGCGGGCGCAAAAATTGTGTGGATGCCAACGACGGATTCCCTTTACGAGCGCCAGTGCCTTTTTCATGGCGGGCGGAAAGATATCATCATGCCCTATTGGGCGACCATTCTGCAGGAGCTCGATCAGACCGGCATTCCCTGTCCGCCCATTACGTTGCGGCAGGAAAATGGGAAACTTAAGCGGGAGGTCTATTCTATTCTCGAAATTGCCAAAAAAGAGAAGCTTTGTGTGGCAACAGCGCATATCTCCCATGAGGATGCGTTTGCAATGGCGGAGGCATCCCACGAAATCGGGTTTGAAAGGCTGTTGATCAGCCATGTGCTGTATACGACGACGACATACAGCTTAGAAGAGCAGCTGCGATTTTTGCGGCTCGGTGCATTGCTGGAATACTGCTATTCCACTTTCACCACAAAGAAGACAACATATGAGCGTACGCTGGAACTGATCCGCGCGGTTGGCCCGCAGAATTGCATTATCAGCTCTGACCTAGGTATGCCGAATGGAGAATACCCGGATATCGGAATGATGGAGTTTTCGAGAATGCTCTACCGCGACCACATTCCGGAGGAGATGATTCACGTCATGAACAGAGACAACCCCGCCTACCTGATTGACGCTTAGTAATATGTTCGGTCAGGGAGTTATCTCGATGCAGCCGTGAAAGTCGAAATACTGTGCCACACGTACAATGACCTATCCGTCAAATCTTTCAAACAAAAATCTTTATTGATGAGGAAAAGAATATGACAAGTGAAACAATTGTTATCGTAAATCCCTCTGGATTGCATGCCAGACCTGCCAGCAATTTTGTTAAGCTCGCGGCGCGTTTCAACAGCTCTGTAGAAATCGTGAAGAACGGGAAATCCTACAATGCCAAATCCATTATTTCCATTCTGTCTGCATGTGTGAAGTACTCCGAAACCATCGAAATTCGCGTAAATGGCGAGGATGAGCAGGAGGCGCTTACCGCCATTGTAGATGCTGTAAAAAGCGGACTTGGCGAAAAGATCGAAGCCTAAGGAGGGCAGACCATGTTAAAAGGACTCGGCATCTGCCCCGGTCTTGCAATGGCAAGGGTTTTGGTTCTGAAGGAGCAGACGCACGTTATTTCGGATGCACTGCTGCCAGAGCAGGAAATTGAAAAGGAGCTGGCGCGCTTTTCCCATGCACTGGAACAGGCGCTGGCGGAAAACGATGCGCTACATGAAAAGGCGCGAGCGGAGATGTCCGAGGATGTAGCAGCAATCTTTCTGGCACACAGGGAGATGTTGGATGATGAATATGCCGTTGTAGCGCCAATCCGCGCCGCCATACGAGAAAATCGCTTTTGCGCTGCTCGAGCGGTGGATGAAGTCATGGATGGAATCATCGCCTGCTTTGAGAGCATGGACGATGAATACATGCGTGCTCGTGCAGCGGATGCACGAGACATTCGCCGACTGCTGATAAAACAGCTCTTGGGCGGCGATCAGGAAACTGCCTCTTTGCTGCACGAGGACACGATTGTGGCTGCTCGGGAAATTACCCCCTCCGACACGGCCAAAATGGACTTGACGCATGTGGTGGGGTTTATCAGCGAAGTTGGCGGGGCAACTTCGCATTCCGCCATCATTGCCCGCAGCCTGGAAATTCCTGCTGTCAGTCAGGTGAAGGATCTTCTTGAACTGCTCCACACCGGCGATGTGGTACTGCTGGATGGCACGAACGGCACTGTGGAAACCGATGTGACAGAGGAAACACTGGAGAAATACCGCTCAGCCAAAAAAGCGGAGCGGTCACAGCGGGCGCTTTGCGCCGCCTTTACAGGGAAACCCACTGTCACGGCGGACGGGCATAAGCTTGAACTCTGGGCGAATATCGGTTCACCCCGGGATATAGAGCGTGTGCTGTCCTCAGATGCTGAGGGCATTGGGCTGATGCGCAGCGAATTTTTGTACATGGACTGTGACACGTTGCCGGATGAGGAAACGCAGTATCAGGCCTATAAGACTGTGCTGGAGGCAATGCATGGCAAACCGGTGGTGATTCGCACACTGGACATCGGCGGTGACAAAGAGCTTCCCGCACTGGGGCTTGAAAGGGAGGATAACCCCTTCCTGGGTTACCGGGCAATTCGAATCTGTCTGGACAGACCGGAGCTACTGCGTACACAGTTGCGTGCGCTGCTGCGCGCCGGTGTGTACGGGGAACTGCGGATTATGTTTCCCATGATTTCCTGTCTGGAGGAGTTGCGCAGCGCTAAGGCAATCCTGCGCGATGCACAGCTGGAACTTCAGCAGGAGGGAATCTCCCACAGGGGCAATGTGCCCGTAGGTATGATGATTGAGGTTCCGGCGGCTGCTATTATGGCGGACACGTTTGCGGCGGAGGTTGACTTCTTCTCCATCGGTACTAACGACCTGACTCAGTACACATTGGCTACGGACAGAGGCAACGCCAAGGTTGCCCACCTGTATAACACCGCACATCCCGCAGTCTGCGCACTGATTCGTCATACTATTGAAGCTGCCCACCGCTATGGGATTCCCTGCGGCGTCTGCGGCGAAGCTGGGGCGGATCCCGAGTTGCAGCCAAACTTGATCCGCTGGGGTGTTGATGAGCTCTCTATGACCCCATCTCGTATTCTCCCCTCCCGGATGGAAATTTCAAAGATAAGGTTATAAGGGGTATTTACGCTATTACGTGGAAGATAGTATTGGGAAGCGGAGGGAAGTCGACTTTGCCGATAAGCTTGGAAATGGACAAGAAGCTAACGCTCAAAACGTTTTTCATTTTTGTGGACATGATTTGTTGATGCCTGACGCAGAGTGACTTTCAGATGACAGAAAATCCAGCACGCAATACGAGGCTCGGCGAAAACGCCGAGCCTCGTATTGCGTGCTGTGTCAAAAATGTCGTTCAAGAATTCATTGACCGGAGAATCCTGATAACCGCAGAAGTGGTTTGTTTCTGCATAGCAAATCTTCCACTGCATCCGCTTACAGCCGGTATATAACTGCCACAGTTTACAGAGAGAAGAAATTGCGGGTTCTGTGTGACAGCGTGCAAGGAACGTCTGAGCCTGCGGCGCAGATAAAAGCTCCGATTTGATCTTCTCCCACAGATTACCAATACAGTATTCCAGATATTAAGCATCCAAAGCGATTTGAAAGAATCGCGTAGCCGCAATCCGAAGGATTGCATTCAACACGGGGCTTGGGGTGGGGCCTCAACAAGCAGAAACCCATCTGTTCCGTGGAAAGCGGAGTGGATGGGTTTTGCGCATTTGTAATACAAATGCATTACTTGCCAGTATTATACCAAATTGGATATAAGAGTAGCAAGCAATGCATATGGCGCGCCATATGCGAAAAACACTCATTTCTGCTTTGGCAGATTTAAGCGTTTTCCAGCTTGTTGGGAGATCTCCCAAGCCCTTTGAATCACAAGTTCCTTGTGGGCTACGCACCCTGCGGGCGCTTAGTTTATATGGAATACGATTTCATTTCGCAGTAATTCTATTTTGGGGTTGACTTAGGGTTATATGCGTGATATAGTAATCACACAGCAAGCTGGAGGTGAGAAGAATTGAAGGAGTTAGGAAAACGTCTTCGGGTATTGCGGGAAAGCGTTGGGCTTTCTCAGGCAAAGCTGGCACAGGAGATTGGCTCCAACCAGTCCAGCATCAACCGCTATGAAAACGGACAGGCCGCTCCAACCGTAGAGCTTCTGCGCAAGTATGCGGACTACTTCGATGTGTCAATGGACTATATCTTTGCCCGCTGCGATGACCCCAGAGGAAAGCTCTACGAAAACAAAATCATGAAACAGCGTGATGCTCCAGAACTGCGGGACTTTATCGAGATGTGCTTTGAACCAGGCTCCCCTATGAACGAACGGTTGAAGGAATCCCTGTTTCAGATGATGACGGAGGGTAAGAAATGAAAGCAGTCATCTATGCCCGATACTCCTCCGACAGCCAGCGAGAGGAATCCATCGAAGGTCAGATTCGGGAATGCACCGCATTTGCTGAGAAGAACGGCATCACGATTCTCCGCCACTACATTGACCGTGCCTATTCCGCCAAGACGGACAACCGTCCGGATTTTCAGGAAATGATTCAGGACAGCGGCAGGAAGCTGTTTGATATGGTCATCGTCTGGAAACTGGATAGATTTGCGAGAAACCGTTATGACAGCGCACGGTATAAAGCGCAGCTGAAACGGAACGGCGTGAAAGTGGTGTCCGCAACGGAAGTGATCTCCGAGGGCGCAGAGGGCATCATTCTGGAATCCGTGCTGGAAGGCTATGCGGAATACTACTCTGCAGATCTGTCGGAAAAGGTCATCCGCGGCAGAAAAGAAAATGCGCTGAAGTGCAAGTTTAACGGCGGCACGCTGCCTATCGGTTATGTGATTGATGAGGAACAGCATTTCCAGATTGACCCGCTGACCGCTCCCTTTGTTCTGGACGTATTCAAGAAATACGACAAGGGTGCGACTATGAAGGAGCTACGGGACTGGCTGAACGAAAATGGCATCCGCAACAAGTTGGGGAAGCCTCTGAACTTCAACAGCATTCAGCATATGCTGAGCAACCGCCGCTACATCGGAGAATACAAATATCGGGACATCATTATCCCAGACGGTATCCCAGCCATCGTCCCCCAGGATTTGTTTGACCGGGTTCAGGAGAAGCTGGCACAAAACAGGAAAGCCCCGGCTCGTCACAAAGCCAAGGATGACTACCTGCTGACTACCAAACTGTTCTGCGGCTACTGCGGTGCTTACCTCTGCGGCGAAAGCGGCAAAAGCCGGAACGGCACCATTCATCACTACTACAAGTGCGTGTCCGTAAAAAAGAAGCGGACGGACTGCAAGAAAAAGCCTGTGCGAAAGCAATGGCTGGAGGATTTGGTTGTCAATGAAGTGATGAAGGTGGTCATGGACGATCAGGCCATTGAAGCTATCGTGTCCATGGTGATGGATTTGCAGGACAGAGAGAACACCAGCCTTCCCCTGTACGAACAGCAGCTCCGGGAGGCGGAAACCGGCATCCAGAATCTTCTGAACGCCATCCAGCAGGGCATCCTAACCAAGTCCACCAAAAGCCGGTTGGAAGAACTGGAAGCCGCCAAGGAGGATTTGGAAATCAAGATCGCCAACGAAAAGATTGTGAGGCCCAGAATCAGCCCGGAGTTCGTAACCTTCTGGCTCCACAAATTCCGCAGGCTGGATGTACGCCAACAGTCCCATCGCAAAATGCTGATCGACGCCTTTGTGAACGCCATTTACCTGTACGATGATAAACTGGTTCTTACCTTCAATTATAAGGGCGGCACCAGAACCATCACCTTGGACGATGTGAAAGAAGTCGTAAAGAACAATACCGGTTCGGATTTGGATTGCCTTGGTGCACCAATAACAGGGATACCCTGGTGGGGTATCCCTGTTGTTATGTCCTGGTCAGGACTCGAACCCATCTGAATGCAATGGTCCGGTAAGCCATTGCCAAACGCCGGCTGGACGGCATTTGCTCCTTACATTGGTCTGAAAAGGTCAAAACAGAGCCTATTTTCCCATTTTCAGGGTGCAGAACGTCATGTATAATGTGTACTGTACCCGACACGAACGCATAAAAGGAGATAACTGCTATGGAATTTGAATTCAAAGGAAAAACCGCCCTAATCACCGGCGCATCTATGGGGATCGGCCGCGCAGCCACAATCAGTTTTGCAAAGCACGGCGCCAATGTCGTCCTTCTGGACATTGACCTTGACGGCCTGAACGCGGTAAAAGCGTCTCTGGCAGAGTATCCGGTAGGTGCCGCGGTTTACCAGTGCGATATCAGCGACGAACAGCGCGTAAACGAGGTCTGCAAAGACGCAATGGATCGGTTCGGCGTCATTGACATTGCGGTGAACAATGCCGGACTCTGGAAAACTTTCTACGATTTTGCTCAGTCCGACAGCGCCTGGTGGAAGCGGAAAATCGACATCAACATTTTGGGAACCATGTATGTGACCCGGGCTGTCATAAACGGCATGATCGCCCAAAACTACGGGCGAATCATCAACATTGCCTCCGTTGCCGGCGTCTACGGCATAGCCACCATGGCCGATTATTCCATGACCAAGGGCGCCGTCATCGGCTTTACGAAAGCGCTGGCCAAGGAAGTCATGAAAAACGGTATCACGGTAAACGCGGTCTCTCCGGGAACTGTCGGCGACAGTTCCGTAGCCTGCGACAAATGCTATGCAAACCGTTTTGGCGCGGATGAGGAAAACGCCGATCTGATTCTTTACCTTGCAAGCGACCACGCGGGCTATATTTCCGGTCAGAACTATGTCATTGACGGCTGCCGGAAAATGATCTGATACTATTTCCTGATTAAAATCTTTGATTTTAATCAGGAAGGCATCGCCTAATGGCGCTGCCGGTTTTGTGATTTATAAGGAAAGAAATCACAAAACAAGTCTCATATGAACTTCATGCCCTTCGGGCAATTAAAAAAAATGCTTATCGACTTAACTCAGCACGCTACAAGATGTAGCGACAGCTCTGG